>Ga0194112_10001459_pt1 | contig 34839 bp, 28 predicted proteins | sample TA2MahC400mmetaG_FD_146191 | JGI IMG/M metagenome (GOLD analysis project Ga0194112, IMG submission 146191) | Freshwater microbial communities from Lake Tanganyika, Tanzania - TA2015016 Mahale Deep Cast 400m | ecosystem: Environmental > Aquatic > Freshwater > Lake | place: Tanzania: Lake... | reverse complement strand
GGGATGGGTCGCAGTGACGGACACGGCGCCGGGAACGGGCGAGCCCTTGGCGTCCACGATCTGGGGCGCGCGCACGGCGCCCGCAGGGAGTTCTGCGTTGAGGCCAACGAGGTCGGTGCGCTCGTGGCCGCACGGATTGAGGACCGTGATCGCGCGACCCGCCCCTGAGGCAGTCAGCGGTGCGGTGAGCTGCGCAGACCGGTCGATGGCATCCTGGGCGGCGGCCGCGCACATCGCCGCGTAGGAGTCGTACCCACGCCAGATGCCAAAGAGGACCGGCGCGCAGACCCAGCCGTCGTGGTGTTCCTGCATGAGGGCCAGCCGCCACGCGTCGTCGAGTTCGGCGGTGGGCCGCTTGCCCGCCATCGCGAGGAGGCGTTCGGCGCCGACGACCGCATCCTCGGCGAGGCGGTCCATCCGCTGCGGCCGCCCCGCGAGGAGTCCCCAGGGGAAGCGGTGCTCGAAGCCCACGTAGGCGTCGGTCCAGTCGTCCTTCGGCGGGCCGACGAGCGCGAAGTAGTCGGCCAGAGTTGTGACCTGCGCATTGAGGCCGGGCGCCTGCGCCTGCAGACGGGCGAAGCTGCGGCCCTGATCCTCGCCGAAGCTCAACTCGGTCCGCACGCCCTCGCTCTTGCCGACACCCCAACCCGGGGCGAGCGCGTTCGCCTGGAGGAGGGGCGTGGGCAGGAGCTCGCGCTTGTCGTCGGCGGGCGTGAGGCTCAGGTCGGCGACATCCAGGTCGCCCTCGGCGGAGATGATGCGAGCCTGCGGGAACATCGTGACCGTGCCCGCCGGCACGGTGAAGCCGGTCTCGACGCGATGCCACTGGCCGTCGGGCGGGACGTTGTTGGACTGCAACCCGCCCAGCGCAGCGTGGTCCGGCGTATGCGCGTCGATGTAAAGGTGCCCGCCCGGTTTGCGCGCGCGCAGCCATCCCGACAGCAGCAACCGCCGGCCTGCGAGGTCGCCAACCGGAACCGTCTGGCAGAGGTTCGCGAAGCCGAAGGCGAACCGGCCCGCCGTCACGCTGGCGGTCTCCTCGGGAATGGCCGAACCGACGAGGTCGGCGAAGGAGGTGAACAGAGGCGAGGCCACGCCGGCGGCCTGGGCGGCGCTCACGAACTGCGGCGTCGGCGAGCCGGGCAGGCCGTAGCCCTGGAGCGGAGTGAAGACATTGGCGGGCACCGCCGGGATGCGTGTTCCGTCCGGGCCCACCCATGTCACCACGGTCTTGTCGCGCGGCGGGGGCGAGCCGAAGATGCACCAGTGCGTGCGGTAGAGCACCTCCTGCATCCCGGATGAACGCGCAAGCTGGGGAACCTGGCCGCTCAGCCCGGGCTCCTGCGCCGCGTAGACGCGCACCGGCAGCCCGAGCGACTCCTGCACCGCGCGCACGCCGTGCTCGAACTGCCGCGCAGCGGACTCGTCGCCGATGGTGTAGAGGATCGGCTGGGTGTATGCGCCGCCGACGATCTCGAGCCGACCCGTCGCACACCACTGCCGGAGCTTCGCCAGTCGCTCCTCGTCTTTCAGCGCGGGCACGGTCACCGTCTCGAAGCCGCCGTTGGCGAGTAGCTCGTTGCCCTTCTCGTCCGTCAGTGAGACCGAATCGAAGTCCCCCTCGCCGGGGCCGTCGATCTTCGCCTGGGGGAAGATCGTCCACGCGTCGCCGGGCACGGGGAAGGTGAGCGAGAGCTTGTGCCACTGGCCGTCCGGTGAGAGCGGTTCGGTGCGCACCGCCGATCCGGGGATGAAGCCCTGGATCGACCAGGCATCGATGTAGAGATGGACGCGCTCTCCCTGGCGCGCGCGCACCCAGGCGGCGAACGTCAGCGTGTGGCCGCGGAGGCTGACGGCCGGCAACGGCTGCGACAGGTTGACGTACGGCGCGTTCGCGTTCGTGAGGCGCATCCCGAAGCCGCCATCGTATGCGGCCTCCGCCAGGCGCTGCACGCCCGTCGGCGACATGCCCCAGGCGGCGAGCAGCGGCTCGGTGCGGTCGTGGCGCTCGCAGTCGAAGCGCTCGCCGTGCTGCATCGCCTCCAGCGTGTAGGGCTCAAGCTCCAGCACGATCTTGAGCCTGGGATCGGCCTCCAGGAGGTTGAACAGCTTGTCGAGGCAGCGGCGGTACTCGTCCTCATTCGTCAGGTAGTAGCCGCCGTGGTAGGCCATCACGAAGTAGGACTGCGGCGCCGGCGCCTGTGCGGCCGACGGAGCCGCCGCCATGAAGAACCACGCCCAGAGGGGCAACCGACCCCTTGCCGTGCGTCCCATCGAGTAGCCCTCCCTTCCCTGTCGCAGTACTCCTTCTTCGCGCGCCTCGGCAGGCCTTCTGGACACACGCAACTGAAGGAGGTCGGGCGCAGGCGCCGGTGAATCGATTCCGTGTGGCACCGTCACACCTTCCCCACAGCGACGCAGGCGTCGGATCCGGCTCGGCTGACCCCCGTCGTGCAGGCGTCACTTCCCGCGTTCTCGCCCTCGCCGCGTTGCTTGTGCCCCTGAACGCGTTCTTCATGCTGTTCATGTCCTACGAGCGGAACATCTTCGACCCCACGCTGGTGGCGCTGTTCTGGAATGTGCTGTTCCTGCTGATCGTGGTGCGGCTGCTGAACCAGGCGCTTCTTCGCTGGCGTCCGGCCGCGGCCTTCAGCCCCGCCGAACTGCTGGTGCTGTGGGCGCTGATGGCGGTCGCCACGAGCGGGGCGGGGCTGGACAGCATGCAGTGCACGTTCCTGGCGATGCAGGGCGCGTTCCGCTTCGCCTCGCCCGAGAACCATTGGGAGAGCCTGTTCGTGCGGCACATTCCGGCGGCGCTGACCGTCAGCCACAGCGCCGCGCTGGACCGCATCTGGACGGGTGGCAGCAGCATCCTGGACCCCCGCAATCTGGCCGCGTGGGCAGGCCCGGTTGCCCGCTGGTGGGCGCTCATGACGATCCTGTGGGCGGCCCCGATCGGCCTGATCCAGCTTCTGCGCAGGCGGTGGATCGAGCAGGAGAAGATGGGCTTCCCGATCGTGCATCTGCCGATGGAGCTGGCCGGCCCGCGCGTCCCATGGCTGAAGAGCCCCGTGTTCTGGGGCGCGGCGGCGGCGCCCGCCCTCATCAACCTGTTGGGGGGTCTGCACACGTACTGGCCGGCCGTGCCCTCCATTCCGACGGCGATGTGGGATCCGCGGCTGGACATGGGCCGCTTCCTCGTCGCGGCGGGAAGGCCGTGGAGTGCGGCGAGCTACATGCTCTACACCTGCCTCTACCCCTTCATCATCGGGCTGGGGCTGCTGCTGCCGGGCGAGCTATGCTTGTCGCTCTGGTTCTTCTTCCTCTTCTGGCGGGTGGAGAAGATCGCGGCGGCCTGGCTCGGGTTCAACGCGCAGTGGGATTCCCACTACCCGGTGGCGGCGGGTGGCTACCTCGCCCTGGTGGGCTTCCCCCTGTGGGCGGCGCGGCACCAACTGCGCGAAGTAGTCATCCAAGCGTGGCGGCGAGTCGGCCGTGAGTCCGGCGAGCCGCTCAGCCCGACGGCGGCCGTCGCGACCTTCTTGGCCGGGTTCTTGCTGTTGGTGTCGATCGGGGTGTCGGTGGGGCTGAGCCTGCCGGTGGCGGCGGCCTTCTTCACCCAGTACTTCGTGATGGTGGTGATCATCGGGCGCATCCGCGCCGAGATGGGCCTGCCCACGCACGAGCTGGAGCGATGGGGCCCGTCGTGGCTGCAGAGCACCATCGTCGGCCCCCGCGTGCTCGGGCTGCAGAACATGACGACGCTGAGCCTCTTCTACGGCTTCACGCGCGGCATGAGGAACATCCCCTTCCCGCACCAGTTCGAGGGGCTCTACTTCGCCTCGCGGACCGGCCTGAACGGACGACGGCTGCTTCTGGCAACGGTGGCCTTCATCGCCTTGGGGCTGGCGTGGGCGTGGTTCTGGACACTGTTCCTGTCCTGCAACCGCGGCCTGGGCACCTACCGAGGGTCGTTCCACACGTGGTTCGCCCAGGAGACGTGGACCCAGCTCGCCGGCTGGCTGAACGCCGATGCCCCGGTGGCCTGGGGACGGGCCGGGGCGGGAGTCGTCGGGTTCGTCGGGTACTGGGCCATCATGGCCGTGCGCAGCCGCTGGTTGGCCTGGCCGCTGCACCCCGCCGGCTTCGCGCTCTCGACGACGTGGTACATGTCGCACATGTGGTTCCCCATGGTCATCGCGTGGAGCCTCAAGGTTGTCACGGCGCGCTGGGGAGGCCTCGCGGGGGTGCGGGCACTGCCCATTGTGGCGTACGGGCTTATCCTCGGGGACGTGGGCACGGGTGCGCTCTGGATCATCTACGCCATGGTACGGCACGTTCCGGCGTATGCGTTCTGGCAGTAGGGACGCCTCGGTGGTCGCCTCAAAGGGGAGGAAACGGAGGCATCGGCGCGGAACGAGGCGTGTGAGACGCAGGGAGGCGCAGGGCGCTATCCGGGCCGCCTGCCGCCATAGACGACGGGCCCGGTGGATGAGGGTACCTCCATGGCACCAGACTCGAGACCGGAGGCAGCCGGTCTGCTGGCGTTGCTGGCTTCGGCGACGCGCGCGGATGCGATTGGGCCCGAGGGCCTGCACCCCGTGCGGCGGGCCTTCGCGACGATCCGGAGGCGGTTCCCCCGGTCGGATGTCTGCCTCCTGCTGAAGTCCAGGGGCCCGCAGCCTCGCGCGCCGATCTGCCTGTCCTCTCACGGTGGGACCACGAAGCCTGCGCCGGAGCGCGGCGGCGTCGTCGCCGGTCTGCTGCAGCTCGCTGCGCTGCACGCCAGGCCGCTGGTGCTGGAGCCCGACAGCAAGCCCCGCCTGCCGGACTCCTGCCGGGACGAAGGCTATGAGTGGGCGGTTCCGCTGCCCTTCCGGGTCCACCAGCGCGTCATCGGAGGGCTGGTCGTCGCCGGGCCCGCGGCCCCTCCGTCGGCGACGGAGATGCTGTTCCTGGAGAGCCTGTCCGGGGTGACCAGCCTGGGACTCCTCGCGGCACGCTCCATTCCCCTGACCGAGAACCAGGACGTAAACCGGGCGCTGGATGTCGTGCTGGAGGCACAGGAGGCCGAGCGCGCGCGCATCTCGCGTGAACTACACGATGGGGTGAATCAGGCCCTGACGACGCTCATCCTGCGACTCGGTGCGGTAGACCGCCTGGCGGAGGATGAGACCGTGAAGGCGGAGCTGCAGTCGGCCCGCGACCTGGCGACGCAGGTGCTGGGCGACGTGCGGCGCGTGGCGCGGGACTTGAGGCCGGCCGTGCTGGACGAGATGGGGCTGGGGCCGGCGCTGGAGGCGTTGTGCCGGACGTTCACCGAACAGCACGGCGTCCACGCCGAAGCGTACCACCTGGATGTGAACTGCCCGTGCCGGTCGCGGACGATCGACCTGGCGCTCTACCGAATCGTCCAGGAGGCGCTGGCCAACGTGGCGCGGCACGCGCGGGCCACGCAGGTGGGCGTGGTGTTAGCGTGCCGGGAGGGCGTGGTTACCGTGCAGATCGAGGACAACGGAGTCGGCTTCGACCCCAAGAAAGCACGGCCCTCGCGCGGCCATCTGGGGATTGTCGGGATGCAGGAGCGGGCGGCGCTCCTCGGAGGGCGCGTGTCCATCGAGTCGAGGGCCGGGCACGGGACGACCGTCTATGCGGAGATCCCAGCCGATTTCCGCGGATTGGAGGGCGAATGAGGTGGCCAGAGCATTGAGACTGCTGGTTGCCGATGACCACGCCGTCGTCCGGGCGGGCCTCGTGGCCCTATTGAGCGCCCAGCCGGACATCGAGGTGGTCGGGCAGGCCGGGTCCGCGTCGGAGACCGTCGAGGAGGCGCGGCGCACGAGGCCGGACGTCGTGCTGCTTGACCTGAGCATGCCGGAGGGCGGAGGCCTGCGGGCGGCACGCCTGTTGTTGAGCGACCCCGAGCCGCCCGCGATCGTGGTGCTGTCGGTGCACGACGACGCTCCCCACCTGCGGGCGGCGCTCCGCAGCGGCGCGGCCGGCTACGTCACCAAGGGCTCGGCCGACCGGACCGTGCTGGAGGCCATCCGCACGGCCCACGCCGGTAAGACGTACGTCGATCCGGCCCTCAGCGATGTCGTGACCGCGGAGCTGATGGTCTCCGGTAGGCTGAAGCGCGCCACCGATGCCCCGCTGACGCCCCGGATGCAGGAGGTTCTGCGGCTGGTGGCGTGGGGCTACACTACGCAGCAGATCGCCCGGCAGTTGTCGCTGACCCCCAAGACGGTCGAGGCGCACCGGGCCCGGATCATGGAGCGCCTCGGACTGCTGAACCGGGCCGAACTCGTGCGCTACGCCTTCCAGGCGGGCCTGATGGACGCTGCTCCGCCCACGCCGGAGGGGGAGCGGTGAGACCGGCGCCGCAGGCGGCCTACTTCATCGCGGCGATGATCGCCGTTGCCGCCTTCTCCACGTCCGCGCGATGGGCCGCCGGGCCGATGAGCGATAGCCCGAAGCGGCCCACGGCCACGTCCAGGACGTAGGCGCCCGGGTCGTCGGGCGAGGACTCCGTCCCGTAGGCCGGCAGACCCGCGAGGAGTTGCTCGGCCTCGCCCGGGTGGTCCAGCTGGACGTAGCCCTGCGCGGCCTTCACCTGGCGGTAGTCCACCAGCTTCGCCCGGATCTCGTATCCGTCCGCGGCGTACTGGGTCTCCACGATGTCGAAGTGGTGCTGCCGGAATAGCACGGGTGCGCGGGTCAGGCCCTCGACCTCCAGCAACAGGTCGGTCAACGCAGCCTGAGTCCATGTGGCTTTCTCGTCGAAGAAGCGCTCGTTGCCCGTGACCTTCGGTGGGCCGCTGGGCGTCGGGCCACGCGGCACGGCAGGCCCTACGGGCTGCGTCGGACCCGCGGCCAGGACTTCGGCCAGCTGCTTGCGGTCGATCTTGGCGATGAGGCCCTTCACGGCCGCGCGGATCACGCGCCCCTGGGAGTGGACGGCCCCGATCCCGAACAACTTCTCCGAGTCCGCGCCCGTCTTGCTGACGCTGCCCGCCCACACGATCGATCCCGTCTCACCATCCAGGACCCGGGCGGTCAGGGAGACGGAGGGGTAGCTCTCCGGCCCGATACGGACCTCCCCGAACTCCTGCACCAGGCCCACTACGAAGACGCGGACCGGGCCGACTTGCTGCTGCAGGGCCTGCATGGTCTCGCGGTCGAGGCCGTAGAGGTTGCGGGAGCCCGACTCGCTGAGAGCCTGGTACACCAGGCCGGGCTCGACCACTTCGAAGAGGCCGGTGCTCAGGAGCGCCGTCACGATCTCCTGGGTCACGACCTGGCCGGCCGTCTCGTACTGGGGGCTGGCGACCTCGAAGGGCAGGACCGCGATGCGGACGCGCTCGGTCCCGGGCTTGACGAGGTATCCCGAGCTGCCGGGCCCCCCTTCCTTGCACCCCGCCAACAGGAAGGGGAGGGCAATGGGTGCGATGAGAAGACTGCGGCGGATGTTCATGCTGTACCACACCTCCGGGGGCGGCGAGGCCCCCTGCAAGATCAGAACGTCCTGACGTAGTTGACCTGAAGCATCTTGCGCGAGTCGAGCGTGCCGCCCGTCCCTCCGCTGGCCTCGTAGCTGGCCTCGACGGTCTCGCGCTCCGAGATCTGGTGCGACAGCCGCGCGGTGAAGCCGGTGGCCGTCCGGGAGGTCGTGAGCGGGAGGCCACCCTCCTCGCGGCGCTGCTCCGAGTGGTAGTCCACGTACTGGCGAAGCGTCACGGTGGTCGCGTAGGTCGGGCTCCAGCGCACCTCCGCGTAGGGGTCTACCGAGAGGCTGCGGTCCGGGTCGCGACGGGTCGTGACCCCGGCCCCCAGGCGCACGTCCCACCGAGGGTCGGGCGCCCACCGAGCATCCAGCAGAACGCTGTGCACCGTGTCGGTCAGCTCAGCCCCGGCCTGATGGTCGTGACGCCGGCGGAAGCCGTAGTAGCCCGAGACCGACAGGGCCGGACCGAGGTCGTGGGTGAGACCGATCTCGCCCGATATGTCCTGCGAGCGCCCGAGCTCGTTCTCCTGGCGGTTCATCCCCAGCGAGCCGTACAGACGGGTGCCGTTCGCCAGGTCGCCGGAGAGCCTCAGCCGCGCCGACTCCTGGTGGTAGAAGTAGGAGGTGCCGAAGTCGGTGCTCGCGCGGCTCCACTGGGCGCCGATGGCCATGCTCGGCCCGAGGCGACTGTCCAGATCGACGGCCAGCTCGCGGTTCCGGCTCTCGCCATAGGCCGAGCCGAAGGTCTGCGACCGGGCGAAGACGTCGAGCTGCGTTCCCGGCACGACCTCGCTGCGGAGGCCCAGCGCGTAGCGGCGGCTGTGGCTGCTCTCCGAGGCGCCGTCGGCGCCCTGCCAGCCGTCCGTCAGGCCGACCTCGCCCTCCAGGACCACCGCCGGCGTCGGATAGGCCGTCAGCCGCGCGGTCGTGGTCGCATGGCGGGTCTCGTTTGTCGAGCCGGAGGTCGTCAACGTTGCGGCGCCCCGCAGATGGTCGAGGCTCAGCTGCACGGCCGGCAAGATCCGCTGGTCGAGAAACAGGCCGTACTGGGCCCGGCGATTCGTGCCCCCGTCCGGGCCGAAGGACTCGGTCGCCCGGTCCGCGGTGAAGCGGAACGGGCCCCAGTCGTAGTTCCCGGCCACCAGCCACGTGGTGGCAGTGGAGTGTCCGGCGGCGCCGAAGCCGGTGTCGGTCCGGGCGTACTGGAACGTGACGTTCGGGTACCGGGGATAGCTGAGCGCCCCCGTCACCGTCAGGTTGTCGGTTGCCGTGGTGAAGGTCGTCCGCTTGTCTCCCAGCCCGGCAAAGCTGACCCGGTTCGTGTCGCGGCTCAGGCTGGCGAACACATCGAGATGGTTGGTCGCAGCCGTCAGGTCCATGCGCATGTTCCGCTGATCGACCGAGGCGAAGGGGTCGGTGCTCGACATCCCCGACATGCCCAGGTTCGCCTGGATGTTCGCGCCGCTCGTCAAGGGTCCAGTGAAGTTCAGCAGGTACAGCGGCGAGAAGCGGCTGTAGGAGGTCCGCTCCCCGTCGGCGGAGGTCGTCTCCACCCAGCGGTACTGGAACTCCGTCTGCAGCATGAGTTGCTGGGCGCCGGCGACGGCAGCGAGCGCCGGCAGGCAGACCATCCCCACCGCACTCCGGAGACCTACCCGCCGTCGAAGGCCCACGCCTACCCGTCTCAATTCGCTCCTCACCTGGCGGCCCTGCCGCCTGCCCAAGTCTCGGACCCCACCACCTATCGCGTGTACGCGATGGGGTTGTGTTGTTTGCCGTGGCACGTCAGGCTGCACGACCCGCCGTTGCTGTTGTGCGTGTAGGCCGCCTGGCTGTTGACTGTCACGGTGACGTAGTCCAGGTTGAAGTTGATAAGATGCTGCTTGTTGGTTCCGTGAATGTCGTGGCAGGTGTAGCAGGTCGTGCCGGGCGCGTCATCACCCATGTGCTTGGTGTGCAGGTTGTCGGTGCCCTTCCTGAACCAGGTGTTCGTGGAGGGATCGGACTGCTTCTGCACGTACGTCTGCCAGCGGTGGCACTTGAAGCACAGCTCGTTGGGGTCCTGTCCGATGTTGCGGCCCCACGAGTTGTCGCGGTAATGAGTGTTCTCGCGCAGGTAGTACGGCCGCTCCAGGAGGTGCATGTAGCTCGATCCATGCGGCCCGGCCGCGCCCGCCGACCCGACGCCCTTCGTGTGGCAGTCGCTGCAGCACAGCGTCGAAGTACGGCTCCAGGGGCTGACAAACGACCCGGCGATCATGGCGGTGTTCTGCCCCTGGGCCGTCACCGGGTGATACGACAGGTTGTTGGGGTTGAGGGCCTGGCCTACGTCCTGGTACTCCTTGATCTGCCGCGCATTCGTGCTCGTCAGCTTGTTGGCCAGGTAGTTGCCGCTGCCCACCGCGGCGAACGTGGGGAGTGTCGTGAAAGACGAATGGCACTTGAAGCACACCTGCCACTCATAGCTGGTCGTCGGGTCCGTCAGGCGAACGAGGGAGTAGGCCGCCGAGGAGAAGGGCGACCCGGCGCTCTGCCAGGCCGTGACCTTGATCCCCATCGTTCCGCGCAGGGCCGGGCCCATCCGGTTGCCGGTCGTTCCGCCCGGCTGATGCACACTCACCCCGGGTGTGCCGGTGTTGGCCGACGCATGCGGATCGTGGCAGTCGGTGCACTCCACGTGACGCTTGCCGCCGGAGAACGAGGTGGGGGCCGACTCACCGGCGCGGTGCGCGCTCGGGGTGGTTCCGGAGAAGAGCTGAGAGACGGGGTGTTTGTAGTAGTCGGTCGTGGTATTGACGGGCGTCGAAGAGAAGGGCAGACGGGCGTCGGCGGCATACGTGGTGCTGCCGTTGTGGCACGCCCAACAGACGTTCTCCTCGCTCCCAAACAGCGCGTACGGGTAGAGGGTCGTGTCCGCGTCCTGGCCGGCGTGCTGTTCGTGGCAGTGGCCGCATTCGCCTCGCCCGTAGAGCGCCGACATGCGGTTGACGCCCGTCTGGGTGCTTCCATGCCCGGACGTGCCGAACAGGCCGCCTCCGCCTTGCGCCTGGCTCGGCAGCGCGGCTCCCAGTAGCAGCGCGACGCCCACGCATCCGCTATTCATTGTGACAGGCCTGGCACGTCTGGCGGGCCAGCGTGCCGTCCTCCAGTGCGCTGGTGGCGGGATCGTCCCAGATCAGCCCGGCCCGGTGGGTGGAGCCGTGCGCCTTGTGGCAGGAGCCGCAGAACACCTCATTGTCGCTGGCCGCCGCCGTTCCCGGGATCGTTCCCGACACGGAGACCACGGGTACCCGCGAGAGCACGGACGTGAACCAGTAGGTGGGGTCGAGGTGCCCGTTCGTCACGCCCTGCGAGAGTGTGACGCCCTGCGTGGGGTGCCGGAACCAGTACCCGTTCGAGCCGGCCGCATCGCCGCCCGCCTGGCCGCCCATGGCCGGGTCGCCCGGGGCCCCGTGGTAGTTCGTGTGGCAGCCCTGACACCAGGCGCCCAGACCGTTCGTGCTGTTCGTGTAGCGCAGGTTGTCGGTGGAGTACTGCGTGCTCGTCGGCGTGAGCACGGCCTCCGTGACCGCAGTGACGGCTCGGTCGCTCCCCACATTGCCGGGCCGCAGCACGAGATTGCGGTAGTTCGCGTTGCCATGCGGATCGTGGCAATCGACGCATGACAGCCCGGGCCCGCTCGAGTAACCGCCGCCGGGCGCCACCACGTTGGCGACCCCCAGATCGTGACCGTTGACGGTCGGCACCCCGATGGAGGCCTGGAAGGCGCCGGCCGCCCGCTTGAGGGTCGCGGTCTCATAGGACGCAGCGCCCGTCACGTCGGGCGCCGAATCGAGCGTGGCGCCCGTCCCGTCATGGCAGGACAGACAGACTTCCGACGCAGACGCGGCCCTCAGCAGCTTCGGGTAGCCGGGCGGACTCAGCGCGCTCCCGCCGAATCCGATGCCCCTGTCCGAGGCGTGCATCACGTGACAGTCCGAGCAACGTAGGGCCCCCGGGCCGGCGTGGAACCAGCCCGCCCCGGCCGGCATGACCCAGGCCAGCAGCCACACGCCCGCGAGGAACGCCCACGACCCGCGGGGGCGGCAGCCACCGGAGAGGATGCGTCGGAAGCCGTTCACGGGCTCAGCCTGCCAAGCTGCGTGCCGAAGCTGAACACCTGCACGCGGCGCCCTTCACGTTCGAGGACGTAGCCTCGGTCCAGCCCATCCAGCGCGAAGTCGACGGGGTAGTACAACTGCCCCCGTGCCTGGCCGAACTCACCGAAAGCGTACAGCGGTTGGCCGAAGCGGTCGAGCACCAGAACGCGGTGCCGGTGCGTGTCCGCGACCCAAAGCTCGTCCCAGCGGTCCATGAAGAGCCCGGTCGGGAAGCTCAGCTCGTCGTCGCGCTCGCCGCGGCGCCCGATCCGGTACAGGAACTTGCCCGTGGCGTCGAACACCTGGACCGGGATGCCCATCGAGTCGCTGACGTAGAGGCGTCCCCACCGGTCGAGGGCGATGTCCTCCGGCGCCAGGAACTCTCCCTCGCGATTCCCGCGCCGACCCACCTGGCGCTGCAGATGGTGCTCCGCGTCGAACACGAGCACCCGCGCGTCCCGGCGGTCGACCATGTACAGGCGGCGCTCCCGATCGAGGGTGATCCTGCCCGGTTGCGGCGGCTCTCGTTCGGCGCCCCCCTCGACCGCCCACTCCGCCGCGAGCGCTCCGCGGGGATCGTACACCCGCATCCGGCCCGCCTTCCCATCGGCCACGTACAGGTTCCCGGCATCGTCCACAGCCAGGGACACGGGGTCGAAGTCCGGACCGGTGGTGAACCGGGTCCCGGGTGCGCCCTGCAGGCTGAAGGTGACGATCTCGTGGGCGCCCGGGTCGGCGACGTACAGCACCCGGCGGCGGGCGTCGAGGGCCAGCTCGGCGGGTCGCTCGAACGGGCGGTCCGGCGCGAAGCCCGTGAGCGCAAACAGCAACCGCTCCTGAAGCGTTCCCGTGCTCGGCAGGCCCGCCGTCAGCGCCAGCAGCCCCGCCGCCACCCCCATGCCCATGCTAGCCTCCCTCGGCCTTCGGCGACGGGTACGGCCGCGCCGTGGTCAGCCGGATCTCCCTTGCCTTGCCGGTCTGCGGATCGATCTCCGCCAGGCGCTCGCGCTCGCCGTCCAGCAACGTCGCCAGCACCTTCCGCCCATCCGCCGACCAGGCCGGATACGCGGCGCAGGTCTTGAGGGGCTCGCCCGGGGCCGGCGCGTCCTCGACCGGCGTCACGTACACCGCGGGCGATCCGTCGTGCTCCAGGGCGTACGCGAGGCGCGTGCCATCCGGCGACCAGGCGGGTGGAGCGTCGAGCGGGTCAACGAGGCGGCCGGGCTCGGCGATGACGGCGCACTCGCCCAGCATCCGGACCGCGCCGACCTCGGCGTCCAGCAGCAGCACCCGTAGCTTCTGACCGTCCTGGCGCGTGAAGAAGCCGACGGCGATCAACTTCGAGTTGGGAGACCACGTCGGCGTGAACAGCAGGGCCGGCTGGTCCGGAGCGGGCACCTCAAACAACGTGCGGGTGTCCCCATCCATGTCCGTCACCAGCAGCGCGTCACCGCTCACGTAGGCCAGAGACTCGCCGTCGGGGCTCCAGGCCAGGCGGCTGATTCCAGCGTTCTCGGCTGCCGGCACGAGCCCTGTCTCGCGATCAGCGTCCATCTCGCGCACCACGATGCCGGGGCGCTGGTTCTCCCACTTCACGTAGGCGAGCCGGTCGCCCGTGGGCGACAGCGCCGCCCATGTCGGGTGCTCGGTCTTCAGCAGGAGCCCGGGCGGGGCGCCATCGAAGAGTCGCCAGACCTCGTTCCGCACCACCATCACGCCCCTTGACGCCCGCGCGGGCCAACTGACGTGGTGGGGGACTCGCGGGTCGATTCCGAGCAGCATCCGCGGCCGGTGGCTCCCGGTCTCCGACCGGCACAACGCGATCCGGCCTTCCGCGGTGTCATCGCTGTAGTAGAGCAGCCCCTTCCCAGCCGGCCGGCCGCCCCAATAGGAGGGCTGTGAGGGGTTCAGCGCTTGCGCCCGACCGGACCGCACGTCCAGGAGCCCGATGCACAGCCCATCGTGCGCCCGCCGCTTCCCCTCGAAGACCATCGAGGCGCCGTCGGGCGACCACCGCGGAGTGGAGGCAGAGGCCCAGCCTTTGAGCACCGGACGGCTCCTATCGGTCGCGGTCTCGACGACCGCGATGTTCGGGAAATGCGCCCCACCGGCGGTGTAGGCGATCCGGGTCCCGTCGGGAGACCAGTCCACGTAGCTGCGGTCGGCCTGACTGACGTGCAGCCGCTTCTGGTCCTGTCCGTCGCGGCTGATGACCGTCAGGGCGTGCATCCCGACGATCGCGACGTGGGAGCTGTCGGGCGACCAGTTGGGGTCCGTGCCGTAGCCGGGAAAGAGCATGTTGGGCTCAACGCCGCCCGCCGCGGGCACGGAGAGCACGCCCGTGCCACCGGCAGGGGTCAGGTCGAAGGCGATCTCGCGCCCATCCGGCGACCAGGCCGCCGAGCGGACCAACTCCCCTTCGGTGAGCTGTCGGGCATTGGCCCCGCTCATGTCGGCCGCCCACAGATCGCGATGGTCGCCATGCGGCTTCAGCCACGCGACCTGCAGGCCGTCCGGCGACCAGGTGACCCAGGAGACGTCCGGGTCGAGGAAGTCGAGGATGCGCTTCTCCCGACCGTCGGCGATCTCGACGGCGTAGAAGGCCGAGACCCCCCCTCGGTTCGTCTGGCAGTAGACCGCTGACCCCTCCGGCGCCCAGCCCACATGCCGCGCGCCCAGGCGAGTCAGCCGCCGCGCGGCGTGCGGTGCCGCCACGTCGAGCACCCACACGTTGACCGGGTTGTTCGGCGTTGCCGACAGAAGGGCCAGCTTCGTGCCATCGGGGGACCAACGCGGACCGATTCCCCCGTTCGGGCGCTCCGGCGACGGCGTGCCGGAGGCATGGACGGGTAGAACGTACGCCAGGGAGGCCATGATGGCGGCTGCGAAGTGTCTCGTCATCGCGATAGTGGCGACTCCTCGTCACGGGTTCCTAACGACGACCCCAGGGAGGTCCGGCCTCCCTGGGGTCGCCTTCGTCAACAGCCATCGGCCCGCGGTGGGCTAGCTGTGCACCCCGCGGTTGTGGCACTGCTGGCACGCCGCATTGCGGTCGATCGAGCTGTACGGCGGCGAGGCCGAGCTGTAGCGGACGTAGGGCCAGACCAGCAGGGAGTCGTACCTGCTGCCATGCGCCTTGTGGCACGTCAGGCACATGACCTCGTTGGCCTCGGCAACGGTGGTGCATGCCGAGAAGGAGTTGCCGGTCTGGGCAAAACGCACCCGCGGGATACCGTACTCGGTGCCGGTGGACTCAGGGTCGATCGTGGTGCCGAAGCCCCAGCCGCTGGTGGCGGTCCAGTTCGCGCGATCGACGTTTGCGGCGGCGGCCTCAGCGAGGCTACGGTCGACGGGATGCTTGGTTGTGATCGAGCTGTTCAGGTTCCTGTGGCAGTCGATGCACCAGTTGGACAGGTCGTTGCCTTCGTTGAAGGCAATGGCGTCGGTGCGCTTCTGGCTCTTCCCCGACTTGGCGGTGTCCATCTGCACGTCGGCCCCGGCTTCGTTCTCGGTGATGTTGATGTCAGTGGTGCCGTTGGGCCGCAGCTTGAGGTTGCGCCAGTTCAGGTTGCCGTGCACCTCATGGCAGCTGCCGCACGTCATGCCCGTGGCGGGGCTCGTCCAGCCGTTCTGAGGCGCCTGCGCCGCCGCGGCGAGTGCAAGGTCGTGCTCGAACTTCGAGTTCGTCGTAGCAGTCCAGTCGGACAGGAAGCAGCCGGCACTGGCGCCGTACGGGTCGCCCAGGTACTCGGTGCTCTGACCACCGGAGGTGTTCTTGTCCGCGGCCACCGGGATCATGTCCGTGCTCGCGCCGGAAGCCACGACGTCCGGGTAGCTGCTCTTGCCATTGTGGCAGTACAGACACGTCTCGTTGATTGAACCCGCGACCAGGAGGTGCTCGTACCCGTCTCCGTTATTGAACTTCTCGGCGCCGTCGTTCCTCTGGCCGTGCATGACGTGGCAACTACTGCAGCCCAGACTTGTGCCGCTGTGCGCGTGCGCAGCCAGCGCCGTCCCGGCGAACGGGCCTACGAGCGCCGCGGCTACGAGCATCAGGGAAACCATGAGTGATCTGGGACTCACGTTGGGATCGCTCCCTTCCTTGTTGGTATGTGCGGCCTTGCGGCTCCTTCGTGCGCAAAACCCGAGCGGTCTCTCCGCGGCGTCTCCTTTCTACGGTGCAGCCCCGGCCTGGGCCTCCTGCACCGTCTCGACCCGGAATGCCTGTATCCGATCCCCTCCCCGTTCCGTCACGTACAGCGCGCCGTCCGCGCCGCACGCTACATCGGAGGGGAAGTAAAACCGTCCGTCCGCCGTACCCATGCCGCCGACGATCGCCAGCACGGTCCCGTCGCGCGTGAAGGCCTTCACTTCGTGCGCCACGGTATCGGCGGCCCAGATCCGGCCGGCGCTATCGACCGAAACGCCGGCCGGCATGTGCAGCCCCTCCGGCTTGTCCGCGTGCTCCCCGAAGCCGGAGAGGTACTTGCCGTCCGAATCGAAGACGCGAATGGCGGGCTCGGCCGTGCCGTCCAGCAGACAGATGGCGCCGTCAGCGCCCACCGCCACATCGACCAGCATCCGGATTCCCTCGGGCGGCGGCCCGTCGGCGCCCACCTGGCGCAACAGCTTGCCCTCAGGGGACAGAACCAGCACGGTCTGCGTCGTCTCCTCCACCACGTACAGCTTGCCTGCGCTGTCCCGATCCATCCGTCCCGGGTGAACGGGAGACTCCGCGTCAATCCAGGGGGCAACGTCGATCGAGCGAAGCGGTCTGCCGCGGAAGTCCGTCACGTCGATCAGCGCCGAGAGCCGGTCGGTGATCAGAATCTGCCCACGGTCATCCGCCAGGGCCGAGCCCGGCTCCCCCGGCATGGCGTTCCCCCGACCGTCGCGCACCTGATGCTCGAACCGGAAGAGCGGCGCCAGGTTCTGGTTGAGGATGACGACCTGGTGGTTCTGAGGGGTCGCCACGTAGAGTTCGCTGCGCCGGGGATCGAAGGTCACGCTGTCCGGGCGGGGCAGCGGCCCCTGCCTGAACTTCCCGTAGGTGCGTTCGTGCCGCACGGTGAGGGTGGGCGTGAACTCGGCGCGCGCCGCGCTCATGCCGCCCGCCATCAGCGCTAGAAGCCCAACGACCCTCAGGTCTTGTGGCACGTGCGGCACAGCGACGTTCCCTCCTGTGGCAGAATGCCCGGGAACTCCGAGCCGTGCACGGCGTGGCAGTTCGTGCACACCAGCGTGTCCTTCGTGCCGGGCACCAGCACCCGCTTGCCCTTCCAGACCCCCACCGGATGACTGAACTTCCCTAGCGTTGCGTGACAGGTCGTGCAGAGCTCGACCGGCTCGTTGTTCAGGAGCTGCGGGTTCGGCGAGACGTGGCCTTTGTGGCACAGCAGGCAGTTACCCGTCGAGACGGGCTTGTGGCGGACCTGCTTGAGGGTGTCATCTTCCGTCTTCGCGTGGCAGTAGAAGCAGATGTAGTCCACGCGGTCCTTCAACGCCTTGGGCCGAGGCGTCGCGTGCGGGTTGTGACAGACGGTGCACAGGCCCTGCTGCACTGGGGCATGTCGCACCAGCTCCCGGCCCTGCGCATCCTTCGCCGGATGCGTCTTCGAGGCGGGGTGGCAGGTGGCACACAGCTCCTTCACCGGCTTCTTGAGCGCCTTCGACGGTCCGGCGGCATCGGACGTATGACAGGCCTCGCACTGATGGGCCGCGAACGGGGCGTGCTGCTGCTTGGCGACGAGCTTGTGCTCGCGATCCGAGGAGTGCGGGTCATGGCAAGAGAGGCAGTTGCTGTCGGCAACGGGATAGCCCAGGTGCGCCGTCGCGAAGCCCTCGGCGTCCGGCGCGTGACAGGCCAGGCAGGCGGTCGAGACATCGGTTCGTAGGTTGTGGCGCGTCGCGTCGCCGTGGGGTGTGTGGCAGTCGAGGCACTGGCCCTGGGCGACCGGCGCGTGCCGGTAGCTCCCCTCGACGGGCTGCATCTCCTTGTGGCAGCCGAGGCACAGCGCCTCGGAGGCCTTCTGCAGCGCCTTGCCCTCGCCGCCATGCACCCGATGGCAGGCCGTGCACGCCATGTCGCCCCGGGCGTGCAACGTGCGGCCCCAGTACTTCGGATCGATCGTGGCCCACTCGGCAGGCGCATCCTGCGCGGCGCCCTTCAGGTGACACCGTCCGCACGCCGTCGCGACATCGGTCGCGGCTGCGCCCGCGAAGGCCATGCCGATCGGCGTCTTGCCGGTGCTGCCCACATGAACGCTCCCGGGCCCGTGGCAGGCTTCGCACGCGCGCTGTGCCTCAGGCAGCTCCGCCGCGCTGAGGGTCCGACCGTGAGCGGAGGCATCCCAGCCCTCGGCCTGTTCCTTGTGGCAGGTGACGCACGTCTTCGAGCCGACGTACGTAGGAGGAGGCGCCTCGGGCGCGGGAGGGGTGGTCACGTTGTCCGGCGGCAGAGGCGGTTGCGCGCCGGCAAAGCCCATCGCGAGGAGGATAACCGGAAGTACACTGAGCCCAAGGAGGCGGGCTCGACTTGGCTGACAGCTTCTCATGTCCGTGCTTCCACGCTCCAGCAACCTCACGAAGCGCCCTTGTTGTGGCATTGGTCGCACCCGTTCGGCCCCACCGAGCCGTTCTGCTGGGGCCAGGCAAGGCCGTCGGGGTTCTCGGACCCATGGGCCTTGTGACAGGTGAGACAGAAGACTGTGTTGTCGGCCGCCACGGCCGTCGCCTCAGAGTATGTTGTCGCCGGATCGACGAGGAACCGCGCCCGTGGCACGCCGAAACCCGCGCCCGAACCATCCACCCAGTGCCCGGAGTCGGTCGTGTGACGCGAATCGCCGTCACTGACCCGGATCGTCGCTCCACGTTCGGTCTCGGTCACGGGATGCTTGTTGGGGATGCCGTCGCCATCCGGGTCCGTGTACCACGAGCCCGAGAAGACGTGGTGGCAGTCGATGCAGATGTTCGTGACTTCACGGAGATTGTCGGTGCCGTCGGTCCCGTACGCCACGTTGGACCGCTCGTATCTCGCGAGATCGGTCGCGGTCGGGTTCACGAACAGCCCGAGGGGCGGAGTCGAAGGCGGATCGGAGGCCCACTGCAGGTTACGGGCACGGCCGTTCCCGTGCGCGTCGTGGCAGTCGGTGCAGGTCACCTCGGCTTCGCCGGGGCGAGTCCCACGGGCCGTGTGACAGCGCAAACACAGATCGGTGCCGCCGGGCCCGAGCTTATGCCCGTTCGGGTTGGCCGCCCCCGGGCTCGCGAACATCCCTCCGGCCCGCTCGGCCAGGCCGTTGGTGTCTGCGCCGACGACGTCCGGGACGTCGGCATGCCCGTCATGGCAGCTCAGGCACAACTCGGTCGGGTTGGAGGCCCTGAGCAGATGAGGGTAGCCGCCGGGGTTCTTCGCCGGGCCGTTGTAGCCTTGGCCGCTGTCGCTGGCGTGCATCACGTGGCAGTTCTCGCAGTGCAGCATCGTGCCCGAATGGTAGGTGGCTGTCGCCACATCGCTGACCGCCTCCCCGGCGGGCTCACCCTCAGGCGCCCCGTGGCTCGCATGGATCATCTGTCGGAGCCGCGCTCGCATCGCAGGCAGGCTGTCGTCCTGTGCCCTCGCCGCGCTACCGTCAAGGAGGCCGGCCGACGCACAGAACGCGATCCCGAAGACCGTCCAGCACCGCAACGACATCGCGATCAGCCTCCGGATGTGTCCGCCGGGCTCAGAGTCGGAGCCCGTCACGGACGGGCGTGGATGCTCTTCTCCATGTGGCAGCGGGCGCAAACGATCGCCGATGGAGTGCGGTTGATCTTGGTCTTGTCCATCTTGTCCACGTGCTCGCCGGCCGGGCCGTGGCACTCCTCGCACTGCACGCCTTCGAGGTTCGCCTCAAGTCCCGGCGTGCCATAGCCGCCCTGGCCGTAGCCGGTCGTGTGGCACGGCAGGCACTTCTCGTTCTTCTCCTGCCCGGCCAGCTTAAGCAACTCGAAGGCCCGCGCGTGTTTGCTCATCTTCCAGGTCTTCTGGACCGGGTCGGCGTGGCACAGGCAGCCCTCGGCGCCGACGTACGTCGCCTTGGCCTGGTCCTGGGCACTGACAACCATCAGCGAACCAACAAGCCCAGCGGCCATCACCAGTGGAACGACCACACGCAAGAACGCCCTCATTGGTTGGGGACCCTCTTCGATCATCAAGATCGGAAGCTGTTCCGGGTTCGGGGAGTGCTGCGATGGAGGCGTCGATGGGGACCCCGAACGGCCTTTGTGATTGTGAGCACAATCACGAACTTGGGCATTAGCACACGCGCGCCGAGGGAACAGCGCCCCCGGCTGCAAGACAGCAACCCGCCCGACCTCCCGTATCGACCCGCCATCCGCCCCCGGAAGAGGGTGGCAGACCGATTCCAACGGCGAGACGGTATCACTCGCGGCAGGATCTGTGAAGTCGGGCCTATCCCCCTAATGGGGGAGACTATGGGGTTTTGCCCTACGGACGGGGGATGCCGGACTGGGGCAGGGAATCCGGGAGGGATTCACGAAGAGGCCATGGAGTCAGTCACGGGGAAAGGGGGCGAGGCGGGCTGGGTATTAAGTTGTGCTCGGATGGGTTGGTTGTCACTCGCATGGCGCAGGAGGACGGGTAGGCTCCATGGGCGGCCACTCGTGCGCTTTCCTGTTGTTGTGTGCTTTGAGCGTGAACCGACAGGCGTCTCCGCCGGGCCCCAATCAGGCGTTCACCTCGGCCCCCGAGGTCGGCGATGTTGCGACGATCACGCTGCCCGGTGGGGAGCCGCTGCGGCTGGTCTGGGTGCCGCCGGCGGTCTTCCGGATGGGCAGCACCGATGGCCCGGACGAGCGGCCACCCCACGCGGTCTCACTGGACGGCTTCTGGATGGGCGCTACCGAGGTGACGGTCGCTCAGTGGCGGGCGGTGATGGGCGAGGCCCCGGCACGCAACAGCCAGGGCGACCAACATCCCGTGCTGGATGTCTCCTGGGAGGAGTGCCACACGTTCTGCGCCCGCGCGGGCCTGGCTCTCCCCACGGAAGCGCAGTGGGAGTACGCCGCTCGTGGGCCGGACAGCCGCCTCTATCCGTGGGGCAATGACTGGAACGCCGCCCTCTGCCAGTCGTGGCACGACCGACACGGCTACAAACGCAGCCTGCCTGTGGGGAGCCTGCCCGCCGGGCGGAGTTGGTGCGGTGCGCTGGACATGAGCGGGAACGTGTTCGAGTGGTGCCGCGACTGGTACGACAGCCAGTTCTACGCCTCGCCCGCCGCCGCGCAGCGGAATGCCGAGTGCGTCACTTCGCTCTCCGGGCGGCGCCTACTGCGGGGCGGATGTTGGGGCAGCTCGCCGGACAACTGCCGAGCTACGGTGCGCTGCAGTGCGAAGCCGGACTTCCACAACGCCGGCGTCGGGTTCCGCGCCAGCCGGCCGGGGTAGGGCCCGCCGGTGGTGATCGCGCCGCGTCGCTCAGAGCCCCGCCAGCCCCGACCGCACGGCCCACACGGCTGCCTGCGTCCGATCGGACACGCCGAGCTTCCCGATGATGTTCTCGACGTGCGTCTTCACAGTGGCCCGGCTGATCCCCAGGACGCGGGCGATCTGCTCGTTCGTGAGGCCCTGCGCGACGAGGTTGAGGGTCTCGCGCTCGCGTGGCGTAAGGACGTCCAGCTTCTTGGCGGCGTGGGGGGCGGCCTTCGCATCCTCGCGCACCAGCCGCTCGATGACGGTGCGGAGCTGATGGACCTGCAGCAATGACTGCCCGTCTGCGATGGCTCGGATGGCAGCCAGCAGTTCGTCCCGGCTGATCCCCTTCATGAAGTAGCCGGCGGCCCCGTAGATCACCGAGCGCACCAGATACTGCATGTTGTTGTACGTGGTCAGCACGATGATGCTCGTGTTGACGGGGAGCTTCTTCATCGCCGCCATGGCGGTGATCCCATCCATGTCGGGCATCCGGATGTCCAGGAGGGTAACGTCGGGCTCGAGCCCCTCAACCAGGGCAATGGCCTCCGAGCCGCTGCCGGCTTCGCCGACCACCTCGACGTCATCGGCCTCCAACATGCTGCGCAGGCCCTGGCGGACCACGGGATGGTCGTCTACGATGAGCACTCGGATCGGCCCCGATCCGTCAGAGCGCATGGTCACCTGACCCCTCGTCCGCGCAGGGCACGCGGATCGTCACACTCGCACCCGTGCCCGGCGAACTCTCGATGTCGCACGAGCCCCCCAGCAACCGTGCCCGACTGCACATGCTGCGCAGGCCCACGCTGCGCGTATTCCACTGCATCTCCTCGGGCACGAACCCAATCCCCCAGTCGCGGACGGTCGCAGTCAGGAACCCGCCGCTCTCCCGTAGCGACACCTCGATCCGGTCCGTCTGAGCGTGCTTCGCGGTGTTGGCCAGGGCCTCCTGAACCACACGGAAGACCATCGTCTCGACCGCGCTGGCGAACCGCCGTTCCCCCAACTGGTCGTCGAGCTCACACTCCCACCCCTGGGTCTCGCAGAGCTTGCTCGCGTACTGCCGAACGGCCTCGCTCAGTGAGATCTCCGACGACACACGTAGCGAGAGCATCGAGATGATCCGATGCACTTCGCGGGCGGCCTCGCGCAGACGCAGCCGCGCGTGCTCCAGTTCCTGCTCAGCGCGCTCGGCCTTCTCCGACCGGAGGGCGACGAACGTGTCCAGGTGCATCTGGGCTGCCAGCACGTACTGTGAGAGGCCATCGTGCAGGTCATAGGAGAGGACCTCGCGCTCCTCCTCGCGCGCTGCAGCAACCTCGCTCGCGGCAGGAGCGAGGTCGGCCGGAGGCGCGTCGGCCGGGCGAGCGCGATTGCGGGCGAGGAACAGGAGGCCTGCGCAGCCCACCGCCAAGAGCAAGGCGGCAATGCCGACAAGCCCCGCAGACACGCTATCCGCCATTGCACCACCTCCTGCGGCAGCCCACAGCCTATCCGCCATGTGGCCGACCTGCGTATCGGCCATATGGCGTATTTTCGCCCCAGAGAGCAGGTATACCTGCTCCGGCGGGCGATTCACAAACCTAACGGCAAGTTGGGCGACGCTCTGACCTTGCCGGACCGTATGCAACCGGAGGAGTCGCCGCCGCAGGAAGCCGCCGCAGCAACCGCCGAGGGCCTTCGACGATCCGCGCCACCCTCAGTTGAGGTGGGCCATGTCGGAGCAACGGACGGAGAGATGGTTGTGGATAGGAGGCACCGCCGCCGCCTGGGCCGCGACGACGGCGCTGACTCCCACGCTTCCGTACGTCACGGCGGTCTACTGCCCCCTCGTCGCTCTCGGCTCCCTTTGCGTGTCCCCCGTCTATGGCGCCGCCCTCGGAGTCGCTTCACTGGCCGCGTCGATCGCGTTGACCCGCGGCGACCCGGCCCACGCCCTCCCGGTCGCACTCGGGGTGGTAGGGGTGTGGGTTGCGGCGTACCTGGCGGCGCGGCGGCGCCGGGACGAGCAGGAAGACTTCGAACGCATTCTCTCCCTGGTCCGGCACATCTCCTCCCGCCTCGATCCCGCGGAGGTGCCCACCGCGATCGTGCGCACGGCTCGCGAGGCCACCGGCGCGAAGGCCAGCTCGCTGAGGCTGTTGGCGGCCGACGGCAAGACGCTCGAGCTTCGCGCGGCGGAGGGTCTGAGCCGGACCTACATGGACAAAGGCCCCGTGGACGTACGGCGGACGCCCATCGACCGCAAGGTGCTGCAGGGCGAGATCGTCACGATCCACGACGCGGCGACCGACCCTCGCGTCCAGTACCCTCACGAGGCGCACGAAGAGGGGATTGCGTCGGTGCTTTGCGTGCCGCTCAAGCGGAAGGACGACGTGATCGGGGTGTTGCGCGTGTACTCGGCTCGGCCGCGCCAGTTCAGCGGGCGGGACGTCCGCATGTTGGTGGCCCTGTCCGATCATGCGGTCATCGCCCTGCGGCAGGCCGAACTACACCGCGCGACGCTGACGTTCATGCGGAAGGTCACCCACGAGCTACGGGCGCCGCTGGCCGCCATCGGCAGCTATCTGAAGGTCCTGCTCGAAGGTATCGCCGGCTCCTTGACTCAGCAGCAGACCGACATGCTCCGCCGCGCGGATCGGCGAACGACGCTCCTGCTTGAGGAGGTGAACGACCTGCTCTCCCTGTCGCGGGCGCGCCTCGACAAGCCCTCGGAAGCCAATGTCGAGTTCCGACTCCCGGCAGTGGTGGACGGCGTCGTCTCCCTCATGAAGCCCAAGGCCGAGGCCGGGGGTGTGGCACTTGGCGTCGAGTGCGCGGCCGACCTCCCCCCTCTCGTGGGGAGTCCCGAGGACATCGAGGAGCTGGTCAGCAACCTGGTCTCGAACGCGGTGAAGTACACACCGAGCGGCGGCTCGGTCATGGCGTCGGCCAAGCTGAACGGTCAGGGCGTGTTGCTGCGCGTGTCGGATACGGGCATCGGCATCCCCGCCGATGACTTGCCCCGCCTCTTCAACGAGTTCCATCGCTGCACGAATGTGCGCCAGTCGGGGATTGAGGGCACGGGGCTGGGCATGGCCATCGTGAAGACCATCGCGGATCGGCACCATGCCGAGGTCCGCGTCGAGAGCGAAGAGGGCAAGGGAACCACGATCGAGGTTCGGTTCCCGCTGGGACGGGCGTGACGGTCTCACGTCTTGGGTCTCGGGTCTCAGGTCTTAGGTCTCACGTTCACGACAACAGCGGTTCCAGGTTCGAGTCTGCGGTCTGCGGTCTGAAGTCCCGAGGAGGCGGCTTCCATGGCAGAGATGCCCAAGGCAACCAGCCAGCAGTTGGCGGACGAGTTCATGGAGGCGATCCTGAACTTGCCCGACGGCGAGAAGATCAAGCAGTGCATCCAGTGCGGGACGTGCAGCGGCGCCTGCCCGACGAGCCACCTGATGGACTACACGCCGCGCGAGACCATCGCCGCGCTGCGCGCCGGGATGCTGGACCGCGTGCTGGACAGCAACACCATGTGGATGTGCAGCTCGTGCTACGGCTGCACGGTGCGCTGTCCCGCGGGGATCAAGCTTACCGACGTGATGTACGAGCTCAAGTCGCTCGCGATGAAGCACGGCGTGCGGCCGAAGAACGTGACGACGCCGGCCTTGCAGGAGGCCTTCGTCGCGGAGGTCGAGGCCCACGGCCGCAACGCCGAGGTGGGCCTCATGCGCCGGTTTTTCATGGGGACGAACCCCTTCGACGGCCTGCGCAACCTGGGCCTGGCGCTGGCCATGAAGCAGCGCGGCAGGCTGTCGCTCGGATCCTCGAGCGTCTCGCCCGAAGGGCAGCGTCAGCTCAAAGCGATCGCCGACAAGGCGAGGGGAGGGTAGCCCGTGGCACGCCTCTTCTACCCCGGATGCGCTCTGGAGCAGAGCGGCAAGCCGTACGAGGTCTCGACGCTGGCGGTCGCCAAGGCGCTTGGGCTCGACTTGCCCGAGCTGCGGGACTGGAACTGCTGCGGCGCGACCGCCTACATGGGCACCAGCGAGCTGTGGGGGCTCGCCCTCGCGGCGCGCAACCTCGCGCTGACCGAGCAGCTCGGCGCGGACGAGCTGGTGACCGTCTGCAGCGGCTGTTATGTGGTCCTCAACAAGGCGGCGAAGTACACGGCATCCAACCCGGCGCTCGGCGCGCAGGTCAATGACGCCCTCGCTGCGGCTGGCCTGACCTACAAGGGCACCGTGCGCGTCCGGCACCTGCTGGACGTGATCGTGAACGACGTTCGGCCCGAGACCATCCAGGCGAAGATGAAGACCAGCCTGGCCGGCCTGAAGGTGGCACCCTACTACGGCTGTCAGATCGGCCGGCCCTTCGACGACTTCGACGATTCCGAGAGCCCGACCACGTTGGACGGCCTGCTGGAAGCCGTGGAGGCGGAGGTCGTCCCCTACCCCCTCAAGAGCCGCTGCTGCGGCGGCATGCTGATGTCCACGAGTCGGGATGCGGCCGTGACGCTCGTGTACAACCTGCTGGAGTGCGCTGACCGGGCCGGGGCGCAGTGCATCGTGACTGCCTGCCCGCTGTGTACCGTGAACCTCGAAGGCTACCGCCGGCAGGTCGCGGCGAAGCACGGCAAGGCCTACGACGGCCTCCCGATCTTTGCGTTCACGCAGCTCCTGGGTGTAGCCCTGGGGCTGCCGCGCGCGCAGACGGGTGTGGACATGGGGCTGATCCCGGCTGAGCCGGCACTGACTGCGTACCTGTGACGAACGGAAGGGGTGTCTGCCTTGGCTGAAGGCCCGCGAATCGGCGTTTACGTCTGCCACTGCGGCATGAACATCGCGCAGTTCGTGGATGTGCCGCAGGTCGTGGCGTTCTCCCGGAAGCTGGCGAACGTGGCCCTGGCCCGCGACTATCAGTTCATGTGCTCCGATCCGGGCCAGGAGATGATCCGGCAGGACATCCGCGAGCAGGGGCTCGACCGCGTGGTGGTCGCCTCGTGCTCGCCGCTCATGCACGAGGGCACCTTCCGGCGCGCTTGCCGCGAGGGCGGCCTCAACGAGTACCTCTTCCAGATGGCCAACATCCGGGAGCAGTGCTCGTGGGTCACCGATGACAAGGCGAAGGCGACCGCGAAGGCTCAGCTCCTCGTGGCGGCGGCGGTGAACCGCGTGGCGCTGCATGAGGAACTCGAAGCGAAGAGCGTTCCCGTCAACCCGCAGGTCCTGGTGGTGGGTGGCGGGATCGCGGGGATCGAGGCGGCCCTGCAGATCGCCAACGCGGGCAAGCAGGTGGTGATGGTGGAGAAGGAGGCCAGCATCGGCGGCCACATGGCGGGCTTCGACAAGACCTTCCCGACCCTCGACTGCGCGGCATGCATCCTCACGCCGAAGATGGTCTCCGTCGGCCAGCACCCGAACATCCGCCTCGTCACCTTTGCCGAGGTCGTCGAGGTGTCGGGGCACGTCGGCAGCTTCAAGGTGAAGATCCGCAAGCGCGCGCGCTACGTGGATGTCGAGAAGTGCAACGGCTGCGGTCTGTGCTATCAGATGTGCCCGGCGCAGACGTACCCGGCGGAGCGCGTGCTGAGTCTGGCGGGAAAGCCGTTCAAGCAGGTGCACTTCGGCTTGCCCAAGCCGGCCAAGACGGTCCGGATCCCCGTCGTCACGGAGCCCGCCGAACAGGCGGCCGGGTAGGAGGCGATTGCCCATGGACATCGCGACGCTGGACAAGCTGTGCGACAGGTATGCCCACGAGCGCGGCGCCATCGTCGAGTTGCTGCAGACGATCCAGACGGAGGAGCATTACCTGCCTCGGGACGCCCTGGAGCGCGTTTCCGCCAACCTCGACATCCCTCTCAGCCAGCTGTACGGCCTGGCCACGTTCTACCGGGCGTTCAGCCTCAAGCCCGTGGGCAAGCACCAGGTGCTCTGCTGCACAGGCACCGCGTGCCATGTGCGCGGCGCCAAGCGGGTCGTGGACCACTTCCGGCGGGTACTGGGCATCGAAATCGGCGAGACCACTGAGGACGGCCTTTTCTCCCTGCACACGGTGAACTGCCTGGGCGCATGTGCCGTGGCTCCCGTCGCGGTCATCGACGGCGTGTGTCACGGCGAGATGACGGCGGCCAACGTCGAGAAGCTGGTGCGGCAATACCGCAGTAGGTCAGGTGAGTGACACCATGAAAGGCATCGAGGGCCTCAAGGCCTGGCAGGCAGCCATTCAGGAGCAGCGCGACCCCGACGCGACCTGGATCGCCGTGTGCGCCGGCACCGGGTGCCTCTCGCAGGGGGCGGCGGACCTTGCCGCCGCGCTGCGGGAAGCACTGATCCGGCACAGCCTTGAAGGCAAGGTCGAGGTCAAGGAGACCGGCTGCCGGGGCTTCTGCGAGCAAGGCCCGCTGATCGTCATCCACCCCGAGGGCATCTTCTACCCTCAGCTCAAGGCGGCGGACGCCGAGCGGATTGTGTCGGAGACCATCCTCCGCAAGCAGGTCATCGAGGACTTGCTCTACCAGGACCCGGTCACGGGCCGCCGGCACATCCACGAGGGCGACATTCCGTTCTACCAGAAGCAGATGCGCCTGGTCTGCCGCCTCAACGGGGTCATCGACCCCACCCACATCGGCGACTACATCGTCCACGGCGGCTACCAGGCCGCGGCCAAGGCCCTCTTCGAGATGGAGCCCGTGCAGATCGTGGAGGAGATCAAGCGCTCGGGCCTGCGGGGACGGGGCGGCGGCGGCTTCCCGGCGGGCGTAAAGTGGGAGTCGTGCCGCAACGCTCACGGCGAGCCCAAGTACGTGATCTGCAACGCAGACGAGGGCGACCCCGGCGCCTTCATGGACCGCTCGCTCCTCGAAGGGAACCCGCACTCGATCATCGAGGGCATGATCATCGGCGCGTATGCCATCGGCTCGCACGAGGGCTACGTCTACGTGCGCAACGAGTACCCGCTGGCCGTGCGGAATCTCCAGACCGCCATCGAGCGCGCCGAAGCCCACAACCTCCTCGGCGACAACATCCTCGAATCGGGCTTCGATTTCCACCTGAAGATCAACCGCGGCGGCGGGGCGTTCGTGTGCGGCGAGTCCACGGCCCTCATGGCGTCCATCGAGGGGCGCGTTGGGGAGCCGCGCGCGAAGTACGTTCACACGGTCGAGTCCGGCCTGTGGAACAAGCCGACGAACCTCAACAACGTGGAGACCTGGGCCAACGTCCCGCTCGTCATCGAGCACGGGGCGGACTGGTTCTCGGCGATCGGCACGGAGACGTCGAAGGGCACCAAGGTCTTCTCCCTCGTCGGGCACGTGAACAACACGGGCCTCGTCGAGGTCCCGATGGGAATCACGCTGCGGGAGGTCATGTTCGACATCGGCGGCGGCGTGCGCGGCGGTCGGCACTTCAAGGCCGTGCAGACCGGCGGCCCCTCCGGCGGCACCATCATCGTGGACACGACCGGCGCGGCGCGGCCCGCCGAGGACCGCGACGAACACGAGCGCGGCCCCGCCCTCGTGCCCGAGAGCCTCATCGACCTGCCCGTCGATTTCGAGTCCCTCACCGAGGCCGGCTCGATGATGGGTTCCGGCGGCATGATCGTGATGGATGAGACGACGTGCATGGTCGATGTGGCGCGCTACTTCCTCAACTTCCTCACCGAGGAATCGTGCGGCAAGTGCACGCCGTGTCGCGAGGGCATCCGCAACATGCTCGCCATCCTGGAGCGCATCTGCGACGGCCGCGGCCAGGAGGGCGACATCGACCTGCTGCAGGAGATGTCCGATACTGTCGCGGACACCTCCCTGTGCGCGCTCGGGGGCACGGCGCCCAACCCGGTCCTCTCCACCATCCGCTACTTCCGCCCGGAGTACGAGGCCCACATCCGCGACCGGCGCTGCCCGGCGGGCGTCTGCACGGCGCTGATCGAGTACTCCATCAACGCGACGAAGTGCACCGGCTGCCACGCGTGCTTCAAGGCCTGCCCGACGGACGCGATCTCCGGCGAGGTGAAGGCTGCCCACGTCATCAGCACGGCGAAGTGCGTGAAGTGCGGCTCCTGCCTGGATGTCTGCAAGTTCGACGCGGTCGTCAAGCAGTGAGGAGGCGGCTCCATGCCCACGCTGACCATCGATGGCCAGACCGTGGAGGTCGAAGAGGGGAAGACCATCCTCGAAGCCGCGGAGCAGCTCGGCATCGAGATTCCGACCCTCTGCCATCACCCGTTGCTCGAGGCCTACGGCGCGTGCCGAATCTGCACGGTGGAGATGCAGCGCGGCAAGCGCGTGCGGATGGTGACCGCCTGCAACCATCCGGCGCAGGAGGGGATTGAGGTCCAGACCCGCTCGCCGCGCGTGCTCCGGCACCGGCGCATGATCGTCGAGCTCGAGCTTGGCCGTTGCGCCGACCTCCCGGTGCTGCGCAAGCTCGCCGACGACCTGGGCATCGACCGCTCGCGCTTCGGCACCGGGGAGCATGAGTGCATCCTCTGCGGTCTGTGTGTCCGCACGTGCTGGGAACTGGTCGGTGCAAGGGCCATCAGCTTCGCGAACCGCGGCACCGATCGCGAGGTGACCACACCGTACCACGAGTTCTCGGATGCGTGCATCGGCTGCGGCGCGTGTGTCGCGATCTGCCCGACGGGCGTGCTGAAGATGGAGGACATCAAGGGGCGCAAGGTCATCCACTCCGAGCTGACCCTCGGCCCGCAGCGCGCCATCCGCATCCCCTTCATGCAGGCCGTGCCGAACGCACCGTTCATCGACCCCGATGAGTGCGCGCACTTCACGACGGGCGAGTGCAAGGTCTGCGCGAAGGTCTGTCCGCGGGATGCGGTCGATCACCAGATGGAGGACCAGTTCGAGGAGATCGAGGTCGGCACGATCCTCGTCGCGACGGGCCACGACGTGATCGACTGCTCGGAGATGCTGCGCTACGGGTACGGCCTGTACGACAACGTCATCACCGGCCTGGAGTTCGAGAAGCTCAGCCACGCCACGAGCCCCACCGGCGGCAAGATCCTGATGAGCAACGGGGAGCCGCCGAAGAGCGTGGCGATCCTCCACTGCATCGGCAGCCGCGACGAGAACTACAAGGAGTACTGCTCGCGCGTGTGCTGCATGTACTCGCTGAAGTTCGCGCACCTCGTGCGTGAGAAGACGGGCGCGGAGGTCTATGAGCTGTACATCGACATGCGCTCGGCGGGCAAGGGCTACGAGGAGTTCTACAAGCGGAACCTGGAGGAGGACGTGGTCTTCATCCGCGGCAAGGGCTCGGAGATCACGACCTGGCCGGAAGCGCCCGGCGAGGAAGGCAAGCTCGTCGTCAAGTGCGAGGACACGCTGCTCGGCACGGTGCGGCGGCTGCCGGTGGACATGGTGATCCTCAGCCCGGCGCTTCAGGCGCGCGCCGACGCCGCGAAGGTGGCGCAGACCTTCGGGCTCGGCTGCTCGCGCGACGGCTTCTTCCTCGAGCAGCACCCGAAGCTCGGCCCGGTGCAGACCGCGTCGGACGGCATCTTCATCGCGGGCACCTGCCAGGGCCCGAAGGACATCCCCGACTCGGTCGCCCAGGGCGCCGCCGCCGCCGCGAACATCCTCTCGCTGGTGGACCGGGGCTCGGTGGTCATCGAGCCGATCACCAGCGTCGTCGAGGAGACGACCTGCGGCGGCTGCCGGCTGTGTATCAGCGTCTGCCCGTATGACGCCGCGCGCTTCGATGAGGAGAAGAAGGTCTCGGTAGTGGACGAGGCCGTGTGCAAGGGCTGCGGCACGTGTGTCGCGGTCTGTCCGTCCGGCGCCGCGCAGCAGCGCTTCTTCGCGGACACCGAGATCATGGCCGAGATCGACGGCCTGCTTGCGGAAATTGGGGACAGGCACCAATTTCCGGCATGACGTCCGCCGGAAATTGGTGCCTGTCCCCAATTTCCGACTGGAGGCAAACGATGGCTCAGTTCGAACCGCGCATTGTGGCCTTCCTCTGTCGCTGGTGCTCATACACCGGCGCGGACCTGGCCGGCACGAGCCGCCTGAAGTACCCGCCGAACGTGCTGCCGATCCGCGTGATGTGCTCGGGGCGCGTCGACCCCACGTTCGTGGTGAACGCCTTCCGCAAGGGCGCGGACGGCGTGCTGATCTGCGGCTGCCATCCGGGCGATTGCCACTACAACGAGGGCAACTACAACATGATGCGCCGCTTCCCGCTGGTGCGGAAGCTGCTCGCGCAGTTCGGGGTCGAGCCGGAGCGCGTGCGCTTGGAGTGGGTGTCGGCGTCCGAGGGCGACCGCTATGCCGAGGTGGTCGCCGAGTTCACCGACGAGATCAGGAAGCTCGGGCCGCTGGAGTGGGCGCCGATGATGGCTCCGCCGCCCGTCCAGACGGCAGAAAGCGTGGTGACGGCCAAGTGAGCAAGCCCAAGCTCGCGCTCTACTGGGCGGCAAGCTGCGGCGGCTGTGAGATCTCGGTGCTCGAAGTCAACGAGGCCATCCTGGATGTCGCCGACTTCTTCGACATCGTCTTCTGGCCGGTCGGGCTGGACTTCAAGTACCACCATGTCGAGGCGATGGCCGACGGCGAGGTGCTCCTGTGCATGTTCAACGGCGCCATCCGCAATGAGGAGCAACAGCACATCGCCAAGCTGTTGCGGCGCAAGTGCCAGGTGATGGTCGCGCACGGCGCCTGCGCGTGCTGGGGCGGGATTCCGGCTCTGGGCAACGTGGCGAACCGCGAGGAGATCTTCGACCGCGCCTACTTCACGGCGCCCTCGGTGGACAACGCCGAGAAGACGCTCCCGCAGACCTCCACGCGCGTGGCCGAGGGCGAGCTGAAGCTCCCCGTCTTCTTCGACACGGTCTACGCGCTCGACCAGGTGGTGCCCGTCGAGTACTACATGCCCGGCTGTCCGCCGGTGGTTGACCAGACCGTCGCCGTGGTCCAGACGGTTATGTCCGGCGACCTGCCGCCCGCCGGGAGCGTCGTCGGGGCGGGCTCCAAAACCGTGTGTGAGGAGTGCCCGCGCGAGAAGCACGATGAGAAGAAGGTCAAGCGTTTCCGTCGGCTTCACCTGTGCGACGACCTCGACCCGACGAAATGCCTGCTGGAGCAGGGCGTCGTGTGCGCGGGGCCGGCGACACGCTCGGGTTGCGGAGGGAAGTGTGTGAGCGTGAACATGCCCTGCCGGGGCTGCTACGGACCGGCCGCCGGAGTCACCGACCAGGGCACGAAGCTCATCGCGGCGCTGGCGGCTGTCATCGACTCGACCGATCCCGATGAGGTGCAGCAGATCGTCGATACGATCGACGATCCGCTCGGCTATGCGTACCGGTTCGGAATGTCCAGCTCCTCCCTGAGGCGGGTGAGAACCCATGGATAGGGTGACCATCGACCCGATCACGAGGCTTGAAGGCCACGGGAAGATCGAGATCTTCCTCAACGACGACGGCAGCGTCGCCAACGCCTACCTGCAGGTGCCGGAGCTGCGCGGCTTCGAGCGCTTCTGCGAGGGGCGGCCGGTGGAGGAGCTGCCGCGGATCACGCCGCGCATCTGCGGGGTCTGCCCCGACGCGCATCACATGGCCTCGGCGAAGGCGTGCGATGCCGTCTACCATGTGGACATCCCGCCCGCGGCCAAGAAGCTCCGCGAGCTCTGGTACAACGCCTTCTACGCCGGCGACCACTGCACGCATTTCTACATCCTCGCCGGGCCGGACTTCGTCATGGGCCCGACCGCCGATCCGGCCGAGCGCAACATCCTGGGCGTCGTGGGCAAGGTCGGCCTGGAGATCGGCAAGCGCGTCATCCGCCAGCGTAAGGAGGCGCACGAGGTCATCGAGATGCTCGGCGGCAAGCCGACGCATCCCGTCGGGGCGATCCCCGGAGGGCTATCCAAGGCGATCACTGAGGAGCAACGCCAACGGCTGCTCCAGATCGGGCAGGGGATGGTGGAGTTCGGCCAGTTCTCGCTCGGCCTCTTCGAGGACGTGGTGCTGAAGAACGAGCAGTACATGGACCTCGTGCTGAGCGAGGCCTTCACGCATCGGACCTACTACCTGGGCCTGGTAGATGACAACAACCGCGTGAACTTCTACGACGGGCACGTGCGCGTCGTCGATCCCGACGGGAGGGAGTTCGCCAGCTTCACGCCGCCGGAGTACACGGATGTGATCGCAGAGCACGTCGAGCCGTGGTCGTACCTCAAGTTCCCCTTCCTGAAGAAGGTGGGCTGGAAGGGCCTGGTGGACGGCGCGGACAGCGGCGTGTACCGCTCGGCGCCTCTGGCGCGCCTCAATGCGGCGGAGGGCATGGCGACGCCGCTCGCCCAGGAAGCCTACGACAAGATGTACGCCACCTTCGGCGCGAAGCCGGTGCACCAGACGATGGCCTTCCACTGGGCGCGGCTGATCGAGATGCTCTACTCGGGCGAGCGCGTCGTGGAGCTGGCGCAGGACCCCGACATCACGAACCCGAAGGTCCATCAAGCGCCGACCGCCACACCCGACGAGGGCGTGGGCATCGTCGAGGCGCCGCGCGGGTTGCTGATCCATCACTACAAGACGGACTCGAACGGGATCGTGCAGCGCGCGAACCTGATCGTGGGCACCACCAACAACAAGGCGGCGATCTGCCTGTCGGTCAAGAAGGCGGCGGAGGGCTTCATCAAGCCCGGCCAGGAGGTCAGCGAGGGCATCCTGAACATCGTCGAGATGGCCTTCCGCGCCTACGACCCGTGCTTCGGGTGCGCGACCCATGCGCTGCCGGGCCACATGCCTCTGGTCGTCACGATCCGCGACCGTCGCGGCGAGGTGATCCAGGAGATCCGGCGCGATGGATGAGCGCGCGGGGAAGACGCTCATCGTCGGCCTGGGCAGCCCGATCCTCCGCGATGATGCCGTCGGTCTGCGCGTTGCGCAAGCACTTGCCGACCTCCTCCCCGAGGATCGGTTCTCCGTCGCTGAGGCCGGGACGTCGGGGCTTCGTCTACTGCTGCTCCTCGAGGGCTGGGAGCGCGCCGTCATCATCGACGCCATGCGCGAGCCCCTCGATCCCCTGGTTGATCTGTGCCCCGGCCGCCTGAACCGCCTCTCGCTCGACCAACTCCACTCCACGTTGACCCTCAACACGTCCCACGAAGCGAGCCTCGCCGACACGCTGGCCCTCGGGCGCCTGATGGGCATGGCGCTTCCCGAGGACATCGTCATCTTCGGCATCGAGGTCGAGGACCCGTTCACGTTCGGTGAGGAGATGAGCCCCGGGCTCGCGGCACGTGTGGCGGAGATTGCGCGCGAGATCGCTCGCCAGTGTTGCCCGCTCGGCATGGCTCACTGCGACTGCGGCACGTGATCGTCCGGTGCGCGGGAGGGGAACCGGCCTTGGCGCGACATGGTTGTCTTGGAGTATGAGGGTATGCAGTACTTGTTTGCTGCAATAAGCCCTGGTCGGATCGCCTTGATGGTGCGTTGGACTGCCCTCGGGGGGCAAAACGAACGATGCCAGAGGCGTCGGCTGCGAGAGCTGAGCCGCCCGGCGGCGCGGAGCGATTGCGGGAGGCGGTGAAGGCCGTCGCCGCGCCGATTGCGGTGGAAGCGGGTCAGACGGTCGTGCATCAGGGCGACGCGGGCGTCGCCCTCTACGTCGTGGGGTCCGGCGCCCTCGATGTGGTGGTGGACGCGGGCGCCGACGTGCGCCTTCCTGTGGCGAGGCTCGGCCCCGGCACCCACTTCGGCGAGATGTCGCTCCTCACGGGCAC
>Ga0194112_10001454_pt1 | contig 34914 bp, 34 predicted proteins | sample TA2MahC400mmetaG_FD_146191 | JGI IMG/M metagenome (GOLD analysis project Ga0194112, IMG submission 146191) | Freshwater microbial communities from Lake Tanganyika, Tanzania - TA2015016 Mahale Deep Cast 400m | ecosystem: Environmental > Aquatic > Freshwater > Lake | place: Tanzania: Lake... | reverse complement strand
CCTGTTTTATGGCACGATGGCGTCTGAGGTTGTCGCTCATGGGGTTGCTCCTTGTTCTGTGGTCGAACTAGAGCATACCACATGTGTGGCAACCTCTCAACCCCCAAAAAGTGTACGGTAGTGAAATTGCGAATTAGGAATTACGTTCATCCAACGACCGCAATTCGCAATTCCTAATTCGCAATTCCTAATTCGCAATTCGCTTTACCATCCCATCAACAATCCTGGGTCTTCCATAAAATTCGGGTCCCACATTTCGGGCAGGACGTTGATTTTGATTGGATTGCCGAAGACTTGTTGCGCGGCGTCTTTGACTTGTTGAATGAGCCAGCCCGCATACGGACAGAACGGCGTCGTCAGCATCATTTTGATTTCGGGCTCGTCCTGATTCAAATTGATCTCGCGAATCAAACCCAGTTGGATCACGTCGAGCGCGATTTCAGGATCCTTGACCGCGCGTAACGCTTCCTTGATTTTTGCTTCGACGCTCTCCGGCGGATAGTCCGGCGCAGGTTTGTGTCCTTCAATCGTTGTTTCGCTCATCGTCTCACATTCCAATCTTGGTTTGGATCGCGCGCGTCAACTCTTCTCGCACCGATTCGAGCGGAATTTTTTGCATCAACGGATCGAAGAATCCTTCGACGATCACTTTTTCCGCTTCGATTTTGGGAATGCCGCGCGCCATCAAATAGAAAATTTGCTCCGGATCGATCGGACCGACCGTCGCGCCGTGCGTGCAACGCACATCGTTCGCTTCGATTTCGAGTTCCGGGATCGAGTCGGCGTGCGCCTTTGGGCTCAACAAAATATTGCGATTGGCTTGATATGCGTCGGAGCGTTGCGCGTCCGGATTCACGCGGATCAAACCGCGAAACGCCGAATACGCGCGGTCTTTCAACGCGCCTTTGTACAGCAAATCGCTCGCCGAATGTCCGACGATGTGATTCTGGAAGGTATGCTGATCGAAATGTTGTTTGCCGTCGCCAAAGAAGAACCCGAGCAAATTCGCGTTCGTCCCTTCGCCCAGGAATTTGCAATCCAAAAATGCTTTGGTCGTCTGACTGCCCAGCGCGCCGTTGAGCCACGTCAGCGTCGAATCTTTTTCCAGCCGCGCGGTCTGCGACGAAAAATGCCAGACGTTACGCGCGAAATCTTGCAAATGAAAATATTGCAGACTCGCGCCGGATTTCAAAATCAATTCGACCGCGCCATTCGAGAAGCGTTGCGTTTCATTTTCTTGCGACGCGTAATTTTCGACGAGCGTGACCGCCGCGCCTTGTTCGACGACGACGAGCGTGTGCGTGAACATCGCGACGTTCGGCGCGTCAAAGTACGTCAGCGACTGCAACGGCAAATCTACGACGACGCCGCGCGGCACGTACAGAAAAGTGCCGCCGCTGAAAAACGCGCCGTGCAGCGCGGCGAATTTCAAATCGCCAATCGTGTCGCCGTAGCCGCCGCCTTCGTGTCTGCCCGACGCGGTGGTGCGCGGCTTGTCGCTCTTGTAGCGATTTTCGTAGTACGTTACCGCCTTGGTCATAAAATATTGCTTGACCAAGTCGGGATGTTCGCGCATCGCCGTATCAAGATCACAAAAGATCACGCCGCGTTTTTTTAGATCGTCTGTCAGGCGCGCATACGTGCTCGTCGAGTTGTGTTGCGCGAGAACGCCGCCCGCGCTCGCATCGTTTTCGATTTGCTGGAATTTCACCGGTAGCGGAGTCGCTCCGCCCGCCGCAAACGGAATCACGTCGTCGAATTTCAAATTCTTGAGCGAGGTGCGCCGCCACAATTCATCATTCGGTGCGGGCAGCGGCGTTTCTTCGTACAAATGCCACGCCTCCAGACGGCGCGCGCGGATCCAATCAGGTTCGTTCTTGATCGCCGATAGATTTTCAATTGCGTTTTTGGAAAAGCCGGTTTCGAGTTTCAATGTTGCGACATTGTTTGCCATTTCTAACCCACCGATCCTTCCATCTGCAATTGAATCAACCGATTCATTTCGACCGCGAATTCCATCGGTAATTCTTTCACAATCGGCTCGATGAAACCACTGACGATCATCGTCGCGGCTTCGGCTTCGCTCAAGCCGCGCGACATCAAATAAAAAAGTTGCTCCTCGCCGATTTTCGAGACGCTTGCTTCGTGACCGATCGTCACATCGTCCTCGTCCACTTCGATGTACGGGTACGTGTCCGAGCGCGACGTTTCGTCGAGCAACAGCGCGTCGCAGCGGACGTTCGATTTTGAGCCGACCGCGCCGGGATACACTTTGAGCAAACCGCGATACGACGTGCGTCCGCCGTCTTTGGAAATGGATTTCGATGTGATGATGGATGAGGTATTGGGCGCGCCATGCACGACCTTGCCGCCCGCGTCTTGATGTTGTCCCTTGCCCGCGAACGCGACGGAGAGAATTTCACCGTGCGCGCCTTTGCCCATCATATAGACGGCGGGATACTTCATCGTCAGTTTCGAACCCAGGTTGCAGTCTACCCATTCCATCGTCGCGTCTTCGTACGCGACCGCGCGTTTGGTGACGAGATTGTACACGTTCGACGACCAGTTCTGGATCGTCGTGTAGCGCACCCGCGCGCCTTTGTGGATGACGATCTCGACGACCGCGCTGTGGAGCGAATCGCTGGAGTAGATCGGCGCAGTGCAACCCTCCACATAATGCACGTACGATCCTTCGTCCGCGATGATCAGCGTGCGTTCGAACTGTCCCATATTTTGCGCGTTGATGCGAAAGTACGCTTGGAGCGGCATTTCGACATGCACGCCCTTGGGAACGTAGATAAACGAACCGCCCGACCAGACCGCGCTATTCAGCGCGGCAAATTTGTTGTCGGCGGATGGAATCACCGTGCCGAAATATTTCTTGACGAGGTCGGGATGTTCGGCGAGCGCCTGATCCATCCCCAGGAAAATCACGCCTTGCTTGCTGAGCGATTCTTTGATGTTGTGATAGACGACTTCGGATTCGTACTGCGCGCCGACGCCGGAGAGAAATTTTCGTTCCGCTTCGGGAATGCCAAGCCGGTCGAAGGTCTTTTTGATGTCGTCCGGCACGTCTTCCCACGAACGCTCGGATTTGTCGGTGGCGCGCAAAAAGTAGTAAATGTCGTCAAAATCAATGTCGTTGATGTTACCGCCCCACTGCGGCATCGGTTTCTGGTAAAACGTTTCGAGCGCGCGCAGGCGGTACTGGCGCATCCAATCTGGCTCGTTCTTCATCCACGAAATCTCTTCGACAATCTCGCGGTTCAAACCCTTTTTGGCTTTGAAAACGTATTTTTCAGGATCGAAAAACCCGTACTTTTCTTTGTATTCCGATCCGGATGAGCCAATATCAAAAGTTGGCTTGTGCTGTTCTGTCATTTGTGCTTCCTTGGCTAGCGCGGCTGTCGCGATCGCTCGCGGGCGCGACTATCGAACGATCCGGTGGTTCGGCTACTTGGCTGCGGCAGCGATGATCCAGTCGTAGCCCTTTTCTTCCAATTGCAGTGCCAATTCAGGACCGCCGGACATTGCGAGTTTGCCGCTCACCAGTACGTGAATGAATTGCGGCTTGATGTAATTCAAAATGCGCTGATAGTGTGTGATCAACAAGATGCCGAGTTGCGGATTCATCACGGCGTTCACGCCTTCGGAGACGATGCGGAGCGCGTCGATGTCGAGTCCCGAATCGGTTTCGTCGAGGACGGCGAGTTGGGGATTCAGCACCGCCATCTGCAAAATCTCGACGCGTTTCTTTTCGCCGCCGCTGAAACCATCGTTGAGATAGCGCGTCGCAAACGTCGGATCGAGTTTCAAGAGTTCCATCTGTTTGATCATCAGTTTGCGGAACTCGGGAATGCTGATGGATTTCGAATTGCCGTTCGCGCCGGTCGCGCGGCGTTTGGCGTTGAGCGCGGTGCGGAGAAAATTCGCGACGGTCACGCCGGGAATCGCCATTGGATATTGGAACGCGAGAAAAATACCTTTTTGCGCGCGCTCGTCGGGTCCCCAGTCCAAAACGCTTTCGCCTTGGTACAGCACATCGCCCTGCGTGATCACGTACTTGGGATGTCCTGCCAGTGTGTTGGCGAGCGTAGACTTGCCGGAACCATTCGGTCCCATAATCGCGTGGATTTCGCCGGGCTGGATCGTCAGATCGATCCCTTTGAGAATCGCTTTGCCTTCGACTTGAACGTGCAGGTTCTTGATTTCCAAATGCGGTGTCATCCGATTCAGTGCTCCTTGTAATCTTTCGCCAGAGTCATTCTATGGTCAAACCGTAAAAGCGATATAAGAAAGGATCGGGGGTGGTAAAGAAATCATTAGAGAATTGACAGACCGCCCAGAGCAAGGTAGAATAGGCGCGCGTGACTTTGGGGTCAGGAGGTTTAGAAATGGCAACGATTTATCAAGTCGTCATACTCACGGCGCGTCATTCGATTTCCGGCGAGATGCATTTGCAAGATCAACGGCTGTCCGATTTCTTGAACGATCGGCGCGATACTTCGATGCGCTTGTTGGATACCCAGGTTGCGCGGCTCAACGATCCCAGCAAGATCATCCAACGCAACGCGGACGCGGTGGTGCTCAAGGCGTCGGTCGCGGTGGCTTTCGAGCCGCCGCAAAAAGCGATCCCGCCGTCCAAACGCTTGTTCGGCTACGTGCGGAAGCAACAGTACGAAGTCTTTCTTATTCTGGAAGGGCTGGAAGTGCACGGCATTCTGCACACGACCGGCGATCTCGATCTGCGCCGCTTTTTGGCGACGACCCAGGATAGCTTCCTGCCGATCACGCGCGCGACCGTCTACTTTGACGCGAACGATCGCTATGTGATCGAGCAAGACGCGATTCTGGTGAACGCGCGGATGATTCGCTACATCGCGCCGCGCGAACTGCCGGTGCCCCCCGCGGCGAGCGGGCAGTGAGCGCGCACAACGAGCATCGGCAAAACGCGTGACGTTTGCCGGTGTTTTTTTGCGTGCGCGCTCCTTACGCGCGTCCGAACAAGTACAAAATCGCGACGATGCTGGCGCCCCACGCCCCAATCGCGCCCAAAAGCCAGCGATCGCGCAACAACATTTCCTCCGGACTGCCGCCTTCGCCTTTGATATGCACGAGATACAACATTCGAAAAACGACGAAGAGCGCGAACGGAATCGTCAACATCATCGCGTTGTTCGCCGGCAAGTTCTTCGCCGAAAAAGTGTACAGCGAGTACGCCATCACGAACGACGCCGTCGTCACGGCGATCATTTGATCCAGCACTTCGGGCGTATACTCTTTCAAAATCAACCGATGATGCGTGGCTTCGTCTTCCAACAGGACGAGTTCGTGCCGGCGTTTGGCAAAGCCGATGAAGAGCGCGAGCAGCGCGGTGCAGACGTACAGCCACGGCGACGCCGGCACCTGAATCGCCGCCGCGCCGGCGAGCGCGCGCAAGACCAAGCCCGCCGCCAACGTAAACACATCCAGGATGACGATATTCTTCAAGACGTACGAGTACGTCAGCATCAGTCCAAAATAGATCAGCGCGACCGCGCCGAACCAAGGTTCCAAGAGAAAAGCGGCGGGCAACGCGACGAGCAGCAAAACGACGATCGCGCCGAGCGCAACCGATTTGGACAACGCGCCCGAAGCAAGCGGACGGAAGCGCTTTTTAGGATGGAGGCGATCTTTTTCAACGTCCACCCAATCGTTGATCAGATAAATCGTCCCGGAGATCGCGCAGAACAAAATGAACCCGAGCGTCGCTTTGCCGAGCAGCAGCCACATTTCCGGCGAGAACGGACGCCAATACTCGCGCAGGGTAAACGCGAACGGAATAAAGACCATCAAATTCTTGGTCCACTGACGCGGGCGCATCGTTTTGATCAAGCCAATCAACATTCTGCCTCCAATGCCGAATATCATACCTGAAATCGCGCTAAATGACAAATGAACAAATGAACGATGAACAAATGACAAATGAACAAATGAACAAATGACAAATGAACAAATGAACAAATGACAAATGGACAAATGATGTTTGTCATTTGTCATTCTTAATTTGTCATTTCATTTGACTTTTTCTTCTGTTGCCCTTATCTTTGCGCTGTGGCAAAGAAACGTCTGGACATTGCGCTGGTTGAACGCGCACTGGCGGAAACACGCCAGCGCGCGCAAGCATTGATTCTCGCCGGCGATGTGCGCGTCAATCAGCAAGTTGTGACCAAAGCGGGCGCGCTCGTCCCGGACGATGCGGCGATCACGCTGCGCGCGCCGTTGCAGTACGTCAGTCGCGGCGGATTCAAACTCGCGGGCGCGCTCGACGCGTTCGCGCTCGCTCCGCGCGATCAGATTTGCGCGGACATCGGCGCATCAACCGGCGGGTTCACCGATTGTCTGCTGCAGCGCGGCGCGGCGCGCGTCTACGCGCTCGATGTGGGCTACGGGCAGATCGCGTGGAAGTTGCGGAACGATCCGCGCGTCGTCGTGATGGACCGCGTCAACATTCGTCATCTCGACGCGTTGCCGGAACCGATCGATCTCGCGGTGGTTGATGTGTCGTTCATCTCGTTGACGCTGGTGCTTCCCGTCGCCAGAAAATTGATGCAACCGCGCGGACAATGTCTCGCGCTGATCAAGCCGCAATTCGAAGCGGGACGCGCGCAAGTGGGCAAGGGTGGGATCGTGCGCGAGGCGCGCGTGCAGCGCGCGGTGATCGAAAAAATCGCGCAGTACGCCGTTACCGACGATTGGCGCGTACGCGGCGTCTGCCGTTCGCCGCTCACCGGCGCGGACGGCAACGTCGAATTTTTCATCCATTTGAGCGCGGATTGCACCTTGACCAATATTCAAATCGCTAATTTCCAATCTCTAATCTCTGCAAATGCTAGAGTTACCCAAGACGCTTGAGCGAATTTCGCCAACTGAGTTTCGCTATCTCCCGCGCCACATCGGCTTGATGATGGACGGCAACGGACGATGGGCGCAGCAGCGCGGGTTGACGCGCCTGCAAGGACACCGGCGCGGGACGCAGAACGTGCGCCGCGTACTCGACGCGTGCGCGCGGTACGACATTCGCATCGTCACGCTGTACGTTTTCTCGACGGAGAACTGGGGACGCCCGCGCGAAGAAGTGGATGGCTTTTTTGAATTGCTCGCCGAAGTGATCGATCGCGAGACGGAAAACTTTTGCCGGCAAGGCGTGCGGCTCATCCACAGCGGCTCGCTGGAAGGCGTGCCGATTGGGCTTGCCGCCAAAGTGAGTCGCGCGATTGAGGCGACGCGCGCGAATCGCGATTACGTTTTGAACGTCGCGTTCAATTACGGCGGACGAATGGAAATCGTGCGCGCCGCGCGGCAAATTCTCGCCGCTGAAATTCCTGCGCGCGCGGTGAGCGAAGAACTATTCGAACGATATTTGTACACCGCCGATTTGGGCGATCTGGATTTGGTGATTCGCACCGGCGGCGATCAACGCCTCTCGAATTTTTTCCCCTGGCAGGCGGCGCGCGGCGTGTTCTACTCCACGCCGATCTTCTGGCCCGATTTCGACACGCGCGCGTTGCGCGACGCGCTGGCGGTCTACAATCAGTTCTGGAGCGAGCGCGCTCTCGGCGCGCCCGACTTTTGAAGGAGGCAAACGCAATGAAGCGACTCTGGACGCCTTGGCGAATGACGTATTTGAAAGCGCCGAAAAAATCGAAAGAGCGCGGTTGTATTTTTTGCGACAAACTGCGCGCGTCGCCGTCCAAGGATCGCGACAACCTGGTCGTGGTACGCGGCAAGCGCGCGTTCGTCGCGCTGAATTTGTATCCGTACACGAACGGACATTTGATGGTCGCGCCGTACCAGCATACGGGCGAATTGGAATCACTCGACGGCAAGACGCTGGAAGAGATGATGTTGCTCGTCGGCGCGAGTATTCGCGCACTGCGCGCGCTGAGCGATCCGCAAGGATTCAACGTCGGCATCAACTTGGGAAAAGTCGCGGGCGCGGGCGTGGCGGATCACGTTCACATCCACGTCGTCCCGCGCTGGGGCGGCGACACGAATTTTATGCCGGTGCTTGCCGAAGTGCGGATGATTCCGGAGTTGTTGCCGCAGACGTACGACAAAGTGCTGGAAGCATTTCAGGCGTTGAAAAAATCGCGGCGAACATCGGGCAAACGCCGGTCGAAGAAATAGGAATGTTGCTCATTCGCCAAACATTCCGTTTTTTGGTAAAATGTTGGTAGTTGAATCGTTTGTTAGTTGCGTCGTTGCGTCGTTGTTGTCAACCATTTAACGATCCAACGAACCAACTGCCCAACGATCGAACGAACAAACTGGATGGAGGAAAAATGACCACACAACGACGTGAGGTTTTGATCGTCGGCGGCGCACGGACGCCGATTGGAAAATTCCAGGGAACGATCGCGCACATTCCTGCGCCCGAACTCGGCGCGGTCGTCGTGCGTGAAGTGGTACGACGCGCGAACATCGCGCCGGAGCGCGTCGAAGAAGTGCTGATCGGCAACGTTGTCGGCGCGGGGCTGGGGCAAGCGCCCGCGCGCCAGGTCGCGCTGAAAGCCGGACTGAAAGACACCATCGCCGCGACGCAGATCGGCAAGGTGTGCGGTTCGAGCTTGAAAGCCGCGATGCTCGCGAGCGCGATGATTCGCGCCGGCGACGCGGATGTTCTGGTCGCGGGCGGAATGGAGAATATGAATCGCGCGCCGTACCTGTTGCCGAACGCGCGCTTTGGCTATCGAATGGGCAACGCGGAAATGCCGGACGCGGTCGTGCACGATGGCTTGTGGTGCGCGTTCGAAAATTGGCATATGGGGCGCGCGGCGGAATTCATCGCGCGTGAGTGCGGCATTACGCGCGAACAACAGGACGAATTCGCGTACAACAGTCATCGCAAGGCGCTTGCCGCGATGCAAGCGGGCAAATTCAAAAGTGAAATCGCGCCGATTGAAATTCCGTCGAAGAAAGGCGTAACGCTGTTTGAAACCGACGAAACGCCGCGCGCCGATACGTCGCTGGATGCGCTCGCCAAACTGAAACCCGCGTTTGAAGCGAACGGCACTATCACCGCCGGCAACGCGCCGCCGCTCAGCGATGGCGCGGCAGCCGTCGTCCTCGTCGGCGAAGATGTTGCCGCGCGCGACAATCTGAAACCACTCGCGCGCGTCGTTGCGTACGCGCAAGCCGGCACCGACCCCAAGCATATTTTCTGGGCGCCGATTTACGCGGTGCGCAAAGCACTTGAAAAAGCGAATTGGAAATTGGACGACGTTGACCTGTTCGAGATCAACGAAGCGTTTTCCGCGCAAGTGCTTGCCGATGGCAAAGAGCTTGGACTCGATTTCGCGCGCGTGAACGTGAACGGCGGCGGCGTTGCGCTCGGTCATCCGATTGGCGCGAGCGGCGCGCGTGTTCTCGTGACGCTGCTGTACGCGCTGAAAGATCGCGGGGTGAAACGCGGCGTCGCGGCGCTGTGTCTCGGCGGCGGCGAAGCGGTGGCGATGGCGGTGGAAATAGTCTAAGGTTCAAGGTTCCAGGTTCGACGTTTAACTGTGAACCTTGGATCTCGATCTCATGGACATCGAAGAAATCAAAACTAAAGTTCGGCTCAATCAGTATGTGTACAGCATCCACGCCGAGTTGGAGCGTAGAGCCGAAGATCTGACCTTCGCCCAAATCGAGCGAGCCGTATTGAACGGAGCGATTTTGGAGTGCTATCCTGACACGGGGCGCGGCGAGAGTTGTCTCGTCGTTGGCTGGGTGGATGACCTTCCGATTCACATCGTTTGCGGATGGCGCGGTGAGCGAATCGTTTTGATCACGGTTTACATTCCGCGCCCACCCAAGTTCAGCGATCCGTGGACGCGAGGAGGATGAGATGAAGGCAACCAAGTGCAACTATTGTGGCAGTGAGCGATATGAGACCCGCCGGAGCGAATATCTCTACACTCATCGCGGAGAATATTTGCTGGTGCCGAATACACCTGTCGAAGTGTGTTTGGATTGCGGGACGATGTATTACGACGCGGCGGTGTTGAAAGAGATCGAACGGCGTTTTTTCGCGATTCGCGAAAAAATCGAACAGCCCGATCGCTATGTTCAGATGCCGCAAAAGGCGTATGCCTAGGCGAGTGACAGCAAGGGCGACGGAAATAATTTGAGGTTCCAGGTTCAAAGTTCCAGGTTCTCAACATTGACCTTAAACCTTGAACCTCGAACTTTGAACTCTGATTCAAAGGAGAATCAAAATGGATTTTCAACTCAACGAAGAGCAACGCGCGATCCGCGATTTGGCGCGCGATTTCGCGCAGAAAGAAATCGCGCCGATCGCGGCGCAGATTGACGAGAGCGGCGAGTTCCCGTACGAAACCGTCAAAAAGATGGGCGAACTCGGTTTGATGGGGATCGAGATTCCCGAAAAGTACGGCGGCGCGGGACTGGACACGGTCAGTTACGTGCTCGCGGTCGAAGAAATCTCCAAGGTGTGCGCGTCGCACGGCGTTATCTTGAGCGTGAACAATTCGCTCGTCTGCTACGGGCTGGAGAAATTTGGCAACGAAGAGCAAAAACAAAAATTCCTCACGCCGCTTGCTTCCGGCAAAAAACTGGGCGCGTTCTCGTTGACTGAACCGCAATCGGGGAGCGACGCGGGGAATATGAAAGTGCGCGCGGCGCTCGAAGGCGATCACTATGTGATCAACGGGCGCAAATCGTGGATCACGAACGGACCCGCCGCTGACTATATGATTCTCTTTGCCGCGACCCAGCCCGAATTGAAACATCGCGGCACCGCGGCGTTTATCGTTGACACCAAGTTGCCAGGTTTCGAACTCGGCAAGAAAGAACCCAAGTTAGGAATTCGCGCGAGCGCGACGTGCGAGGCGACGTACGATAACTACAAACTCCCCGTGTCGCATCGCATCGGAAATGAAGGTGACGGGTTTAAGATCGCGATGAGCATTCTCGATATGGGGCGCATCGGCATTGCGGCGCAGGCGTTGGGCATCGCGCAAGCCGCGTACGAAGCGAGCGTCGCGTACTCGAAAGAGCGTTCCGCGTTCGGACAAAAGATTGCCGAGTTTCAAGCGATTCAATGGATGATTGCCGATATGTCCACGCAGATCGAAGCATCGCGCCTGCTGGTTTTCAACGCGGCAGTCAAACGCGATAGCGGCGGCAAATTCAGTCGCGAAGCCGCGATGGCAAAGTTGTTCGCGAGCGAAACCGCGATGTGGGTCACGACGAAAGCGATCCAGGTTCACGGCGGCGCGGGGTACAGCAAAGAGCTGCCGCTCGAACGCTATTTTCGCGACGCGAAGATCACGGAAATCTACGAAGGGACGAGCGAGATTCAACGGATGGTGATTGCGCGCGCGGCGTTGGAAGGCAAGTAATGAAACGAGATGGATTAAAATATCTGACTCGACGCGAGAAGCAAGCGCTCGCCGAGTACTTGACGCGCTTGCGCGAACAGTTCGGCGATCAGGTGCAGCGCGTCATTCTCTACGGCTCTAAAGTGCGCGGCGATTTCGACGCCGAGTCGGATATTGATGTGTTTATCGTATTCGACAAATTGGATCAGACACGTGAAGATACCTTGACGTGGCTCGCGCTGGATGTTGACTTGAAGTACAACATCTTGCTCAGTGATTTCCTCGTCAACCGAGAACGCTTTGCGCGGATGGCGGAAATCCAAGAGCCACTTTATCAAGATTTGATGAGCGAAGGAGTTGATCTGTGGACGAGGACACCCGCAGCATTGTTCACATTCGGCTCGCCAAAGCGAAAGACGACGTCAAATGGGCGCGCACCATCTTTGAGCAAGGGGGCTATCGCCAAGCGATCAGTCGCACGTACTACGCGGTCTTTGCCATCGCGACCGCGACGCTCTTGACGCAACGCATCACGCGTAAAAAACATTCAGGCGTCGAATCGGCGTTTCATCAGTTCTTGGTCAAGCCAGGTCTGATCGAACCTGAGTACGGCGCGATCTACATCAAGGCATTTCGGGAACGCCAGAATGCCGACTACGCCGATACAACGGAGTTTACCGCAGCGAAAGCGCGCCAAGTGCTTGAGGACGCGACGCGCTTCGTCGCGCGGATGGAAAAGTACTTGCGCGATGCGGGCGCGATCGAATAAACGCAAGCGCGCGGCGTCGCATCGAGTGTGGGAGCGCGAGTGAAAGCAAAACATACCAAGCAACTCAAAGAACAACGCGTGGCGTACGCGACCAAGGCGCGTGCGCCGCGCGCTCTGCCATTTCCGCAAGCGCGTTACTTGACGCGCAAGGAACGCGCCGCGCTCAAGGCGTACCAAGACTATTTGCTCGAAAAGTTACCCGATCAAATCGAGCGCATCGTGTTGTTTGGATCAAAAGCACGCGGGGATAGCACGCGCGATTCGGATGTAGATCTATTAGTGGCGATCAACGGCAAACCGATTGAAGGGCTGGGGGCGTGTGATCCGCGCTGGCAAACAATTGTTGATCCCACGTTTGATTTCTTGATGGACTATGGCGTCTATTTGTCTCCAACGGTGATGCACGTTGAAAAGACCAAGGAATGGACTCCGCTCTTGGCACATATCCGAAAGGATGGAATCGTACTATGGCGATGCATAAAGAAGAGCAAATCCAATTGAGGTTGTCCATCGCACGTGATAAGTTGAGCGTTGCGGTAGGATTGTTGAGAAATGGTCATTATGGCGACGCGATCTCCAAGGCGTATTACGCCATGTTCTACGCGGGTAAAGCGCTGCTATTGGCTTTGGATCAAGATCCCCACAAACACAAGGGGGTCGTGACGATGTTTGGGGAGAAGATCGCCCGAGTCGGGCTAACTGATCCTCGTTATGGGCGTACTTTGGCGAAAGCAGAACGCCTGCGAATAGATGCAGATTACAACGAACAATATCTTGCAACGAAAGAAGATGCTGAAAAGGCGATCCATGATGCCGAGGACTTTGTAAACGAAGCGCACGCGACGTTGAAGAAAATTCAAGCGCGAGGGAAAAACCATGTCCATTGATCCCAAAATTCTCGAACTGCGCCAAAAGCGCGAAGACGCGCGGTTGGGCGGCGGGCAAAAACGCATTGATCAGCAGCACGCGAAAGGCAAACTGACCGCGCGCGAGCGCGTTGATTTGCTGTTGGACGAAGGATCGTTCCAAGAGCTGGGCGGATTCGTCACGCAACGCACGACCGGCTTTGGCGCGGACAAGCAAACGTTTTACGGCGACGGCGTCGTCACGGGCTACGGCACGATCAACGGGCGACTCGTTTACGTCTTCTCGCAAGACTTTACCGTCTTCGGCGGATCGCTGGGCGAGGCGCACGCGGAAAAAATCTGCCGTCTGATGGACCTCGCGATGAAAAACGGCGCGCCGCTGATCGGCCTGAACGATTCAGGCGGCGCGCGCATCCAGGAAGGCGTCGTCTCGCTCGGCGGTTACGCGGATATTTTTCTGCGGAACGTGATGGCGAGCGGCGTCATTCCGCAGATCAGCGCGGTGATGGGTCCGTGCGCGGGCGGCGCGGTCTATTCGCCGGCGATGACCGATTTTATTTTGATGGTCAAGGACACGAGTTATATGTTCGTCACGGGACCCGACGTGGTCAAGACGGTGACGCACGAAAACGTCACGTTCGAAGAGCTGGGCGGCGCGATCGTGCATAACGAAAAAAGCGGCGTCGCGCATTTCGCCGCCGCGAACGAAGAACACTGCATCGCGCTGATCCGCAAGTTGTTGGCATACTTGCCGCAGAACAATCTGGAAGAGCCGCCGCTCGTGCGCTCGACCGACGATCCGCTGCGCGCGGAAGAATCGCTCGACTCGCTCGTGCCCGATTCCTCGAACAAACCGTACGACATCAAAGAGGTGATCAATCGCGTCGTAGACGACGGCGAGTTCCTCGAAGTCCACGAGCATTACGCGCAGAACATCGTCGTCGGGTTCGCGCGCTTGAATGGACGCGCGATCGGCGTCGTCGCGCAACAGCCGATGGTGCTGGCGGGTTGTCTCGACATCAACGCGTCGGACAAGGGCGCGCGCTTTGTGCGCTTTTGCGATTGCTTTAACATTCCGCTGATCACGTTCGAGGATGTCCCAGGATTTTTGCCAGGGATCGGACAAGAGCACGGCGGGATCATTCGGCACGGCGCGAAATTGCTGTACGCGTACTGCGAAGCGACCGTGCCGAAGATCACCGTCATCACGCGCAAGGCGTACGGCGGCGCGTACGACGTGATGAGTTCCAAGCACATTCGCGGCGATCTGAACTTTGCGTGGCCCTCCGCGGAGATCGCGGTGATGGGACCCGACGGCGCGGTCAATATTTTGTACCGCGAAGAAATCGCGCAAGCCGCCGACCCGAACGCGACAAAACAAAAATTGACGCAAGAGTACCGCGATCATTTTGCCAATCCGTACATCGCGGCGGGACGCGGTTACATTGACGACGTGATCGAGCCGCACCAGACGCGCGCCAAGTTGATCGCGGGTCTGGAAATGCTGCAAAACAAACGCGATCAGAATCCGCCGAAAAAGCACGGGAATATTCCGTTGTGATTTTGCCTCCGTCAGGCAAGATCGAATTCTTGGTTTGCTCAAACACCCGGCGCGTCGTCCCCCAAAGTCGAAAAACTTTGGGGGACGGTTTTTTAGAACAAAATAACTATCTTGACATCGTGGGAAATCCGTGTATAATGTAGATTGTATACAATATACATTGTGCGACTTCCAGATGGATGACAGCCGTTGTTTGGGGCGGCAAACGAGAGTCCTGCATTGGGGAAGGACATATGAAACAAATCGTCTTCGATAAAATCGCTCCTAGCACAGTTAAGCACAGAGTCGTCGATCTCATCCGCGATGCCATCATTCGCGGCGATCTTCCCTCTGGCGAACACCTCACCGAAGTGGACCTCGCCAAACAAATGGCGGTAAGCCGCGCGCCAATCCGCGAGGCGCTTCGCCAACTCGAACTAGAAGGACTCATCACCAACTTTCCGAATCGCGGCTGTTTTGTCACCGTCTTCACCGACCAAGATGTGAAAGAAGTTTTTTCGCTCCGCGCCGCGCTCGAAAGTATGGCAATCGAATCGGCAACATCGCATCTGACTGCCGCCGATTTTCGCGCGTTGCGCGAGATCGTCGAAGCGCAACAACAAGCCATTCGCGCGCGGCGCTTGGACGAACTCACCAAACTCGATATGCGCTTTCACGAGTATATCTGCATCAAAGCGGACAACAGGCGAATGTTGAAAGCGTGGTACGCCCAGAGCGCGCAGTGTCAGATGCTGATGAATCGCCGTTTTCGGATCCTCTCCGATTATACACCCGGAACTGTCACAGGCGACCACACCGCCATTCTGAATGCGCTCAAACGCCGCGATAGTGCGACGGCGATTAAACTTACGAAGAGCATCAGCGCGCGCGTGCAAGCAGAGTTGATTGAGATTCTCCAACTGGACCCAGTTCCTGCGTAGCGATCTGGCGCAGTCTAGAATCGGACGAAACGCTTTTGATGAGGACGCTTTGCTCTCATCAAGAAAGGAGTTCAAGAGCACAAGAACCGTGACACCTGAATCTGTCAAAGCGATTGAAATTCAAACCTCAAGGAGGAGAACGAATGGAACAGATTGATCGCAGTCTCGTCAAAAGACTGCAAGAAGGCAAAATGACCCGCCGCGAGTTCATTGTGACTGCGGCGGCGGCTGGCGTGTCGCTCAGCGGCATCGCCGGCATTCTCGCGTCGTGCGCGCCGACGCCCACTGCAACAGCGGTGCCGGTCGCGCCCAAGCCCGCCGGAACCGTTGCGCCACCCAAACCCGTCGTCACCGACAAACTGCGGATGAAACTCCGCTCGTCGTTCATCACCGAGGGGAACGAAGTCCTCAAGGTGGTCGCACAGCAATGGGGCAAAGAGAACGGCGTTTCCGTCGAAGTAGACCTCGCGGGGATGGGCGATCTCCAGACGATTGCCGGCACCGCCGCGGAGACCGGCGCAGGTCCAGACATCGTCGAAGTCTTTGTGAACACGCCACACGTCTACGCGGAGAAACTGGCGGACATGTCTGATGTCGCCAACGAACTGGGCGCCAAGTTTGGCGGTTGGTACGATCTGGCGAAGGAAGCGTGCGTACCTGCCAGCGGCAAATGGATCGGCTTGCCGCGCTTTTACGCCGCGCACTGCATCGTCTATCGCGCCGATCTGTTCAAGCAGGTCGGTCACGACAAGCCGGCGGAAACTTGGGATGAGCTGCTTGCCATCGGCAAGAAACTCAAAGAAAAGAAACTGCCGCCGCTGGGCTTTTCGCTGGCGCACGCCGTCGGCGATGGCAGCAACTTTGTCTACTCGATGCTCTGGTCGTTCGGGGGACGCGAGGTGGACAAGGATGGCAAGACCGTCGTCATCAATTCGGCGGAAACGGCAAAGGCGATTGATTTCGTGCGCACGTTGTTCCAAGAAACCATGACGCCTGCCGTGTTGCAGTGGACGGATGCGGAGAACAATCGCGCCTTTGTCTCAGGCGAAGTCGCCGTGACCAACAACGCTTCCAGCATTTGGTGGCAAGCGCGCAACGTGCAATCCATCGTGGGTGCGCCCAAGAACGCCGTTGATTTGTTCAACGGGACTCAACACGCCTTGTATCCCGCTGGACCCGCGGGGCGTCTCTTGTTCACCGAGATGATGTCCTCGATTGTCTTTTCGTACTCCAAGAACGTGGATGCCGCCAAAGCGTTCTTGCGTTATCTCAACGACCGTCCGCAGATGGATCCGTGGGTGCAAGCCAACCTCACTTTCTGCACACCGCTCCTCAAGGGGTATGAGGAATTGCCGCTGATGCCTTGGAATTCGATCCCACCACTCAGGCCATTCAAAGCCGCGGCACAGTACGGACACCTCCCCGGCTATCCCAGCACCAACGGGCGCGCGGCGGGCGAAGCGTTCAACAAGTGGATCGTCCACGATATGTTTGCCAAAGCATGCACCGGCACTTCCACCAAGGACGCGATTGTTTGGGCTGAGGAACAACTCAAAAAGATCTACAAATAGTTCGCGCGCGCGACGCGCGACTAGGTTACACCCAGCGCGGCGGGCGAAGCGCGACGCACATTCGCCCGCCGCGAACTATGTGGAGTGTTCGAATGCAATCTACATTCCAAAGCAAGCATTTTACTCGTCTGCAAAGACTGGGCGATTGGTTGAATTCCGAGCGCGGCTTGGGCTACACCCTGGTCGCGCCCGCGGTGATTCTACTCCTCGGACTGATCGCGTACCCGTTTTGCCTTTCGATTTATCTTTCCCTCTCTGATCGGTTGTTAGCCGTCGCGTCCTCGGGCAGGTTCATCGGTTTGGGCAATTTCATCAATCTGCTGGATGATAGTATCTTCCGACAATCAGTCTGGAATACTTTCAACTATGCGTTTGTCTCAGTCTTTTTCAAACTCGTGTTGGGGATGTTGATGGCGCTTGTGCTGAACGAAATCACGTTCCTCAAGAATTTTTTTCGTGGGATGCTTTTGCTCCCCTGGATCGTGCCCACTTCCTTGAGCGCGCTGGGGTGGCTCTGGTTGTACGATTCGCAATACAGTGTCTTTAGCTGGATTTTGTTGAATCTGGGACTGATCCAGGAAAAGATCATCTGGCTCGGCTCGCCGGTGATGGCAATGCTTTCCATTCAGCTGGTCAATATCTGGCGCGGCATTCCTTTTTTCGGCATTTCACTGCTCGCGGGGATGCAAACGATTTCCCAAGAGTTGTACGAAGCCGCCGAAATTGACGGCGCGAATGCCTGGCATCGCTTCTGGCAAGTGACGTGGCCCCTCCTGATGCCGGTCACGCTGGTCGTGACGCTTTTTTCGCTGGTACAGACTTTTGCCGATTTCCAAATCGTCTACGTACTGACGCGCGGCGGACCCGTCAACAGCACCCACCTGTTCGCCACCTTGGCGCATCAGACGGCGATTCTTAGCGGCAAGTTGGGCGAAGGCGCAGCCATCTCCCTGTTTATGTTTCCGATGCTCGCCGTTGCCATCATTCTTCAACTACGCTACCTCCAACAGCGCGATTGAAGGAGTGTCTCACTATGCAATTTTCCAGACTCCAAAGAAAAATCCTGCGCGGCAGCATCGTCTATCTGGGGTTGGCGTTCTTTGTCGTCATCATGCTCTTTCCTTTTTACTGGATGGTCATCACCTCGATCAAACCAGATGTCGAGTTGTATCTGAGCAAGCAAAACCCGCTCTGGGTCTTCAACCCGACGCCGCAGCACTATATCTACCTGTTCCAGAAAACGCCGTTCGTCACCTGGCTAACGAACAGCTTGCTCGTCGCGATCGTTTCGACGAGCGTATCGCTCTTCATCGGGACGATTGCGGCGTACGCGCTGGCGCGGTTGCGCTTTCGCGGCGCGCAGGTGATGGGAATGTCTATTTTCATCACGTATCTCGTGCCGACGACCCTGCTCTTTCTGCCGCTCGCCTACATCATCCGTAACCTGGGTTTGTACGATCATCCCGTCGCGTTGATGATCACCTACCCGACTTTTCTCGTTCCGTTTTGCACGTGGCTCTTGATGGGCTATTTCAAAGGAATTCCCAAAGACCTGGAAGAATGCGCGACGGTGGATGGCGCGACGAGAATCCAAGCCCTCATCTACATCATCCTGCCTCTCATGTTGCCCGGCTTGGTTTCGGCAGGACTGTTTGCGTTTACGATGTCGTGGAACGAATTCATCTATGCGCTCACATTCACGCAATCGGACAGCGTCAAGACCTTGCCCGTCGGCATCGTCGCGCAGTTGGTTCTAGGCGACGTTTACTTTTGGGGTTCGCTGATGGCGGCGGCGCTACTCGGCTCGGTGCCGATCGCGATTCTGTACTCTTTCTTCCTCGAATACTACGTCAAAGGAATGACTGCGGGGGCAGTCAAGGGATAAAAAATGCTTCGCTGGAAATATTCTCTCATCCTCCCATTCCTGGGTCGTCTCAACGACCGATTCAGTTCGTACGGTCAAGCGCGCGATCTCGCCCAACGCTTTGAGCTTGCCTCCAAGGTCGAAGGACTGCAGGGCGTCGAACTCATCTATCCATTTGAATTTGCCGATGTGGCAGAAACCAAGCGGCAGTTGGCTAAATTCAATTTGCAGGTATCTTCGGTCAACGTCAACTTGAAAGCCGAAGATAAATTTCATCTCGGCGCGCTGACGAACCGCGACCCAGGTCTGCGCCGCGAAGGCGTGCAGTATATGCAAACGGCGATGGACATTGCGGTGCAGGTCGGTTCGAATTTGATTACCATGTGCCCGCTCGCCGATGGATTCGATTATCCATTTCAACTTGACTACACCCGTGCGTGGAAATGGTTTCTCGATGGCATCGGCGAAGCGGCGGCGTACCGCAAGGACGTGCGCGTCAGCATCGAGTACAAAATCAGCGAGCCGCGCAACCACGTCATCCTGCCGAACGCCGGCATCGCGCTCGCCGTATGCCAACAAGTCGGCTTGCCAAACGTCGGCGTGACAGTGGACTTGGGACACGCCAACATCGCGCACGAAAGTCCGGCGCAATCCATCACAATGCTCGCGCAAGCCGGACGATTGTTCCTCGTGCACGTCAACGACAACTATCGCGAATGGGACTGGGATATGATTCCCGGCTCGGTCAACTTGTGGGACTTGATCGAGACGATGTTTTATCTCAAGCATTTGAATTACGCTGGCTGGCTCGTGTCGGATGTCGCGCCGTTCCGTCTCGACCCCGTCAAGGTTTGTTCGCAAACCTATCGCAATGTCGTGTGGGCGGAAAAAATGGTTGACCGCATGGGTGTGGACCGCATTTGGAAAATCATCCGCGAAGGCGACCCGATGGATGCGATGGAATTGTTCCAACAGAGTATGGCGGGTTTAAAATTCAGAATCCCGTTTTCGCGCAGAGAACGGGATTCTCGATAAATAGAGAGGACACACTGTGATTGATAAAAAGTTGTCAGTTCCCGAACTGGAGCAAATGGCGAAGCAAATTCGCCGCGACATTATTGATATGATTTTCACCGCGAATGCGGGACACCCAGGTGGCTCACTTTCCGCCACCGATATATTGACCGCACTGTATTTTCGGATGATGCGCATCGAAATCCAGAATCCACAATGGGAAGACCGTGACCGATTCATCCTCTCAAAAGGTCACGCGTGTCCCGTGTGGTACGCCACATTGGCGAATCGCGGGTTTTATGATCGCGCGCACTTGAAAACATTGCGCAAATTGAACAGCCTCCTCCAAGGGCACGCCGATATGAAAAAAACGCCTGGCGTGGATATGACCGTCGGCTCCCTGGGACAAGGATTTTCGGCGGGCGTTGGAATGTCGCTCGCGGCGCGTTATCTCAAAAAAGATTTTCACGTCTGGGTGATGATCGGCGATGGGGAAATGCAGGAAGGCGCGGTCTGGGAAGCGGCGATGGCGGGCGCGAAATGGAAACTCGACAACCTCACCGCAATTCTCGACAAGAACGGATTGCAGAACGATACGTTCATCGAAAAGGTGATGCCGATTGAACCTGTCGCCGACAAGTGGCGCGCGTTTGGCTGGAACGTGATCGAAATTGATGGACACAATATGACGCAAATTGTTTCGACACTCGATTGCGCGCTCACGATCAAAGGCGTGCCGACGATCATCATTGCGAACACGATCAAGGGCAAAGGCGTTTCGTTTATGGAGAATCAACCCGAGTGGCACGGCAAAGCGCCGAACGCCGAACAATATCGCCAGGCGATGCAAGAACTGGGAGTGGCGCAATGACGATCAATCCATCGCGCTATCATCAGCTCTTGCCCGAAGTTGTGCAAATGCTCGACGCGCCCGACTTTTTCACGCGCACCAAATCAATTGCCACACGCTTTTCGTACGCCGAAGCGGTGCTCGAACTGGCGGAACGTAATTCCAGGATCGTCGTGCTCGACGCCGACGTTTCAAAATCGATCAACACGAACAAATTTGCCGATAAATACCCTGACCGCGAATTCAACTTTGGCATCGCCGAACAAAATATGATGGCGGCGGCAGCGGGAATGGCGACGACGGGACTCATTCCATTCGCATCGACGTATGCGGTCTTCGCCAGTCTGCGCGCGCTCGACCAGGTTCGCAACAGCATTCATTACCCGCACCTCAACGTAAAGATTGCGGCAAGCCACAGCGGCATCACCCCAGGTCCCGACGGCGTCACGCATCAAGCGCAAGAAGATCTGTCAATTATGCGGTCGCTTGCCACGTCCACAGTGATTGCGACGGCGGATGCTCCATCAACGAAACTCGCGACGTATGCGGCGGCGGACTGGGACGGTCCTGTGTACCTCTCGTTCACGCGTGATCCTGTGCCTGTCTTGTTCGACATTAATTATCCATTCCAAATTGGTAAGATGGTTTTGTTGCGCGATGGAAACGATGCGACGATCATTGCAAATCGCGACATCGTCGCGCACGCGCTCGTCGCTGCGGAAAAGTTGGCGCAAGAAGGATTCGACATTCGCGTGATCGATTGCCACACGCTCAAGCCGCTCGATGTCGAAACGATTTTGCAAGCCGCGCGTGAAACAGGCGCGATCGTCACGGCTGAAAACAATATTATCTTTGGTGGACTTGGCAGCGCGGTCGCCGAAACACTCGTCGAAAACTATCCGATTCCGATGCAACGGATCGGCGTGCAAGATACGTTCGCCGAGTCGGGTCCCTATCTCCAAGTGATTGACAAGTACGGTTTGACTTCGCCGCATATTGTCCGAGCGGTCAAGCGCGTGATCGAACGGAAAAAAAGTGGGCGGTGAACAGTGGGTTGTGGACAGTCGAACCAGGACTGTCCACAATTTTAGTCAAGAGGTTCAGATGAAAGCCGCATTGTTAGAACGCGTTGGGCGAATGGCGATGGTTGATGTGGAACGACCTGTTATCGCCCAGCCCGACGAAATCCTAATACGCACAAAAACCGTCGGCGTGTGCGGATCGGAGATCCACGCGTTTCACGGCACGCATCCGTACCGCAAAGCGCCTGTCATCCTGGGACACGAAGCGGCAGGCGAGGTCTTCGCTGTCGGGAAAGCGGTCAAGAAATTCCAGGTTGGGGATCGTGTCATTGTCGATCCACAATGGACGTGCGGCAAGTGCGCGTATTGTCTGCGCGGTGACATCAATGTATGTCCGTCAAAACGAGTGCTCGGCACGGCGAATTGGCAAGGCGCGTTCGGCGAATATTTTGTCGCGCCTGAAGAGGCGGTATTTCATTTGCCATCCAATCTGTCGTACGCGCAAGGAAGTTTGATCGAGCCGTTGACAGTGGGCGTGCACGTTGCGCGACGCGCAAATTTGCAGGCAGGCGAATCGGTTGCGATTCTTGGCGCGGGTGCGATTGGTGGATTGTTGTCGGGCGTATGCCACACGCAAGGCGCGCAGACCGTTATCGCTGCCGACATCAAACAGCATTGCCTTGATGCCGCGCGCGAACGGCTCGGTGCGACGCACGATTTTCTGTTGCCCGATGTTCAAGTCGCCGAAAAAATCAAACGCGTTTCGGATGGCGGGGTTGACGTCGTCTTTATCACCGCCGACGATGGATCGCTCGTAAACCTGGGAATCGAAATCGCAAAACGGCGCGGCAGAATCGTTTTGGTTGCGCTACTCACGGAAGCGCCGCTTCAATTCGTCGCGTATCCGATCATCAGCAAGGAATTGCAAATCGTCGGCAGTCTGATGAGCAGTCCAGCCGATGTGGAAAAAGCGATTGACCTCGCCGCGTCAAACCAGGTAGATGTTGAGGCAATTGCGACGCATCGGCTCCCCATCGAGCAAGCGCAGCGCGGAATGGAACTTGCTTTGACCAAGGATGATCAAGCGATTAAAGTGATCCTGGGGTTCTGATTCAATGATGGCTCAGCATCTCAATCGAACGCATGCGCTGGCGAATCTGCCGTCCGAATATCCACACGCCTTGTTGGCGCAAATTCAAACCCAGGTTAAATCCAGCGGTCGAAAGATTGTTGTCCTAGACGATGATCCAACTGGCACACAGACGGTTCACGATATCCCCGTACTAACCGAATGGTCGTTCGCGAGTCTGCGCGCAGAATTCGCGAACGACTTGCCGTGTTTCTACATCCTCACCAACTCGCGCAGTCTACCGCCGAACCAAGCGCAAGCGTTGAACGTCGAGATTGGACGGAATGTACTTGCGGCTTCGCGCGAAACAGGGCGCGATTTTTCCATCATCAGCCGCAGCGATTCGACGTTGCGCGGCCACTTTCCTGGCGAGGTACAAGCGTTGGCGCAAACGCTTGAGCAAGAATTCGACGGCTGGCTCATCGTCCCCTTCTTCCTCGAAGGCGGACGCTTCACGATCAACGATGTCCACTACGTTGCCGAGGGCGATACGTTGGTGCCTGCGAGCGAAACCGAATTTGCGCGCGACGCGGTCTTCGGTTATCGTTCGTCGAACTTGCGCGCGTGGATCGCGGAGAAAACGCAAGGACGCGTCTCAGCCGATCAGGTTGCGTCTGTTTCGCTCGACGACATTCGTTCGGGCGGACCCGAACGCGTCACGGAACGTTTGCTCGCTTTGACGGATGGGCGCGTGTGCATCGTGAATGCGGTGACGATGCGCGATCTGGAAGTGTTCGTCCTGGGTCTGCTCGCCGCCGAAGCACGCGGCAAACGATTTTTGTATCGCACCGCGGCGTCATTCGTCCAAACGCGCATTGGGCAAACCGCGCGCGCGTTGCTCACGGCGGACGATCTGGCATTGCCCAGCTCTGGCGGCGCGCTGATCATCGTCGGATCGTACGTGCCAAAGACGACACGTCAACTCGCGGCGTTGCCCGCCTCGCCCGCGATCGAACGCGTCGAAGTAGACGTCACTGCATTGTTGGATATAGATCGCCGAGCGCGCGAAATCGAACGCGTGGTAGAATCGGCGGCGTGCGCGCTTGGGCAAAATCGCGACGTGGTGATTTACACGAGCCGTCAACTCGTCACAGGCGCAAGCGCCGCGCAAAATCTCGAGATTGGTCAGCAGGTCTCGGCAAGTCTCGTCGCGATGGTGCGTGCACTTTCGATTCGCCCGCGCTATGTGCTGGCAAAGGGAGGCATCACGTCGAGCGATATCGCGACGCGCGGGTTGGATGTGAAACGCGCGATGGTGCGCGGGCAAATCTTGCCGGGGGTGCCGGTGTGGCAATTGGAGGCAGGACGTTATCCGGGTTTGACGTACATCGTCTTTCCCGGTAATGTCGGCGGGGAACACGCGTTGGTCGAAATCGTAAGCAAGTTGAAAAAGGAGAACTCATGGAACGCATCGGAGTGATTGGACTAGGCGCGATGGGCAAACCAATGGCGCGCAATTTGCTCAAAGCGGGATACACGGTCAATCTGCTAACGCGCACGCGCGCCAAAGTGGAAGACCTGCTGGCACAAGGCGGCGAATGGCGCGACACACCGAAAGAAATCGCGCGGGCGAGTGACGTAGTGATCACCAATTTGCCCGATACGCCCGATGTGGAGCAAGTGATTGCTGGCAAGGATGGCGTTTTCGATGGCGCACGACCGGGGACGCTGATTATTGATATGGGCACGATTTTGCCCGTCGCCGCGCAGAAACTTGCCAACGCCGCCCAGGCACGCGGCTGTGATTTTCTCGATGCGCCGGTCAGCGGCGGCGATGTGGGCGCGCAGAACGCAACACTGACGATTATGGTGGGCGGATCGGAGCAAGCGTTTCAGCGCGCCTTGCCGGTTTTGCAAAAACTGGGCAAGACGATTACGTGGATGGGCGGTCCTGGCGCGGGCCAAGTCACCAAAGCCGCGAATCAAATCATCACCTCGATCAACATTGCCGCGGTCAGCGAAGCGCTGGTCTTTGCCGCCAAAGCGGGCGTTGATCCTGCCAGAGTGCGGCAGGCATTGATGGGAGGCGCGGCATACAGTCGCAGTCTGGAAATTCACGGCGCGCGAATGTTGGAACGCAATTTCACGCCGGGCTTTCGGATGCGGTTGCATCGTAAAGATCTGGATATCGTGATGCTGACCGGCAAAGAGTACGGTGCGGCACTGCCGGTGACAGCGCAAGTGCGCGAGATGATGACGGCGACAATGAATGCAGGTCAAGCCGATCTGGATAATTCCAGTTTGGTACTTTTGCTGGAAAGATTATCCGGCATCCAAGCCAAGAATTCGTAGACGATTGTGAGGCAAAGGATTCGTCACTTGTCAAGACGCGGGGAGCGCGAAACGTTTCCCTGCGTCTTGTCGTTCTGGGCGATCCGATCGCGCGCGTCGGCATGCCTAGACCCGCGAAGGATTTCGGAGGCGTAAATCGAAACATATCCTGTTCCGATTTGCGATTTGGGATTGACGATGCTATAATCGCCGCGTTGATGAAAACGCAAATCGTTCTCCCCACCTACAACGAAGCGGAAAACCTCGCGCCGATGATCGATCAACTCTTGGCGCTCCCGCTTGCCGACCTGCATGTTTTGATCATTGACGACAATTCCCAAGACGGCACCGGACGAATCGCCGATACGTTGGGCGCGAAATATCCGGAACAGATCGCGGTGATGCATCGCGCCGGGAAACTGGGCTTGGGCACGGCGTACATCATCGGCTTTCACTGGGCGGTCGAACGCGGCGCGGATTGCATCGTCCAGATGGATTGCGATTTTTCCCACTCGCCCAATTATCTGCCCGAGTTCGTCGCCGCGCTGGACGCGTACGATGTCGTCGTCGGCTCGCGCTATGTGCCCGGCGGCAAACTCGATCCGCGTTGGAGCGGTTGGCGATATTTCTTGAGCAAGTGGGCGAATAGCGTCTGGGTGCATTTCATTCTTGGCACCCAGGTTCAAGATGCGACGGCGGGGTTCAAGTGCTGGAGCCGCCGCGCGCTCGAACGAATCCCGCTCGATACGGTGCGCTCGAACGGGTACGTCTTCCAAGTCGAGATGGCGTACTTGTGCGAGAAACTGGGAATGCGAATTTTGGAATGGCCCATCTACTTTGAAGATCGGCGCATCGGTCGATCCAAGATGACCGTGCCGGTCAAGTTGGAAGCCGCGTGGCGCGTGCTGCAAATCCGTTTGCGCTACGGCGCGCTCAAAAGTACCGCGCGCGTCGAGTATCAACGTGTCTAGACGCGATCTTTGGATCGTTTTGTTTTTCCTCGCGCTCGCCGCGCTTTATTTTGCGCCGGTGATCTTTGGCGGCGCAACGCTCATTCCCTTCGATAACCTCTTTCGTTTTCCGCCGTGGCGCGCGTTCGCGTCTGAGTTGGGCGTTACCACGCCGCACAACGAACTTGCCAGCGATCTCCTCCTCGAAAATTACGCGTGGAAACAATTCCTCGTCGAATCGTTGCGCGCGAAAGAAATTCCACTTTGGAATCCGTACCTCTTTGGCGGCGTGCCATTCCTCGCGGCAGGACAACATTCCGCGCTCTATCCCTTTTCGATTTTGTTTTTGATCTTGCCGCTCGAGCGCGCGTTCGGCATTTTTGTCGCGCTGCAACTCGCGCTCGCCGCGCTGGCGATGTTCGTGTTCGCGCGCGTGCTAGGCGTCAGCCGGTTTGCCGCGACGATCAGCGCGATCACGTACGCGTTCAGCGCGTTTTTCTTCGTCAGTGTCACGTTCCCGATGGTGATCGCGGCGGCGGCGTGGCTCCCGGCGATCCTGGCTTGCGCGGAACTCGTCATCCGCGCGAAAGATTCCGCGCGGCAAGTTTTCTACGCGCTGCTCGGCGCGATTTTTCTCGGCATTCAATTCCTCGCCGGACACATCGAGATTTCGATGTACATCCTTATCGTCACTGCGTTCTTTTCTGCTTGGCGTGGAATCGAAACCTTCGAGGTCTCCAAGACCTCGAAGGTTTGGGCGCTCATCGCTTCGATGACGATCGTCGGGATCGCGCTCGGCGCGGTGCAACTGGTGCCGCTGTACGAACTGGTGCAAAATAATTTTCGCAGCGGTTCGGCGTCGTATCACGATGTGATCGGCTGGGCGTATCCGCTCAAGCAAATCGTCACGTTCTTCATTCCCGATTTTTTCGGCAATCCGACTCATCATTCGTACGTTGACGTTTTCGATTTCACGACGCGCGCCGCGCCGACCGGCACAATTTTCTGGGGCGTCAAAAATTACGTCGAAGCCGGATCGTACGTGGGCGTTTTGCCGTTGTTGCTTGCGCTAGTTGCGCTTGGAAGTTCAAAGTTCAAAGTTCAAAGTTCAAAGTTAGATAACCGCGCGGCGACCGGGGTTGAAACCTCGAACCTGGAACCTGAAACTTTGAACTTGAAACCTGTAACTTGGTTATTCGCCGCGCTCGCGCTCATTTCATTACTCTTCACTTTCGGCACGCCGCTCTACGCGCTTCTTTTTTTCGGCGTCCCAGGTTTCAACCAATTGCACACGCCGTTCCGCTGGGTTTTTCCGTATACCTTGAGCGTGGCGGTGCTGGCAGGCGTTGGCGCGGAAATTCTCAGACGAACAAGAGAGGGGGAGAGGGGGAGCGGGGGAGAGAGGGAGCAAGTCTCCCACTCTCCCACTCTCCCACTCTCCTTGTCTTGGATTGCGCTGATACTTGGAACGGGAACACTCGCCGCGCTTGCCGCGTCCTGGTTCTGGCGCGATCAAACGCTTGCGCTCGCAGAGCGAGTTCTGCGCGCGTCGAATACCGCGCAACTTGCGTTCGATAGCGGGCGGATGTTTTATGCGTACGAATTCCGCAACCTCGCGCTGTTCGCGATTTTTCTGATTGGCGCGGGAATTGCGTTGCGCGTTTCAAGTTTCAAGTTTCAGGGTTCAAGGTTCAAGGTTCAAAGTTCGAGGTTCGGGTTTTTCGTTGCGCGCCTCTCGCCTCTCGCCCCTCGTTTTGCGCTGTGGCAAGTTATTGCACTGATCGTGCTGGTTGCGGATTTGTTCATCATCGGCACGCAATTTTATCCGCGCGCGGATTCGCGCATCGCGGAATTCGTTCCGCCTGCCGTGAAATTTTTGCAGCAGGACAAATCGCTGTATCGCATCACGAGTTACGACGCGCCGAACGAAAAAATGTTCAACCCGAACGTCGGGATGTTTTATCACCTGTCCGATATTCGCGGCTACGATTCGATCATCCCCAAGCAGTACGCCGAGTTGATGGGCGCGCTCGCGCCGCAAGGCGAACTCCTCTACAACCGGATCGCGCCGTTCTACGATCCCGATCCACTCAGTTCACCGATCATCAATTTGCTCAACGTCAAGTACGTCTTGACGACGCGTCCGCTGCCGAACGCCGGATACACGCTCGTGTACGACGACGAGATCAAAATCTATCGCAACGAGCGCGCGCAAAGCGTGCCGCGCGCGTTTATGGTGCCGCAGGCGCGCGTCATCGCGGATCGCGCCGCGCTCCTCGCGCAAATGAAAGAATTCGATCCGACGCGTCAAGTGTTACTCGAACAAGCCCCAGGAATTGCCAGCGCGTCATCGTGCGCGCTCAAACCCGTGTCAATCGAAAAATACGGCGGCAGTGAGGTGATCGTCAAGAGCAAGCAGGACTGCGCGGGCTGGCTTGTTCTGACTGATTCGCATTTCCCTGGCTGGCTCGCGTTCATTGATGAAAAAGACGCGCCGCTGTACCGCGCGAATTACAATTTCCGCGCGGTCTACGTTCCGGCAGGCGAACACACGATTCGTTTCAAGTATAGCCCGGTCTCGTTTCGCGCGGGCGCGATTGGATCGTTCCTGGGCGCGATGGTGCTGCTGCTCGGGGCGGCGTATCTCGCCTGGCGCAGATTTTATCGCGCGGAAAACGAAACGCCGGTGATCCGGGTCGCCAAGAATTCGATCTTGCCAATGGCGACTTCGCTCTTGATGAAACTGATCGATCTTGCGTTTGCGCTTCTTTCGCTGCGCGTGCTGGGTCCCACCGGCACCGGGCGGTACGGCTGGGCGATCACGGTTTGGTTGCTCGCGAACACGATCACCGATTTCGGGTTGGGGATTCTGGTCACGCGCGAGGTCTCGCGCGACCGCGCGCAGGCGAATCGGTACTTGACGAACACGATCATTTTGCGCGTGCTGTTGTGGGCGGCGTCACTCGTGCCGGTTGCCGCGCTCACCGCGCTCTATTTCGCCTTCTTCGATCTCACGGCGGACACCGCCGGCGCGCTCGCGTTGTTGATGCTCGGGATGCTGCCGAGTTCGCTTGCCGCGTCGCTGGCGTTCTTGTTCAACGCGTACGAGAAATTCGAATATCGGATCGCGGTGGATTTTACGACGCGCTTGCTGGCGGTCGCGCTCGGCGTCGTCGCGCTCGTCGCCGGCTATGGCTTCGTCGGACTCGCGGTCGTCTCCATCGTCACGAATCTGTTCACGCTCGCCGCGTTTTACGCGCTGGTGCGCGCGACGTTGTTCACGCCGCGCTGGGAACCGGATCGCGCGCTGGTGCGCTGGATGTTCTTCGAGTCGTTTCCGTTGATGCTGAACAACTTGCTCTCGTCGCTCTTCTTCCGCATTGACATTTTGATTCTGAAACCGTTCAAAGGCGACGCGGTCGTCGGGTACTATCAGACCGCGTACAAATTCATTGATGCGCTCAACTTCATCCCGTCGAATTTCACGCTGGCGATTTTCCCCGTGCTCTCGCGAATGGCGGCAGACTCGAAAGACGCGATGCTGCGCGCGTACGTCGTGTCGCTGAAAATTTTGCTGTGGCTCGCGCTGCCGATCACCGTCGGCACGATGTTTATCGCGCGGGAACTGATTATGATTTTCGGCGGCGACGCGTACCTGCCCGATTCCGCGATCGCGCTGCAAGTGTTGATCTGGTTTTTGCCGTTCAGTTTCATCAACAGCGTGACGCATTACGTTTTGATCGCGTTAGGGCAACAACGTTTTCTGACCAAGGCGTTCGTCATCGGCGTCGTGTTCAATGTCATCGCGAACTTGATCGCGATTCCGCCGTTGGGCTATGTAGGCGCGGGCTTGACGACGATCTTTTCCGAGCTGGTGTTGTTGCTGCCGTTCTACTACTGCGTGCGGAAAAATCTGGCGTCTGTGCCATTCCTATCAATCGCGTGGCGTCCTGGCGTCGCGTCAAGTGTGATGGGTTTGGCGCTGTGGTGGTTGCTCGCGCGCGTCAGCGTGGTGATCGCGGTGCCAATCGTGGGAATTTTGTACGTGGGATTGCTCCTCGCGCTGGGCGCGCTGGGGGAAGATGAGCGCGCGTTGCTGCGGCGATTGATGCCGAGGAAGTGAACGACGTAGAACAAACGATCGCGCTGCTGGATACGAAAAAAAGAATCGGAGGGATTTGACCCTCCGATTCTTTTTTTGAGTTACGTTGCTTTTTGTTGCGGCAACCAAAAATACCCGAACCCGATGGCGAAGAACAAGTAGATGGCAGCGATTCCCCAACCGAGCAGGTTGAGCCCGCCAGAGAGCAGGACGTAGAGCGTGGCGAGAAAGCCAATGGCGTCGTATACGAGAAGGTCGAGAACGATCGCACGTCGGGCGGGGGAGTCCTCCGCATTTCTGGCGAACCACGTGAGCATCAGGTTGCCAAAGAGAGAGGCGCCATAAATTCTGGCAGTGAAAGCCGCCCCGGGATCGAAGGTTGCGCCCAACAGACCCAGCAGGAACGCAGGGAAGAACAAGAGCAGGGGCGCAAACCCAAGACAGACAATTGCCTTGATGATCATGAGAGTTTTGAATTTCATCACAAGTCTCCTTTGATAAATGGATGTGCGATGCGGAATGTCCGAAACTACCGCTCGCGATTTCCGTTCACGGTGACATCCACCGTGTTCGCTCCGATCAGTCCGACAGTGGAATTGATCGCGCTGGACGCGGTACTCGGCTGTGCCGCCGACGAGGGTGCGCCAACACCCAGCACGCCAGTCGCGATGACGATGCCTACGACGACGATGGCGATGACCAGCGCAAGCGCCATCAAGGTGTACGGAAACTGTTTCAGCGTGGGTGTGCGTTGCATTTTTGCCTCCTTTGGGCATTTGCCCGAACCCAGTTTTTATCGCACTCGGTGACTGGAGTATAACAGGCGAGCATCAAATTATCATCAAATTTTCCTGCCGCATCGTCAAATCGGAGATTCCTTGGAAATAAAAAAGACCTTCCAGATCGCCGCCAAAGGCAATCGGGAAGGTCGTTAGGAAGATCGCTCTCTACACACCTTTCACATTCTCCAACGCGTACTCTGTGGCTTGTTGTAACGACATCACACGACCTTCAGCGCGTGCTTGATCGAACATTGTTTCGCCTACTTGCGCGCGCAACGATTTGGCGTCGTCGTCAAACGCGCGGCGATCTTTTTCGAACAGAATCTCACGTTGAGCATCAACCGCGCCCAGGAGGCGCGCCGCGCGTTCGTATCGTTGTTCCGTTGCCGCGACTTGGCTCAATGCCCAGATACTGCGGACGACATCGCGCGGATCGCCAATCTCACGGCGGAGCGTGAGCGATTGCTTCAAGAGCAAAGCCGCTTGTTGAGAATCTGCGCGATGCCACGCGATTATCTCCAAACCGTAAAGGCAATTCGCGATTTGGTGTTTGTCGCCCATTTCTCGATGGAACTTCAACCCCTCGGTAAGAAACAAGGCTGCCCGCTCATCGTCTCCTTGATCGAGCGCAGCCAAGCCGATGTTTTCCAGCGCATTACCAATCATCCAGCGTTCGCCTGATCGACGCGCATGAGCCAGTGCGGATTCGAAGAGGGAAACAGCAAGCGCGAGATCGCCGCGCTGACGGACGTAACCTCCGTGTACAACGTCTATTCCCGCGGCGAGCCATTCATCCTTCAATTCCTGAGTTAGTCTCCGCGCCTCTTCGAACAACGCTGCCGCCCTCGATGAATCGTCCTCGCGGCCCGCATGGATGAGCGCCGAGAGAGCGATACCCCATTTGTCTCCCTGCTGCCGATACAATGCTAGACTCTCATCGCTTGTTTCGCGGCACTTGGCTGGCGTGCCGACAAAATACTCTACTACAGTTAATCCGACGAGCGCTTTTGCCCGCGCTGGCGTGATGGCGCGATTCTCCAGCGATCGTTCCAGCCAGGTTCGTCCTTCGGCGATATAGCCGCGCATAATCCAGAACCACGTCAGCGCGCCCGCCAGACGCATTGCGCGCTCGGCGTTTTCGCCACCAGTTTGTCCAAGCGACCACGCCAGCGCGGCGCGCCAATTCTCTTTCTCCAGTTCGAGTCGCGCGAACCACTCCATTTGTTCTTCGCCACGCACTTTCGGCTCGGCTTGTTCTGCCAATTGGAGAAACCAATCACGATGGCGCGCGCAATATACTTCGAGTTCGTTTGCCTCCAGCAGTTTTTCGCGCGCGTACTGCCGCACAGTTTCCAGCAGGCGATAGCGCATCGCGTTGCCCTTTTGCTCGACGCCGACGAGGGATTTGTCAATGAGTGAAGCCAGCAAGTCGAGCAGGGGAGCGGGGGCGCGGGGGAGCAAGGGAGATTGTACCCCTGCTCCTTTGCTCCCCTGTACCCCTGCACAGATTGATTCGACGGCTTCCAGTGAAAATCCTCCCGCGAATACCGCAAGACGGCGGAACAATTGGCGTTCTTCATCTGACAACAGATCGAAACTCCAATCCATCGCGGCGCGCAAGGTTTGATGGCGTGGTAACGCCGTGCGACTGGCGGCGGTCAGCAAACTGAAACAATCGTGGAGGCGCGCGGCAATCTGTTCCGCCGACAAAACTCTGAGCCGCGCCGCCGCGAGTTCAATGGCAAGCGGAATTCCATCCAAGCGCGCGCAAATGCGCGCGACGGCAGAAACGTGGTCGGCAAGTTTCCAATTCGTCGCGACGGCAGTCGCGCGTTCGGCGAAAAGGCGCACAGCATCGAATCGCGTCATTTGCTCCAACGATGGCGCGTCGTCGGGGTCGGGCGTAGACAGCGAGGGCACTCTCCAAGTGACTTCGCCGACGATTCCCAACGGCGCGCGGCTCGTCGCCAAAATGTTCAAGCGCGGACACGCGGTCAACAAAGTCTGCGCCAGGCGCGCGCAAGCATCGCCAAGATGCTCGCAATTGTCGAACACGAGGAGGATTTCTTTTTCGCGCAGATGCTCGATGAGAATCGAAATCAGGGGAGTAGGCGGAGATTCGCGGAGATGAAACGCCGCGGCAACGGCGGTTGCGACGAGCGCGGGATCGCTCAACGGCGCGAAATCAACCCACCACGCGCCATGCTTGAAACGCTGCGCGGTTACAAGATCGGAGACAACTTGAATCGCGAGTCGCGTTTTGCCGCAGCCACCCGCGCCGATCAGAGTAACCAGACGCGCGGTCTCTACCTGTTGGCGAATCTCCGCCAATTCGGTTTCGCGTCCGACGAAACTGGTCAGCGGGTTGGGCAAGTTCGTGAACGATGCTTCGCGCGATGTACCAGACGATTCTGCCTGGATTTGATCGCGCAAGTCAATCGTCTCGCGCGACGGCTCGACGCCCAGCTCATCGCGCAGCAGGCGCGCACATTCGTCGTACTGTTTCAGCGCGGCTGTGCGATTGCCTGCTGCCGCGTAGCAGAGCATCAGATGCTGATGCGCTTTTTCGTTGGCTGGGTCAGTTGTCAACAACTTGTGCGCCAACTCAATCGCGCGCTCGTATTTGCTTTCGGAACGAAATTGCTGGATCAAGCGCAACAGCGCATCGAGGTAGAGCGCGCGGAGTCGTTCGCGTTCGAGGAGAACCCAGTCGTCGTAGAAATCAGGCAACAAATCGCCGCGGTAAAGAGAGATTAGCGATTGGAGATTAGAGATGGCAGAATCTCCAATCGCTAATCTCCAATCTCCGATTTTTTCAAATTCGCGCGCGTCGATCACTAACGGAAAATCAGAGTTGAGTTGCACGATCTCGCGATTGGTGAGGAGGAGGTGGTCGTCGAGTTCGGTGCGGAGCAGGTTAAGCGCGGTACGGAGCGAGCCGCGCGCTTGTTCGTCGGTGGAGTCGCCCCAGAAAAGCGCGGCAAGTTTTTCGCGCGGATGTTGTTCAGGGTGGAGCGCGAGAAAAGCGAGGAGCGATTCAATCTTGCGCGTGGAAAATCGGATTGGGTGAGAATCTTTTTCAATCCGAAACGTACCGAATAGATACAAACGATACCTTGGATGGGCTTGAGGCATTGGTGTCTTCCCTGAGGAGCACACAATTGCAATCCAATTTCAGACTCGTGCCCAATTCTAGCACCAAGGCGGCGCGCTGTCAACGGGTGTTTCTGGCAACGTGATTGTTATTGCGCGCACGCTTCTTGAAATCGGCGCAACTCTTCTTCGATTCGCACGCGCGGCAACTGCAAACTAACGTCCGGCACTTTGAGATTGAACGTGTCAATCATTTTGTTGAGCGCGGCGGCGCGCTCGCGATAGACGCGCGCGGCGCGTTCGCGCGCGTCGGCAAGGCGCGCACGCTCGGCGAGTTGCTGATCGGGTGAGAGCGATGCCAAGCGCGCGCCGCGTTCACGCTGCCAGCGCGTCTGCTGTTCGAGAAATGTTGCGAGCGCTTGTAACTCGGCGCGAATCTCTTTACCTTGCTCGATCCATTCCGGCGCGCCGCCCGCATCTTTGAGAATTTTGTACGCCAGTTTCCAATCGTCGGGCGTGTGCGGATCATCGTCGAGGTTCAGCGGCTTGCCCGCGCCGCGTAAATTGTCGAACTCGCCGCGCTCCATCGCCTCGCGGATTTGTTGGTCAATCGCGCTTTCCCAATCGCAGACAATTTGTAACTGCTCAGCCCATTGTCATGCTGAGCGAAGCGAAGCATCTCGCTAATCGCGAATTGCGAGATTCTTCGTCGCAAAAACCGCTCCTCAGAATGACAGCCTGAGCAGTTACGACAATTTAAGATAAGAACTACAGCAATTTCTGG
>Ga0194112_10001452_pt1 | contig 34918 bp, 29 predicted proteins | sample TA2MahC400mmetaG_FD_146191 | JGI IMG/M metagenome (GOLD analysis project Ga0194112, IMG submission 146191) | Freshwater microbial communities from Lake Tanganyika, Tanzania - TA2015016 Mahale Deep Cast 400m | ecosystem: Environmental > Aquatic > Freshwater > Lake | place: Tanzania: Lake... | reverse complement strand
CCGATCTTCCGGCCACGGACAACTCGGTTGAGATAGTTCAGCGCGATCGAATACGCCAGACCGGCAACGATATCTGCCTTGTCAGTCCCTTGCTGAATGTGCGTGTTGATGTCACTTTCGATGAATACCGTGCATCGTTCACCGAACTGAACAGGTGCTGCTGATGCAAAAGCCAGTGCAGAGAATTCCTTCACGATGCTGATGCCAAGGCGCTCAGCCTGTTCCTCGAGAAATGAGCCTGTCCCGGCCGCACACGCCTCGTTCATCGAAAAGTCCACCACCACACCATCCTCAATGCTGATGAATTTCGAATCCTGCCCGCCAATCTCGAAGATTGTGTCCACCTTCTGCTCCTGCAAGCGCTCACTGATGTAGAGCGCTCCGGTCTTGTGCGCTGTAATCTCATCGTTGATGGTGTCCGCGCTGACAAGTGCGCCGATCAACTCGCGTCCCGACCCTGTCGTTCCAGTCGCACAGACTCGTATGCGGGATCCAAGCTCCTCTTCGATGTCTCGCAGCCCTCGGTTCACAACTTCAATAGGTCTTCCGTCTGTCCGCACGTAAATTTCTTTGATGATATTGTCGTCGTCATCGACAAGGACGAGGTTTGTGCTCACTGACCCCACATCGATTCCGAGGTAGACATCAACGGGCAGGGCCTTGCCTTCGAACGAATACGGGACGACGCGATCACGCAGGAACGAGACATGATCAGTCGACAGAGTAGGCAAACGGCCTGCGTTCACGGGCTTCGCTGTGTTCACCGCGTATGGGCCTCGTGGGGCGGCGTTGATCTGTATTTCTGGAACGATTTCGACATTGCGAGCCGCTTGCCGATTTCGTTCGATGAGCGCACACCCGATTGCGCCCATGGATGCCGGGAATGGCGGAATGATGAGCGATTCACGATCAAGTTCAAAGATCTGCCTGACGGCTTGGACAACACCCCTGTTCAACGCCAAGCCGCCCGCGAAGAGAACCTTTGGCAGGATCTGCTTACCTTTGCAGACACTGCTCTTGAAATTGCGCACGACGGCCTCGCAGAGGCCCCGCAGAATCGCCGGCGGGTTGTATCCCTTCTGCTGCGCGTGGACCATATCGGTCTTGGCAAAGACTGAACATCGGCCCGCGATTAGTGCCGCCTTCTCTGCCTGAAGCACCGCTTCGCCGACTTCCTCAAGGGAGTATTTCAACCTCGCCGCCTGTTGCTCGATGAAGGCACCCGTCCCGGCAGCACAATCGCCGTTTTTCTCATAGTCCACAATGCGAACAAGGTGTTGATCATTCACCTCAATTCTCACATAACGGGCAGTCTCGCCGCCGAGCTCAAGAACTGTCCGAACGTCGGTCCAGAGTGTGGCCGCTGCTTGAGCGATTGCTTTGAAGCTGTTCTCAAACGGAACGTCGAGAGCCGCGCTGAGCGCTTTTCCTCCGCTTCCTGTGACACACAGGCCAACGATTTCGAAATGGTCAAATGTGTTGCGGAATTCGTCAAGGAGCCTGCGCGCAGCTTCAACAGGCTCACCTCGAGTCCGAAGGCTGTGTGAAAGCAACAGCGGGATTGTGTGATCCTGTACAAAGTAGAACATCCCACTGGCATTTCCAGGGGTTGGAACAGCACCCAATGGCTCGTCCGTCCTCCCGCAGGCAGCGAGTTTCACTGCTACTGAGCCGACATCAATACCAACACATATCTTCACGGTCACTCCTGCACGAATTTCAGCTACTGGAGGCGGCTCCTGCCTCCACTACCCAGCTTCTCAAGAATCTTGTAATGTGAGATTGTTGCCCCGACCATAGTGACCTCCTCCGGTGGGAATCGAGACCGGGAGAAATGACGGCTATGGTGTTTCCACAGTGTCGGCGGGCAAATCTAGCGGTACAAAGCTACGGCAGTTCAGACTCAAAGGCAAATGTGCGAAGGAGAACACGTTATGGCCGCTGTCAAAATCGGTGCAAGCCGTCAGGTAGCCATTCCGAAAAAGATTCACGACGAACTTTACCTCCGTGCCGGTGACTACCTAGAGCTACGGGCAGGCCCCGGCTGCAATCCAAGCTGCATTCGACCGTCGGGTTCCTCTCCTGCTGGCAAATCTCCGTCACCCTTCCTTGGGGGCAGAGAAATATGACGAGGCACGAGGAATTTGGCAAGCGCGGGTCACCCGCGACTGGCGTTTCTACTTCACCATCGAGGATGACACCTACTATCTCCTAACATGAATGATCTCGCCCCCTAGGTAGAACGCGGCTATCGAAATAGCTCGGTTTTTGGCCCTTTTCTGAAAGTGGTTGGAAACGAGGGATTCCTTTGGGCTGCTATGATAACTGCAGTTCAGTAACCACCAGCAATTGTACTGGGTGCACAAGGTTCCCTTTGGGGCTACTGCCAAAGTTTCCCACGAACGCTTCTCAGTGAGTGGTTGAAACTTTGAGCATCCCGCCGTTGTTTGGCGGGAGTGGAAAATTTTCAATTTTCGATTGCCGATTGAAAGGTGAAGCATAGCCTAGAGGTTAGCAATCAGTAGGCGCAACTACTTCCGCAGCATCACAGGCGCGCGTTTGTCGGTCTTCGCTTAGCCCTCGGAAAGGTTCATGAGGCGCAGCATCTCCTGGTAACGCGCGTCACCGCGTACCGGGTCGAAGAACGGGTAGCTCTTCACCGGCATGACGAGCGGGTCGCGAACCTCGATCGCCCGGTTCCACCAGTCGAAGGCGGCGTCCCACTGATCCAGACCGACGTGACCGAGCGCGAAGGTCGACGGGGGAACGTAGGCTTTCGCTGCGATTGCGCGCGCGCTCTCAATCAGACGGCGGGCGTCGTCTGGTCGTCCCGCGCGCCCGCAGGCGTAGGCTAGGAAGCCCATGGTGAATGGGCTCCCGCCCGACAATTCGTGCGCCTTCTCTAGGGCGGCTACCGCCTTGGCACCGGCGGCAATCGCGTCCCGCTGCATACCGACAACCCAGTGACCAAGGAAGTGGTTGGGATCGAGCGCAATGATTTGCTGGCCCTCCTCGGCCATACGTTCCAGCTGCCGCGAGAAGTACAACATCACGGCGAGCCACCAGCGACTGGGGATCGACAGCGGGTCGACCCGTACGACGGCGTCGAGCTCGCCTATCGCTTCGACGACCCGACCGTGCGGCATAAGTCCGCTGATTGCGTACCGCAGGCGCACCAGCGGCGATTCGCGGTTCAGCTCCAGGGCCCGATGGCACTCGCGGTCAACCTCGGGCCAGTTGTAGTCGAGCTCCTTGCGGAGCATGCCCAGCAGGGCGTGGGTCTCGGCCAGTGTGTCGTCCAGCTCCAGCGCCCGCAGAGCGTACCAAGTGCTCCTGGAGAATGCATCGCGCGGGGGCACGTTGCCAAAAAACCCCAGAAACCAGTGCAGCTCCGCGAGCGAGTCGTACGCCAGTGCGAAGCCAGGGTCCTGTTCGGTCGCGCGTTGGTAGCACACCGTTGCTTTCATCAAGGCCTCGGGCGTTCCCCTCGCGAAGTGGTGCCGCCCTTCGAGGAAGCTCACGTAGGCCTCGTGGTTGACCGCCTGGCGCCTTCGCTCTCCCCCTGCCCGGCCCAACTCGCCCCGTAGGTGTTCGGCGATGGCCGCCGCCACGTCATCCTCGAGGGCCAGCAGGTCGGTCAGCTCGCGGTCGTAGCGCTCGCTCCACAGGTGGGAGCCGTCGCGCGTCGAGACGAGCTGCGCCGTCACCCGCACCCGGGAGCCCGCCCGGCGCACACTCCCTTCGAGGATGCTCTCGACACCGAGCCGTGCTCCGGCCTCCCGGACGTCGAGCCCCAAGCGCCCCACCATGAACGAGGACGTCCGGGCGATCACCCGGAGCCCGGGAATCCGCGTCAGCGCGTTGATAATCTCTTCGGCCAGGCCGTCGCTGAAGTATTCATTCTCCGGATCCGCGCTCATGTTGACAAAAGGGAGGACAGCGATCGAAGGCAAAGACATCCTCGCGTCGTGATGGAGTTTGCTGCTCTTGGCCTCAAGGTGTTTCTTCACAGCACGAAGATCCGTGAGCAACTCGTCCATAAGCTGAAAGCGTCCCCGAAAATCTTTCTGCAGAGCCTTCCTCACCACCTCCTCCAATTCGGCCGGAACATCCGGCCGTACACTTTTCAGCGGCTTCGGTTGTTCATTGAGAATGGAATAGATCATCGCCTGGTCATAATCGCTTTCGAACGGCAGCCGGCCAGTCATCATCTCGTAGAGAACCACCCCCAACGACCAAATATCTGTCCTTCCATCAACCTCCTCGCCGCGGGCCTGCTCCGGCGACATGTAGGCGATGGTGCCAACGGTTGTTCCTGTCTTGGTGAGCCGGGCGCGTCCCGCGAGTTTGGCCAGACCAAAATCTAGAATCTTCGCTCCGCCATCGCTCGTGAGCATGATGTTTGCCGGTTTGATGTCGCGGTGAGCAATGCCCTTCTCGTGCGCCTTCGAAAGCCCGGAAGCCACCTGACCGGCAATCTCGAGAGCTTCATCAATCCCAAGCGATCCTCGCTGGAGCCGTTCCTTGAGGCTTTCTCCCTCGTAACAGGCCATAACGATGAAGAACTGCCCGTCATCCGTGTCGCCAATGTCATGGATGTTGCAGATGTTGGGATGATCGAGCGCGGAGGCAGCCTGGGCTTCGTGGGCGAAACGTTCTTTGGCTTCGGGGTCACGGGTGAGATCAGGTGGGAGGAATTTCAGGGCGACCGTGCGCTTGAGGCGGGTGTCTTCGGCTTTATAAACGATGCCCATGCCTCCGCCACCGAGTTTCTCAAGAATCTTATAGTGAGAGATTGTTGCCCCAATCATAGTGATCTCCTTCGGTGAGTATCGGGACTTGCGCTAACGGCAGGTAGATTCTACGACACAAAGCTACTTCAGTTCAGGTTGAAAGGCAAATGCGCCAAACTTTCTGTCCCACTGCTGGAGGGGTAAGGCAGCACGCTTGACGATTTTGGGTCCAAGATTGGAACCGCCGCCTGATCGCACCAAGGAGGACGTTTCCGTAGCAGGTTGTGGGTAAGCATTCAGCTTTTCCTCTTCCTCCGCTTTTGGGTGACACCGATCTCGCGTATATTGGAGGCACAGATCGCTGAAGATTGGTACGGAAAGGTAATCGGAATACCCGCTCATGAGGATACTTCTTACCGGTGCGACTGGGTTCGTTGGCTCAGTCCTGCTTCCTCTGCTCGTTGCCAAATACGGGAAGGAATCGATCACAGTCTTCGTGATGCCTGATGACCCGTTTCGAAGAACTATCGACGCATATGACCTTCGTGTTGTAGAGGGACACGTTGAGTGTCGCGACGACATCTTCCGCGCGGTAGACGGCAGCGATGTCGTTATTCATCTGGCTGGTCTGATCTCCTATTGGAGAAGAGACAAAGAGCGTCTTTACAGTGTGAACGTTCAGGGCGTTGAGAATATCGTCCAAGCTTGCCTTCGCTTCAACGTCAAGAGATTGATCCATATTTCCTCCGTAGGCGCAGTCGGCTTCCACAAGAAGCGTCAGATGCTCGCCACCGAAGAAACACCCTTTAACTGGCCGTCCTCCTTTCATTACATGCAGTCCAAGCGCTGTGGTCACGAAATTGTACGGAAGGCCATGCGCGACGATGGGCTTCACGCCGTTATTCTCTGTCCGGCTTCCATCATGGGGCCCGGGGATCCGAACATCTCAACGCCGCATAATCAAATCTACGACAGAATCTACCGGGGGTTCCTCTTCGGCTCTTTTGCCGGAGGTCTTGGAATAGTCGATGTTCGCGACGTCTGCGCAGCTATCAGGTCAGCCGTCGATCGAACAGATATCACAGGCATCTACCTAGTCGCGGGGGCGAACGTGGAATACGCGAAAGTCATCGAGACAATTGCGGCCTATGCCGGCAAGCGTTCACACGTCTGGCCGATCAAGATTCCGGGAATGATTCTCTCGATTGCAGGCGGGATAATGGAGCTTGCGAGCTTTCTTTCAGAAAATCGGCCCCTCATCTCCTTTGCGTACGGGAGGCTGAGCGGATGGCATGTCTACTACTCCAATAAGAAGAGCATGGATGCGTTTTCCCTCACCTACACTCCTTTTGAGAGCACGATCGCGGACTCGTGTCGCTACTTTGAACGCGCCTTCCTGCCTGAGTGCCCGGCTTAAAGCGGTTGGCATCAGCGAGTGTTGAGCGAGCAATGCGAGAACGAATGCCGCAGTGGTAGAGCTTGCTTCCCGGTGAACGAAGGCACGTCTCGATGTCGCGCAGACTCTCGCGATAGGTCAGTTGTGCGAACGCCATGCAGAGAAACTGTTCCCAACATGAGAAGCTTCGGAAGCGATGCTCGCCATGGTGGCGCTTGACGATGGACCGGAACTCGTGCACGGGAATAAAGTCCATCAACTGCGAGAAGACGGTTCTGCCAATATTCATGCCACGATCACCCTTTGGGGAAAGAAAAATGATAAAAATCTCTTCAGCCACTCATATACAGTCTGGACACTGACCTCGAGCTGCTGCATTTGTATCGCCTGCTCGTGGTCCAACAAGAGCACTCGTTTGAGGGCTCGCGGGTGTTCATGCGACGCTTCCCGCAAGGCCCTGAGCTCTCTCTCTCGTATCTGCGCAGAAGAGAGATCGGCGCACACTTGAATCAGCTCATCTTTGCCATCCAGGAAACGCGCGTGGAAGTCTACTTCGAATCCGGAAGTGGACTTCACGTATCCGACTTCCGCTTTCCGTCTCTCGAGTTCGCCCAGCACGACAGTTTCCAACGCGTGGCCTTCGTTCGCACGGCCGGTGACATCGAACGCGTGGATCAACGCCGGGTCGACAGGATAGATCTTGCGCGGATTGGAGTTCCGTTTCCGTTCCGAGTCAGTGGAGAGCGGCACAGCGCTGATAAGAAAAGCGTCCGAGAGATGCGCAAACATTGCGTGGAGCGCGTCCTTCGACACACCATGGCCTTGGGATCTCAGGTCTTTGTACAGTCGATGCACGCTTATCGCACCAGCGGGATTGCGCAGACACTGTCGCACAAGCCATCGTAGCGCAGACACTTGGGTGATACGATACCGTTCCAAAATATCGCGGAAGAGCACAGTGTCTACGTAGCCCTGCAGAAGTTCTGTCCGCGAGCTTCCCGGAAGCCCCTGAGCTTCTGGAAATCCACCTTCCTGCAGATATTCACGAAAACGCTTTTCGATGAGAGAGCGCTCATTCGCTGTCAACCGTTCAACGGACATTGCTGGCTCTTCACCGCGATGCCGCAGGAATTCCCGAAAGCTGAAAGGCCGGATGACAGTTTCCACACTGCGGCCGCGCAGTGAGGTGTGGATTTCCCGACTGAGAAGCCGGGCAGATGAGCCGGACACAGCCACCTCAACCCGTTCGGAATCAAGCACCCTGCGGACGAACCGTTCCCAGCCGTTGACCAGTTGAATCTCATCGAGATACCAGAAGACCGTCTCTTTGCCACGAAGCTCAGGATATCGGCGATAATATTCCTCGAGGAGTTGGCTCAGTTGTCCCGCTGGCAAGTCCATCAGCCGGTCATCATCGAAGCTTATGTAGACGGCCCTCTCGGGAGGATGGAGTTTGTGCCGCTCAGATCGCAGTTGATGAAGGAACGTTGTTTTGCCGGCGCGACGCATACCTATGACTGCGTGGACCTTGCCTGGGATTGCTGTGTGTCATTTTATCAAGGACACATTTGGGTCAACCTATCCTTTGGCAGAGGACAGGTTTTAGATTGGGGATTTCTGAACCATCTGCCCATGTGACTGCGCTGAGGCAATTCTGCCCGACTGTGTCGTTTGCCGCTGTACGGCATCCCGCCCTTTGGCAATTTTGCCTTGAGCGGGACAGGCGGGGAAGTAGTCGGGGCAGGGTTCGGGAAGGAGCCTTTGGCTCTAGTGATCGCCAAACAAAGTCATCTCAACGCTCACAAGCTCACATGAGCGAGCCCTTCTTGATGATGCCCTCCATGACGTCAGCGAAGTAGTCGATTTCCCTCGCTGAGAGCGACACATTCACTACGATCCGAATTCCGTCGATCAATCCATCAGGGTGCTTCATCGGCGATACGACGATACCCCACTTGTCGAGCAGATGCCCGGCAAGCTTCGCCATGTCCATTCCCTCAATGCCGAAGGTGGCTACCCCACAGGATTCGGCGGGTTCCGAGCTCGAGTAGAATCGCACCCGCGAGAGGGTGCGGAGCCGGTTGGCCCAGCGCTCTTTGAGGTACCGGATGCGCGCCGATTTCCTCTCGATGCCGATCCCTTCGTTGAATGTGATCGCCTCGGCGATGGCAACACGGTTCGACGGCGTGCGCGTCCCTACGTCTTCGAAGCGGCGGATGTTATTCGGGTCGTCTGACCATGGCGGCGTTAACGGCCACACCTTCGAGATCCGGTCCTTCGGAATCCGCACGAAGCCGTTCCCGGGCGGCGCCATCAGCCACTTGTGCAAGCTCGCCGTGTAATAGTCGCACCCTAAGTCCGCGAGCTTGAACGGCACGTGCATAAAGCCGTGCGCACCATCGACGAGCACTTCGATGCCTTTCGGGTGCGCCATGTCCGCGATCCTGCGCATTGGCGCCATCTGGCCCGTCCAATGCGTCATGTGACAGACGTGGATCAGCTTCGTCCGTGGAGTCACCTGTTGCTCCACAAGTTGATAGAACTTGTCGAGCGGCACGGGCGGGGCAGGAAGCGGGACGATCTTGAGCACAATGCCATCGCGCTTCTCACGCTGTTTCCACGAACTGATCAGCCGCGGGTAGTCTTGGTTCGTGATGACCACCTCATCACCGCGCTTCAAGTCGAGTCCCATGATCGGGATCTGGCCAGCCTCCGTTCCGCCGCGGCAGATAACGAGCTCTTCGGGATCGCAACCCAGGTGGGATGCCAGCCGCCGCCGGCAGCTCTCGATTTCTCTCGCCAAGATGGCCATCGAGTGCCATGCGGCGTTGCCTGAAAATTCGCTGTGCCGCCGTACCGCGTCCTGGACGATGCGAAGGCCGTTCTGGATGGTGCCGTTGTTCAAGTTGATGATATTGCGGTCTTCGGTGAACGCCTGCTGGACTTCGAACCAGAAGTCCTCGTCGTCAGCAAGCTGTTCGGGGCTCAGATGCGCCGTGTCGCGTCCCGCCGCGAGAATCCGTGCGAGAACGTTCTCACCCGTGCCGGTCAGCACGCCGACACCAGCCACGCAGCCCCGAAGGAAATCACGTCTGTTCCACATAATGCCTCCATTGTCTGTTCCACATTTTGAGTTGTTTTGATCCGATGCTACCTAAAGCACAATCCGCTCATTCGGCATCTGAGAAAACCGCATTGAGCAGAATCGAAAAGCAGGACAAAAACCATTGACTGCTATTTTCGAGTTTGATCCCTTCTCGGCGAATTCATCCCCCGTCCCTTGTTTGTACACTTCCGGAAGCGAAAGACGTGCCTGGTGTGTTCAACGTGCGGTTTGGTCGCCACGATCATCACCTCCTCGGGCATAATTCGGGACAGTTGCGGTGCGGAAGAGGACGGATTTCGACGTACAAAGCTAACCCAGCCTGCACTCAAACGCAACTGGACTTTTACGGCTTCAAAACATTGTGGCAACAATGAGAATCTGTATGGCAACAGCCGGGGAATGCCACGGTTCCGACCGGACGGGTGGGTTTTTCACCTGAGAATATGCTATCATTACGGTAAACTCGACCATTCTGACAATGCCACTAATCGCGTTCTTCTTGCTTGCTATGACTCAGCCAGATACGCTCAGGCAATCCGCCATGCAGAGCCTTGTTCCGCCGACAATCGGTCAGTGGGCTGTTTCTGAGGCCGTCCGCTTCTATACAGGTGCGGAGATCTTCGATTATATGGACGGCGCCGGCGAGGTGTACCTCGCTTACGGATCTAGACGTCTCCTTGTTCAACGGTACGCCCGGCCCAACCAGGAAGAGATCCTCGTTGAGATTTTCGATATGGGACTCCCCCGCAACGCATTTGGAGCGTACTCCAATATGCAGGGAAGAGCACCAATGCGAAGGATCGGGCAGGAGGCGGAATATAAGAATGGCCTGCTGACATTCTGGAAGGGGCGCTTCTTCGTCTGCGTGATGATCGATCATGAGAACGATGAGGCCACCAAGGCGGTGCTTGCACTCGGCAGACACATCGCAGATGCGATCAGAGAAGAAGGCGCAAAACCAGGGATCCTCGATCTGCTTCCGAAAGGTAAATATCTACCGGCGACGCTCCGCTACTTCTACCGCCACGAGATTCTGAATATCCATTTTTATCTTGCCAGTGCGAATCTCCTATCGCTGAACGAGAAGACGCATGCGGTGCTCGTCCGCATCACCGGCGACAAGAGTCACCTTCTCCTCATTCAGTATCCCAATGTCGCAGAGGCCGTCACTGCGTATGCCACATTTACCGCGCATTACATGCCCGATGCGGGAGAGACAGGAGCGGTGAAGACGGAGAACAAGAGGTGGACAGCTGCCATCAGGCAAGGCGCATGTATAGCGGTTGTTTTTGACGCTCGAACTCAATCAGGAGCGCGAGCTCTCCTCGAATCAGTTCGGAGGAAACTGCCATGAGCGAATCCACAATGACCCGAAGAGATTTTCTCCGGACGACTGCTGCTGCAGCCGTCGTTGGGAGTGCCGGTATGCCGTTCCTTGGCCGGCAAGCCGTAAAGAAAGAGGCGAAGGTGGTTCTCACCCGGCACCGCAACGTGGTCGACGCTGATTGGAAGCTCAACAAGCAGATCATCGATGAGATGATCGACGAGGCGGTGACCGTGCTGTTCGACGTCAAGACACCCGGCGACGCCTGGAAGAAGATGGTGAATCCGTCAGACATCGTCGGCATCAAGACAAATGTCTGGCGATACCTCCGCACGCCGCAAGACCTCGAGCAGACCATGAAATCCCGGCTCGTTGCTGCAGGAGTGCAGGAGAAGAACATCGGGATTGATGATCGCGGGGTCCTTTTCAATCCCGTTTTCACTCAAGCCACCGCTCTGATCAACGTCCGCCCGATGCGCGCCCACAACTGGTCCGGAGTCGGTGGATGCCTGAAGAACTATATCATGTTCACGCAGAGCCCTCCCGATTATCACTCGGATTCATGCGTAAACCTCGGGGCACTGTGGAAGCTCCCTCACGTGCATGGGAAGACACGGTTGAACGTCCTGCTGATGCTCACCCCGCAGTTTCACTGCACGGGGCCGCATCACTTTGACAAAGAGCATACATGGCTGTACAAAGGGATGATTGTGGGAACAGATCCGGTTGCGGTGGATGCAGTCGGACTGAAGATTATCGAAGCACGGCGGAAGGAGTATTTCAAGGAGGAGTCACCGATGCGTCCGCCGGTGACACACATCGCTGCAGCGGAGCGAAAGCACGGGATCGGCGTTGCGGATTTGAACAAGATTGAGATCGTGAGGCTGGGATGGAAAGAGGGGGCGTTGATCTAGGCTGACACGCAGCCGGAGACAACCGGGCGTGCCCCTTTACGCAGACTTCGAGACCAACAGGAGGAGGGACGCGCACAGCTCACCCCGACTGATTTCTCGGGGTCACCTCCCACCAGCTCCCGCGACGGAGAGTTAGAGCGACAGCTGGTACAGTCAGCACGTGCCACCGCGAGCACTGTGTGCGGAGCGAGAGAGGATCGGCCCTAGACGGAGAATCTAACTCTTACGTCCTTTTAGACGGGGGTTGCTTCCCCCGGCTGTCAGGTTGATCTGAACCTCCGGCGGGGGAGGCCTGATGGCGCTGGACGCCACGGGGGCTTTCTTCGGTCAAATGCGTGTGTCACTCCGCAATTTCATGTGCCATCCGGTGATACTTCTCGTGGACGTCCTTGCCGACTTCGTGTTCTTCGATGTGCTTGAAGGAATCCTCGAGTGACTTCTGGTCATCGGCCGTAAGGAAGCGATCACTCATGGGAAAGAGCACGTTGTTCTCCTTAGCAATGTGAGCTCTGAGTAGGTCGATGTACCTCTGCAAGGTCTCAGTCAAGGAGTCGATGGCTTTCTGGTTCCCCGTTTGATGCTCTTTCAGAGCAGATTCGATTCCCCTGATCAGTTCCCTTCCGACGCGATGTTCGTGGAGCATGACGGCAATCGGCCCTTGATCGGCTGGCAAGCCACGCTCCTGCAATCGCACGAAGAGACATTTCTCTTCTTTGGAGTGATGGCAACGGTCGGTGAATTGTCTTGAAAAGTCGATCACCTGTTCGACCTTCGTGACATCAACGGTGCGAGTTGATCGAATTGACTGCACCAGCCTTTCAGCTCCGCTGAGCATGTGAAGGATCACGGTGTGATCGTGTACAAGGTCTTCTGTCGGTTTCATAGCAATTCTCCCTTTCTTTTATTTTAATCGACTATCCCATGTCTGATGCGGCTTTCACGGCCGCTCCGTGCATTGTATCGCAATGACCACCTGCCGTGAACGGTACGATCACGAAGAACAGTAAGCTGCCCAGCGTGGCCTTCAGCAATAGATTTCTCATTTCTCGTCCTCCCAACTGTTCGAAGTGTTCACAAGTGGATAGCCGTAATGGTTTTCAGACTAAATAGTCTGGTTTGTACTCTACAACCGCGACAGGGACAAAATGGTTCCGCAGAGAGCTTCGGGAGCGTCGCTTACCGCAAGCGACGGTAACAAGAAGAGGTTCGTAGAGGTCCCGCACGCATCGTTTTTTGTAATCCACCGTGCTATTCTTGCGCGGGCATCGTTGGCCCGGGTGTATCTGCGTGGTCCAACCGCACTGTGCTACCTTGCTGACCTCGTGATGGCTACCATACTGCGAGCGCCGGGACACGGGTTGACCAGATAGCGGCGCAAACGATTTCAGCGGAAAAGCTGGTCAGAGATTATTGATCCGCATGTTCTTCACAAGCCTGTGGTGCCGCTGTCCTTTTGAGTGGTCCAAGCAGCGGTGGAACGGCTATGGGTGCATCAAGAGTTGTATCATCTGAGCGCGGTGGGTCCCTCGTGCTTTGTCGCAGCAGGCCTGCAATTTCTCCACCGAAAGCCACAGCAGCTCAGAATGATCAGTACGTCTTCTGATTCCTGACAGCAGCGATGGTTGGTCAGACAGGCCTGATTGCAGACTCGCCTCGGAGAGAAGGAGTACCCCCGTGGTTTTCAGGGAGTCCCTGAGACGTGCTTATTCAGATACTCCACCGCCTCATGCGGGTTGGGTGAGTAGAAATCAGCGCCTATGCGAGTGCAAAAATCTTGTGTGAGAGGAGCGCCACCGACCAATACCTTTATGTTAGGATGAGCTTGCTTGATGGCTTTGAGGCTGTTTTGCATGTTGCGCATGGTCGTCGTCAGCAAGGCAGATAGGCCGACGAAAGACGCCGGGTGTTGGGAAATCGCGTCAAGAAATTTCTTCGTTGGCACATCCACACCGAGATCGATCACTTCGAATCCGCCGCCTCTGATAATCATCGATACGAGATTCTTGCCGATATCATGCACGTGTCCCGAGACAGTCCCAATGACAAAGGTTCCTTTGCTCTTCACCTCACCCGATTCCAGGAATGGTTTGATGTGTTTCATAACGGCGTTCATGGCCTCGGCGGAGATGATCAGATTGGTCACAAACGCTCTGTTCTCACCCAACTCCTTCCCGATTCTATCCATCCCAAGCATGCAGCCCTCCAGGAGGACACCCGGTTGAACGCCGTTCCTCAACGCTTCAGCAGCAATTTCGTCCGCGCCGTCCTGGTCTTTCATATGAGGTGGGAACCAGGATGATCTAGAGACTTTGCCTCGAGCAATGCACATGGCGATCCTCTCAATGATTTCCTGCATGACCATTCTCCGAAGTTTCGTTCTCAGATCAATCCACTTCTAGTTCTCAAGGCGAAGACGTGGAAAACGCGGAGCACCGCAGAGGATTTCACCATTTCACTCCGTGATTCTCCGCGCACTCTGCGCCTTTGCGTTGAAGACTCCAACGTGCGAGACCAGCACTATCCCCTCTCCTTCAACCCCGCTTCCCTGATGACCGCAGGCGTGATACTCTCCCACAATACCGGCATCAGATGGATCCCGCGAACACCTTTCACACCTCTGAGCGCCTGAATGATCTCAACCGCCATCCTGACGCCCTCCTCCTCCGGATCGCGCGCAAGCCTCATTCTCTCAACATATTCGTCCTTGATCTTTACGCCGGGTACTTCCTCTTTCATCCAAAGGAAGGTCTTTGGTGACTTCACCGGCATGACTCCGGCGAGGATGGCCGTTCTTTCGTGAAGGCCCAAAGCGACCACTCGTTCCATCCACCGCGTGAAGCTTACCAGGTCAAAGACCGGCTGCGTCTGAATAAACTGTGCGCCTGCTTCAATCTTCTTCTGCAGCCGAATGATGCGCATATCGAACGGTTGAGCGAACGGATTCGCTGCCGCACCGATCAGAAATCTCGGCGCTTTCTTCATTTCATATCCGGAAAGCAGGAATCCCCTGTTCATTTGAGAGACGGTAGCGATGAGTTGGATCGAATCCAGGTCGAACACGCCTTTGGCCTCGGGTTGATCGCCGAATTTCTGATGGTCGCCGGTCAGGCAGAGCACATTCAGGATGTCCAACGCTGCGGCACCGAGCAGATCGCTCTGGATCGCCAAACGGTTGCGGTCTCGGCATGTCATCTGCATGATGGGCTCGACCCCTTCGTCCAACAGGATCTTTGCCGAGGCGATGCTCGACAAGCGGACGATCGCCGTCTGGTTGTCGGTGATATTCACCGCGTCGACGTAGCCCTTGAAATGCCTCGCCTTCTCTCGTACGACATCACCGTCGCAGCTCTGTGGCGGCCCGATGTCTCCACAGACGATGAAGCGATTCGACTCGATCTTTTCCTTCAACGTCATCTGCGATCACGGCCTCATGTCTCGTTGGTCATCACGCACAAACCAGATCGGCGACTCAATCCGCTTCCTGAGGACGTTTAGCCACGATGAGGTGCCTTCCAGGTTCCAGTTGTGGATCCTGTTGAATCTGTACAACAAGCTGACTCGATTCAGCAGTCTTGATCGAACATAGATCTTGTACCACACGCACGCGCGGTCGGGGTACACCTCACACGAACCGTCGTCACGCGTTCCCCCACACGGACCATTGCGCATCCGTTTCGGACAATTCTGAGAACAAATGAAGGCCGTCGAGGAGAGGATGCACTCACCGCAACGTTGGCAGCGAAATAACGGCACCTTCACGATATCTTCGAAGAAGCGCACAAGACGTGGGAGTCTTCGTTCGTTCGCACCCAGAGGAGGCTTGTTCACCGTGGCAATGTCTCTCAACAAGGCTATTTCCTTTTGTCGTCTCAGTTTCGCTTCATCTGGTGTCCATGGGTGTGCCGTCGCTGGTGACTTACGTGAAATACATCATTACTCTCATCACAGCGTCAACCCCCTCCAGCTTCAGCACATCTCTCAGACATTGCATCGCCGGATGATCATCTGGCAGGAGTGAGTATTTCCGGTTTACTGAACCGATGATCGTATTCAATCCCATCGGCATCGACATCGTGAGAAATGCGCTTTCGAGCGGCGCCTTCAGCGGTGAACCGTCTGCCCTCTTCGAAGGCAACATCGTTGTGAAGTTGCTCAATCCGACCGACATGTTGATGCCGGCGAGATCATTGTCTTCATGAATCAGAGCCATCGCACGCATGAGCCGCCTGAGATCCCCTTTTGAATCACTTCCAATGGGCATGATCCCAGGATCGAGAATGATCTGGTCGTTGGCGATGCCATCAATTCGGCTCCGGGCTAGACTCACCAGCGACTCTGCTGTCGCAAGGTTCTGTTCAGCCGTTCTGCTCATTATCACTTCACCGGACGCATCCATCCCCTCAGTAATAAGCAGAATGGGAATGAACGGTTGGCGGGCGTAGAGATCGAACATCTCCACGCGCGCTTCAGAGATTGAGTTCAGAATCGGCTCCCGTTTCTCCGCACGTTCAGAATCGTATGCTTCCAACCCTGCAGCCGCGATCTCAGGATCAGGGGTGTCAATCGAGAGGGGGAGCAAAACATGCTTTTGAATTCTCTTGACCACATCCGCCATGAATGCCGGCGTTCGGGGTCCGACATTGACATCGATATAGGCCGCGCCTTTTTCGGCTTGCGATCTGGCCAACGCGACAATCCCGTCTATGTTGTTCTCTTCGAACAGAGCATGCGTAGACGGCACAGAGTCGTTGATCGATTCACCGATGATCATCAGCCCAGGGATGCTCATTCACCTACCTCCCTAACGCATACTATAGAGAGTGCCGCCGAGAGATACCGGGCGTGATGCGCTTGGCGGGGACATCAATGACTGAGGAACTGCGAAGGAGCAGATGAGCCTCATCGTTCTTGCCCGAGCAAGCCTCCCTTGCGCCTCTCATCAGGCGTTCAAGATCCTCGATGATTCTCTGACGATGAACTCCGTGTCGAGGACGACATGCTCGGGTGGCAAGAGTGTCGATGATTCGATGTTCCGAATAAGGATCTCTGCTGCCTTCTTGCCGATTTCGCTCCGCTCCTGGTGTTTCTGGCACCCGGATGACAACGACAACGCCGGATAATGAGGCCTTGCGCCGCGATGCTGGCAGGAGTTGTTCACGTCAGGCGCACTTTGCACACCCTTTGGCTTCTTTCGACTGATATTAATCTGGCCTATATTGTGACCATCGAACGCGAAGTTTCATTCGGAAGGCCTACCTCATGAAGATACTGCTCACCGGTGCAACCGGGTTCGTTGGCTCAGTCTTGCTCCCTCTTCTCGTTGCCAGGTACGGGAGGGAATCGATCAGGATCTTCGTGATGCCTGATGACCCGCATCGAAGAACAGTTGAAACATATGGCGTTCGTAGCGTGTGAACCTTCCGAAAGTCGTACAGAATGTCGGTGGAACCTTCGGAAGGTTGCAGAGAATGTCAATGAACAGTTTCGCCTTCTCTGGAATCGTTCGTGAATAATGCGGATATTGCCGGGGCACTCCAGGGAGAGCAAGCCGACCAGGAGTTCAACAACAGCAAGGATGTGAGTCAATGAGAATGTCATCGAGACTGATTCTGGTAACAGTCGCCGCCGTTTCGCTTCTCCTCCCTTCGTGTTCTCTGATTTCCCTCTTCCGGGAACGCGAGGATTTTATCAAGATCAGGGGAACACAGTTCATCCACAACGGCAGGCCGTACTACTTTGCTGGCACGAATATGTGGTACGGCTGTTACTTGGGCTCTCCCGGCTCGACGGGTGACCGCCCGCGGCTTCTCCGGGAACTCGATTCGCTGAAGGCTCACGGTATAGGGAATCTTCGAGTGCTCGCAGCGTCGGAGGAATCGTACATACGCCGCTCCGTGAAGCCGGCAATCCAAAGCGCTCCTGGCGTCGTGGATGATTCGCTTCTTCAAGGCCTCGACTACCTTCTCGCAGAAATGGCGAGGCGGGACATGCACGCCGTGCTATACCTCGGGAACTACTGGGAATGGTCAGGGGGTATGGTCCAGTATAACGTCTGGGCGGGGGAGCGCCCTGTCGATCCGGAAGATTCAACTCAGGGCTGGGGCGCCTTCATGGATTTCTCAGCCGCATTTTACTCGAATCCAAGAGCCGTGGAATTGCACAAAGAGTACGTCCGTACGATCGTTACCCGAAGGAACTCTGTCAATGGCCGGTTGTATACGGAGGATCCGACTATCATGTCCTGGCAGCTAGCCAATGAACCGAGACCGGGCCGCGTCGACGAGCAAGGAAGGAAGAATCTTCCGGCGTTCTATCGCTGGATTGACCAAACCGCGATGTTCATCCATTCGCTCGACACCAACCACTTGGTGAGCGCGGGGAGTGAAGGTACCATTGGAACGCTACAATCCGAAGAGTTCTACGTCAAAGCGTTTCAAACCCCACACGTGGACTACCTCAATTTCCATCTCTGGCCTTTCAATTGGGGGTGGTTCGATCCGAAACGATGGGAGGAAACGTTGTCGCCAACGGAAAAAAAGTCAACTGCATACATCAACCAGCACATCGCATTGGCACGATTGATCGGGAAGCCGGTGGTGATGGAGGAATTCGGCCTGGGGCGGGATAACGGAGAGATCCTTCCAGGAACTCCGACGAAGGCACGGGACAGGTTCTACCGGTTTATTTTTCGGACACTTGAGGATTCTGCGCGTGCCGGGGCACCGATCGCAGGGTCGAACTTCTGGGCCTGGGGAGGCGAGGGATCCGCTCAACATCCGGATGGAATGTGGAAGAGAGGTGATCCGTTCGTCGGCGATCCGCCGCAAGAACCGCAGGGACAAAACTCAGTTTTCGTTTCGGACGCGTCAACTCTCGGGATCATCCGCGAGCACGCCATGAACATGCAAAAGATCGGCGCCGGTTCATACGTTGCATCGAGAAAATGACAGCAAACGCGCAGCACACCTTCGTGGAGAGGCAAGAGCGTAAAAGGTGAAATTCTAGATCCAAAGGGGCAAATTCCTGAAGGAAGAGCATCGACTCGTCCTCATCCAGGACTGATATCCTGACGTCTGGATAGTAGGTTTTCTCGAACTGCATTTCCAAATTCTCCTGAAACTCCACCTGACACATCGACTCCTTCCGCTTGTTGCGGTTTTGGCGGTGATGCTCCTGTCGTTGCACTGCATCCCCATTACTCCGATCATCGCCTACGCCGCGATATTCATTTCCTCATCAATTCTGTATTGGGTCATCTGCCAGCAGTCACTCAAGCCCGAGGTCTCACCGCAGGGAATCCTTCCGCTGCTTGTGATTCTTTTTCTCGCTCGTGCGAGTTTTTTGGGGACGGAGCCGCTTGGCTCAGACGACGTCTATCGATACATGTGGGATGGCCGTGTGCAGGCGGCAGGAATCAATCCCTATCTTTATGCGCCGAATGACGAAGCACTCGGTGACCTCCATACGACGCGGCTCCCTTCGCTGGTAAACCACCCGGAGATGAAGACGATCTATTTCCCGCTGAGCCAGTGGATCTCGTACCTCGGCTACAATCTCAGCGGAGAGAACGCCTGGGGATTTCAGCTTCTCATCCTTCTTGCCGAGGCAGCAACACTCATCGGTCTTCTGTTGCTCATGCGCGAGCTCTCCGATTCACCACTGCGGGTGTTACTCTACGCTGCCAATCCGCTCGTTATCCTTCAGTTTTCTCTCGACGCTCACGTCGACGCATTTGGATTTCCGTTCCTCATCTTCGGTCTGCTTCTTTACTGCAAGAAGAAAGCGACTCTCTCACTTCTACTCGTCGGACTCTCGTTGCTCATCAAGCCCGTCGCACTCGTCATTTTGCCGATCCTGTTTCTTCACGAACGCGGTTTCTTCAACAAAGCTAGGGTGGCTGTTCTGCCGGTTGCGGTGCTCCTCATCCCCTTCATTCCGTACGCCGTGAGTGCTAATCCTTTCGAAGCTCTCACTACCTTTTCAAAGCATTGGTTCTTCAACGGTGCCCTTTTCAGTGTACTCTTTCCCCTGTTTTCGGACAACCAGACGACTCGCCTCTGGTGTTTCGCTGGCCTGGCGATAGTTCTGTTTATCCTTTACCTGACGAAAAGGCCGCTGCACGAAAAGGCCGTGCTGGCAGTTCTCCTCCTCCTTCTCTGTTCTCCTGTTGCACATCCGTGGTATATGGGATGGCTGATCGTTCTGTTACCACTCGCGCCGATTTCAAGCGGACTTGCGCTCGCCGGCACGGCGAGTCTCACGTCCATTACGTTCGTCACGTACCAGCTTCATGGCGTCTGGAAGGACTATCCACTCGTGCTACTGCTCGAGTATCTGCCTGTGCTCGTATTGTTGTTCTTTGACCTGCGCAGGAAAGGCGACAGCGGCAGGCGTCAAGTCGTTCTCACGCCGTGATGTGGAACAATCCGACAGTCGGCGGGACTGTTCTCGTACTACACTCTCTCGACATACAATTCGTCCAGACAGGTCCACGAACAGAAAACCCGGCTTGAGCCGGGCTCAGTGGAGAACTACGTTGTAACGGGCGTCAGTGACAGGTGACAGATGATCATTCCGGGTCAGATCTTCAACTCGGGAACGTCAACCCATCGCCGGTCCGACCAGCTTCGCTGGGCAAGTTCGGCCAGTTGAATTCCTTTGGCACCTTCGCGAAAAGACCATGGAAACGGTTCGTCCTCGACAACGTGCTTCAAGAACAACTCCCACTGAGCTTTGAACGCATTCGGGTAGGGCACAGCCGACGGCACCTCCTGCCAACCACCGTAGTAGTCGAAGGGATTCTCGATGTCTGGATTCCAGACGAGCGCCGGGGTTTCCGATGCCTGCTGGACATAGCATCGCTGGAGGCCGGCGACGGCGGAGCCGGCTGTTCCGTCGACCTGAAGCGTGAGAAGATCATCGCGGCGTACCCGGACAGACCAGGAGGAATTGATCTGGCAAATGACGCCGGTGTCACAGACGAGCGTCGCATACGCTGCATCATCAGCCGTGCAACGATACGTCCTCCCCTGTTCGTCGATCCGGCTGCCGACGTGTGTCGCGCCCAAACAGGAGAGCGCTCTGAGGTTCCCGAAGAGGTCGTCGATCAGGTAACGCCAGTGGCAAAACATGTCCGTGATAATACCGCCCCCATCCTCCTTGCGATAGTTCCATGAAGGTCGTTGACCTGGCTGCACCGACCCGTCAAAGATCCAGTATCCGAATTCGCCGCGTACGGAGAGTATCTTCCCGAAGAATTTCGACTCGATGAGACTTTTCAGTTTCAGGATACCAGGCAGCCACAACTTATCTTGAACGACTCCGTTTTTCACACCCGCACTCGCCGCAAGTCGGCACAACATCAAAGCCTCGTCGAGGTTCGAGGCAACGGGTTTCTCGCAATACACTGCCTTTCCTGCCTGTATGGCCCTAGTCAGGCTCTCGGCGCGTTGGTTCGTCGCCTGCGAATCAAAGTAGATCGTATAGTGTGGATCCGCGAGGCACGTGTCCAATTCCGTCGAGAATTTCGCCACCTGGTGCTCCGCTGCCAGATCTTTTAGCCTGGCTTCACTCCTTCCGACGAGTATCGGGTCAGGCACGACGCGTTCTCCCGACTTCGTCTTCACACCTCCCTCCTCACGGATGGCCAGGATGGATCGAACGAGGTGCTGGCGCATTCCCATGCGACCTGTCACGCCATTCATAATAACACCCACATTACGCACTCGGGTTTTTTCCATAGAGTCGTTCAGAGAGGACGTCAAGATGATTGATTTTGGTGGGTCTCCGGTTTCTTGTGATGCTGAGGTGAAGCTCCTTGCGGCAGTGGCGGGGCTTCGATCCCTGCGCGAGGCAATGTCCCATCAAGCTCCTGCCGCCAGTGCGCCACGTCTCCGGCGGGACCGTAGCAATAGATCATCCGCAGAGGCGTCTCCCCGATATTCGTCAATTGATGGAACACGTTAGGAGGAATGTAAACGACCTGCCCTGCAGACATGGTCCGGCGCTCGTCTCCAAGACACATTTCTCCTGTTCCTTCAAGGACAAAGTAGACTTCCTCCTGCTCCTGATTGTGCCATGGGACCTGGCCGCCGCGCGGCTCAAGCGTGACATACCCCAGGCAAAAGCTCCTCGCCTGTATTGGAGATGCGCCGCCCACAAGATTTTGCGTTTTTCGCCGCGCGGGGTAGACACGCCCCTCGATCGTGTTGAGATCAGCGTTGATCATGTCGATTTCTCCAACGGAGTCTGCGGACTACTGACCTAGATACGAGCTGGATTGCCCCGAAGCGATTCCGGCTGGGCAAGTGGACTCGCCACTGACCCCGTCAAATGTCGGAACAAATCATGAATCTTTCTACAAGTTTGAGCACACTCGGTTCCCTGTCAGCCCAAACGACTGCTCAGTCGGTCGGGCATTCTGGACAGCCCTGGGGGCAAGAGTACAGGATTGCCCTTGGCGACGTGCACCAGTCACCTCTCGCGCGCCGACCCGACAATAGAACAACCGAGAAGCTTCCTCCCCAGCACCCCCCGGTGGCTCTCGAATGTGACCGTCACCGTGTGCCTGCCGAAGGTGACAGCGAGCGGAAGCTCGTAGCGCTCTTCCACGAAACCATCGGGTAATTCGGTGACCTCAGGTACGATCGAGAGCCTTACACCGTCGATACGAATGGTATACGCCCGCGCAGTATCACCCTTCAGCCACGTGCATCCGAAGAGCACAGGACGATCCACGAGGACCTTCAGTGAGTACTCCATCCAGTTCTGCGTGCGGATCCAACTCCTCCCTGCATCGCTTCCAGTTTCTGTGCCGGAACCTACCATGTTGTGGGCTTTGGCTGAAACGGAGTCGCCCATCACAACAGCGTCAACCGTCTGACCGATCGACATCTCGCTTCGTTTCTTCGCCTCATCCCATTCCTTCTTCCTGTAGATCGTCCAGTAGACAGCATAGCACTCATCGAAGAGCTCATGGATCGGGCTCAACTCGACGTCGCGGGGTACGCCGACACCCCTTGTGCGAAACGTCAATGGCTTTCCGCTGACCGGTGTGACCCAGGACTTCACGTTTGGATCTTCCACAATAAGGCAGGGGGTCAGGACCGGCTCACTGGAGGGGCCGTAGAAGCCGTGGGCGAGGCTGTCCGTGAGGCCCTCCGAACCGAGTCTGCCGGCGAGCACGAGCGGGCCGTACATGATCGCGGCAATCCTGGGGTTATCCGGCAGGGGCTTCAGGTGCAGGTCCATAGCGTATTCAACATCGACGCGATCGCCGTTCTTCCACGTGCGCTTGAGCATTAGGAAGCTTCCCGGGCTCGAGGTCGCTCCGATCTCGCGACCGTTGATGAGCACGCGCGCTCCGGTCGCACTCCATTTTGGGATCCGGACATTCAGCGAGAAGACGACAGGCTTTCCGGTTTGAACAAGCAGTTGAGTCCGAGCTTTCCGAGGAAAATCGGTCGTCTGGCGAAGTTTTACGTCCTTTTCAATCCACCGGACTTCAGATGGTATGAAGAGATTGACGTAGAGGTTGCTCTCGTCGTGATAGTAGATATCGCTCCCGAGCCTGGCAAACGATTCTACACCGGTGCCGGTACAGCACCAGAACGAGTTGCGCCCCGTCCCGAAGGTCTTGTACCATCCCGAGCCAAGCGGCAGATAGTACATCAACATGCCGTCGCCGGGATTCTGCGTGGGGAGAATGCCGTTCAGAAACAGCAACTCGTAGTAGTCCGCATATGCCGGATCGGGTTCCCATGAGAAGAGGTACGAGGTGAGCCTGAGCATGTTGTACGACGTGCAGCTTTCCTGGTTTGACGTCCCGAGCTGTGTGGCAAGGTGGTACGGATCACCTCCCCAAACTTCCCCCCAACTTGTCCCGCCGGTTGCATACGAGCGGGCGTTTGCGATCTGCGCCCAGAAATACAGCGCGATTTTCCTGTCGGTCGGCTCGCCCGTGATCTCATATCCTCGCGCTGCACCGATCACCTGTGGTATGTGCGTGTTGACGTGGAGACCTCTGAGTTTGTCCACGTGATCGGCCAGTGGATCGAGGAATTCACGCTTCTCAAACCGGCGGGCGAGAGCCATATGGTTAGGATCCCCGGTAGTTGCGTACAGGTTGAAGAGCACCTCGCTCATCCCACCGAATTCGACCTTGAGCATCCGCTGCATTGCTTCGTCGTCAAGCCGGTCCGTTCGTCTCTTCGCCCAGTCGGCCATCGACTTGACAACCTCCAGCGCCTGTTTATTTCCTGTGAGCAGATACATGTCCAGCAAGCCAGCATAGATCTTGTGGAGCGTATACCATGGCGCCCATACTCGCTGTCCCGTCTCGACGCGGTCAATGAACTCTTCCGGATATCCGCTCAAATAGCCGCTACCGAGCGCGTGTTGACATTTCGCCAGCTCAGCGACAACAGTATCTCCCTTGGCTTTCAGCACGTGATCGTCAAAGCTTGCATACATCAGAGCACACGCCGTGAGGAAGTGTCCAACGAAGTGACCACGTAGCTCGGTCGTCGGGCTCTCCCACCCTCCGAGCGGCTCAGCGCTTGACGGCAGGCCGGCCGTCACCCTGAAATTATGGAGCAAGCGATCGAGCTCGAGCCCGCGGAGGTACTTCTGATTTCTTTCCGTCGCCTGCTTCAAGGGTCCGTTCAGCAAACGAACCTGTTTCAGGTCGAACGCATGAACCCGCTGAACAACAGGTTTGTCTTCCGAGTTTTTCACACGCGTCCCACCAGCTAACGATATGTAGGAACCAGTGAACAAGAGGGCCACAACAAGGTTCACTCGCAAAGTCAGTGACCCCGGAAGTCTTGCGTTTTCCCTCATTGACGTATCCTTTAGAAGCATCTGTGTAGGCAATAGTTGCAGGCCTCCGGTCAGCTGCTGACAGCCTCTTGGCAGGATGCTGCTAGATCCTGCAATGTTGTTCTCCGCCTGAGGCAGACAGGCGGCCGAGCGAACTCCCCACGCCTTGCGTCGGGAGAATCCAGAAAAGGCTTAGTCCTGGACACCCGCTTTCGCGGGTGTGACATAAGATGGAGTTCTTCAGCACCCCTCTAAAATGGATGCTCGTCGGCGTACAAATTTCCCGCCGGGCGGTTGAACGAAAGATCTTTCACCCCAAGGAGCTTTGTCGCTTCCCACAAACTCCGTCCGCTGTGGGCGAACCCTACTGCAGTATGATGGGGGAATCTCTTCTCGATCAAAACGTGGCGGTAGAATCGCTCCATTTCGCGAATGGCAAATACAGCGATACATCCGAAGGACTTCGGATCGACATTGAGGATCTCTCCCTCTGCGACATAAGCACGAAGGTCGGCTTCGGGGGTAGATTGGAGTCTGAAGATCGTGGTGTCGCCCGGACGAATCTGCCCCTCCAGCGTCCCGCGCGTGATGTTCGGGTCCTTTCCGGGCTCCATCAACCGATGCATAATAAGCTGGTATTTCATACTCCCCGAGACAACGCAGGAGGAAGATGTGTTGCCGCAGTGGAATCCCATGAAAAGCTCTTTTGGACGATAGTCCTTTACCTCACGTTTCGCCTCGTTGAAGATGTCTTTGGGGACAGTATTGTTGATATCGAGCAGTGTGGCAGGCAGACCGGTCGCGCAGGTGGCCATGTATTCGCTCAGCGCGCCGTAGATATCCGCTTCGCAGGAGATCGGGATGCCGCGCGTGGCAAGTCTAGAATTGATGAAACAAGGGACAAACCCAAAGTACTTTTCAAACGCCGGCCAGCACTTGTTGGCGAAGACAGCATACTTCGACGCGCCGAGGTGTTTGTTCTTGAAATCCAGCAGCGCGATTTCGAATTGTGCGAGCTTGCGGAGCAGCTCCGGGTACGTATTCCCGCGACTGAGCTCTTTCGACATCTCGTCCGCCACCTTGGGGATACGAGGATCATCCTTGGCTGAGAGGAAGATATCGTACATATCCAGCTCGCTGTTCTCCATGATCTCGATGCCCATATCGAACAACGGCTTGATGGGCGCGTGGCATGTGAGGAAGTCGTACGGCCTGGGGCCGAAGGTGAATATCTTCAGGTGCCGTGCACCTATCACGACCCTGGCGATCGGATGGAACTCGGCAATCATTCCGGCAACCTCGGCGGGCGAGCCGACGGGTTCGCGTGGAACGTAGACGTTCAGACTCCTCAATCCCACATTGTACGATGCACTGAGCAAGCCGCAGTACGCGTCCCCTCTCCCGCCGAACAGATCCTTGCCGGATTCCTCGGCGGCTGCGACCAACATCACCGGCCCGTCGAACTTCTTCGCGAGCAGAGTGGTTGGGCCCTCCGGACCAAAGTTACCCAAATAGAGAACGAGTGCATTGACCTTCTTCGAGCGGATCTCATCCAGGGCCTTGGCGATGTCTGCATCGCGTTCGATAATGGTCTCAAGCTCGGCAACAGCAACCTGCTGCTTCTTGCACTCCTCAACGACCATCGTTCTTCGTTTGCTCGACAGCTCACTCGGGAAGCAATCCCGGCTTACTGCCAGAATACCCATCGTAATACTCGGCACATTTTCCATCGCTCCGTCTCCTAATTGTCCTTTTGCCCATAGTATGCCTGCGCGCCATGTTTTCGCTCGTAATGCTTGTCGACGAGCGGCCCCGTCAGCTTCGGAGTGTTTGGATCTACCTGAAGGGTCAGCAGCGCCATCTTCGCGATCTCTTCAAGCATGTGGCTATTCTCAACCGCTCTTGCCGTTGTGCTGCCCCACGTGAACGGTCCGTGGTTCGCAACGAGCACCATCTCGGTCTCCTTGTAGGAGAGATCGGCAAAACGCCTGACGATGAGATTTCCCGTTTCTTCTTCGTAATCTCCCTTGATCATCTCATCGCTCATGACCTCAGTGCAAGGGATATCCATCGCAAGGAAGTCAGCGTGTGTCGTTCCAAGGATCGGGATCGGTTTCATCGCCTGTGCCCAGGCGACGGCGTACGGTGAATGCGTGTGCGCGATCCCGCCGATCTCAGGGAAATTCCTGTAGAGCACAGCGTGAGTCTTCGTATCGGATGATGGCTTCAGCTTTCCCTCGACCACGTTGAGCTGGAGATCGAGCACCACCATGTCGTCCACGAGCAGCTTTTCGTACAGCACGCCGCTCGGTTTGATCGCAAAGACACCCTGAGCGGGATCAAAAGCGCTGACGTTGCCAAAGGTCTGAACGACGAGACCCAGACGATGGAGCTCCAGATTGCTCTCCCACGCCTGCTCTTTGAGGTCTCCAAAGGTATTCATGCCTTGCTCCTCTGAGTCGTGATCTCCTGTTCGATGAAGTCACCCAACCGGCAGTAACGCTGATACAGATACTCATACTTCTTTGCGTTCTCTGCATTCGGGCGATACTCGATGTCGAAGCCGCTGCCCATTGCTTTCTTCGCTTCTTCGACGGTCGGGTAGATGCCGGCGACGGTCGCAGCAAACATCGATGCCCCCAGGGCGCAGGTTTGCTCGGAGCGCGGGACCACGATGGATGCATTTAGCACATCCGCAACTACCTGCATGATGAAGGTAGATTTCCTCGCGACGCCGCCGAGTGCGATGACGCCGTCAATCCGTACCCCCTCAGATCGGAACCTTTCCACAATCTTCTTCGCGCCGAAGGCGGTCGCCTCAACCAGGGCGCGAAAGATCCGGGGCGCATCGCTTCCGAGACTGAGTCCCGTGATGGCCCCCTTGAGCATCTGATTCGCGTCCGGTGTTCTCCTCCCATTCATCCAGTCAAGCGCGAGTCCCCCGGAGACATCCAGGGGAATCTGCTCCGCCTCTCGGGAAAGCTCGGCAATCAGCCTGTCCGACGCGTCTGCCAGTAGAGCATCCCGCACCTGCGGCGTCAGAAGCGGGCTCCTGGCAACGATAATCTCAAGCGGCCACATCAAGATATCCTTGAACCACGCATAGACATCACCGAACGCCGACTGGCCTGCTTCAAGGCCGATCATGCCGGGAATGATCGATCCATCCACCTGCCCGCATATGCCTCTGACTGTCTTGTCCCCAAGCTCGGTTTGCGGAACCACCAGCATATCGCACGTCGATGTTCCCATGATCTTCGTCATGTGGTAGGGCCGGATTTCGCCGCCAACCGCTCCCATGTGAGCGTCGAACGCGCCGACACCGACCTTCACCCTGGTCGTAAGTCCGAAACGGGAAGCCCACTCGGCAGCAAGCGTACCCACAACCGCATCACTCGTGTAGGTGTCTTTATACAGTCGATCCCGCAAACCTTTCAGAAGCGGATCGAGCTTGACGAGGAATTCCTCTGATGGTAGCCCGTCGAACGATGGGTGCCACATCGCCTTGTGCCCTGCAGCGCACCGGCTGCGCTTCAAAACGAGAGGGTCGGTGTTGCCCGTGAGAAGTGCAGGGATCCAGTCGCAATTTTCAACCCAGGAGAAGGCCGCGTCGCGGACCGCGGGATCCTCGCGCAGCACGTGAAGGAGTTTTGCCCAGAACCATTCGGAGGAATATACACCACCTTCGTACTTGGTGAAGTCGATTCCACCCCACGTATGGGCGAGCCGGTTGATTTCCTCCGCCTCCTTCACCGCAGTATGGTCTTTCCACAGAATGAACATCGCATTCGGATTCTCTTCAAATCCTGGAGTCAACGACAGCGGCATCCCCTGCCGATTGACCGCGACCGGTGTAGACCCCGTCGTATCAACGGAGAGACCGAGGATGTCCTCGGCGATCCCTTTCGGCGCAGATCGCAGCGCCTCGCGGATCGTCACCTCCAGTCCCTCAATGTGATCCAAGGGATGTTGGCGGAACTGATTTATCACAGGGTCGCAGTACTTCCCTTCTGTCCAGCGAGGAAAGGAGAACACAGAGCCCGAGATTTCACTCCCGTCAGCGGCACGTACAATAACTGAGCGGACAGAGTCCGTTCCGAAATCAACGCCGATCACAAACTGTTCATTCTGCATTGTTCATGCCTTTTCTGGTACGGGCAGCGCTTCAGCATCAACCGACGAAGTACAAATATGCCGCAAGGATCAGCAGCAAAACGGTTGCAGACGAGATGACGTCCCACCTGTTCCAGCTGGCTCTTGACCCCTTCTTGTGCTCTTCCGTCACCGTTCCGTACGTCAACCCGGTAATTTTGTCGTATGCCGGCGCGTCAGTGAGGTAGCTGACTCCAACCATGACCACCGTGCAGACGACGAAGATGAAGAGACTGTAGTACTGAAAGAAAACGTTATTCATAATCCAAAGGAACGTGCCCTCGGTGTATTCAAAATCCTCGATCATCTTCACTGGGGTGTCGATGGCGAGCCGGAGCAAACCCAGAATAAAACCTGTATAGAGGGCGGCAAGGCAACCTTTCGCGTTCAGGCGTTTGTGGAAGACTCCAAGGAAGAATACAACGAAAATTGGCGGCGCCAGATACGCCTGCACTCCCTGCAGGTAGTCATACAAGCCCTTCCCGCCGCGGATAACCGGAAGCCACATCAGTCCGATCAAGACCATGACGGTGGTCGCGACCCTTCCAACCCATACCAGTCTTTCCTGGGTTACATTTTTCTTGATCCGCGAGTAGAAATCGATCGTGAACAGTGTCGAGCAGGCATTGAATACGCCCGCCAGCGAACTCATGAGTGCCGCCAGTAGACCCGCAACAACGATTCCGCGAACACCGATCGGGAGCACATTCGCCACCATCAGGGGAAAAGCTTGCTGCGCGTTGTCCCGAATGATCTGTCCATCGGGACCGATCAGTTGCTGCTGCAAGGCCGGCACTTTGCCGCTTACTGCGAGCGCGTAGCAGATGATCCCTGGAATAATAAAGATGAACACGGGCAGTAGCTTGAAGAACGACGCCGATATGGAACCGCGTCGCGCTTGTGTCTCGTTGGGGGCAGATAGTGCTCGCTGAACGATGTATTGATCAGTGCACCAATACCAGAGCCCGATGATCGGAGCACAGAAGAGCATGCCCAGCCACGGATAGTTGTCATTGAAGTACCATGCCATTCTGCCCGCCTCCTTGACCGGCGCCCAGGTTCCCTCGATGCCAGCCGGGACGAGCGGCTTCCAGAGATTGAACATCTCGGAACCGGCGATTGCACGGAGTTCAGACCAACCACCCAATGCGTTCAGGCCAAACACCGTCACGAGAGCTGAGCCGGTGATCAGGACGATGGTTTGAAGAGCTTCCGTATAGGCGACTGCTCTCATTCCACCGAGCACTGTGTAGAGCCCGGTAACGACAATGACGAGGATGGAGCCGACCCAGAAGCTATCCATGCCGAACAAGTTGACATCGGGGAGCAAGACAGCGAACACCACACCGCCGGCAAATACACCCACCGCGATTTTCGTCAGGACATACGCGACCAGGGAAATTGCTGAAAGAACAGTCCTTGCCGTTGGAGAAAATCGCCTCTCGAGGAACTCGGGCATCGTGAAGACTCTTGAGCGTATGTAGAACGGAACCATGATCCATCCCAGAACGAGAAGGCACCAAGCATGGAGTTCGTAATGGGCCATGGCGACCCCATCTGTGGCCCCGGAGCCCGCTAATCCAACGAGGTGTTCGGAGCCGATGTTGGAGGCAAAAATGGACGCCCCGACAACGAACCACCCGAGATTGCGGCCTGCCAGGAAGTATCCGTCCGAGGTTCGTTGTTGTCTTTTGATCGCCCACCACGCTAGTGCAAGGATGATGCCGAAATACCCGAGGATGACCAGCCAGTCCAGTGTATGGAGTACACTCATATGTATTCCTTCCAGCAGGTTATTCGGTAACGATTCCCGTCAGACGAATGCCTCTGTCACACCAGCAGCGGAGAGAAGCTCTGACGTAACCGAGTAGAACAGAGATGGGTGTCTGAATTGTCCGGTGTGGGGATTGCATTGAGCAATGGACGCAAAGACCGATCAAAGATGCGTCGACATACCCGCAAAATCAAGCAGAAAACCGGCGCGGGAACACGTCAAGCGCCGATCCGCTCCTTCGTTCCGCAAATGGAACGGCTCGGCATCGCATACACATCCTGTTGTTCAATCAGGAAGAGCCGGATCGAGATAACTCCAGCGGAGTCTGAGGTTCACCAGGAAGAGATCTTCGGCGATGCGGAAATCCTCAGGTTTCAGCCCATGAAGTTCGATCGTTTGCCAGTCGGTCGTCGGGTTGATGAACTCGTATGTGCTCGGTGCCGTCGTCACCTTGATCGGCATGCGGAAATGCTTGACATCTGCCTGCCATCGAAACCGCGCCTGCACGCGATCTCCTTTCTTCGATGTCTCGACGACCAACTGTGGGATCTGTGTGTTCTTCAGATATTGGTCGAAGAAATAGTTCAGATCTCTTCCTGTCCTTCTATTGATGTAAGTGAAGATATCCTCGGCGGTGATCGTCTGGTACTTGAAGGTCTCTGCCAGGCCACGAAGGATGGAGAACCAGAGTGGATCATCGTCGATGGCGCTGCGGAGCGTGTTGAGCACCAACTGCCCCTTATCGTACATGTCTCCCGAGCCTCGCTTGTGCACGTCGTAGACACCGATGATCGGGCGGTCATTCAGGACATTCGGCTTCTTCCCGTTGATGTATTTCAGCGACTCCTCGCGGCCGTATTGACACTCGACAAAGAGCGCCTCGGCGTAAGCCCCGAAGCTTTCGTGGATCCACATATCGGCGATGTCTTTCGAGGTGACGCTGTTCCCCCACCACTCGTGTGCGCTCTCGTGGAGAATGATGAAATCGAACTTCAAACCCGCCTCCGACCAGGTCCGGCCGCGGTATCCTCCGAGGTACCTGTTGCCGTACGCGACAGCACTCTGATGCTCCATACCCGTGTGGGGGCACTCAACTAGCTTGTAACCGTCCTTGGAGAACGGATACTTCCCAAAGAAGCGCTCATAGCACTCCATCATCGGCTTCACTTGCCGGAAGGTGACTTTGGCCTTCTCGAGATTCTCAGGCATAACATAGTAATCGAGTATCAGAGTATCACCGCTGACGTAGAACTCGCGAAAATGGGCATACTTGCCGATGTTCACCGTAACGTTGTAGTTGTTGATGGGATAGCTCACGAACCAGTCGAACCTCGTCCAGCCGTCGGGCAGCACCGTGCGGGCTCGCAGGCGCCCGTTGGAGATGTCCTCCAGACCGGGCGGTACCGTGATGCTGACGAGCATACTGTCAGGTTCATCTGCCTGATGATCTTTGTTTGGCCACCAGAGACTGGCTCCTGTTCCCTGACACGTCACGACGACCCACGGATTTCCCGCTTTGTCGCGTTCCCACGTGAAACCACCGTCCCACGGAGGCCTCCTTGCGACAATCGGGTTGCCGGAGTACTCGATTCGCAGCGAATGCCGTGACCCCTTGGGAACTTGTTCCGGGAGCTTAACGAACACCGCGTTGAGTTCTCGTGTGAACGTTGCTGCCATGTCCCGGTCGAGGACAATCCTTTCGATCTTCATATTGCTGAAAAGGTCGACCTGCAACCTGTCGAAATCATCCGCAGCAGTGAAGAAGATCGTGTTCGAGCCCTTCAGGAACTGTGCTGCCGGATCGATCCGGACGTCGAGGTGGTAGTACGTGATATCGTAGCATGTCCGCAGTGGCGTGAGCATCCCTCGAAGCGTATCAGCCCTCGTGAGCTGGGGCTCGCGCTGGTCCTGCATAGTTTGTGCCCATCCAGATTGCACAGTGAGAACTGACAGGAGAACAGCCAGGCGGATGATTCGCCAGGGCAGTTCTTGATGGGAACTGTGTGGGAGATTATTCATGTGTCAGTCCATTTTCATCTTCACTTTGATAACCGTGAAGGAATGGGGTGGGAAGGAATACGCGAACTGCTGTTTTCCCCCGACGTCGACCTGTTTCTGAATTGATTTCACCGCCTGAGCCGAAGCACTGTTTTCCACGCTCGGATCCGAGCCATTGACTTCGAACACCATGGCTTTGTCCGCGACCCTACCCGCCTGGCTGATGATGTCCGTCTCTATCGCTTCATCGCGGTGCCTGTTCACTACATTGATGACGATGCTGCCGCTTGCAGGATCGTGTGCGCACGAGACATCGAGATAAGGGACATCCTTGAAGCGCCCGGCTTCATACCTGTCGCACGACACAAGGGCATCGAGGGATGAACCTTGACAGTGGGTCGCGAAGAGTTGAAGTGGGTAGTAGATGGTTTGCAGCCACATACCGCTCTTGTCGGCCCGGATCGGAGCGATGACGTTGACCAGCTGCGCCATGTTGGCAATCTTGACGACGTGCGCGTTTCTCACGAAGCAGTTGAGAAACTGCGCAACGACGAGCGCGTCCTCGAGAGTGTACGTCTCTTCCAGCTGCTTGTCTATCCATGCGCGATACCAGACGTTCCATTCGTCGAACGCAATGTAGATCGGGGTCTGGCGGGAGGTCTTGGTCATGGTCTCGTTGATCAGACCTTCAACGATCTTAATCCTTTTCTCAACGTCTGTCGTCGAGCCGAGGAACCTGTAGTAGTCTCTGTCGCGGTTCCCGAGATAGGTGTGAAGCGCTATGTAATCCGCATGGTCTTTGAGGTAACGCAGGACGGTTCGATTCCACTCAACCCAGTCCCCGCCGAAATGACTGGAGCCGCATGCGATGAGCTTGATATCGCGGTCTATCCACTTCATTAGTTTCGCGGCCTCCAGCGCGAACTTCCCGTAATCCTCGGCGCTACGGTGGCCCATCTGCCAGTCGCCGTCCATCTCATTGCCGAGGGCCCAGTACTTCACGTTGTGCGGCTCGGGTGAACCGTTCTTTATCCGAAGGTCCGAGTAATAGGTGCCGGATTTCCGGTTGCAGTACTCCACCCAGTTGCGTGCCTCGTCCCAGGTCCCCGTTCCCAGGTTGACGCAGATGTACGGCTCCGTCCCGAGCTTCCGGCAGAACCTGATGTACTCGTCTGTCCCTACGGCATTGCTTTCGACGGCACCCCATGCAAGATCGATTCGTTTAGGTCGTTTCTCCTTCGGACCGATACCATCCTCCCAGTGATACCCTGAGGCAAAGTTACCCCCAGGCCAGCGAAGGATCGTGACACCGAGCTGCTTGGCGGCGTCGAGCACGTCTTTTCGGAATCCGTCACCGTCTGCCAGCTCGGATTCCGGATCATAGATTCCGCCGTAGATACACCGGCCAAGGTGTTCGATGAAGTTACCATAGATCTTCGGATCGATCTCCCCGATCTTTCTCTCAACATCGATTTTGATACGCGCCCTCTGTTTCGGTTCGCTTGCAGGCGCATAGTATTCGACACACATTAACCCAAGAACGGAGAGCACCAGCATCATCCGGACGGAACGCGTGAGCGCTCTCCTGGCGCTGACTCTTTTGATCATGCTGTTCATAGTTTCTCCCACCGTTTGAATAGTGTTTGACGATCAAGTTGAAGAAGACGTGGAAGCCCTTATCCCGGAAAATTTTCTCGAAGCAAAGTGCACCGGAATGCCGAACAGAACAATGACCACGCCCGGCCACGTGTATCGCGGTCAGATCCCCCGCTTCTATAAGCGCGTGCTGGTACGAGTCGACGAAGATCCGTGAGCGTCGTATTGTCGCGTCATCAACTTCTCGAACGTGACGCTTGAAGGAATCGATGGCATTGATGTGTGTTCCTTCCTTCAAGGAACGCCCTTCGAACACAGGGGTGTGCGATGTTGTTGCGGTTATGATGATGTCGGAGGCGGACGGAAGTTCCCGAGCGCTCTTCGCCACCAGGCACTCACAAGTCGATCCTGTCAAGGATTGAACGTGCTGCGCGAGAGCCGCGGCCTTATGCGTGTACAGATTGTGGATCGTGATACGTTTCAGCGTCCTGACTTCCAGGCACGCCGTGATCTGGCTTCTCGCCTGCACACCGGCGCCAAAGACACCCAGACTCTCAGCATCCTTGCGCGCCAGATATTTCGTGGCGACGGCTGCCGTTGTCGCTGTCGTGAGCGACGTGGTGCAGCCCCCTTCCAGAATCGCTTTCGCCTCACCGGTCTCAAAGTCGCACAACAGAATCTGCGCTCAGATCGTGGGAATTCCTCTCGCGGCGTCTGACGGAAAGACACTGAGAGCTTCTATTCCGATTCCGCCGGAGTCCGCAAGGGGTCCAGGCATGAAAAGGATCGAGTTATCGGTGTTTTCTAGCGTCAGAACTGTTCTCTCGGGAACCGCCGCCTCCCCCCGTGCAAGCGCGGCAAACACCTTTTCCATCAGCATAATGACTTTCCGAAGATGAGAAACCGCTCGTGAGGTGAGTGATCAATGGTCGTGTCCACTTGACGCCGAACCAATTGCTGCTACGGGCATGAGCACAACCGAAGAAAGCATCCGGAAAACCGAAACCAATCTATCAAAGAGGGGAGCGAAAAGCAAGGCGGTTCGTGAGCGTCTATCGTAGGAGAAGCAGGTGTATCTCGCGTTTCACGACAGGCTGAGAGTGTAA
>Ga0194112_10001449_pt1 | contig 34921 bp, 38 predicted proteins | sample TA2MahC400mmetaG_FD_146191 | JGI IMG/M metagenome (GOLD analysis project Ga0194112, IMG submission 146191) | Freshwater microbial communities from Lake Tanganyika, Tanzania - TA2015016 Mahale Deep Cast 400m | ecosystem: Environmental > Aquatic > Freshwater > Lake | place: Tanzania: Lake... | reverse complement strand
CAGGCCCCCGGCACGGCTCCGCTCCGGTGGGCGGCGCTTCTGATTTTCTCCCCTTCTTCCTTTCGATCGAGGATGCCATGTGGAGCTGCATCAGCTGTGAGATGTGGTCTGCGTATAAGATGTGGCGCAAGGGCCTCATCTCCAAGTGCGTTCCCGTTCTCAAGGATGAAAAAGGACAGTGGGTTCGAAATCCGCAGGTCATTACCGAAACCTATGTGAAAGACGGCGATCTCGTCTATGGAGAGATGAAGACCGGAGACGAATTCAAAAAAGCGAGAGAGTGGGTGAACAATAAGCTGAAGAACAATGAATTTGATTTCGCCCTACTCGATGCCGAGGTGGAGAGGATTTGCTGGACCTTTGCAAATCTCTTCCCGGGCTGTCTGATCATGTCGATTGATGGTATTCGGAACAAGAAGAAATTCTTCTGGGATCAGACAAAGAATATTAACCGGCACTGGTTGGCTGCCAACATGATGGGTGAGGCTTTCCTCGGATTCGGCGCCTTCAATACAAAGAAGATCACCGGTGCTGACACGATCGATTTCATCAAGTACCGTCAGAATATCGCCGAAGGCAAGCTCATGGATGAGGCCTTCTATGAGGACGTTTTGGGTAAACCTCAGAGCAAGTAAGGTTGATGAGATGTGTAAGACTGCACCCTTTGGGTTTGGAGAACTTCCTTGCCCAAAGGGTGTTTTTTTGAAGGGTTCATGATGAGTTGCCCTGAACTACGTTGAGTTCAGGGCTTGTAAGGCCCTAAACCACGTGGGGTTTAGGGCTAAAGGAGGCAAACCAATGGCTTTTAAACATATCCAGACCGAAATGAAGGAAGGCGTGGCAACGCTGACACTGAATCGCGCTCCCCTCAATTGGCTCAATCTCGAAATGATGGAAGAGTTCAATGCCTATATTGAAAGTTTGATGCAGGAAAAAAACTTAAAACTCCTCGTCATTCAGGCGGCAGGAAAGGCTTTTTCCGTAGGGGTGGAGGTGGCAGATCATCTCGGGGATCTTGGGCCAAAAATGATAGCGACCTTTCATAAGATGTTCAGGCTCATGGATCAACTGAAGGTTCCATCTATTGCTGTGGTGAATGGGGCTGCACTCGGAGGCGGCTGTGAATTGGCGCTTTATTGCGACATGGTGATTGCTACGGAGAAAGCAAAATTTGGACAGCCTGAAATTCAAGTCGGCGTTTTTCCACCCATTGCCGCCCTGATTTTACCGAGAATCATTGGAAGAAAGAAGGCAATGGAGTTGATTCTGTCCGGTGATACGATTTCCAGTCAGGAAGCCCTGACTCTCGGATTAGTCAATAAGGTCGTTCCTGAAGCCTCGCTTGGCGAAGAGGTGAATGGATTCGTTGAGAAATTTAAAAAATTGAGCGGAATCGTTTTGAAGCTGACCAAAGAGGCCGCTATTGCAGGCCTTAACGATGATTTGGATAAAGGGCTCAGAGATATTGAGAAGATCTACCTCGATGATTTAATGAAAACAGAAGATGCCACCGAAGGCCTCAAGGCTTTCTTAGAGAAACGAAAACCCACCTGGAAAAACCAGTAATCAATCTGGGAGGCCACCCTGTGGCCTCCCAGATTGATCTCTTCAATTTATTAATAACCTCATCATTGAATTAATATATTGGAAAATCTCCCAATCTCCTCCCGTGGTCGGGTCTATTCGACTTTACCAAAGAGGGATAATCCCTCCCTTTGGCAAAGGGAGGGCAGGAGGGATTTTGCTAATTGATGCCCTTACTATTTTGAGACTTTAATAAGCAACTTTAAAATTCCATCCCATTCTCTCCTCCAATTCCATCACTATTGTCACAGTATTGCTTTTCTGATATACTGGGGCAAAATCAATTGGGAATGGGTATGGGATTTCCCGATCCTGCTTGTTTTTATCGGCAATGTTTGACCGGTTTCGGCCCCTTGCATTACAGAAAAAATGAGTGGACAAACCACGCAATTGCGTGGTATAAACACGCAATATGAAAACAAACCGATTGGCAGAACTCCTTTCATCGCGAGCTCGTGCGGAGATATTCCGCCTTCTTTTTAGCGGAATGGGAGAAGAACTCCATGTCCGTGAGATCGAACGCCGCTCCGGCTTGAACGATAGCACCTTGAGGCAGGAGCTTCGTAAACTGGTCCGTCTCGATCTCGTCGAAAGCCGAAAGGATAGCAATCGTGTGTACTATCATGCAAAAACCGAAAACTCTCTTTACTCTGAAATTCGCAATCTGGTGCTAAAGACATCAGGGCTGGTTGATGTACTGAAGTCTGTTCTTGAAGACAAAAGTATTCGCGTGGCTTTTGTGTTCGGATCCCTTGCCCGTGGTGAGGAAAAGGCCGGCAGCGATGTGGATTTAATGGTGATCGGCCAGCTCGGATTACGAGACCTCTCTCGGTTATTATACGGTATCGAAGAGAAGGTAGGTCGCGAGGTTAACCCACACGTATTACGCGAGGAGGAGTTTCGAAAGCGTATTCGAGCCAAGGAGCATTTTGTCTCCAGCGTTTTAGAAACCCCCAAATTATTTATCATAGGGTCCCAGCATGAGCTTGAAACAATGGGAAGCTAATGGCTGGCTGAAGCCCCATCGGACAAGCCCAAAAGAAATCAGCAGTTTTTTTCGTATTGTGGAGCGGGATATCAATGATGCCCGAAGGGGTATCTCTTCAAACTGGCGTTTCGGTATCGCCTATAATGCGGCCTTGAAGCTTTGTAGGATTCTCCTTTCGGCCGAGGGATATCGGCCATCCCATGAATTGCAGCATTACCGGACACTGGCAGCTCTTCCTGAGATTTTAGGGGAAGGGAAAAAACAAGATGCCGAATATCTTAACGACTGTCGCAAGAAGCGAAACATCGTGGAATATGTAAAAGAAGGGTGAAGATGAAGAGGGGAATGGTAGATTACAACACTGTTGATATAACGCCCCTGATTATCACCACACGCGGGAAGAGAGTTATCTTGGATGCAGACCTTGCCCGTATCTATGGGGTGCCTACCAAGAGACTTAATGAACAAGTCCGACGCAACATTGATCGGTTTCCACCTGACTTTGCCTTTGTTCTAACAGATCAAGAGGTTACAAACTTGAGGTCGCAAAATGCGACCTCAAGTTGTGATGACACTCAGACGCAGTTTGCTGCTGGTTCCCATGGTGGCAGGCGCTATCGGCCTTATGTTTTTACTGAACACGGTGCAATCATGGCAGCTAATGTCCTTCGTAGCAAGCGGGCCATTCAGATGAGTGTGTTTGTGGTGCGTGCGTTCATTCGAATGCGGCAGATGTTGGTTGAGCAACGAAGCCTCGCCCGGAAGCTTTTGGAGCTGGAAAAAGAGTTGACCGCAAGACTTGATGTTCATGAGACTGCAATCAATGAGATACTTGGACAAATCAGACGATTGCTGAATCCACCAACATAACCCGAACCACCAAAGAGAGGAATAGGGTTTCTCGTCGAGGAACCACATGTGCCCTATGTTACCTCGAAGGGAACGAAGAAACAGAAAGGACGCTGAACTTTTGAATATGGTTCACGATTCATGGTGGGTGTTATTGAAAGGTTTTTAGAAAATAATGACATCTGAAGATGTGACCCCGGTGCCCAAAAGTCAGGACAGGTGGAATGTTTAGGCCGAGGGCCAGGCGCTCCATGGAGGAAAAAGGGTATTACCTCTAAAAGGGGGTAAAAAAGAGGGTGATAACGTATTGATGATTCAACAGGTTTGGTAACTCTTTGGGAGAAACGTGGGGGGATGTATGATTGCAAGACCTGACCCCCTTCCTATCTTTTTTTCCGCTGAACTTCATAATTCAAGAGCTTGCGAACAAGGAGAACAGTCTTATGAATAATCCAAGATTGCAGTTGAGGAATGTGGGGCAGATTGTAGACGCAGATATTGAGTTTGGAGATCTGACCGTCCTTGTTGGTCCCCAGGCTACAGGAAAGAGTATTTTCCTTCAATTTCTCAGACTTTTACTGGATAGAGGATATGTTATCGACGAGATGGGGACACATGGGCTGGTATGGAATAAGGATGTCGGCCATTTTCTCGATATTTATCTTGGTGAAGGGATGCGGGATGTATGGAGAACTGGAGATAATGGGAGCGCTATCATTCACAACGGTGTTCCGATTGAATTATCCACTCTCATACGTAAGCAAAAGAAAAAGAAAGAATCCCTGTTTTTTATTCCTGCTCAAAGGGTACTGACACTTGGAAGAGGGTGGCCGCGTCCCTTTTCTGATTATGGGGCAAGCGATCCATTCTCTGTCCGTGATTTCAGTGAAAAAATTCGTTTGCTTATGGAAACCGGATGGGGGCGGAGTGAGGGAGGTGAAATTTTCCCACAAACCCGCCGTCTTAAGAATGAACTTCGCAAAATACTGGATCAAACGGTATTTCATGGTTTTGGGTTGCGTGTGGACACCTATGGTTCACAGAAAAGGCTCGTTCTCAAAGCTAAAGGGTCTGATTCCACATTGCCTTTTATGGTGTGGTCTGCCGGACAGCGGGAGTTTGTGCCTTTATTGATGGGGTTTTACTGGCTTCTTCCTCCCACCAAGGTATCCCGTCGACAGGATGTCGAATGGGTTGTCATTGAAGAGCCGGAAGCTGGTTTGCATCCGAACGCTATTTCTGCCGTTTTACTTTTGATTCTGGATCTTCTCTCAAGAGGCTATCGTGTGTGCCTTTCTACCCATTCACCCCATGTCCTCGATGTCGTATGGGCATTAAAGGTAATACGAGAGCATCAGGCACCTTCGATTAAGATTCTTGAACTTTTCAATGCGCGGAAAACCGATCCCATGAAGGAAATGGCAGATGCGGTTATTGGAAAAATCGCACGTGTGTATTATTTCGATCAGAAAACAGGTCGCACTCATGATATCTCTGGTCTGGACCCGGGTTCAAAGGAGGCATCTGAGGCTGGATGGGGTGGGCTCAGTGAATTCAGTGGACATGTGGCCGATGTGGTGGCAAAAGTTGTTAATGCCAGAGGATGAATAGATCATGAGATTTCAAGATGCAGTGGTCAACACAAATGATGTTAGAGATTGTTACGAGCCTGGGCTCCAGGCTCTTTTAGAAAGAGACCGCAACAGGTTGTCATGCCAAAATCCCCGAAAAATCAGTGGCAGCATTAATCTCGACGCTGCGGTAGCACAACTTTATCCTAATGCGGCCCGCTGGGACTATGGAATTGGGATAAAGAAGACAGTGGCAAGAGACGAAGCGATATGGGTGGAAGTGCATCCCGCGGACGCAAACCAGGTTCAAAGAATGATTGATAAGGTTATCTGGTTGAAAAACTGGTTAAACAATAGCGCCACAAGCTTGAGAGTTATAACAAGGAATGATTCTCCTTATGTTTGGGTTGCCTCTGGCCGTGTCTCATTCCAGAAGAGCAGTCCACAGGCCAAAAAGCTCGCACTGGCAGGGATAAAGTTTCCCCAAGAGCATTACCGCATCGAAACAAGATGAGAACAACCTAAGAAGAATCGGGGACGGGTTCACATTAGTGGTTAACCATCACACTTCGGGAGAACGTGGATGCCTCCGGGGTATGTAATCCCCATTAGAATGGACAAAAAGGTTTGGGCAGCTGAGAAGTAAGATATGAACCGCAACGATATAACAGAACTTCACTTCATCGCACCCATCACTAATATCCCATCTATCATGCAGCATGGGATCCTCTCCCATAAACTTTCCAGGGAGATTGACCACCACTCCGTGGCCATGCCGGAAATCTAGGAGCGCCGAAAAAACAAGCAGATTCCTGGCGCTCGGACTTTACACGAATACGCCAATCTCTATTTTGATGCTCATAACCCAATGCTCAGCAAACTCCGAGCAAGCAATGACGACATCTGTATTCTTCGGATTGATGCAAAGGTGCTGGATTTACCTGGAGTTATCATCGCGGATCGGAACGCAGCCAGCGATTGGGTTCTTTTTTCGCCCGTCGTTGAAGGACTGAAAGCGATTGATCGGGAGCGGGTGTTTGCACGCTACTGGACTCATCCACAAGACCTTTACCAGGAAATGAGCCACAAATCAGAGAAGTGCGCGGAGGTTCTCGTGCCAGATCGCGTTATGCCATGCTATCTTGTTGGTTTTTATGTGGCGAATGAAAGGGCATTGTTGCAGTTTCAGCAAATGAATATCAACTTGCCTATTTGTATCAGGAGTGATATATTTTTTTAAGAGGGAATATGAAGATCTTGGTTGGCGACATTTTGAAATCCAAAGCTCAAACCCTGATCAACACCGTCAATTGCGTTGGAGTTATGGGCAAAGGAATTGCCCTGGAATTCAAGAAACGTTTTCCGGAGATGTTCGAGGATTATGTTAAGAAGTGCGACCGGAATGAAGTCAAGCTCGGCGTCCCCTATCTTTATAAGACTCTGTTCCCACCGCAAATCGTGAATTTTCCAACAAAGAACCACTGGAAATCAGTTTCTAGAATCAGCGACATTGAGCGCGGGTTACAGTATATTTTGGCTCACTACAAGGAATGGGGTATAACTTCGCTTGCGATTCCACCGCTCGGCTGTGGAAACGGCCAGCTTGAATGGGTAGCTGTTGGCCCATTGATTTACAGGTATGCCAATCAAATGGAAATCCCTGTTGAAATGTACGCCCCTTACGGGACACCTTCAAAAGAGTTGACGATTGAATTCCTGAAACAAGGAGTATCTGCCGAAATTCAACGTAGCCACGGAACCACTCAGTCCACTTTGAATCCGGGATGGGTTGCTCTTGTGGAAATCCTGCACCGAATTGAAGAACAGCCGTATCACTGGCCGGTCGGGAGAACCATCTTCCAGAAGATCGCGTATGTTGCTACCCAGCAGGGTTTGCCGACTGGATTTGTCTATCAGAAAGGCAGCTTTGGTCCCTTCTGCAGGGGACTTAAGAATGCAGAGACAAAGCTTGTGAACAACAATCTGCTTCAGGAAGAACGAATAGGCAGTATGTTTAGGGTAAAGGTCGGGCCGAATTATATACGGGTTAGGAATGATTTCAATTCATCAATTTCTCAATGGGCTGCCATCGTTGAGAAGACTACGGACCTGTTCATGCGAATGAATGCGGATCAAGCCGAGATTGTTGCCACGGTTATTTATGCCGCTGACTCTCTTAGGAAAAAGGACAACGGCAGTCCAACCGAAACACAAGTTCTTGAATCTGTCTTGCAATGGAAGCAGAAACGGCGTCCACCTTTGGATAAATCGGCTGTTGCTTCGGTTATACGGAACCTTGGCATCCTCCGCTGGCTTCATGTCAAACCTGATGCTACCCTTCCCATTACAGATGATTAATACGTGGCAGCCTACAGGCTCCCTACCATATCTGGCTGGCCCTAAATGGTGAAGTTCAGCATCTGGAATTCCTGTGTTTTCTGGAGAAACTTGGATTTAAGGGACGTTCATGCGGGGCGTGCCTGATGATTTTTGGAAAAGGTAAAGGTGAGATCGGGGACGGGTGCACATTAGTCGTTAACCATCACACTTCGAGAGAAAGTGGATGTCTCCTGGTTATGTAAAGGAGCGTATGTCTGGAAAGAGAAGGATGGGATTATATAAACGTATCCGGCAGATTTTAGAAACGGCTCGCTCGGCTGTCGTACGTTCGGTAAACACCACACAGGTTGTCGCCAACTGGCTGATCGGGCGGAAGATCGTTGAGGAGGAACAGAAAGGGAAGAAGCGGGCTGGATATGGGGGATTTTGCTGAAGGAGCAAAAATCGAACGTACTACATTCGATTTTTTAATTCTCCGATACCGGATGGTCACAACATTTCGAACACAATGGGTATGAGGGGAGGAAAAAAATAAGATATGGAGTTCGGGTTCATTTCGTGCTATCCTATTTCATAAATGTGGAGGCAGGTATGAAGACTCTCGACCGCATTACTTTTAATCCGGGCGTCATGGGCGGCAAGCCATGCATTCGCGGGCTCCGTGTCACAGTGGGGACAATCGTTGGTCTCATGGCATCCGGACGGACCAAGGATGAGATTCTGAAGTTGTACCCATACCTGGAGCCGGAAGATATTGACCAAGCCCTTGCCTACGCTGCATGGCGGGTTGAGGAGATAGACGTTCCGGTCATTAACGCATGAAGATTCTCATCGATATGAATCTTTCCCCCGCATGGGTATCAGTGTTGGAAGAAGCGGGACATACCGCCTTCCATTGGTCCACCGTCGGCTCATTGAATGCTTCTGATCGCGAGATTTTGTTATGGACTAAAACAAATGGTTATCTGCTGTTCACCCATGACCTCAACTTCGGGGCAATCCTTGCTGTAACTGAAGCTGAGGGTCCAAGCGTCATCCAAATCAGAGCACAAGACATCTCTCCTCACCATGCAAAGGATTTGCTCCTCAACACCCTTTATAAGTTTGCCGAGAACCTTCAGCAAGGGGCCTTGATTTCGGTGGATGAGGAAAAATCAAGAGTTCGTTTGCTTCCCCTAAGACGAGAAAAGACAGATTAGAATAGAAAATCGGGGGCGGGTTCACGTTGGTGCGCCCGATCACAGGTTGGGACATGAACAGGTCAGAAGCTCAATATTATAAAAAGCATAGGAGGTGAAGAAACGTGAAGGGAAAAGATAAGCCCTGGGCCGATTATTATGACCAGGTAAACATTCTGGATGAACTCCTGGAGGAACCTGTTAAATTTAACTTGGGTGAACGGCTCCACCGCGATATTCTTTTAAAAAAGAGAAAAAGAAAACTTGAGAATTTAACGATTAAGATAGACCCCCTCCAGGTCCAGGCGATCAGGAAGTTAGCGACGACCAAATCGATTCCTTATCAAACATTAATTCGGCATTGGCTCTCAAAAGAAATTAAGAAAGAGTTGAATCTATTATAACACTATTAATTTTTCAAGGTGGAAAAATGAGACTCAAAAATAGAAAAGCGATTGTGACGGGGGCGGGGCAGGGGATTGGTAAAGCGATTGCCCTGAAGATGGCCCAAGAGGGGGCGGATGTCGTCGTTGTGGAATGGAATCCCGAGACCGGCATTCAGACCCAGAAAGAGATCGAAATCCTGGGCAGAAGATGTCTCTTCTTTTCGGTGGATGTGGGAGACCGGAGACAGGTAGAGAAGATGATGGCAGAGGCTCTGCGAGCCTTCGGACGGATTGATATTCTGGTCAATAATGCCGGTTTTGATCGGCCGGGGAATCTTCTAAAAACGAAAGAGGAGGATTGGGATGCTGTGCTAAATGTCCATCTGAAGGGGACCTTGAACTGCATCCAGGCGGTTGTCCCCCACATGATCGAAAAGGGTTACGGAAAGATCATCAATCTCTCCTCGGTTTGGGGAAAAAGGGGAGCTGTTTCAGAGATCAGTTACAGCACGGCAAAAGCAGGAATCATCGGTTTGACGAAAAGTGTTGCCAGAGAGTTGGGCAGGCACCAGATCAATGTCAACGCGGTTTTACCCGGATTTATCCTGACCCCTACGGTTTCCAGGATGGCTGAGAAATACCGAAATATCATCATTGAAAATACCCCTTTGAAACGGGCCGGTCAGCCTGAGGAGGTCGCCAATGTGGTGGCCTTTTTAGCCTCCGACGAAGCCAGTTTTGTAAACGGCGCTGAAGTCGAAGTCTCCGGCGGATGGAATATGTAGGGCGAAGCAGGGGATTAGAGCATCGGGCGATCAGGGTATCAGGGGATCAGGAAATCAGGAAATCAGGAAAGAAGAGGTTCTTCCAGAAAAGCTTGCGGAAATATAACCCCTCCACACCTCCCCTTAAAAGACTGTGTCGTAATAGGGTAAACTGTAGAAAATGTCATGCCGAACTTGTTTCGGCATCTAATAGAATCAAATAGTACGAGACCCTGAAACAAGTTCAGGGTGACAAGTTAGTAATTACGACACATCCCTTTAACATAAGGGGATGTTACCCAATTGAAACTAATTCACTAATGTGACATCGTATAGGCATGATTATCTTTACGCACCATACGGGTGAGCCCCACGGGATCCTTGGGGCTCAACTGGCAGCGACCTTTTTTCAACGAAAACTTTCCATCCCATCCATTGTTGTCGGAATCGAAAGAAACTTCTCGAAAGAGCGATTGTTCCGTTTTTTAGATGAACATTATGCGGGGAAGGAGAGGGTTGCCGCATTCTCGCATCTCTGTGGAAGAAAAGACCTCATCGAACTGATCCGTGAACTGAAACAGAAGGGGTTTGTTACAATCATCGGAGGGCCTCAGGCCCGGCAGGATTATGTGGGCGAACCAGAGGTTGATTCTCATCCGCACCGGTTCAGAGGACTGAGATCCACGGTCGACCTTGCTTTTCAGGGGCCAGTCGATGGCTTCAGATCGGAGCATCTGAATATCCACGAAACACTCTTCGAATATCCATGGACAAAGGAGATATCCATCGAAGTCGACTGGTCAAACCTCCATCTATTTTCCGACACCCTCCAGAAACACGAGGTCCGGCTGTGTCAAGTTCTTAATGCGATCGGTTGCCCATATTCCAGTAAGGCGCAGACCGTGATTCTGCCTCCACCGGTGGATCTCAAGGGGAGAGGGGCTGTGGAGTTGAGCGTACGGAGTGAAGGATGCATCTTCTGCGATGTTTCACATGACAAAGGCTTTCATGACTTATTGGAGATGGAACAGGTTATTGATCAGATTGTGAGATTGCCCGAACTCGACGGAAAGAAGGTCCCGTTCGAACTCATAGACGAGTACCCCCTCCGCTCCCTCGGCAAACTGTTTGAGGAGATAAGTCATCAAAACATCAGACTATCACAAATCAATCTGGTCTGCCGGGTCGATGATGTCAATGCTCACGCCTCTGATCTTCCGGGGATCCTTTCACAGGCACAGAATCAGGATATAAAGGTGATGTTTGCATCGATCGGTTTTGAATCATTCTCCGACCGGTTGCTTCAATATTTCTGCAAAGGGATTACCCTCTCGGATATTGTGGAGTGCGTTGAGACCCTTCGCCGCCTCAAAGACCGGTTCAAAACCCACTTCCTTTACCGGAGGGATGAGGGCGCAAATCACGGCTTTATTCGGCCTACCCCCTGGGACGATGGGGAGACGATGCAGGAGATGGACAGGAATATTTTTCTCCACCGGTTCTTTGAGGATATTCTGCCCGAACACAGCACCCCGCTCATCATTCACCATGCCTCTTTTCTCGGGGACTGGATCAGAAAGATTGAATCCACTACAGACATTAGGTTCGGACGGGACGGAACCTGGATCGAATGGTGGAATCCATCCTTCGAAGGTGGAACGTAGAGGGTGGCCTGTGGAGTCCACATCCAAAGAGTTCACAATAGTGAACTTGAATCATGGCACAAAAAAATATCCCTTGACAAAAAAATAAATGTAGTTTAATAATCTGAAGGAGTTGAGGTTTTGGAAGGGGTTTTGAAGTTCACTATTGTGAACTTAAGGCGTGAAGAAGAGGCGACTTATCCACCCTCCACCCTCCACCCTCTACGAAAATGCTGCAGAATCTCCCGCCCTGTGGACGGGGATGAATGCAGCGGAGTCAAGTTTCGATAGGCGGGACATTCCTGTCCCGCCAGCATTTTCGCCGAGGCTGGAAAGCCTCGGCTATCCGTGAAGGCGCGCCCTGTGGGCGGGGCTTCACTTTCCACATTTTACTTTGTGAAAGGGGGTTGTTATGGTAAACGAGAAGGAAGGACTTTCAACCGCTGAGAGTCTGCGTAAGACTCGTACCTATGGCCAGGTGAGGTGCCATAATCCCAGTTGTATGGGAAGACTCGAACCAAAATCCGGGGAACCCACCGTGAAATGCCCTATGTGTCATATGGAATGGCGTGTGGCCTGGGTCAAAGAAGGTTTCCCCCGCATCAGGGGCCCGGTATGGGATGTGAACAAAAGATTGGCCGAGGAAGAGTTTGGAAGAAAAATGAAGGAGGTTAAGAAAGATGGCCCTAAATAGGAAGATAGCGTATATTGATCTCTCTACAGGCAAGATAGAAATCAAACCCATCCCCCTTGAGGTCAGGAGAAAATTCCTGGGAGGCCGGGGCCTCGATGCCTATCTGCTTTATAATCACACAAAGCAAGGATGCGATCCCCTCGGTCCTGACAACACACTCATGGTGAGCGGCGGAATTTTGACTGCCACATTGGCTTCAGCAACTTCCAGATGTCATGTGATGGCTAAATCTCCCCTCGGAGGAATGTTGGGGAGCGCCAACATGGGAGGTTTCTTCACTCCTGAGTTAGCCTGGGCTGGATTCCATCATCTCGTCATCAAAGGGAAGGCGGATAAGCCGGTTTATCTCTGGATCCACAATGGCAAAATCGAGATTCGTGATGCTAAGAACATTTGGGGTAAAACCGTCACCGATACCCAATGGGCGATCCGGGAAGAGTTAGGGGATGATGACATTAAGAGCCTGGTCATCGGTCCGGCCGGAGAGAACCTCGTCAGGTATGCCAATGTCATGACCGGCATCAAAAATTCGGGTGGAAGAACCGGAATGGGAGCGGTCATGGGCTCAAAAAATTTAAAGGCCATTGCCGCCCGCGGCACCATGGATATCAAGATCGCCTATCCGAAGGAGGCTCTCGAGTACAACAAGCGCTTTATCGATCAAATCACGAGCGCAAAGGTTAACCAGACCCAGGGAACCCTGGGCACCCCCTTTATCTGGGGAGCCACCAATTCCTGGGGCGGTGTCCGAACCAGGAACTTCCAGTATAATCAGATGCTGTACGCTGACGAGATCGAGCCGGAATCGATTGACGAAAACGCTATCAAAACGATTGGGCCCTACCATATGACCGGTTGCTTCGGCTGCCAGGTCCACTGCCGGGCCCAGTACAAGATTCCCACCGGACCTTATGCAGGCATCTATGACGAGGGCCCGGAATATACCTCTCAGGGCGGGATGTCGTCGGAACCCGATATCCCAGGCCTGGAAAACCTGTTGGTGTGCAATCACCTGGTTGATCAGTGGGGTGTGGACAACCTTGAAATCGGAAGCATTATCTCCTGGGCAATGGAGCTTTATGAGCTGGGAATTCTCACCGACAAGGAGACCGAGGGCCTCGATTTACGGTTTGGCAACGCCGAAGCATTTCAGGAGATGCTTGAACGGATCTGCTTCAGAAAGGGCTGGTTGGGAAATGTCCTGGCTGAGGGAGGAATCATCGCCTCCGAGAAAATTGGAAAGAATTCCTTCGACTACCTGATCCAGGTCAAAGGGGTCAGCAACCTTCACTCTGATGAGCGAGCGACACCCGCTCTTGCTCTTAATATTGCCACTGCCTCCCGTGGCTCAGACCATTTGAGAAGCCGTCCAGCCATTGACCTTTACCATTTGCCGGTAGACGTGATGAGAAGGATCTACAGCAGCCCGGTCCCTTACGACGGACCTTTGAGTTCGGAACATACGGAATATATCGGCAAACCGTGGCAGGTCTTCTGGCATGAAAACTGTTACATGGGAGTGGATTGCCTTGGCATCTGCAAGTATCACACCACGTTCCTGGGCGCTACGCTCCCCAACTTTGAAGATTGGTCCAGGGTGCTTTACTACAATACAGGGCTGGAGCTTACCCCTCGGGAAATCTGGGACGTTGCCGAGCGTTCCAACATGATGGAACGGTTGTTCAACCTTCGCGAAGGGTTAACGAGAAACGATCTCAAAAAGGGCGATATGCTCAACCATCGCTACTTTGATGAGCCCGCCCGAAGGGGCGCCCTCGATGTGGTCGGGAAGGTGATCGACCGGAAGAAATTCGAGAAAATGATCGACGAACTGTATGAATACAAGGGACTTGACCAGAACGGCGTTCCTAAGCCGGAAACGCTCAAGAGGCTCGGCGTGGATAAAGAACCCTCACACTTACTGTAATCATTAAGCGAATGGAACGAATGGTAACGAATGACACGAATATTTTATTGATCGTGCGGTTGATTCGTGAAATTCGGTTTCATTCGAGTCATTCGTGACACACGAAAGGAGAAACTTCTAATGGAACCCATGGGTAAAGTTCTTGCAATCAGCCCCGAAAAGTGCACCGGCTGCAGACTCTGTGAGCTCGTCTGCTCGGTTTTTCATGATGGCGTATCGAATGCCGCCCGAAGCCGGATCAAAGTGATGAAATGGGAGTCCGAGGGGCTTTATATCCCCATGTCCTGTCAGCAGTGTCAGGATGCTCCCTGTTTGATCGTTTGCCCTGTGAAGGCCATTTCCCGCGATGAGAAGTTGAGCCGGGTGATGGTCAACCATGATATCTGCATCGGTTGCCGCTCCTGCGTGACGGTCTGTCCGTTTGGCGCGATGGGGTTCAATGTGATCGACCGGAAAAATTTTAAGTGCGATCTCTGCGATGGTGATCCGCAGTGCGTTCGCTTCTGTGATATGAAAGCCGTGGATTATTTGGACGCGGACCGGGTGGCCATTGCCAAAAAGAAAGCGGCCGCAGAAAAAATCACTGCGGCCCAGAGACAGGCTGTCGCCTTAGAGTCAGAATCACATTAGGAGAAGAGATACGATTAAAAAAAGAGGGGCTGAAAATATCAGTCCCTCTTTTTTTAAGATATTCTCTCCTGTCATCCCTCAGCCAAGCGCCTCTTTCAATGCAGACAAAACCACATCAACCTCTTCTCTGGTGATGATGAGCGGAGGGAGAAGCCGGATCACCGTGGGCCCGGCAAGTAGGACGATGACTCCGCTTTCCATCAGTTTCTGAACATAGGGGCCAGCCTTCTCTTTCAATTCAATGCCGAGCATGAGGCCGAGGCCTCTCACTTCCCGGATTTTCTCGCTTTTAATCGACCGAAGCTCTCCCAAGAAATATTCTCCCAGAGTCTTTGCCTTTTCAGGGAGATTTTCGCGTTCGATCACCTCCAGAGAGGCAAGGGCAGCCGCACAGGCAAGGGGGTTGCCACCGAACGTGGAGGTATGGCTTTTGACGGGGACATTGACAGCGTTCGAGCAGAGCACTGCTCCCATAGGGATGCCTCCAGCGAGCGATTTGGCCAGGCATAACATGTCTGGCTCCACAAACTGCTCACACGCAAAAAGGGTTCCTGTTCTGCCAAAGCCTGTCTGAACTTCGTCGAAAATGAGCAGAATCCCTTTTTGATTGCAAAGGTTCCGGACCTGATGGAAATAAGATTTGTCCCCGACCCGGACACCCCCTTCTCCCTGCACAAGCTCCAGGATCACTGCTGCCGTATCTTCATTGACCGCTTCGTTCAATTTCTGAAAGTTGTTATAAGGCACATGTTTCAGCCCTGGCATCATCGGCACGAAAGGTTTCTGGTATTCCTCTCCCCATGTGGCGGCAAGTGCGCCAAAGGTCTTTCCGTGAAAGCCCCTCATAGCGGCGATGATCTCCGTTTTCCCGGTGCTGGCACGCGCAAACTTGAAGGCAGCTTCAACCGCTTCAGCGCCGGAGTTACAGAAGAAGACCCGTTTGAGCCCTTGAGGGCTCAGAGAGATCAGTTTTTCGGCAAGCCTGGCACGGACAGGGTTGTAGAACATGCCGTAGCAGTTTGATAGAGTGAGATACTGCTCATAGATCGCCCTGGCCACTTCCTCCCTGCCATGGCCGATATTGGAGACTCCGACATTGGAAGCGCAATCGATATATTCCTGTCCCCGGTCGTCATAGAGTTTTGCGCCTTTGCCCCGGACCAGAACGATATTCCGGCGAGGGTAGACCAGAAGTTCATACTGGTCTTCAAGTTCTTTCGGGTTGATTGAATCAATAGGGTTCATTCGATGACTGTTCCTTTTCCTGAAAGGGCGCCTGCCACAGGATGCTCACCCCGTCCGTCCGCAATGACGACCCTGCTTGCACCATGCTCAAAGAGCTTTCTAACCGCCAGCATCTTCCGCTTCATCCTGCCGTCCACCTGCTGTTCACGGCTCTCGAGCTCCGCGGCTGGGATATGCCGAATGAGGCTCGTTTCATCCTCTCTGTTTTCAAGGAAACCCGGCGCCTCGATCAGGTTGATCACCATATCAGCGCGCATGGCCTTTTGAAGGACTCTCACAACGTCGTCGTTTTCCGTATTGATGGCGCTGTTCTGCTCGTCGATGATGGGAACGGTAAGCACCGGGATATAGTCATGATCGAGCAGAAGATCGAGGAGACCCTTGTTGATCGTTTCGGGTTTGCCTGAGTAATCCCGAAGGATTTTCAGCTTACCATCCTGGTAGACACGGATTCCTTTGTTTCGGACCCCCTGGACTGCCTTCCCGTCCAGACCGGAGAGGCCAACGGCATTGATGCCATGCTGGTGGCAGAGTTCCACGATTCGTTTATTCCGTGCTCCGGCATAAGCCATCATCATCTGGTCGATCAGGTTGTCATCCGAATAGACGCTCGAGTAACCGGAGACCGAAGTGACCACCTTTTTGGGCTGACCCAGGTCTTCGGCCAGTTTGTCCCTCAGGGCGTTTGCGCCATGAACGATGATGAACTTTTCCTTGAGTTGAGCCAGATCCTGAATGATCCCCTGAAGATTGATTCCGGCTCCTCCGCCGATCTTAACAATGATCATTTTCGTAACTCCACAAGGGTCGGGAGGTTCTTCTGGAAAAACTTTGAAGCGAAACCTCTATTCGTTGAAAAATATAGGTTTGTTTCCCAAACCCATTACGAAAGAGGCAGAATGGCTGGTTCGTATAACCTCTATGATCGCTTTACAAGGTTTTGGAAGGGGAACTTTCCGACCCTTTCTGGTCAAGTATCCCCTATAACCGTACCATCACTCGCTTACCAAGCCCTCACCATCCCGTTGGGAATGCTCTGCCAGCCTTCTTCGGAAGGAAAGGCTTCCGAGCAGATGACCAATGGGGGACCCTCCTTATACCGCAGGGTGAAGTAGTCCTTATCTCCGGTAAAAAAACTGGAGAGATAAATACCGTTTTCCCTAACCAAGATAATATTCATCCCCCTGATGGATCTCGTTCGATTTCTGATGAGGCCGACCGCCTTCTTCAGGGCAGCCAGCGTGTCTCCATCATCGAAGCGGCGGATGAAGTTGAAGATTTTTTCTGCGCCAATCCGTCCCTGCTCCTTGATTTTGACTCCTCTCAATTCCCCGTTGAAGATGAAGATCCTTTCTCCATCTGTGAAGGGCATGTTGTTTTCAACAACGATATCCCTGTCTTCAAAGGCGCTGCGGGCATGGGCAATGAGAAGCGAGGTGCGGGGAAAACGGGAGAAATCGTCTTCCCAGACAGGGTGGATATTTTTATAGATTAGCCATTTTTGGTCTGAATCCCTCCATACACAACCCCAGCCGTGGCCCTGATATTCCTTGCTGTTTCGGGCGATGGAGGCGAATGGCGCCAGATAATCGGCAGGAATGATCGGTTCCTCTGATCGTACGGCAAGTAGTCTGCACATATCTTCCAGATTGCGAATTGCGGATTGCGGATTTTTAAATTCCGAAATCACTAATTCGAAAAAGATTGTCATTCCGGCGAAAGCCGGAATCCAGTGTTCTCAATCCCGCCAATGGCTGGACTGGATGCCCCCGTATCAAGCACGGGGCAGGCTCCTCAAGTCCGGCATGACGGAATAACGGACTCTATAAACAGACACTATCTAAACCGGATGAAGGCCGGCAAAAGATAGCCCTGCTGTTTCTTCAAAGCCGCACATCACATTCATGGCATGAACCGCCTGTCCGGCCGCTCCTTTCATCAGGTTGTCGATGGCTGAAACAGCGACGAGCCTGTTCCCATCCAGCTCGAAACCGATATCGCAGTAATTGGTGCCAGCAAGAATCTTGGGCTCAGGAAAACGGTAGATGCCCTGCTTCTCCTTGACGATCCGGATAAAAGGCTCCTCTCCATAGATCTGGCGATAGGCCTTCCAGATCTCTTTCTCCGTGATCCCCTTTTTCACAAAGAGATGGACCGTGACCAGAATTCCCCGCACCATCTCAATCGAGGTGGCAGAAAAATAGATGGGGTGGCCCAGCTCCTGTTCCATTTCGGCGATGTGACGATGTCCGGTGGGCTTATAGGAACGGACACAACCGCTCCGTTCCGGATGGTGGGAAGCCTCGCTTACGGCATTGCCACCCTCTGAGGAGCCGCACTTGGCCTCGGCGACAACAGGCAGGGCTGTATCGACCACACCAAGCTTAAAAAGGGGCCAGAGGGGGAGGATCGTGGCTGTGGCATTGCATCCGGCGCCAGTGATGTATTGGGCGTTCTTTATTTCGTTCCGGTGAAGCTCCACATTTCCATAAACAAACTGGGCAAGCTTGTCCGGATGGGGATGATCCACTCCGTACCATTTCAGGTAGGCAGCAGGGTCCTTGAGTCTGAAATCAGCCGAGAGGTCTACCATTCTTTCTGCCAGACCGCTGAATTCATTAAACCTCTGCATAAACTGGGTGTGGGGCAGGGAGACGAAGAGGAGATCGACCTTTTCAAGCTCTTTGACCATACAGAAATGGAGCAAGGTCCTTTTTCGTAGATTTGGATGAATTCTCGTGACGGGCTTTCCAGCGTTTCTTTCCGATGTCGCCTGATGAACCTCCACATGAGGATGGTCCAGGAGGAGCCTGAGAAGCTCTCCGCCGCCATAACCGGATGCGCCAACGATTGAGACCTTCATTTCTTTCCCACCTTCAGGACATAGTCCACGACTTTGGCCGGAATATTAACCCCGGTCGTATCGATGCTGTTTCGGAATTCCATGGTATAGTTGACTTCATTAATCGAGAGTCCCTCAGGGGTTTCAAAGACATCAATGGCGACCACGCCTCCTCCCACGGCTTGGGCGGCGCGGACGGAGATGTCGTGAAGCTCATCCGTTACCGGGCAATTGGAGGCCCTTCCGCCACGGGCTGTGTTGGTGATCCAGTGTTCAGAGTGACGATAGATCGCACAGATACAATTAGCTCCGACAACGAAACTCCGGATGTCTCTGCCACGCTTCTCCATATATTCCTGGATGTAGAAGATGGAATGGTGATAGCTTCCCAGGACCTCTTTATGCTCCAGGATCGCCTCGGCTGCATCGCGATCATTGACCTTCGAGAGCAGTCTTCCCCAGGAACCAGTATTGGGCTTGATAACGCAGGGGTAGCCCAGTTCATCCATGGCCGCAAGAGCCGATTCGGGTGTGAACGCAAGATAACAGCGGGGCGTACGGATGCCGGCCTTGATGATGGCCTGCGTGGTCAGGAACTTGCTTCCGCAGGTTTCGGCCACCTGATAGGTGTTGACCGTAGGGAGGCCAAAGTCCTCAAAAATCTTTATGGCGTGGATGGCTCTTGAATGGTTGACGCATCGTTCGATGACCACATCGAAAGGATAGTTGTTCTTGTGGAGATTGAAGACGATTTCTCGGTCATCGATAGTCGCCACTTCGACGCCAGGGCGGCTGCGAAATTCGTTCAGGAGGAGTTTCTCCTCTTTTCGGATAATGGAATGGATTAATCCTACTCTCATCTTTTCATCTCCATTTAGGGCGAAGAATCCTTATCCGGCGTTCTATGGATTTTCTTCCCGCCTGTTTCATTGTCCCAATGGGTTTTGAGTCAGCTACCGGTAGGCGTTTTATAGGGTGGGTAGGCCAGGGGCCAGAAAATTGATGACTTCATTACTCCCCCCAGTCCTCTTCCTCCTGCGGGGCTTCCTGAACGCTATCTTTTCCAGTCACCTCCAGCTCGGAGCCGCAATCATTACAGGTGATGATTTCCCCTTTTTCTGCGCCCTCAACCAGTTTGAATTCAGCCCCGCAAACAGGACACTCTGCCATATTCGCTCCTCCTTAAAATTAGGCAATCATTTATACTATTTTGATTCCAATGTCAACCGCCGGCGAGCATGAGGATGAGATGAATCTCGTCTCCATCCCTGACGGGTTTAGTGAGTTCGTTTGGGTGGGCGCTGGCATGGTTGAGATAGACTTCGACGATGTTATGAAGTTTATCTTTTTTGGCAAAGATGGCTTTTTCCATTCCAGGGAACTGGAGAATGAGGTGGTTCAAACATTCACCGACGGTATTTCCCTCTACCGCCGCGACCTCCTGGCCGTTGGTGAATCGTCGATGTGTTAAATGAATGTGAACTTTCACAGGCATATTTTATTCCTTTTGCTTATCTGGCATAAGGGCTAACTTTGCTCTTACGTCCTTTCATTTGCCCCATCCCCCTTCCAACCTCCCCCTTGAAGAGGGAGGAGTTAAGAAAGGTATCCACAAGATTCCCTCCCTTTCAAGGGGAGGGGTGGGGAGGGGATGGGGTGAGGGGAGTTCCGCAATGATCGCACTCCGGGTTTCGGTTGACAGCAAATTCAGTGAAAAGAGCTTCCAGTCCATCATACATAAGTAAGCGATTGGTCAGAAGTTGCCCGATCCCCAAGAGATACTTAATTACCTCTGCCGCCTGAATGCTCCCGATGACAGCGGGAGTGACGCCAATGACAGGAAACTTCTCTTCCGGCACCGACCCCCGATACATGCACCTGAGACAGGCTGTTTTTCCGGGAAGAATGGTCATGGCTCTTCCTTCAAAGCCTCTTATGGCTCCGTGAAAGAAGGGGATGTTTTTCTCGATCGCACAGCGGTTGAGGATGTAACGGGTCGGAAGGTTGTCCATTGCATCTACGATGGCGTCACAACTATCCATCAGACTGGAAACATTGGCTTCGGTTATTGTTTCATCGATTGCTTCGATCTTTACTCCCGGATTTAATTTTCGCAATTTTGTTGCGGAAGATTGAACCTTCTTCTTCCCGATGTCCTCTTCCCAGTGCAGGATCTGGCGGTTCAGGTTGCTCAAAGATACCCGGTCGTGATCAATCAATCGAATCATCCCGACTCCGGCTGCTGTAAGATAGATGGCGATCGGAGAGCCAAGGCCACCGGCGCCGGCAATAACCACCCGTGACCGTTTGAGCTTTTCCTGGCCCTCCGGACCGATCTGCTCGATCAATATCTGCCGGTCATACCTTTCCCGCTCATCCGGTGTCAGCATCTCCCCCCTACCTTCCAATATCCAAATCACCAATAGACATGACACACTTAGTTCTGTATAGTTTGTCATTCCGGGCTTGACCCGGAATCCAGGTGTTTTAATATCTGGATTCCCGTTTTCACGGGAATGACATGATTGGAAATTTTTGAAATAGCTAACTGTAAAAATAATTCTACTTGGAAATGGGTGTTTATCCTCTCGCCTGCTTCAAGAGATCGGCCAATCTGTTGGCGGCCTCCTTCTTTTTAGCCATCTGCGCCCTGTCAGCGTCTACAAAGGAGATGGCTTTGACATTGCAAAAGGCCACACATTGCGGATCACCGTCGCAGTAGTCGCATTTTACAGTGACCCGTTCCTGGTGATCGAAGAAAGGCTGGCCGAAAGGGCAGGCGATGATGCAGGTTCTGCATCCGATACAGAGCTTTTTATCAATGACCACACGGTTATCCTTGTCAGGTTCCCTGTGGCAGGCTTTGGTCGGACAGACCTCGACACAGTAAGCTTCTTCACAGTGATTGCAGGTCATCGGAAGGTAGATCCCCACCTGTTCCCATTTCACCACTCTGACCCTGGAACGACTCGGATTGCTTGCCCCGGTATGATAGACCGAGCAGACCAGCTCGCACTGGCGGCACCCCGTACATTTTTGCTGATCGACCAAGAGGACCTTTTGCTCCATCTGGATCTCCTTAATCTACCCGTTTTATGCCATATTGGAATTCCACCAACCGCTGCATCGGAATCTGATCTTTAATCCCTGCCTGAATCAGCCCCAGCCTGAGGAAAAAACCGCCAGTTAAGAGCGAGAGGCCGGCAATAAATAATAGCGCGGAATTCTGGTAATATTTGGATATCCATTCGAGAACGATTGGAAAGAGAAAACCGAGAAGGATAATGCCCTGCCAGAAGACATATCGTAATTTGCCTGTCATCAGAAGGCGAACCGACTCCTTTCCCTGCGCTGAGGCCTTGTATCTTCGGGAGAGGAAGAGGTAGAGGACGATCCCTTCGATCACCACAAAGATCTGCTCTCCGATCATTAAGACCTTCATTGCCCCGCTGTGATAGGAAAGCAGACCGGTTCCGAGAGTGGAGAGGATGATGGCCATCGATCCTGTTGAGAGCGCAGATGTGAGAAAAAGGAGGGGCAGCAGTGGCGTATTCCACAAAGGGACCGATTTCGTCGCCTTTAAAAGGATGCCCGTGTAAAGGGCGGTCGCAAAAGCAAAGACAAAGGCAATTCCCTCCGGGATGAGCCAGAGGCCGGATTCGGGGTTAAGCCATCTAAAAGGCAAAAGAGACTTTGCGAGGATCAAGAGTCCAAAGACGATAAAGACGGAGAGGATGATAAATCCACGCGCCACCCAGGAGGTTCGAGGATTCAAACAGGCATACATGAACCTCCATTTGATCCCAAGATCCAGAATCAGAAAAGGGGCGCCAATGGAGACCATGATCGCCCCCCAGAAGATCGGGAGCTTTGCAAGATCGAGACGGACGCCCAAAAAATCAACAAAAGGAATGGACAAAGGATTGAAGGTTACTCCCATCCAGTGGATCAGGATGCCGATGATAAATGATCCGGCCCCCATCCCGGCGAGATAGAGATAGATGGCAATAATCTCTTTCCATTCCTGCTGTGGGCTGACATACTTCGTCATTCTTGTTGACTGAATGGATTCGGTTGTCACCCTATAATCTCCCGATGAAGATTGTTCTTCATGATGAACAATCAGAGTTAAGCTAATCATAGCACATAGACCCATCTTGTCAAGATTTTAAAAAAAAGAGTTAATTATAATTCGTTATCATGAGATGCTGAACCAAGTTCAGCATGACAAAAAGGCTGATTTTCGAGTCACGTTGAACTTGTTTCAGGGTCTGGTCTGTTGGTTCTAAATGATATAAAAAAGGACCTATTGACAAAACATAAGTGAATCTGGTACCGTTAAAATCAGTTCAACATGGTGAACCAATGAAAAAGAGCACTTATTCGGCGCCCTCCGTCCAAAAAGCCTTTAAAATTCTTCATACCATCGCCGATTCTTCTTTCGGCCTCGGCGTGAGCGAATTAGCAAAACAGTTAAAGATCGGAAAGAGCACGGTCCACGGGATTACCTCCTCTCTCGAAGATTTAGGGGTTTTAGTCCGTGATCCGATTGATAAGCGATACAATATGGGGTATACCCTGCTGGAGTTGGGAAGAAAAACTTACGGTCGAATCGAATGGAGAGAGGTCGCAAGGCCTCCGATGGAACGGTTGATGGAAAAAGTGGGAGAAACGATTTTTTTAGGGATTATGAACGGGGATCACATTACCATTCTGGACGTGGTGGAGTCCTATAATGAGATGAAGATCACCTCACCTCCGGGAACCCGGTTGCCACTTCTTGCTGGGGCCACGGGAAAGGCTTTCCTTAGTCAGCTTGAAGAGAAGAGGGCAAGGGAGATCGTCCAGAAGATGGGGTTGAACAGGTTCACAGTAAAGTCGGTGACGGACCCAAAAATCTTTCTCAGGCAAGTCGAGGAGACGAAGAAAAAAGGTTATGCCATTGACGATGAGGAGTATCTGCTTGGCGTAAGAGCCATTGCGGCCCCGATTCAGATGATCTCACTGCCTCCTGCTGCCATCTGGGCAGTTGGATTTACTTCAAGCCTCAATGACCAGAAAATGAAAAGGATCGTCCCGGAGGTTCAAGAAGCTGCCCAGGACATTATCCGGTCAATAAAAACATAAAAAAAGGGGGACAGGCTACTTTTTATTAAAGGAAGAAGGAGAAGATTTCAATTAAAAAAGTAGCCTGTCCCCCTTTTCCCCTTTTTTTAGAACAGAATTTAGTGTGTAAGTATCTAATAAGACTTAAGGATTCTGACGATATCGTCTCCAACCTCATTCGTCTTTGAACGACCTCCAATATCCATCGTTCTCACCTTCTTTTCGGCCAGATTCTTTTTGACTGCCTGGTAGAGGAGATTAGCCGCCTCACGTTCCCCCAGATAGTCAAGCATCATCCTGGCCGTCAGGATCGCCGCAATGGGATTGGCAAGGCCTTTTCCGGCGATGTCCGGGGCAGAGCCGTGGACCGGGTCAAAGAATCCGGGATACGTCTTATCCTTCGGATTAAAGCTGGCTCCCGGCGCCAGTCCCATACCCCCTGTGACTGAGGCCGTGACATCTGAGAGAATGTCTGCAAAGAGGTTGGAAGCGACAATTACATCATACCCTTTTGGATTCCGTACCACATCCATGCAGGCGGCGTCGATCAGTTTGGATTCGGTCCGGATGTCAGGATACCGGGATGAGACTTCCTTAAAGATTTTATCCCAGAGAACCATTCCATATCGCTGGGCATTCGACTTGGTGATGGAGGTGACCTTCGTTCTTTTTTTCTCCCTGGCATATTCAAAGGCAAATGTGATGATCCGTTCGATTCCCTTTCGTGTAAAGAGTGCTGACTGAATCGCCAGCTCTCGATCCTCGATCCCGACCATGCCGCCGACATTTGAGTATTCCCCTTCGGTATTCTCTCTGACCACAACGATATCAATTTCACTTTCTGAGATTCCGGCTAATGGGCATTCGACTCCCGGAAAGAGAAAGACCGGACGGAGACCCACATAGAGATCAAATCCGAATTTGATGGGGAGCAGGAGGCCGTGAAGGGTCACATCGTCAGGCAGGCGGGGATCTCCCACCGCGCCCAGGTAGATGGCATCGAAGTTTTTTAAGGCTTCGATGCCATCTTGTGGCATCATCTTTCCATTCTGAAGGCAATATTCGCTCCCCCAGGGGAAATATTCGAATTCGAAGCGGAGGTTTCCTGAGATCTCGGAGAGGGTATTCAAAGACTTCACCCCTTCGGAAACCACCTCGGTTCCGATTCCGTCTCCCGGAATAACGGCGATATGGTGAACTGTCGACATAGATTAGGAAATAACCTTTATTTTTTCTTTAATTTGATGATTTGGGAAGCGGCGACGATAGCAAGCAAACCAAAGCCGACCAAATCTGTTTTCCATCCAGGCTTGATAAGGGTGAGTGCGGCCACCAGCAGAATGCCCCGTTCCCAAAGTGTTGCTCCCTTCAACAACCATCCTTGCACCGATGCTGCCAGCGCCATCGTCCCGAAAAGACCTGTGATGATTGCAAGGGTAATTTCCGTCGCACTTCCCACAAGGACCATGGCGGGTCCATAAACAAACATGTAAGGGATGAGAAATCCGGCGATGGCAAATCTCATTCCCTGCCATCCCACATCCCATGTCTTTGCATTGGCAATGGCGGCCGCCGCAAACGAGGCTAAAGCCACGGGGGGCGTCAGCGCGGAAAGACAGGCGAAGTAAAAGATGAAGAGGTGAGCGGCAATGGCGGGGACTTTAAGCTGGATTAGGGCAGGAGCCAATACAGAGGCTGAAATGGCGTAAGCGGCTGTTGTGGGCATTCCCATGCCGAGAATGATCGCAATGATCATCGTGAAGATTAGAGCAATCAGCAGGCTTCCCCCGGAATAGTTAATGATGATCATCGCAAATTTCATCCCCAGTCCGGTTTGAGTCAGGATGCCGACAATAATCCCTGCGGCGGCGCAGGTGGCCGCAATCTCAATAGATCCTCTTGCGCCCTTAGCAAGGGTTTGAATCACGGCCCTAAAGCCAAGCCGGCTTTCCTTCCTCACCCAACTCACAATGATGAGGGAGATAATGGCAAACATCGCGGACCGGTAAGGGGAATACATCAACACCATTAGAGAAACGAGCAGCACAACGATGGGAACGAGGAGGTATCCTTTTTCCGCCATGATCCTTCTGAAGACAGGCATTTCCTCACGGCTCATTCCTCTCAGTCCTGCTGAGGCGGAGTAGAAATCAATCATCCAGTAAGCGGCAGTATAATACATCAGGGCGGGGATCACCGCTGCAAGAGCCACCCTTGAATATGGAATCCCCAATATTTCAGCCATGAGGAAGGCTCCTGCTCCCATAACCGGTGGGACGATCTGTCCCCCGGTGGAGTTCATGGCCTCCACTGCGCCTGCGATAGGAGGTTTAAAACCACTCGCTTTCATCAACGGAATGTTAAAAACACCATCCACAACCACATTGGCTACGGATGAGCCAGAAGCGGTTCCAATAATCGCGCTGGAGATGATAGAGACCTTTGCTGGTCCTCCCCTCAGGCGGCCTGCGGCACAGCGGGCAAAGTCAACAAAGAACTTCCCTGCTCCTGATGCTTCAACAAACGCCCCAAAAAGGACGAAGAGGAAGATGTAGTGGGCGGAGGCCAGAATCGGAAGGCTCAAAATTCCATCCAGGCTGAAGAGATAGGTGATCATCCTGGGCCAGGAATATCCCTTATGGTAGAAAAGGCCGGGCATATAATTGCCAAAGTATCCATACAGGATGAAAAGGGCCGACAAGATTGCCAATGGCCAACCGGTGGCCCTCCTTGACATCTCCCAGACAGCGATGACAAATAATGCCGAAAAGAAGAAATCCCATGTGTTCGGGACGACGCCGACCCGAAAAATCCACTCATCGAATTCGATAAAAATGTATGCCGCAGGTGCGATGATGAGCAGGATGAATAGATAATCGATCCAATGAATATGATCTTTCGGGCTCTTCTTCCAACCCGGGACCAGGGCGAAGACCAAGACGCCTGCAAAAACGACATGCATGGTTCGAAAATACCAGGGGTCGATGGCGCGGATGGTCAATACATAGATATGGAAAAGGCTCATGACAAGTCCGATCACAAAGACTACCTTGAAAAGGATCCCTGTCAATTCCCTTCCACCCGAGACCTCGATATCTTTGATATGCATCTCTTCGAGTTTTTTCTCGACCTCTTTGATGTCGACAACCTTTTCCTCTACCATCTTTCTTTCCCCTTCTCCCGCTTCCCCTCACGGGATTAAAAGGTTTTTTAAAAAAATGCGGATGGCCATGGAAGCCATGGTCCATCCGCTCACCCTCATTATTTAAAACATATTGATGTCACCCATCGTTTTTATTGAGGGATCAATTTATCCGGAATCTTGATGCCCTTTTCTTTATAATACCTTATTGCTCCTGGATGGAGGGGGGTGGGACTAAAAATGATGGGCTCTGGTTTTGTTTCTTTTGCCGATGCATGAGTAGCAATAAGGATGTCTACGTTTTCAAAGGTCTTCTTGACCACCTCGTAAACAAAATCACCGGGAACATCTTTATGGGCGATCATAAAGTTCCAGACCGTAATGGTCTCCACATCGTAATCCTTGTTGCTTTTATAGTATCCCTTTGGAATCACTCCGGGAGCAAAGAGGGGATATTTGGCGATGAACTTTTCGGCATCGGCCTTTGGAACACCGATGACGTTGACGTCATGGGTCGTCTCGACTTCATTAATCAGTCCCCATGGAAGTCCTACGGATTGTCCATTGGCATCGAGCATTCCGTCCTTGAGCTGGGAATTGAGATCGGATGACCCTGCATTGGTAATTCGGCCAGGTTTGACCCCGGCGGCCTCAAGAATTTTTGGCCAGTAAGTGGCGGGGGTTCCCCCAACAGGACCGACCCCGATGCTTTTACCGTTAAGGTCCTGGATCGTTTTAATCCCGGTTTTTTTCAGGGCGTACATCTGAAAATAGGTGGCATACATGGGGAAGATCACTCGGGTGTTTTGATGTTTCTTCCCTTTGGCCCAGCCCTCACCGGTCCATCCTTCCCAGACGGGAGCCGCGGTCACTCCCCCGAAATCGAGTTGTTTGGCATCCACCAACTGGGTGTTATGGACCGGCCCCCCGGTTGTCTCAACATTTGCAGGAACCCCCATCTTATCGTGGAGAAGTTTTGCGAATCCCCCCATCCATACGAAATAGACCCCGCCTACAGGCGCGGCTCCGATAGTGACGGACTTTGGCCAGCCGGGTTTTACCTGGGCTTCGCACAAACCGAGAGAAAGGGTGATGCTAAAAGCAATTATACTACTAATAATAAATAACCGTTTCATCTCTAAACCTCCTTTTTTGGATTTTCTGACCTACATTATCTATCATTTAGTTTCTTTATTGTCAATAAAAATCCTTAACCCTTGCGCCGGGTGAAAAACACAGTGAAAAACATCGGGTTGACAGAAGGCCTAATATTAAGTAATGTTCCATGATGGCTACGTCAATCACAAAACATGAAAATACTCCAGGGGCTTGGGTTAAGGTGACGAAACGCCTGCCCACCGGAAGGCAGGGGTTTCGGTTATCGGTTAAGATAACGTGCAAAGCATTAAGAGACGATAAACGTAACCTTTTATTAACGATACGGGCCCTGAACCTAAAATGGTACGGGACGGGCATCCTTACCGTTAACGTTGAACGAGACCTGTTTTCTAAGTAAAGTCATTATACTTGCTGATGAAGATCTATATCAGAATAAAAAACTTCATTTCAAGGCATCTCTCCCCACCAAGAATCTTTATCCTCAGTTTTGGCGGGGCCATCCTCATCGGAGCTGTTTTCCTCTGGCTTCCGTTTTCGGCTTCAAAGGGGCATCTGCGTTTCATCGACGCGCTCTTCACGTCTGCCTCAGCCGTCTGCGTCACAGGCCTTGTGGTGATTGATAATGGGAAAGATCTCTCCCTGTTGGGTCAGGTGATCACCATCTTTCTCTTTCAGATCGGTGGATTGGGCATTCTCACCTTTTCGACCGTCTTCTTTGTTTTAATGGGACGGGGGATTTCGTTCAAGGGGAGGGAGATCCTCCAGTCCACCTTTCTCCACACCCGTAGAAGAGATTTTTTTGTTATTCTGAAGTCGGTTTTTTTCTATATGCTCATCTTCGAATCAATTGGAACCCTTCTCTTATTCATTCGGTTCTCAAGGGATTTCCCTGCGGGGACGGCCCTCTATCAGGCGATCTACCACGCCATTTCCGCCTTCAACAATTGCGGGTTTTCGCTCTTTTCGGATAGCCTGATGAATTACCAGGGAGACCTGCTGGTCAATCTCACGGTGATGGGATTGCTTGTCATCGGAGGGATCGGCTTCATCGTCCAGTATGAAGTCTTCTCAAAATGGAAGGGAGTTCAAAAAAGACTCTCCGTTCATAGCAGGATGGTGCTTATCACCACTGCTGTGCTCATCTTGGCCGGCGCCTTTTTCTTTTATTTCTTTGAGCGGAATCATCTTCTCAAGGATGCGCCCCTCCTGAACACGATCCTGGCTTCGTTATTTCAGTCGGTGACGCCGAGGACCTGCGGGTTCAATACGGTGGATATCAGACTCCTGACCAATGCCACCCTTCTACTTCTGATCGTTCTGATGTTCATCGGAGCTTCCCCGGGCTCGACCGGCGGAGGAATCAAGACAACGAGCACGGCCCTGCTTCTCCTGATGATCTGGAACCGGCTAAGAGGAAATGAGGAGGTCAATATCTATTCCCGGACGATTCCAAGGGAGGTCGTCAGCCGCACCCTCTCCATCATCTTTGCTTCCGCCTTTTCGATCTCAATCATCACATCGATTCTGCTGGTCGCCGGAGGCGGGAATCTTTCCCCCCTGGAAAGCCGTCACTTCTTTGTGGAGTATCTCTTTGAAGCGGTCTCCGCGTTCGGGACAGTTGGACTGTCGATGGGAATCACTCCCAAGTTGAATGATATTCAAAAATGTGCAATCATTCTGATGATGTTTGTGGGAAGGGTAGGGCCTTTGACGCTCGCCTTCTCACTATCAAGAATCAAAAGCGGCAGGGGGTTGACCTACGCTGAAGAGGGGGTCATGGTGGGGTAATCTTAAGATTTCGGATTTCGGAATGCGGATTGCGGAATGCGGATTGCGGAATGTTAGATAACCTTCTAAAAAGGAGGATATTCGATGAAACGGGTCGTTGTGATTGGCTTGGGGATTTTTGGTTTTAATATTGCCAGAGACCTCTTTGAGAACGGATTCGAAGTGGTGGCCATAGATAAGGACAAAGAGGTGGTTCAGAAGATAAGGGATTACTCCACGAAAGCCATTTTAGCCGATGGGACGGACAAAGAGGTGATGGAATCGATCGGCATCCAGGAGGATGATGTGGTCATCGTCTCCTTTGGAGAGGACCTCGCCGCCGCCACCCTGCTCACGCTTCACCTCAGAGAGATAAAGGTGAAACGGATTATCGTCAAAGCTCCGGATGAGGATCATAAGCATGTCCTGGAAAGGGTAGGGGCTACGGAGGTAATCATCCCGGAAAAGGAGATGGCGGATAAGGTAGCCAGAAGCTTGATTTCACCGAATGTCCTCGATTATATTCCCCTGTCGGAAGATTATACGATCTGCGAGCTCGTCCCTCCCTCCGGTTTCATGGGAAAAGCAATCGGAGAACTCCATCTAAGAAGCCAATACCATATCGAAGTGATTGCTGTGAGGGAGGTGCTTCCCGATAGGATCAGAATGGTGCCCCGCGCCGATTTTGTGATTAAGGATAGCGATATTCTGGTCGTCATCGGCAAAGAAGAGGATATCCAGAAGATAAGATAGGGAGATAGGGAGATGGGGAGATAGGGGGACAGGAAATCTATGAAGATTGCGATCATCGGAGCCGGAGAAGTAGGATTCTATCTGGCCCAGAGGCTCTCTCTTGAGAAACATGATCTGGTCATTATTGATAATGATCCGGGGAAATGCGCTCATGCCCAGGAGGCTCTCGATGTCTCGGTGATTGAAGGAAGCGCATCGAGCCAGAGCGTTCTGAAAGAAGCAGGCCTGGAATCAACCGATATGCTGATTGCGGCATCGGGCGTGGATGAGATCAATCTGATCGCCTGTATGATCGCTTCGAAGATGGGAGTGAAACGGAAGATTGCCAGGGTGAGAAATCCGGATTATTATGAAACCTCGTCCATTCTTAAGCCTGAAGATCTCGGAGTGGACCTTTTCATTCATCCTGAAGAGGAGGTGATCGAGGAGATCACCCGGCTCCTCATGCGGGCCTCGGCCTCGGAAGTCATCGAGTTTGAAAACGGCAAGATTTTGGTGGTGGGGTTGAAACTGGATGCCCAATGCCCAAACTTAAATAAACCGCTAAAAGAGATCGGAAAGGAAGAAGAACGGGAAAACCTTAGGGTTGTGGCCATGCTGAAGGGCGAGAAGACGATCATTCCAACCGGGGAGGACTATTTCAGCAAAAACGACCAGATCTTTGTGGTTGCCAAACGGGAAAGCCTTCCCCATGTCCTATCTCTGGCCGGGAAAACAGACCAGAAGCTTGATAAGATCATGATCCTGGGCGGAGGCAAGATCGGAAGAGGGCTGGCGGCAAAATTAGAGGAGCGAATCGAAGTCACCCTGGTCGAATCAAACAAAGAAAAATCGGTAAAAATCGCCTCCCAACTGAAACGGGCAGCGGTCTATCAGGCGGATGGAACAGAGATCGATACTCTTGCGAGAGAAGGCCTCCTCAATATGGACGCCTTCATCGCTGTGACCGGGGATGATGAGGATAATATCCTGTCCTGTTTGTTAGCCAAACATCTCGGAATCCATAAGACCATTGCGCTGGTCAATAAACCCACGTATCTTCCGCTCCTGCCAGTCATCGGAATCGACTCGACCGTCAATGTCCGCCTCTCCACCGCAACCGCCATCTTGCGATTTATCAGAAGAGGCGCGATCCTTTCCGCTGCCGCCTTTCATGGAATTGATGCGGAGGCCATCGAATTTGAGGTCATGAAGTCAAATAAAATAACGGGGAAGCCCCTCAAAGACCTCGGATTACCAAAAGGGTCTCTGATTGCGGCTGTGGTTCGAAAGGAAGAGGCCTTTATCCCCCACGGAAGGAGTTCCCTGGAGCCTGGCGATAAAGTGATCGTTTTTGCTTTGCCCAAAGCGATTGCTTCCATCGAAAAGAGATTTTCATAAACCTAAGTTGAGCGATCCTTTGGGCCAAAATGAAGAAAGAGATTGAGCTGAAACCCATCCAAAGCAAATCGGGTATTCACTCAGTAAGTAAAGTAGAAACAAGTCATTCCTGTGAAAACAGGAATCCAGATTCATTTTATTGTTTAGTTCCCTACTTTCGCAGGGAAGGCGTCTGGATTCCCGCTTGCGCGGGAATGACAATCTTAAGGGAACCTCTAATAATTCCAAATTCGTCACTCCTGCGAAAGTAGGAGTCCAGTTATTTCAAGAAGTTCTGGATTCCGGCTTTCGCCGGAATGACATTTTTAGAGGTAGCCTTAAATGCTTCAATCGTAAAATCGCTCGATTTAGAATAAATCAAGAGACAACATTGAAACTTTCCAATATCATTTACACCCTGTCCAGTCTTTGGCTGCTCCTCAGCGGGTTCTTTGTCCTGCCATTAGGATTCTCATTCTATTACCGGGATGGACTTCACTACATTTATATCTTTCAGATGATCGGGATGGGCCTCCTGAGCCTGATCTTTCGGTTTCTCATAAAAAGGCCGAACGAGCTCAGCATCAGAGAAGCCTTCCTGGCCGTTTCGCTGACGTGGGTCACTTTTTCCTTCTTCGGGGCTCTCCCTTTTATCGTCTCGGGCTATATTCCAAATCTGACCGATGCTTTTTTTGAGACGATGTCAGGGTTTACCACCACCGGAGCCACCATTCTGACCGATATTGAAGCTCTTCCAAAGAGCTTACTCCTCTGGCGGAGCATGACACAATGGTTAGGGGGAATGGGAGTGATCGCTCTGGCCGTGGCTGTTCTTCCGTTTCTTGGTATCGGAGGCGTTCAGCTCTTCAAGGCCGAGGTTCCAGGTCCGATCAAGGACAGGATCTCTCCACGCATCAGTGAAACCGCTAAAATTCTCTGGGGTGTCTACCTTCTGTTCACGATCGCTGAAATCCTTCTTCTGATGTTGGGCGGCCTTTCTCTCTTTGATTCGGTCTGTGTCGCCTTTGGCACTCTGGCCACCGGCGGATTCGCTCCCACCAATGCGAGCATTGCAGCCTTTCCTTCTCCTTTCATCCATTACGTCGTCATTGTTTTTATGTTTATCGCCGGGGTCAATTTTTCCCTGCACTACTGGGCGCTCAGGGGGAGATTAAATCTATACCTTTCCAATCCGGAATTTCGGTTCTTTCTTGGCATAACCGCATTTGCCACAGGATTGATCATGGCGGCGCGCCTAATGAGGGGAGAAGCCTTCTCAGAGGAATTTTTCAGAAGCACGCTCTTTCAAACGATCTCGATTGTGACGACCACCGGTTTTGTCACCCATGACTACGAACAATGGCCTTTTGTGACCCAGATCATCCTTGTTGCCTTGATGCTCTTTGGAGGCTGCACCAGTTCGACTGGAGGAGGAATCAAGAATGTGAGGATCCTGGTCGCCTTCAAATTCATGGGGTCCGAATTAAAAAAGTTGTTTCATCCTCACGGAATCTTTCCCATCAGGATGGGCGACAGGGCTGTTCCGGAACGTCTGGTGTCAAATATCATCGGATTCGTTGCTTTATATATCCTGATCTTCTTTTTGGGTGTGATGGCCATGGCAGGGGTCGGACTCGACATCGATACGTCCATTGGCGCGGTGGCGGCCACACTCGGCAATGTAGGTCCCGGAATTGGCGGGGTGGGCCCTGTGGAAAATTATTTCCATCTCCCGGCCATGGGGAAATGGATTCTCTCTTTTCTGATGATGATCGGTCGTCTTGAAATTTTTACCGTCCTGGTGATCTTCACCCGACCGTTCTGGCATTAAATGTCCCCCTATCCCCCCATCTCCCCATCACCGATTCTCGCCAGGGGTCTTTTGACGTGTCCTTCCGGAGACGACGAGGGTGATTTCCCCTTTCCGTTTTTTTCCGCCAATCTGATTCCTGATCTCGCTCACCTTTCCCCTTAAGACCTCTTCATACATCTTGGTTAATTCCCGGGTGAGAACGATCTCCCTGTCTCCCAGAGTTTCGAACATGTCCTTGAGGCTTTCTGAAAGGCGATGGGGGGATTCATAGAAGATGAGAGTCTCCCTGACCTCCTCCAATTGTTTCAACAGGTCCCTTCTTTTTTTCGATTTATGGGGGAGAAAGCCTTTGAAAAGAAAGGCATCGGTGGGAAGGCCGGAGACGCTAAGGGCGGTAAGAACTGCGGATGGCCCCGGAATGGGGATGACCGAAATCTCATTTTCAATGGCCAGCCGGATGAGACGGTATCCCGGGTCAGAGATGCCAGGCGTCCCTGCATCGGAGACCAAGGCGATCCGATCGCCCTGATTCAATCTGGAGAGGATGAGCTCCCTTTTCTTCATTTCATTTCCTTCGAAATAACTGGTCAGCGGGGCTTGGATGCCAAAGTGTCTGAGAAGGAGAAGGGTGTGGCGGGTATCCTCCGCCGCAATCAGATCCACTTCCTTTAATATCCGGAGTGCCCTTAGGGTGATGTCCTCGAGATTCCCTATGGGAGTGGAGACAATATAGAGGGTTCCCTTTTTCATGTCGGATGGAAAAGAAACCATAACCTGTTCAATATCACTTCTTAAGGGATGGATCAAGAGTTTTAAAAGGGGTTGTGTTAGCGAAGTAGAAATGTTCCCCTAACTGCTTATGTTAAAATGTCCCGATGGAAACGGAGAAGATGCTCATGGAGCAGAGGGAATTAAAGAGGTGGCATTTAATGGAGCTGGTAGAGGCAAAGAAGATCACCTTGGGGGTTACAGAACAGCAGGGGGGCGCAACATTTGAAACTACCCGTTACTATTAGAGATGATGCTGCAGCTGCACGTTTAGAAATTTCATAACAAAGGGATATGTTGAATGTTGAGACCTGATAATCATATAAAAGGCACCCCCGGAGCATACCAAGAGAATGGATCTCATGATATGCTTGGGTAAGAAACCCAATCCAACCCAGGAGGTGCCTTATGAGACAATTATACGTGGCTTCAGATCTGCATGGCAACAACAAT
>Ga0194112_10001448_pt1 | contig 34933 bp, 21 predicted proteins | sample TA2MahC400mmetaG_FD_146191 | JGI IMG/M metagenome (GOLD analysis project Ga0194112, IMG submission 146191) | Freshwater microbial communities from Lake Tanganyika, Tanzania - TA2015016 Mahale Deep Cast 400m | ecosystem: Environmental > Aquatic > Freshwater > Lake | place: Tanzania: Lake... | reverse complement strand
GGCGCCCCCCCATACCCCCTGTGGCCCGCTGCCCGCCCCCCCTCCCGCCCCCCCCGCCGCGAGCCGCGTCGGGCAGGCGGCGGGCAGCCCCGTCGTAGCACTGACGCTGCAAGGTGGGCGACAGCAGGAAGCGGAGCGGCCAAGACAACCCCTGCGGCCTGCGCCCGGCCGGAGTGGGGCACCTCGTTGCCTTGCCGCGTCCACTTGCCTAGCTCGCCACTGGCAGAAGGGGCGAGCGGGCTGAGGCCACACACTGCCGACCCGCCCGCGGCCTTCATCCGTCGCAGAGCTTCAACCTGGCACACCATCGATGCACCAGACCTTGCGATGGCCCTGGCCTAGCGGAGCGGCAAGCGGAGCGGGCGGTCAGCCGTGGCGGCGTGAGTTGCACCTGGCTGAGGCCCGAAGCGAATCAGCCCCGACAGAGGGCGGGCTAGGGGGCTACCAGGAAGGTGGCCACACTGACCACTGTGGTGACACTAGAGGCCCAAAATGTTGCAAAACGGCAACAAAGCAGATAGTGTGCCACCTTGCGAGACGGAAGGGGGCAAAAGTCACGCGACAGCGGATTGTCCAACCAATGAAACAAAACGGGGGCGGGCTAGGGCGGCGGCTTCGCCGCCCGCCCGACCCCGTTTTTGTTTCGTTTGTTTGGAAAACAACGCCTGGCGTCCCTACCTGTCCTCGATCTCGCGTGCGACGCGGAAGCCGATGAAGGCGCGCTTGGGGAGATACCAGCGGCTCTTGGGCTCCTGCGGGTCGTCTCTCTTCCAAGTGTCGTCCTCGGCAATGCGTGCGGCGCAGCGGAGGCCGGCGGGCGGGCTGTCGAAGTGGCCGCCGCGTGCGACGTGGTATCTGCCGGCGGCCGGGCCTGGGGGGTTGGCGCAGGGCTTGGCCTTGGCGTTCTCGGCGTAGGCGGTGGGGCTGTAGAAGTCGAGCACCCATTCGGCCACGTTCCCGAGCATGTCGTGGAGGCCCCAGGGGTTGGGCTTCTTCTCGCCCACGGGGTGGGTCATCTGCTCGCCGGTGTCGCCGGCGGAGTTCTCCTCGAACCAGGCGTAGTCATCGAGCTTTGCGGGGTCGTCCCCGAAGAAGTAGCGGGTGGTGGTCCCCGCGCGGCAGGCGTGCTCCCATTCGGCCTCGGTGGGGAGGCGGTGCTTGCGGCGGGTCTTCTGCCAGAGCCAGCGGCAGTAGGTCATGGCGTCGAACCAGGTCATCTGGATGATTGGCCGCCTGCCGTGGCCCCAGTTGTTCCCGATGTCGCCGTAGAGCAGGGTGGGGCCGGTGATGGCGTCCACCTTCGGCGGCGGCAGGAGGGCCTCTTCGAGCTCCTTGATGGGGTCGCCGCGCCCCTTGTCGCGGCCCGGCTGGTGGGTCTCCAGGTAGAAGGCCATCCACTGCTCGATGGTGGTCTCGGTGGCGGCGAGGTAGAAGGGCTTGAGCTCGACCTCGTGCTGGGGGCCTTCGTGGGGCTTGCGGCCGGGCTCGCTTTCGGGGCTGCCCATCAGGAACTTGCCGCCGGGGATGAGGACCATCTCGTAGGTGAGCTTCGTTCCCCGCTTGGTGGTGATGGTCTCGGTGTATCGCTTGGAGAGCTCGGCTGCGGGGGCCGGTGAGGGAAGAAGGAGCGCGGTCCACAGGCCCGCGAAGAAGAGAAGAGCCGAGGACGAGGACGAAGGACGAGGACGATTGAGGGAGGACAAGGGCATCACCTCAGGGAGCGGGCTTGGGCTGCGGCTGAGGCCCGGACGAGCCGTCGGGGGACTCGACGGCGCGGGCGGTGAGGAGGATGAAGGTGCGGCCTGGGAGCGGGAATCCGCGCGGGTCAGGCTTCTCAATGGCCCTGAGGGCGCGTGGGGTCCTGGCCTGGACGGGCTGGTCGAGGCGCTTGCGGACGTCGGAGGTGACGATGCGGACGCTGTCGCTGAGGAAGAGGACCAGTGAGGCGCCCGGCCTGAGCGCGACCTTTTCGCCTGCGGGCAGCGCGCCAGCGGAGATGAGGATTATCGGCTCCTCCCAGTCCACGGCCATGCCCTCCTTGCCCGCTGCGCCCATCTTGCTCTTGCACTCGCGGACGCCAAAGGCGTTGGCCATCCGGTGGTCAACGGCGGCGAAGGCGATCTTGTCGTCTGCTACATCGGCTCGGACAGTGAGGACGAAGCCGTAGTTGACGGTTCGGAGGACTGGCGCCCAGGGCTCCGCGCCCGGCTCGCGGCCCGTCTTGGGCGCGTAGTCGCCCACGTAGTTGTACGCCTTCGTCACGCTGATCGTGGCGTTCTGGCCTGGGGCGGCCACGATGCGCGGTGCCCAGAGGAGCTGGGCCTTGCGCTCGCGCAGCAGCGTGTCGAGGGTCTTGAGGGCCTCGAGACTTGGGAGGATGGAGAGCGGCTTGTCGGGCGCGATGCCGGCCCTGGTCAGGTCGGCAGGGTGTGCGGCCATGATGCGGGCGTAGATGAGCAGCATCTGGCCGCCCTTCTTCGGCTCCTTGGGCTCCGGCTCCGCGGCCGGAAGCGCGAACGGCCAGTTGGCGTCAGCCGGCTTCTCGACGATCGGGGCGTAGACCACCCTGCCCTGCGGCGCGGGGCAGCCGGCCAGAAGAAAGGACAAGGAGACAAAGAGAAGGAGGGTCAGGCGTCCTTGCATTGGTTTCTCCCTTTTCGTGTTGGCGCGGCCCGGACGCGTGACGCGTGACCCGTGAGCAGAGAGCCACGAGCTTCGAGCCGCGAGCCGCGAGCTTGCGAAGAGCACTCTTCGGGCTCGTCGCTCGTCGCTCGAAGCTCGCGGCTGTCTTCTCACGCGTCACGGGTCACGCATCATTTCTCCGGCTTGTAGTCGGGATGGTGGTGCTCAAGCCAGGTCCGCTCGACCTTGCCGTTGAAGACGGAGGCGAGGGTGCCCGGATTGGCAATCGTGCCAAGATAGGCGTGGGCCATGACGCAGATGATCATCAGCCAGGCGCAGGCGTCGTGGAGCGTGTAGGCGAGGGTGCTCCAACCCTCCCCGCCCAGGTCGTAGCGCATCATCAGGCCCGTGGTGGCGAGGCAGGCGACGATGAGGAGGATGAACCAGAAGAAGAGCTTCTGGCCGGCGTTGAAGCGGCCGGCGGGCACGTGGCCCTTGTAGCCGAGGTAGCCGCCGAGTGCCTTGAGCCAGACGACGTCGAGCTTCGAGAAGAGCATGTCGCGCGCCCAGAGCAGGATCGCCAGCAGCCCGCCGGCGATGAGCAGCCAGGAGGCCCTGCCGTGCAGGCGCGCGACCCCGTGGCCGAACTCGCCGAAGACCCGCTCCACCCCCGCCGAGATCAGCAGGCCCGTCGCGGCCAGGAGGACGAACGAGCCGAGGAGCGCGAGGTGGGTGAGACGCTCGACGATGCCGAAGCGCTGGATGAGCTCGGCGGGGAGCTTGCGCTCGTAGCGCTTGGGGCCGAAGGCCACGTAGTGGAGCAGGATGAGCGCCGCCACGAGGCCGATTGCCAGCCGGCCGTAGCGGCCGACGTAGCGCTCGCGCACCCAGGCGAGGCGCATGTCGAGGCCCGACTTGCCGAGGCGCGCGAAGAGCGGCTGCCCCACCGGCTTGCCCTTGCTGCCCACGGCCTGGGTGAGGCCGCGCGAGAGGAAGAAGGGCGAGCGGGTGGTGTGGCACTCCGTGCAGCCGTCGGCGCCGAGGGCCTGGGGCGCGGGACGCACGTTGTGGGCGAGCGGGATGTCGAGTGGCGCGCTCAGGTGGCTCGCCTCGCTCCTAAGCTCGCCCTTGTCGTCCAGTTCGTAGACCTTCCCCCCGGCGAGGTAGGCGGGGCTGACGTCCTTCTTCTTGAGCGCGCCGAGCATCGCCTTGATCTCGGCCTCCGTGTTCGCCTCGGGCGTGCCGTCCCCGTCGTCGTCCTTCACCTCCTCGGCCACGCGGCTGAACCGGCTGCCGACGTAGGCGGGGTCGAGCGGGACCAGGCTCTTGTCGGGCCGCCGGTTGGCGTAGTAGGTCGGCAGCATTCGGGTGAACACCTGGATGGTGCCCCCCTCGGCCAGGTCGTAGACCGGCGCGTAGAAGGTGGGGCCGCTGGGCTTGCGCGTGGCCAGGATGACGCCCCAGGTGGGGTCGGTGGGCCGCTCGAAGGCCAGGGGGAGCACGCGCGGCCGCGGCCCGGCGTGACACGTCTCGCACGCGAGCTTGCTGAGGTGGAGGCGTGGGAGGCCCCTGTGGGCGGGCACGGGCGCGCCGAGGCGCCCCGTGCTGTGGCAGCCGTTGCAGGTGAGGGACCATGCCTCCGCCTTCCGCACCTTGCGGTCGCCCGCAATGATGTGGTCGGCGCCGGCACGATGGCAGTCCACGCACTTCAGGCCCGCCTTCGAGTGGACGTCGGCGTCGAGGCAATCGCTCCAGTCGGCCTTGCCCTTCGCTCCTAAGGGGCGGCGGTGGCAGAAGAGGCAGTTGGCGTCGGGCGGCTTGCCTATCTCCAGGTGGACCTTCCCCTCGGGGGTGAAGAGGGCGAGGTCGTACTTCACCTTGATTGCGGGCTCCGCCGACTCTTCAGGCTTGGCGTCGGGCTTGGGCACGCTGAGTGCGGAGGTCTTGCCTTCCACAGCTCCGAAGCCTGCGCCCACGGTGGCGGCCCAGCGGAAGTTCATCGCGGCGATCTGCCCGGCGCGCTCGGTGTGGTCGTAGCCGCGCAGGGCGTGGCAGGCCATGCAGTCAATCTCCACCACCCCGCTCTGGTCCCATCGCGCCCCGAAGTAGTCGGGGCTGGCTTTCGGGAGCCCGTTGCTGGCAACGGGCGCGGCGGCCGTGCGGAGCGCGGGGTCGGCGGCGAGCTGGGCGTCGTAGCGTGCGCCCGCGGCGTCGAGCTCCATCCGCCCGCCGCCCACGTGGTAGGGGCCGAACTGGGTCGCCAGCTTGAAGGCGCCAATGTGGGCCTTGGGGTCGAAGGCGTTGGGCTTGGCCGGCAGCGCGCCGTGCGACAGCGGGGCAGCAGTCCCGGTCGTCCCGTCGAAGAGCGTCCACATGTAGCGGTCGGGCCGGTGCGGGACTGGCAGCGCGCTCGGATAGGCGCGGGGGTGGGTGCCCCTCGCCACGGTCTCGTAGCTGTGGCACCGCGGGCTGCTGCACGTCATCTTCGGGCTGTAGGGCGCCTGGCTGGCCGGGCCGATCGGGTTGCCCTTCTCGTCCATCAGCGTGATGCGGTGGACGAAGCGCGACTCGCCGGTGCGCGTGACCTCTGGCAGCGGCGGCATATCGCCCGCGCCGGCGAGCCCCTGGCAGGCGATGGCGATGGCCGCTGCGAACGTCGCAGCCATTGCGTGACGAGTCAAGGAGCGTCCTCCTCGCAAATGGGGATCAGGTTCCTCAACCTCTGGCCGGCGGGGATTCTACCAAAGGGGGGCAACGGAAGCAAGGGTGTTGGCCCCCGCGGTATGGCCCCTCGTCCTGGCGCCCGCCGGCCTCTTGAATCGTTGTCGTCGTCGTCCTCGTCCTCGAACGCGTAGGGAGGAAGCGACGACGACGACGAGGACGACGAGCACGAGAAGATGGCTGAGCGGGCGAGCGCCAGCACCGGAAGTGATATTGGAGGCCCTTGCGCGGGGGCAGCCCCTCGGATAGAATGGCGCGTGTAGCTGTGGCTCCCGCGCCTCTGCGTGGGGGTGGATTCGGATGAGAGCCTTCGCCCGCTGCCTCTTGCCGCTGTGCCTCCTGCTCGCCACTCCGGGGTGCGGCCTGCTCATGAGCATCTTCGGAAGGCCCAAGGTCGAGACGATTCACCCCCGCGTGTCGGGGATCGACTTCGAGGGCGTGGGGCTGCACTTCGACCTCGAGGTGCGCAACCCCTACTGGGTTCCCCTCCGCGTGCCCCTCGTGCGCTACGGGCTGGACGTGCAGGGGCGCGAGCTCCTCAAGTCCGAGGCCCCCCTCAAGGTCTCGCTCCCCGCCCGCGGCGTGGGCAGCCTCGCGGTCCCCGCCAGCGTCTCCTACGCGAACCTCTGGGGCGCATACGTGAACCTGAGGACCGCCGAGGAGGTGAGCTACAAGCTCCACGCCGACATCCTCTTCTCGATTCTCGGCCAGCGCTTCGAGCTCCCTGTCTCCCGCGAGGGGAAGTTCCCCGTCCTGCGCGCGCCGCGAATCAGCGACGTGACCTTTCGCGTGACCGAGGCCTCCCTCGTGCGGGCCGTCGTGACCATCGACGCCACGATGACGAACCCCAATGCCTTCGAGCTGGACGTTCGCGGCCTCGGCTACGACTTCAAGGCGGGCGAGGTCCACCTCGCCGGCCTCAAGGCCTCAACATCGGGCGCGATCGGCCCGGGGAAGACCGGGCGGCTGCTCATCGTGGGCGAGCTCTCCGCCGCTCGCACCGTCATCGAGCTCCTTCGCAGCGGGCGCATCGAGAAGCCCTCGCTCGTCCCCACGGGCACGATCAAGACGCCGCACGGCACGGTGTGCCTGGACCGCAAGGGCAAGAAGTGAGCACGACAAGGTCCTCTGCGCTGTTCAATCGTCCTCGTCCTCGTCCCTCGTCCTCGTCCTCGACTCTTCTCCCTCAAGCGAGGGGGATCGAGGACGAGGGACGAGGACGAGGACGAGGACGATTAGGAGGAACCGCAATGTCCAAGCGCGCCTTCACCCTTGTCGAGCTCCTCGTGGTCATCTCCGTCATCGCGCTCCTCTCGGCCATCCTGTTGCCGGTGGCCCACAAGGTGCGCGGGCAGGCCCGAAGGAGCCGGTGCCTGAACAACCTCGACCAGCTTGGGAAGGCGATCACCCTCTACGTTGACGACCACGAGCAGTGGTATCCGTGCGCCACGCTGATGCCGTCCACCGAGCCGAAGGGGGGCCTGCCGCGCATCCGCGACCTGCTCTCCCCGCGCTACGTCACCCCCGAGGTCTTCGAGTGCCTCGACGACAGGCCCACCGACCCCGCCTACAAGTTCCCCACCTACTTCGAGGGGGAGGGCTCCAGCTACGAGTGGGCGGAGCTCCTGAACCACCAGAAGGCCGGACGCCCCATCAGCCACCGCTTCATCCGCATCGAGGCCGTGCCGATCCTCCGGGACTACGAGCCGTTCCACCGCTCCTCCGGCGGCTCGCGCGTCGGCATCAACGGCCTCTTCTACGATAACCACGTGGAGAGCCTCTAGTGCGCCGCAAGCTCATCCTCCTCGCCATTGCAGCAGTGTGCCTGGGAAGCACGGGCTGGCTCCTGGCCGGCTACCTCAAGCCGAAGCCGGCCCCGACGACCGCCGAGCAGGTGGTGGACGCGATGATGGCCTCGGACCCCGCCGAGCTGGGGGAGAAGCAGCTCGACACCTGGCTCCGCCAGGTGGCCGCGATGGCCGAGCGCCTGCCGCCCCACGAGATGCAGAAGCTCGTCGAAAAGGCCCTTACAGACGAAACCCTCCGCGAGCGCTTCGAGTCCCTCACGCCCGAGGAGCGCCACAAGCTCGCCAACCTCGTCTCCGAGGAGCAGCGTGCCCGCATGATGGCCAAGATGGCCACCGGCTTCGTCGCCATGCTCAAGAGCATGCCCCCTCCGCTCCGCAAGAGCATGCTCCAACAGATGCGCGAGAAGCACGAGGCCCGCAAAGGCGAGCGTCCCCAGATGAGCAAGCAACAGGTCGCCCAATGGCTCGCCGGCACCACCCCCACCCAGCGCGCCGAGATGGTCCGCGCCATGCGCGAGATGCGCACGATGCTCCAGGAGGCCGGCCTGAAGGAGTAGGCGCTTCGGTCATGCCTCGCGCGTCAGCGAGGATGGATGGATGAATGAATGGATGAATGGATGGCTGGATGGGTGTCAGAGGCCTTCACTCTTTCATTCATCCAATCATCCAATCATCCAATCATCCAATCCCTCAATCATCCATTCATCCACCCATCCATTCATCCCCCCTGTCTGGTGTCGCACGCCGCCACGGTTGGAGGGCCAAGAGTGATGCCCATCCGGATCAAGCCTCATCATTTCATTGACATCGTGGCCGAGATCGGCCGCGGCCAGACCGCCTGGCAGCCCCACCCCTACGGCCACGCGGTCCACACCGTCGCCGCCCGTCTCCTGGCCGACCCCGACGCGATGCTGGAGATGGAGCTTGGGGCCGACGACATCTGCGCCCCGTGCAACCACAACGTCGGCGGCCTGTGCGACGACGCGATTGACATCAGCTTCCGCCCCGCCGCGCCGAGCTCAAAGCGCGAGTGGAACCTCCTCATTGACCGCCGCTGGTGCCAACGCCTGGGCCTCGCCCAGGGCGACCGCCTCACTGCCCGCCAGTTCTGCGAGCGGCTCAAGGCCCTGAGGCCGGACCTCGCGGCCATCTACCCCGAGCTCCCGCCCGACCGCGTGGCCGCCAAGGCGCGCGATGTCTGGGGCGGGCTGGCCCACTTCCTCTATTGACTTCTGCATAAGGAATACAAAGGAGAGCCGTTGCCCCTACCCTTGTGGCACAGCCGCCCTCGGCTGTGCTCCCCTGAGAAAGCCCACAGGCGAGTGCGCCTGTGCCACACACCGCGAGCAACGCCTCTGCATTTCTTATGCAGAGGTCAATGACGGAGTTGTCGCGCGGGGCCTCCGAGCATCCTTTGCCCGCGGCGTGCTCTCATTCTCACATTCTCAAGAACGTGAGAATGACGGCGCGGCACGCGCAGCAGGTCCCGCCAGGCCAGTACCCAAGGGAGTTGTCGCGCGGGGCCGCCGAGCGTCCTTTGCCCGCGGCGTGCTCTCATTCTCACATTCTCAAGAATGTCAGAATGACGGCGCGGCACGCGCAGCAGGTCCCGCCAGGCCAGTACCCAAGGGAGTTGTCGCGCGGGGCCGCCGAGCGTCCTTTGCCCGTGGCGTGCTCTCATTCTCACATTCTCAAGAATGTCAGAATGACGGCGCGGCACGCGCAGCAGGCACGGCCAGGCGAGTACCCGAGGGAGTTGTCGCACGGGGCCGCCGAGCATCCTTTGCCCGCGGCGTGCTCTCATTCTCACATTCTCAAGAATGTCAGAATGACGGCGCGGCACGCGCAGCAGGTCCCGCCAGGCGAGTACCCGAGGGAGTTGTCGCGCGGGGCCGCCGAGCGTCCTTTGCCCGTGGCGTGCTCTCATTCTCACATTCTCAAGAACGTGAGAATGACGGCGCGGCACGCGGAGCAGGCACGGCCAGGCGAGTAGCTATTGAATCATGCATGAGAAACGCAAAGAAGAGCCGCTGCCCCTGGCTTTGTGGCAGAGCCGCCCTCGGCTGTGGTCCCCCTGAGAAGGCCCACAGGCGAGCGCGCCTGTGCTGCACACAGGGAACAACGCCTTTGCATTTCTTATGCAGAAGTCAATAATCGTCCTCGTCCCTCCTCCTCGACTCCCTTTCCACCAAGCCAGGAGAATCGAGGACGATTCAGACCCAATACAGATTATTGCCGACGCGGCCGGTGAAGAAGTCGACGATGATCCAGGCGCCGCAGGCGGTGAACTGGCCGAGGATGAGGCCGAGGAAGAACAGGCGGGTCTTGCGGTACAGCTTCGCACCGCCGTAGGACAGCACGAGCAGCTTCACCGCCCACGCGATCAAGATGCTGGCCCACATGAAATCGGTCATCATGATGGTCGAGAGCGGCAGGCCCATGGGGTGGAGGGGCCACCAGACGAAGCGGTGGTGCAGAATGGTGAGCACGGACATGACAGCGGCGCCGAACCCCGTGAAGAGCAAAGCGTCGAAGTCCGGCCCCGACGGGTTGTTCATCGCCGTGCCCAGGAACGTGTAGGGGTACTGCGGCCCGCCACGGAAGAACCAGTCGTTCGCGTTCGCTCCCCCCTCCGTGTAGGCGATGCGCATGGTCATCCAGATGGAGCTGAGGAGAGCGACGACGACGGCGATGGCCATTGCCCAGAAGAGCCTGCGGCGGCGGCCGGGGAGCTCGGAGCCGAGCTTCAGGCCGTTGGCGGCCGAGGCCATGACGAAAATCCGCACGTCGGACATCCAGACGTAGCTCAGGCCGAAGGCCACCATCGTGGAGGGCGGCATGCCGTCGGAGCCGAGCGCCGAGATGACGGCGGTAGAGGATATGACGGGCGCACGCGCCGCCGCCAGCCCGCCACCCGCCACCACCCGCGTGATCCCGTAGAAGGTCGCAAGCGACAGCACCACCATCGCCACCGCGATGCCGGGCGACATCCCGCTCCGCCACAGCCATGCGGCCATGTAGACGACGCAGATGGCCGTGCCCCAGAAGGCGAAGGGGTACGACATCACCTCGTCGGAATCGTCCACGTCCTTCCCGCGCCCGAACGCCTTGGCGGCGACGTTTCGCAGGTGGCCCCGGCTGAGCCAGAGGCCGATGGCCACGAGCGCCAGGAGCGCCCCCAGGCTCTGGTGGCACACCAGCGGCCCCCCGCCGTTCTGGCTGTAGCCGTCCAGGTGCCGCACAAAGCCCTGGGCCGTCACGAACCCGTCGAAGCCCAGCATCTTGAAGAGGCCCCGCTCGATCTGCGTGATGAGGCTGAAGACCCAGAGGCTGAGGGCCATGTCGAGCCGCAGCATGTAGGCGAAGCCGGCCATCGGGAAGCTGATGTTGAGCTGGAGCCGCGCCGCCCCGCGGAAAATGTCCAGCCGAGTCCCCAGCACCAGCTTCTCAGGCACCGACGCGGGAAAGTAGAAGTTCAGGCCGTTGTACGACACCACGAGTGCGGGGATGAGGATTCCCGCCCAGAGCCAGCCGCTGCGGAGCACGGGGTTGGTGAAGCCCGGCTTCTCCTCCGCCTTCACCATCTCGATGGGCAACTGCACCATCGGATAGACCAGCCGCTCGCGCTCCACCCATTGGCGGCGCACGATGACCATGACGGCGATCATCGTGAAGTAGAGGGCGAAGAGGAAGCTCAGCCACATGGCGAGCGGCACCACCCAGGCCCCCCAGGGGATCGTCTCGCCCCGCGGCATCCCCTCGAAGAGCCACTTCACCGCCAGCGAGTCCGTCGGCCGCACCCAGCTCGGAAGGTGGGGCACGATCAGCGTGTCCCAGCCGTTCTCCGGCGACGCGAAGTATTCGGCCGCGATGTCGGGGATGAACGACGCGGTCATGCCCATCGAGGGGATCGTGGTCGCCACGATCATCATGACGTAGACCACGAGGAGCTCGCCCGCGTTGAGCGCCAGCCCGACCCACCGCAGCACCCCGTTGAGCATGAACACCAGCACGAAGAACAGGAAGAACGCCGCCGGCGTGCTGAAATCAATGTCCATGTACGAGCCATGGATCTTGTGGAGGTTGTACGGCGAGGCCACGCCGATGAAGAGGCACATCAGGCTGCCGACGGCGAGCGCGCGGAGGCTGAAGGCCTCGCGGACCCCCGCGAGGGCCGGCGCCCCGTCTTCCCCAAAGGGGTCGCGCGCCCCCCTGGGCGCGGCCAACGCCTCTCTCACCTCGCCATTGCCCATCAACGGAATCCCCTATGGGTGGCATCCTCAAGAGGCCGTGAAGGAATCACACGGACGGACACGGACACGCACGGACGGGCAGATTCCTCGGCGATGGGCGTGTGTCCGTGTCCGTCGGTGTAGGTCCGTGTCATTTCTTCTCAGGCTCTCAAGCGTCCCCGCTTGAGGGTGCCACCGGCGTGTCGCATCCTACCCCTGGCGGGGGGGCGTGTCAAGGCGGGGTTCCTGGACCCCAATCGTCCTCGTCCCTCCTCCTCGTCCCTCGTCCTCGACTCTTCTCCCCTACGGCCAAGGGGATCGAGGACGAGGACGAGGGACGAGGACGAGGACGATTCGGGGCCATGCTGCTTTCCCGCGCACCCCGTTGACTTCCCACCCTTGCGGCGCTATAATCCCGGCAGAGGGAGGCTGAGGCGGCTTGACACAGGAGGTCCGGCCATGAGGAACGTGGCTCTTACACTTGCAGCGGCGCTCTTCGCTCTCCCCGCGCTCGGCGATGTGGTTCACCTGAAGAACGGGGGCGCGCTCGAGGGGCAGGTCACGCTAACCGACGATGGCGCGGTGATCAAGCTCCCCGTGGGCGAGATACGGGTCTCCAAGGATGCCATCGCGCGCATCGAGAAGAAAGAGACGGCGATTGAGGAGTACATCAAGCGCGCGACGACGATCAAGGAGGACGACGCGGAGGCCCACTACCAGCTCGGGCTCTGGGCGCAGGGGGCCGGGCTGAGGATTCAGGCGAAGGATGAGTTCGCAAAGGCGCTCGCCCTGAAGCCCGACCACGACGGCGCACATCAGGCCCTCGGCCGCCGCAAGGTGGACGGGCGCTGGATGAGCGCAGAGGACGACATGCGTGCGAGGGGCCTCGTGCAGCGCGAGGGCCAGTGGATGTCGCCCGAGGCCGCCGCAAGGCTCGAGGCCCTCAAGGCCGAGGTGGAGGCCGCGCGGGCGCGACGCGAGGCCGCCGAGGCCGAGCTCAGAAGGGTCCAGGTGCAGCAGCCAGTCCCCGCACCAGCCTACACCTACGACGCCTACTACAGCACCCGCCCGCTCTACTCGAGCTACTACACGACGGTGCCCTACTACGGCTACAGCTACGGCTACACCTACCCCTATGTGGGTTCTTACTACGTCAGCCCGTGGCCGTCATTCTACTACGCCAGGCCCTACACCTACTGCTGGCCGAGCATCGGGCTGTCGTTCAGTTGGCACCGCGGCGGCTCGCACTGGTCCCACCACGGCGGCTGGTCGGGCGGCTGGCGCCCCGGCGGCTCGCACGGCGGCCCGCCCCGTCCTCCGCGCCGGTGACGAACCCTCCCAGGTAGCCCGCCTCTCCGAGGCGGAGTCCCTCGGCCCGTGAGGGGCGGGCTACATCGCCCCTCCCCATCTAGCCGGAAGAATGCTCTTACTTGCCCTTGGGGCTGGGCTGGGCCTTTCGCCAGACGTCGTGCCACTTGAGGGTGGCTTCGCGGCGGTGGTCGGTGGAGCCGGCGGCCTGGAAGCCGACGTTGGCGCGGAGGATGAGGCGGAGGGCGAGGTCGGCCTTCTGGCGGACCCCCTCGTCGGCATCGCCCAGGAGCAGGATCAGGCCGGGGACGGCGGCGCGCGCCTGCTCGCGGAAGAGGCCGAGTGCGACGGCGGCGCGCTCGCGGAGCTGGCGCGACGGCGCGGTGAGCTGGCCGATGAGGGCGGGGATGGCGTTCCTGGCCTGGAGCGCGCCGAGGGCGGAGACGGCTTCGGCCTGAACGTCCTCGGCCTTGTCGGCCAGCATCTCGATCAGCCGCGGAATGGTGGCGGCGGCACGCAGGTCCTTCAGTGCAACCACGGCCGTCGCGCGAACGTAGGGGTCGGCGTCGCCCAGGAGCTCGACGAGTGCGGGCACGGCCTCCTTGCCGGCCACCTGTGGCAGGGCGGCCGCGGCGGCGCCGCGGACGCCGGGGTCCTTGTCCTTCAGCAGGGCTGGGAGTGCGGCGGCGAGGGCGGGGTCCTTGCGGCGGAGGAGCTCGGCGAGTGCGGTGCGGCGCACGCGCGCGTGGGGGTGGGCCAGCCAGGCCTTGAGCCGCTCGGCGGCGCGCTCGGGCTGAAGCTCCGCGATGGCGAGCGCGGCGTCGGCCCGCACGGCCTCGGAGGCGTCCTCAAGCAGCGGCTCAAGCTGCGGCACCACCGCGGCGTCGGCGGCCTGGCCGAGTGCGGCAATCGCCTCGCGCCGCACGAAGGTGTCGGGGTCGCGCAGGAGCACTCCGAGCGCCCAGACCGCGTCGCGGTCGCCCTTGCCCACGAGGCCCAGGGCGTTGGCCACGCGTGCGCGGAATACGCTGTCGTCGTTTCGCGCGGCCTTGATGAGCCAGGGGACCGCCTTGTCGGGGAAGCGTTTGATGGTGTCGAGTGCCTGGAGGCGGTCGCGGCGGTCGGGCAGCTTGAGGCGGGCGATGGCCTCGACGACGCGGTGGCTCTCCTCGCCGTGCTGGGGCGGGGGGGCCTCCGTCGCCTCGCCTCCGCACACTGCCCCGGCGAGCATCACCACCAACACCGCCAGCCAACCTCGCTCCATTTCGCTTCCTGTCGCGGCCCAGGGGAGAGCAGACAGCAAAGGAAAAATGGTAGCAGAAGCGGGCCGGGAAATCAAAGCGATTTGACCGCCGAAGCCGTCGCGGATAGCATAGTTGGCGTGGGAGAGAATCACCCGTGAGGTGACCCTCGGGCCGGCAGCACAAGGGACGACATGAGCAGAGCAACAATCCGTGGGGCGGGTTTGGCGTGCGTGGCGGCGCTGGCGTTGGCTTCCCATGCCGGGGCAGCGGCGCCGCCGGGCGTGAGCTTCGAGGGCGCGAAATGGGTCTGGGCGTGGCCGGACCCCGGCAGGAACACGCCCGAGCCTTCCGATGGCTCGTGCTACTTCCGCGTGGAGGTGCCCCTGCCCGCCGACGCGGCGGTGAAGAGCGCCGAGATCGCCATCGCGGTGGACAACCTCTACCTGCTCATCGCCAACGGCAAGTTCGTGGGGCGCAGCAACCCCAACCCCGATGACTGGCGGGTCGCGAAGCGGTTCGACCTCACGGGGCTGCTGGTGCCGGGGCGAAACGTCCTCGCCGTCGAGTGCGCAAACACCGCTCCAGGCCCGGCAGGACTCCTGGCAAAACTGCTCGTTCAACTGGCCGACGGCCAGCAGGTGGCGCTCAGGAGCGACGAGGGCTGGAAGTGCACCGACAAGGAGGCCAAGGGCTGGCAGGAGCCGGCCTTCGACGACAAGGCCTGGCAGAAGGCATACCTCTACGGCGAGTACGGCTCGGCGCCCTGGGGCAAGTTCGCTCCCGCGCTCGCCCAGACGCCCGTCCTGAAGCCCGAGCTGGGGAAGGCGCCGGTCCTCGACTGGCAGGCCGCGGCCGCAAGCCCCGGCCTCTCCCTCCGCGTGACCACCGAGCTCCCCCCGCCCGAGGACTACCCCTGGCCAGAGGGCATCGCCTTCGTGGGCGACGACTGCTCGCTCTACATCCCGCGCGGCGGCACAGGCTCGCGCTACGACAGCCTGACCGTGACCATTTTCAACCCCCGCAAAGCGCGCACCTTCCCCGAGCACGACCTTCCCGCGCCCATGAAGGTGGGCCACAAGCTCTACGCCCTCAAGCCGGCCCGCCCCGGCGTCAAGCCCATGCTCCTCCTCGACGCCGGCAAGGGCGCCATCGGCTCGCCGAGCGTGACCTTCGACGGCAAGGCCATCCTCGTCTCGATGGTCGCCGAGGGCGAGGGCTTCTTCCACATCTGGCGCGTGCCCGTGGGCGGGATGTCCTCATCCCGCGACGCGGCGTCGGGAGACGCCGCCCACAAGCCCGTGCGCCTGACCGACGGGCCGTTCCACGACATTGACCCCGTGGAACTGCCCGACGGGCGCATCGCCTTCACCTCCACCCGCATCGGCACGTTCGAGGAGTACCACAACCCGCCCTCCCGCGCGCTTTTCGGGATGAATCCCGACGGCAGCGGCATCCGCCCGATCACCACCACGTTCATCTTCGACAACGAGCCTGAGGTGATGGCCGACGGCCGCATCATCTTCATCCGCTCCGACAACTTCTTCGACCGCGGCAAGGTGGAAACCCTCCTCCACGCCGTCCACCCCGATGGCACGGGCGGCTACACGGAGTTCGGGCTCGACGTCGGCCCGGACTACGGCGGGCGGCTGCGCGCGATCAACTTCGGCTGCCCGGCGCCCCTGCCCGACAACCGCGTGGCCTACCTCTCGGGCGGCGGCATTGATGTCGGCCGCACCGGCGGCCTCCCCGGCGCCGCACGCCACTTCGGGCTCGACGCCGGCGACGTTTCGGCCATGCCCGACGGCCGCCTCCTGTGCACCCTCGCTCGCCGCGCCGAAATCGAGGTCCCCGCAGGCAAGCGGACCCGCAAGATTGTTGACATCAGCTACGAGAAGATCGCCATCCTGGACCCCAACAACCCGAAGGGGGGCGTGGTGCTCCTGCACGATTCGCAGGGCACGGCACTCCACTCGCCCGTCTTCCTCGGCCCAAGGCCCCGCCCGCCCGTCCTCGCGCCCAAGATGAACGAGCGGAAGGCCGACGACCCGCGCGCCACGGGCGTGCTCTTCTGCCAGAACGCGCGCCTCACGAAGAACTACACGGCCGGCTGGGGCCACGTCCGAGCCATCCGCGTCCTCGGCGGAAAGGGCCTCACCGTCCGCTCCTCCCACTCCTACATCGTCCACGCCGGGAACGAGACGGTGGAGTTGGGCACGGTGCCGCTGGCGCCCGACGGCTCGTTCGCGGTCGAGGTGCCCGCCGACATGGCCATCTCGTTCCAGGCGGTGGACGCGGAGGGCCGCTCGGAGCTGAACGAGATGTCGTGGATCTACGTGCGGCCGGGCGAGCACCGCGGCTGCGTGGGCTGCCACCAGGAGCGCCGCCTCACCCCGTCCATCTCTGTGCCAACGATCCAGGCCCTTCAGACCCGCCCCCTGAAGCTCGTCGGCCAGGGCCAGCCCCACCGCTTTCGCGGCAACAACGCCGCAGTGACCGGCCTCATGGAGATGCAGTTCGACCGCTACCGCGAGGTCGCCGGCCTCAACCGCTATTCCGAGACGGCCGCGCCTCTGGCCACAGGACCCCAGGAGGTGGCGGCACTCGTCGCCCAGTTGAAGGGGGCCGACGAGGGGCTGCGCATCTCGGCTGCCCAAAGGCTCGCAATCTTCCGCGACCCCGCCGCGGCGCCCGCGCTGGCCGAGCGGCTGAAGGACGAGAGCCGCGAGGCGCGCGTGGCCGCCGCGCTCGCCCTCGCCACCTGTGGCACCCGCGCCTCCGTGCCCGCGCTCCTCGACGCCTTGACGGATGAGGACCCCCTCGTCGCCCAGGCCGCCGCGCTCGCTCTCGAAAACCTCACTTGCCACGCCGAGCCGGCCTCAGGCTTCAACGGCCCGGCCGAGCGCGCGAAGCTCGCGGATGCCTGGCGGGGCTGGCTCAAGGCCAACCCCTGGGAGAAGGTGGAGAAGGAGCTCGCCGCGCGGCTCGACGACAAGGACCGCGACGCTGTGCGGCGCGCCGCGGTCGCCCTCGGCCGCATCGGCTCAGAGGCCGCCCGCGCCGCACTCCGCACCTACGTGGCACGCGACCGCGAGAACAACCCCTACCCCGAATGGCGCAAGGGCCACAGCGGCGACGGCGCCCGCTTCAACTCCCTCTCGCCCGCCAACCCCCGCACCCTCCAGGCCGCCACGCGCGCGGTCGGCTATCTGAGGGACAAGGAGGCCGTGCCTCTCCTGGCCGAAACCCTCATCCGCTTCGCCGACCCCGGCCCGGGCAACCTCTTCCTCGCCGAGGCCTGCGCCGAGGCCCTCGGACGCATCGCCACCCCCGAGGCCGAAGCCGCTCTCATCGCGGCATTCCCCAAGCTCAAGGACTACCCGCACCACGCCGGCTGGTACGGCGACCACGGGGCGCTCATCGCCTGCCACGCCGCACCCATCCACTACTTCATCATCGAGGCCCTCGACGCCCTCGGCTCCACGAAGGCCGGCCACGTCGTGCCGCACCTCATCCGATCGGTGCCGACCGACCCCGACCGGGCGCTCTTCCCCTACAACGACGACTACGAGGCCGTGACCGGCCGCGTCATCCGCCGCCAGGGGGCCGAGGAGGCCGTCGTGGGAACCTGCCTCGCCGTCCTGGGCGACGCTGAGGCGAAGCCCGTCAAGGAGATTCAGGCCGCCTTCGGCACCCACGGCGCCTGGGCGGGGCGTCCCGACGCCGAGAACCGCGCCGCGCAGATTCTCTCCCTCACCTGCCGCGACCGCAAGTGGGAGCCGCGCATCCGCGCCGCCTTCGACCGCTACCGAGCGAAGCCGGTGGACATCATCCGCGAGTTCGACCACGGCATCCCAGTCGTCCACAAGCTCCCCGCGAAGCACTGGGTCTGCTTCTTCCTCGCCCGCGCGCTCGGCAACCTGGCGGCCCCCGAATCCGCCGAGCACCTCATCGCCGCACTCGACCAATCGCCCCCCGAAGGCTCGCTCCCCCATCCCGACCCCCTCGGCCCCGGCGTGCTCTTCCTCCACGGCGACCTCACGCCCTGCTGGCGCGCCGCCGTGGCCTGGGCGCTCGGACGCATCGGCGACAAGCGCGCCGCGCCCGTCCTCCTCAAGGTCGCGGGCGACATGAAGAGCGCGCCCGACACCCGCCACGCCGCCGCCGAGGCCCTCGAGCGCATCGCCGACCCCGCGAGCGTCGAGGCCGTTCGCGCCCTCGCCGCGACGCACCCCGAGGTCTCCACCCGCAAGGCCCTCCTCCGCGCATCCTCAGTCGCGACACCTTAACGCGGCCAAACGCCGCAACCAAAAGGGATGATTGGATGGATGGATGATTGGATGATTGTCTGACATTCATCCACCCATCCATGCATCCATTCATCCTCGCCAACACGTGCGCAAGGCGCGCACGAGTGACAACCGTAGAGTCTAATTCGCGAGGAACTGAAGGATTCGGGCGGCGTAGCCCTGGCTCTTCGGGTTCTTGTCGGCTGACATCCGAAGCGTGAGCTCGTGCTCCCCCGGCTTCAGCTCGGCGTCGAAGATGTAGGCCCAGGGGATGTGCAGCCCGCCGCTCCACTGGGTGAACTGGTCGAGCTTGCGGATGATGCCCTCGACGCCGCGGATGCTCTCCTGGGACGTGCGGCTGTTGTGCAGATCGTTCACCGCGAACTCGAAGAACAACAGGTCCACCGGCCCACTGGCGAAGACCGTGCTCTTGAGGCGGAAGGGCGCGAGCGTGCTGTCGGTGGACGAGATGCCGGCGTTCACGAAGTCGAACTTCGTGTCGGGGTATCGTTTCTGGAGCATTTCCGCCGTGAACACCCGCCATCCATTCGCCTCCGTGATTGATCCTCCGAGAAAGGCCACCCGCGCCTTCTTCTCCCGCTCGATCTTGATCCGCGAATTGTCGAGCCGGCCCCGGAACCCGTAGCACTGGTCGGGCGAGGGCAGCATGACCATCTTCATCTTCTCTCCGGCCAGGAGAGGAGACGCCGCAAGCAGCGTCAGCGCGATAGCATGCAGGGAGTTGTTGCATCTCCAGGTCTTCATCTGTTGCTCCTAATGGCCCGGCGCGGCCTTTGGCCGCAACCAAAAGAACGTCGAACGCTGAACTTCGAACATCGAACGTTGAACGAGAAGAGGTCCTTAGCCCGACGTTGGACGTTGGACGTTCGAAAGTTCGACGTTCGACGTTGGAAAATGTGCGCGCGCCGAGAAGGTTTTGCCCAGTAGTAGCGTGGGTGTCGAGGTTGGGTATGCTCCCCTGGCGCCGGAGGGCGGTCGTCACGATCACGGGGTCCCATCCTTCTGGGGCGCTTGCGGTGTTGGCGAAGGCGGGCTCTTGCCCGCCGCGTCGTCACCTGCGATGTCGAGCCCCGTCCAGCCGAGGAGGAAGTCGGGAATCTGGCCGAGGCGGAGACCGATGCGTGCCGCGACAAGCAGCGCTCCGGAAACGTCCAGATCGAAGGAATCCGCCAACTTCGCAGGGACGTCGCGGCCCCTGTTCTTTTCGGTGAGAGCGGTCATATTGATTCCGAGGATGGTCTCACTCACCCGCAGGGCTGTAACGGGATCACGTGGACGAGGCGAATAGCATTGGTTCTCGTGGCGAAGGTGACTACTGCCAACGAAGAGATGGGCTAGCCCAAGGAGCAGGTTGCGCTTCCATCCCTGAACGTGCTCGCGGCCGCATTCTTCGGCGCACAACATGTCAGTTGGCAAGAATGGGACGAACGGGTAGATGCCGGAATGCCAGTCTTCGCCGTTCTCGCGGTCAGGCCCGACCCGGTGCCTGCCCACGAAGCCGTACTTCACGGATGCACCCCACCCCGCGGCCAGAGTGAACCAATCGCTCGCGCCCAACTCGACGCCCACGGGACCCCCGACGCCGAGTTCCAGCGTGAAGCAGTCGGCCAAGTCGAGCCAACGGTTCTGCCAGTAGGCCGCGGGGCTGGCGCAGCCCGCGGCGAGAAGAGCAAGCCCAGCTAGGACGAGTCCCGTGCGGCGCATGGGCGGTCTCCTCTTGGCGGGTCGGGCGAAGAGGGATGCTTCGGCTTCGCCTCAGCATGACAGTGAGGGGCGCGGGGACGTGGCAATCTGGCCGCCTGCCCCGAGTATAGCCTGTCGTCTTGGGATTGCAAGTGGGACCATCGAGGCCGCCTGAAGGCCGAACTACGAACGAGGAGACTGGCCCCCATCTATGGAAGACGGCCACGGGTCGCCGCTGCGCCCCTCCGCGCGCGCAGGCTCAGAGGACTTGCGATAGCCTGTCGGAGTGCGGTCGCTTGAGACCGCTGTGGACTGCCGAAGCGTTCACCTCCCGAGCAACCTATGCCCTTGGGATCGCCCCCGCTACACCCGGCGAGGGTTCTTCTGCCCCGACGCTCGCGAAGCCCACAGCGGCGTCCAGCCGCCGCACTCCGACAGGCTGCCGCATGCGATCCGGCGCCTGCGCGCACCGGGGAGTCTCGCTGTCTCTTGGCGCGACGCTAGCTGGAGCCATACTCACAGACAAGCCGGCACGTTCCGCGTGCTGCATGGGACACGACCTTGACCCTGGCGTGGGTGCGGGCTATGATTGCGGGCACGGAGGGAAGGAGAGAAGGCGTGATAGCATCGCAAGGGCGGTTGCGGGCCGCGGGGCTCCTTGTGGCGGGCCTCGGCGTGGGGCTTCTCGCGGCTACTGGCGCGCAGGCGGGCGAGGCCGACCCGCTGCTGGACAAGGCGTGCTGGATTTGGTGGGACAAGGATACGAATGCGATTCAGGAGCCTTACCGGACCTCCGAGTTCTCATTCACGAAGGAGCTCGCCATCGAGGGCGAGGTGAGGAGGGCGACGCTGCGGGTGACGGCGGAGAGCGTCTACAGCCTGCTGGTCAACGACAAGCCGGCCGGCTCGGATGAAAACTGGCAGACGCTCGAGACCTACGACATCAAGCCGTTCCTCGCCCAGGGCAAGAACAAGCTCCTGATCAAGGCCAAGACCAAGACCTGGTTCGCCGGGCTTTTTGTGGCGGGCACGGTCGAGCTGGCGAACGGGACGGCCCTGACCATCCTCTCCGACAAGACGTGGGACTGTTCGAGCGCGGCCGACGGCAAGGTGGGCAAGGCGGAGGAGGTGCTGCGGGGGCTGAACGGCGGCTGGTGGAACAATTGCAATCGCCTGATGGAGATGCCCGAACAGTGGTATCGGCTGAACACGGAGCTTGTGACCCCCTGCATCCCCTGGGCGAAGCCGCTGGCGGGCGGCAAGCTGAAACTTCTCTTCATCCAGCCCCGCGTCACCCAGCGCGACACCGTCGAGCTGCTCCAGCGGGCCGACGTGGACGCGACGGTCGTCTTCAGCGACTTCCACGAGTTCACCCGCGACCAACTGCGCGCCCCCTTCTTTCCCCTCACCAAGGGGCAGCGGCGGGAGGACATCGTGGCCGACCTCACGAAAGCGCTCCAGGGCACCTACGACGCCATCATCCTCGGCCCCGTCGAGGAGAGCGTCTTCTACGAAGTCGTCGCCGACAGGCTCAAGGCGATGGTCCAGGGCGGCACCGGCCTCATCTACACCGCCATCCCGCCCCGCAAGGTGACGAAGGAGGGCGAGAAGAAGCCCGTGATGGATCCTGCCTTCGAGAAGGAACTCACCGCCACGCCCATCACCACCCCGCCGCCGATTCTGACTCAGGGCATTCCCTACGCGGCGCTGCCCGGCTTCCGCCTGACCGAGAAGGACAAGGAGAAGGACTACCGCAAGGTGGCCGCGCTCTTCCAGTTCGGCAAGGGCCGCGTCATGCGCCTCGGCCTCGCCGGCGGCTGGGGCCTCTTCGCCAACGCCCCCGACCGCAACGACCTCCACTACGAATACTACCAGTCCTTCGCCATCAAGGCCATGCTCTGGGCCGCCGGGCGCGAGCCGGCCGTCCAGTTCCAGGACTTGCCCGCAACAGTGCAGGCCGATAACCGAACGCCGCGCGAGCTGGCCTTGCACCTTGCGGGCAAGGGGGACTACACGGTCTCCCTCGCCATTCGCTGCCCCGAGCGCCTGTACTACTCGCCAGATCAGCCCGTTGCGGCGCCTGGACCCAGACAGAACGAGGCGATCCTCCGCGCACTCCATGAGGCGAAGCAGGAGGTCAAGCTCGACGGCGTAGCGCACATGCAGTTCCCGCGGCCCGACCTGCCCAGTGGCTCCTGTTTCCTCGATGTTGTGGTCGCCGACACCAAGGGGAACGTGAACTGGGGGACGGTCGCCTTGGCAGTCACTGATCTCTGGCGTAGGCGCATTCGGGCTCTTCGGCTCTCTCCGCCCTGGATTGACGTGGCCGACAGCAAGGCAGCCGCCTTGAAGGCTACTGTGGATCTCCTGCACCCAGCATCCGCCTACACGAGCGTACACTTCGAACTCCTGGACAACTATGACCGCCTGCTAGAGCAGAAAGAGGTAAAGGTGGCGCGGAGCGCGCGCGCTGCTGAGGCGACTTTCAAGGTCAAGTCATTCGCCACCACCCTCGGCCGCGTACGGGCCGAACTGTGGTTCGCCGATGCGGCGGTCGACACGGCGGTCGCGCGCTTCACCGCAGTGCGGCGGGACTGGGACCGGTTCTTCTTTGTGGGGTGGGCGGGGTTCCCGGGCGACCACGCGGGGAACGTGTATGCCCGTGTGCTGGCGAGCCTGGGCTTTGATGCGGGACGCGGGATGCGGGTGACGCACGATACCCTGGAGGCCGCGGACACGGTGGCGCTGCCCGGCTACTCGGGCCTGCCGCGCCATGCATTCGACCTCAAGCCCGAAGAGCTGAAGCGGACCCACGAGGCGACGGAGAAGCTCAAGGAACAGCTCCCCTTCGACCCCGTGGCCTACTACTGCGGGGACGAGATTGATTACGGCGGCGGCGACGAGCTGCCAGGCCGCGTCGCGGACTTCCGCTCCTTCCTCCGCGACCGCTACCGCACCATCGCCGCACTCAACAAGCAGTGGGACACGGCCTACGCCTCCTTCGACGAGGTCTACCCCATCGCCCGCCGCAGCACACTGAAGGAGGATGAGAAGGGCAAGCTCATCCTCGAAAAGGACTACCTGGAGCAGGCGAAGGCCACGGGCAACTTCAGCAGATGGATTGACCAGTGGCTGAGCAACTACAAAGCGTTCAATGATATGGCCCGCCGCCCTCGCGCGGTCATCAAGGGCTTCGACCCACACGCCCGCGTGGGGGTGGACTGCCCGATGTGGCCGATGGCAAGCTGCGGGCACGACTGGTTCACGTTCATGCAAGAGTTCGAGATGTTCGCCCCCTATGGCAAGGAGGGCGAGGTGCTGCCCTACGAGGACGCCCGCTCGTTCGCCAAGCCCGACTCATTCCTCGGGCTCGAGTACGGCGGCTACATCTACAACGCCTTCTGCCGCGGCGAGGAGCTGACCGATACCGAATGGCACCACTGGCGCATCTGGCACGGACTTCTCCGCGGCTTCACGAGCACCTGGTTCTACCAGCTCACGCCGCCGGGCAACGAATCGTGCATCAGCCCCGGCCTCACCCCCGTGCCCACGCTTCAGCAGTACGCCCGCGACCTGGCGACGATTCGCAGCGGCTACTACAACGTCTTCACCCGCGCCCGCCGCGACTACGGCGGCATCGCGCTCCACTACTCCGTGCCCAGCCGCCTCCTCTGCCCGCAACTGCCCGACTTCGGCTCCGAGCGGCCATTCGACTTCCACTTCCTCCTCCAGATTCTCCGCGACCAGGTCGGCCAGCCCTACACGATGGTGGCCAACGAACAGATCAAGAAGGGCGGCCTCAGCGGCTACAAGGTGCTGATGATGCCCCTGTCGCTCGCCATCGGGAAGGCGGAGGCGTGCGAGCTGCTCCGCTTTGCTAGCCGCGGTGGCGTGCTCATCGCCGACGCTCGCCCCGGCCTCGCCGACGAGAGCGGCTGCGTGGGCGGCAACAACGCCATCGTCTCCGCCCTCTTCGGCCTCACATGGAAGAGGGAACTTGGCCGCAAGATGCTCACGGGCGAGATCAGCGGCGCCTACAAGGGCGTCGCAATCAAGACCCCCACCCAGAAGTTCCCCGCCGACCCCGCTGTGGCCCTCAACGGCGCGAAGGCGCTCTGCGAGATTGACGGCATCCCGCTCGTCACCTGCAACGACGTTGGGCGTGGCTCCGCCATCTGCCTCAACATCCCGTTCAACTACTACCGCGGCTATCCGACGCCCGAGCACCTGTACGCCTACAGCGGCGAGCCGGGCCACAACCGCCTCGTTGGCTCGCTCCTCTCCGCCATCCTGAAGGCGCACAAGATCGAGCCGCCGGTTCGCGTGGACTGCCCTGGTGGAGGCTGGCTGCCAGGCCTCGATGCCTCGATTCACACCGACGGGCGGGCGCACTACATCGGCCTCACCAAGCAGCGCATGGTCAAGCTCGAAGGCGAGAGCGAAGTCACCGTCCACGCGCCCAAGCCGGGCCACGTCTACGACATCCTCAATGGCCGCTACGTCGGCTCGGAGCCCACCTGGAAGGCGAAGCTCGCAGCGGCGGACGTGCAGCTCTTCAGCATCCTCCCCTATGCCGTCAAGGGACTCAAGGTGACGCTGAAGCGCGATTCGTTCCGCCGCGGCGGCGCCATCGAGGGGCGGGTGAGCGTGGAGAAGAGCGGCGGGCGAGCGGTCCGCCACTTCATCGCCCTCCAGGTCACACGCCCTGACGGCCAGGTGGTCCGCTACATGGCACAGACGCTTGAGGCGGGCAGCGGCTCGGCGCCCTTCGCCATCCCCCTGGCCCTCAACGAGCCTGAAGGACCCTACACCCTGCGGTTCAGCGATGTGGCCACCGGCACGCGCGCTGACATCAAGGCAACGGTGGGCCCGTGATGGAAGGAGCTCTTGAATGGAACCAGTTCGATTGGGAGTGGTGGGGTGCGGCGTGATCGGCCCGACGCACATGGCCGCGGCGGTTGCGTCGCCGCTCCTTGAGCTGGTGGCCGTGGCCGACCTGATCGAGGAGCGCGCCCGCGCGGCGGCGGAGAAGTTCAAGGCCAGGAATGCGTACCGCAGCGGCGCCGAACTGCTCGAAGACCCGGAGGTCGAGGCGGTGGTCCTGGCCTTCCCGACCGGCAAGCGGACGGAGCTCGCGCTCCAGGCGTTCGCCAAAGGCAAGCACGTGCTCGTCGAGAAGCCCGTGGCGATGAACGCGGACGAGGTTCGGCGGATGATCGCCGCGCGGGGCAAGCTCGTGGCCGCCTGCTGCTCCTCGCGCTTCCGCTTTCTGGAAGGGGCAAGAGTCGCGGCCGATTTCATCGCAAGCGGCGCGCTGGGCGGCCTGCGGGTCGTCCGCTGCCGCAACCTGGCCGCCGCGGGGCCAAAGCCCGAGAAGCCGCGCCCCGACTGGCGCCTCACCCGCGCACTCAACGGCGGCGGCTACCTCGTCAACTGGGGCTGCTACGACCTCGACTACCTGCTTGGCATCACGGGCTGGTCACTCAAGCCGAGGACGGTGTTTGCCCAGACGTGGACCGTGCCGCCGCAATTCGAGTCGCACATCGCGCCCGGCTCGGACGCGGAGACCTACTACATCGCGCTCATCCGCTGCGAGGGGGGCACGGTGCTGAGCCTCGAGCGCGGCGAGTACATGCCCGCCCACTCCGAGGACGCCTGGCAGGTCGTCGGCACCAAAGGTTCTCTCACCCTCAAGATGACCTGGGGCAGCCCCAAGGCGATAGTCCACGACGACACCACGTCCGAGCAGGGCCTAGCCACGCGGACGCTCTGGGAGGGCGAGGAGGACAACTCGCGGACCAGTGCCGGCCCAGTGACCGACTTCGCGGCGGCCATCCGCGAGGGGCGGCCGCCCATGACCAGCCTCGAGCGCGCCCTCGTCGTCCAGCAGATCACCGATGCCATCTACGCCTCGGCTGCGGAGGGGCGCGAGGTGGCGATTGGGGGGAGAAGAGGGAAGGTAAAATGATTAGGGGTAAAATGATAGGAGAAAGAAAAGCACTCGGATTCGAACCGGGCGATCGCAACTACAGTTGCCTGCTCTGGCTTCCCGACTGCTTCTTCTCTTATCATTTTACTCGTAATCATTTTACCTGATTCTCTTCGCGCCCCGGGACGGCGCAGAGCCTCGGCGACAGGAAGGAGAGCTCAATGCCCAGTCACTGGTCGTTCCCAAGCCTCATCGTGGCGTTGGTGCTGTTGGGCGTGTCGGCGAGGGGGGGCCAGGGGGCCGCCGCGCTGCCGAACGGAGTGAGGGCCGTGTGGGACCTCGACAAGGCGTGGCGTGAGACGACGCCGACCCGTGAGCGCGTCTGCATCAACGGCCTCTGGCGTTGGCAGCCGGCCAAGGGGGCGAGCGACGTGGTGCCCACCGATAGCTGGGGCTTCTTCAAGGTCCCTGGCTCCTGGCCGGGAATCACCGACTACATGCAGAAGGACTGCCAGACGGTCTTGCCCCACCCAAGCTGGGCCGACGACAAGTTGGGCGGGGTGACGGCGGCGTGGTATCAGCGCGAGATCGCGATTCCGTCGGGCTGGGCCGGGCGCCGGATCGCGCTCTGCGCTGACTACGTGAACTCGCTAGCGGCGGTGTATGTGGACGGCAAGAAGGTGGGCGACATTCGCTATCCGGCCGACGAGCTGGACCTCACGGCCGCCTGCCGCCCAGGGGGCAAGCACGTGCTCTCGATGCTCGTCATCGCCCTGCCGCTCAAGGGCGTCATGATGTCCTACAGCGACACGTCGTCGGCGCGGCAGGTGAAGGGCCGCGTCGCACGGCGGGGCCTGTGCGGCGATGTCTTCCTCGCGGCCACGCCGACGGAGCGCATTGGAGACGTGCGGGTGGACACGTCGGTCCGTAAGGGCGAGGTCAGCTTCCAGGCCAGGCTCAATGGGCTGGATGGGGCCAAGTCATACGCCCTGCGGGCCGTTTGTAGTGCGGGCTTCAGCCCGTCGGAACCGAGGATACGGCCTGAAGGCCGCACTACGAACGCCTTTGAGTTCATAAGCAAGCCCTTCAGGGGGGGTGAACTGAGGGATGGGCGAATCGTCTTCACGGAGAAGTGGAAGCCGGAGAGGCTGTGGGACATCCACACCCCTCAGAACGTCCACACGGCGAGCGTTTCGCTGCTCGACGCCGGCGGGAAGGAGCTCGACGCGGCGTTTCCGGTCCGCTTCGGCTTCCGCGAGTTCTGGATTGACGGGCGGGACTTCTATCTGAGCGGCAGCCGCATCTGGCTGTCGGCGGTGCCGCTCGACAACGCGCAGGTGGGCGCAGCCTGGGCGAGCTATGAGGGGGCGAAGGAGAGCCTGCTGCGCCTCAAGAGCTTCGGCATCAACTTCGTCTATACCCACAACTACGGCTGCGAGCCGGGCGCGCACCTGAGCTTCGAGGAGGCGCTGCGCGCGGCGGACGACGTTGGGATGCTCGTCGCCCTCTCCCAGCCCCACTTCGGGCATTACGACTGGAAGACGCCCGACGCCGATACTGCGAACGGCTACGCGGGCCACGCCGCTTTCTACGCGCGCGTGGCGGGCAGCCACCCAGCCGTCGTGGCCTACTCCACGAGCCATAACGCCACAGGGTCGGGCGAGGACATGAACCCCGACTTTCTGGGGGCGCCGGAGGGGGACATCCCGCGCGGCCCCTGGTCGGCCAACAACTCCAAGCTCGCCTTCCGGGCCGAGGCCATCATCAAGGGCCTCGACCCCTCCCGCATCGTCTACCACCACGCGGGCGACATCGGCTCGCTCCACGCCAGCAACTTCTACCCCAACTTCGTCCCCATCCAGGAGATGTCCGACTGGTTCGAGACCTGGGCGGCGAAGGGCGTGAAGCCCGTCTTCCTGTGCGAGTACGGCGCGCCGTTCTCCTGGGACTGGGCGATGTATCGCGGCTGGTTCAAGGGCAAGCGCGAGTTCGGCTCCGCAGTCGTCCCCTGGGAGTTCTGCCTCGCCGAGTGGAACGCGCAGTTCTTCGGCGACGCCGCGTTCAAGATCAGCGAGCGGGAGAAGGCCAACCTCCGCTGGGAGGCCAAGCAGGCCAAGACCAGAGAGGGCTGGCACCGCTGGGACTACCCGACCCATCTCGGCTCCAATGCCTTCGACGAGCGCGCGCCAATCTTTGGCCAGTATGCCACCGACAACTGGCGCGCCTTCCGCACCTGGGGCCTCTCGGCCAACTCTCCCTGGGAGCACGGCCTGCTCCACAAGCTCCGAGAAGGCGTTGACAAAGGGCGCCAGGAGCTGCCCGTGGATTGGGACAAGCTTCAGCGCCCCGGCCTCAGCCCCGACTACACCGAGGAGCGCTACGAGCGGATGGACCTCGCCTTCCAGCGTAAGGACTGGGCTGCCACGCCCTACGGCAAGGCGATGGAGCGGAACAACATGCCCCTCCTCGCCTACATCGCGGGCAAGCCCGCGCGCGTCACCAGCAAGGACCACAACTTCCTGCCCGGCGAGACCGTCGAGAAGCAGATCGTCGTGATCAACAACTCCCGCGTCCCCGTGACCTGCGAGTGCACCTGGTCGCTCGCCTCGCCAAAGGTCGGTGGCACAGGCGTCCCGCCTGTAGGCGCCAGGAAGGAGAGCGTGAAGACGGGCGAGCAGGTGCGAATCCCCCTGAGCCTCGCCCTGCCCAAGGACATGTCGCCGGGCGTCTACGAGCTGTCACTAACAGCCAAGTTTGGTCCCGGTGGCACAGGCGTCCCGCCTGTGGGCACAGGCAAGATGCCTGTGCCACCGCAGGAGGATGAGTTCGCCATCCACGTCCTGCCCCCGCCGCCGGCCCCCAAGCCGCCCGCGAAGATCGCTCTCTTTGACCCGAAGGGCGAGACCGCGAAGCTCTTGACCACGATGGGGGTGGCCTTCGACGAGCTTCGCGGGGCAGCGACGCCCCGCCCACAAGACGAAGTGCTCATCATTGGGAAGGGGGCGTTGACGGCCAAGGGGCCGGGGCCGGACATCCGCCGCGTACGGGACGGGCTGAAGGTGCTCGTCTTCGAGCAGACCTCTGAAGTGCTCGAACAACGCCTCGGCTTCCGTGTGACCGAGTACGGCCTGCGGCAGGTCTTCTCCCGCGTCCCCGACCATCCCGCACTTGCCGGGCTGATGGCAGACAACTTGCGCGACTGGCGCGGCGCCGCCACCCTCCTCCCGCCACGGTTGACGTACCCGACGAAATCCGTGCAAGGCCAGTGCGTCTACTGGTGCGGCATCCCCGTCACCCGCGTCTGGCGCTGCGGCAACCAGGGCTCCGTGGCCTCCGTCCTCATCGAGAAACCCGCCTGCGGCGACTTCCTGCCCATCGTGGACGGCGGTTTCAGCCTCCAATACAGCCCCCTGCTCGAATGCCGCGAGGGCAAGGGGATGGTCATCTTCTGCCAACTGGACGTCACCGGCCGCACGGAGAGCGAGCCCGCAGCCGAGCGCCTCGTTCGGAACCTGCTCAACTACGTTGGCTCCTGGAAGCCGGCGCCGCGGCGCGAAGCGGTCTACGCCGGCGAGCCCGCCGGCCGCGCACACCTTGAGAAGGCGGGCATCCGCGTCGCGGCGTTCGAGGGCCAACTCAAGCCCGACCAGGTGCTGGTGGTGGGTCCGGGCGGAGGGGCGACGCTTGCGCCCCACAAGGCCACCATCTCGGGCTGGCTCAAGCAGGGCGGCCACGCGCTCGCCATCGGCCTCAGCGAGCCCGAAGCCGGCTCCTTCCTGCCCGTGAACATGACGATGAAGAAGGGCGAGTACATTTCTGGTGGCACAGGCTTCCAGCCTGTGGCCCACAGGCGAGACGCCTGTGCCACCTTCGCGGGCATAGGCCCCGCCGACGTCCACAACCGCGACCCGCGAGAGCTGGACCTGCTGGCCGACGGCGGCGTTGTGGGCCAGGCCCAGGACGCAAGCGTCGTCTTCTGCCAATTGGTTCCCTGGCAGTTCGACCCTGAGAAGATACCGACCCGCCGCACGTTTCGGCGGGTGAGCTGCCTCCTCTCGCGGCTCCTGGGCAACATGGGCGCGGGGGCAGAGACGCCTCTCCTCGCCCGCTTCTCCGAGCCGGTTGGGGCCGGGGCGGCGCCGAGTCTTCTGAAGAACGGCGATTTCAGCCTGGATGCCGATGGCGACGGGGTGGCTGACGGCTGGCAGGTTAGCGGTGGCACAGGCCTCCGGCCTGTGGCCACAGGCGAGACGCCTGTGCCACCCGGTGGCGCGCCTCGCTGGGCGCAGCGGCTCACACTCGCACCGCCCGGCGACAAGAAGCCCGGCACGATCATGCTCGCCCAACACGACTTGCCGATGGAGAAGGGCCACTGGTATCGCATCTCGCTCCGCGCGAAAGCCGAGGGGATGAAGGGCGCTCGCGTCACCCTCACCGTCCAGAACACGGCCACCTGGCGACAGTTCTTCGACTACCAGGACTTCACGCCCACCGAGTCCTGGAAGGCGTTCCAGTTCCTCGTGCAGTCGAACGACGCCGCGAAGAAGGGGACGAAGTTCCAGACTTGGCACGGCACGCCCGGCACGCTCTGGCTGGCCGACCTGCGCATGGAGCCTTGCGACGCGCCCACCCAGGGCCGTTGGCTCACCGGCCTCTACCTCGACAAGCCTGAGGAGTGGGACGACCCCTACCGCTTCTTCCGCTGGTGAGCGCCGTGGCTGCCAGCTCCCGGGCAGGTTCTTTCAATCGTCCTCGTCCCTCGTCCTCGTCCTTCGTCCTCGATTCCTCTGGCTTGGAGGAGAAGAGTCGAGGACGAGGACGACGGACGAGGGACGAGGACGATTGAAGAAGCGAATGCTTGACAAGGCTGGTGTCCGGCGTTAGACTTGCGAGTGAGATGACCGAGACCGGAGAGGTGCGCCGACTGGGCCTGCGCGCGGGGAACCGGGATGCTGGCCTTCCAGATTAGCTCGCCCGACGGCAAGAAGCAGCGCGTCAAGCTGCCCGACCGCGACGTGACGATCGGCCGCGACCCCAGCAACAGCATCACGCTGGACGACACGAAGGTCTCGCACTTCCATGCCGTGGTGATCCTGCGCGACACGGGCGACTACGTGCTGCGCGACGTGGGGAGCAGCAACGGCCTGACGGTGAACGGCGAGCCGAAGTTCCGCCACGTGCTGCGGGTGGGCGACGTGGTCGGCATCGCCCCCTACGCCATCGCGTTCCTGGGGGCGGCGGAGCCTTCGGAGGGGGTGGACGACACTCGCGCCCTGCGCCTGCCGCGCAAGCCGCCCCAGGCCGGTGGCACAGGCTTCCAGCCTGTGCGCACGGGCAAGATGCCCGTGCCAGCGTCGCCGGGCGAGCTCGGCCCGCCCACCCAGCTCGACCCCGTCGTCGCCCTCCGCCAGCTCCCCACGGCCGCGACCACCCAGGGCGTCAACTGGGCCGGGATGACCGAGAACCGCGCGCTCCACGTCCTCCAGTGCGCCCAGGCCATCGCCGCCACGTCCAGCGTCCAAGCCATGCTCGCCCGCCTTCTCGACAGCGTGCTCTCCTCGCTCCGCGCCCAGAAGGGCTTCGTGCTCCTGGCCGAGGGGGAGCACCTGGCCTGGCGGCTGGGCAAGCCCGAACGCGACCCCGTGCGCGCGCTCCCCGCGGCCACCAGCGCCGCGGTCTACCAGGCCCTGGAGTCTCGAGCGCCCGTGCTCTCATCCGCGGTGGCCCCCGGGGGGGACGACACGCTGTGCGTGCCGTTGGTCGGCGGGTCAGACGCGATGGGGGTGGTGGGGGCGGAGGGGCGCTTCCAGGCGCCCTCGCCCACGCCCGGGCTCGACGTGGCGACGGCGCTCTGCGCCCTGTGCGCCACCCACGTGGCTAACGCCCGCGAGCGCGACAGGCTTCAGCAGCAGTGCTCGCGGCTCCATCAGGCGGTGGAGGCATCGCGCCGCCTCGTCGGCTGCTCCGAGGAGTTCCACGACCTCTTGGCCCAGGTCCACAAGGCCGCAAAGTGCGACCTCCCGCTCCTCGTCCTCGGCGAGACCGGCTCCGGCAAGGACCTCGTGGCTGAGAGCGTCCACCGCCTCTCCGCGCGCGCCAGCAGGCCGTTCCTGGAGGTCAACTGCGCCGCGGTGCCCGAGACGCTCCTCGAGAGCGAGATGTTCGGGCAGGAGGCCGGCGCCTTCACGGGCGCAGTGGCCAGGCCAGGGAAGTTCGAGGCGGCCGACGGCGGCACCCTGTTCCTCAACGAGATCGGCGACATGTCGCCCGTCCTCCAGGCCAAGCTCCTCACCGCGCTCGACAAGCAGACCATCGTCCGCGTAGGCTCCAACCGCTCCATCCGCGTGGACGTCCGCGTCCTGGCCGCGACCAACATGGACCTGCCGGCCATGATGCAGAACGGGCGGTTCCGCCCAGAGCTCTACCGCCGCATCAAGTGCCTCGAGATAACCGTCCCACCGCTCCGCAAACGCTCCTGCGACATCCTGCTCCTCGCCAGCTACTTCCTCGAGCAGCATGTGCCGCGTCCCCTCAACGAGACGCTGCGGCTGAGCAACGAGACCGCGAAGCTCCTCCTTGCCTACCAGTGGCCGATGAACGTCGGCGAGCTGCGCAACGCCATCCTCGCCGCCGCCATACGCTCCACCGGCGACCGCATCGAGCCCGGGCACCTCGACGACGCCATCGCGGGGTCCAAGGCCAAGCCCGTGGTGAAGACCCTCGCCCAGGTGGAGAAGGAGCACATCTGCGAGGTGCTGCGCCTGGCCGGCGGCAACAAGCGCGAGGCCGCCAGGCTCCTCGCCATCAGCCACACCACCCTCCACGAGAAGCTCAAGAGCTACCACCTTCACGCCGTGGACGACGCGACCAATGGGTAGGCGGCCCGCCACAACAGCACGGCGCGTGGGACGCGGTCAGCAAGAGGCGTTTGACTCCACCGCCCCCGCCCACTATGATCCCCTGCCGCGTCGGCGGCAGAGCCAAGATGCGGGGCAGGGACGCCCCGCCCACAACCTGTTGTGAAAGGAGCCGGAAGTGATTCGCTGCGCGCTCATCAGTGGCAAGGGCATGGGCATTCTCCACGGGAAGAACTTCCACGGCCTGCCCGACTCCAAGGTCGTGGCCGTGTGCGACATGGACCCGAAGCTGCTCGAGACGGCGAAGGCGGAGTTCAATGCCCCAGGCTTCGCCTCGATCGAGGAGCTCCTGGCGGGGGCGGAGTTCGAGCTGGCGCTCCTCATCACGAACGAGACCCGCCGCATCCCGCCCCTCCGCCAACTGCTGGCCGAGAGGAAGAACGTCTTCACCGAGAAGCCGCTGTGCGGGATGGAAGGCCAATACCGCGTCCGCGAGCACGACTGCTGCATCGCCGCCTCCGCCATCAAGGAGTGGCGGGCCAGCGGCTTGAAGTTCGGCATCAACTACAACTACCGCTTCTTCCGCCACTTCCAGCGGCTCCACAACGATGCCGCCGAAGGCAAGTTCGGCACCCTCCGCCTCGTCCGCGCACGCGCACACTTCAACTGCTGGTCCCACGTGATTGACCAGATACTCTGGACGATGGGCCGCCCCGAATGGGTGAGCGTATCGGGCAACCCGAGCGAGCAGGGCGGCTGGACCCGCTTCATCCGCATGGCCTGGGCCAACGGCGTGGTCGGCGAGCTCGACGGCTCGAACCTCTGGGGCTACGACGACCATCCGCTCCGCATCCAGATCTGCGGGGACGCGGCCTACGGCGAGGCCCGCGGCCTGGACGGCTGGTATCGCCGTTGCAAGGGCAGCTCCTGGCCAACCGCCGTCGAGGAGACCTGGGAGGTCGAGGCGGGCGTCCAGGAGTACAACGCCTCGTTCGGCCGCATGGCCGCCGCGGTCATCGAGGCGATGAAGGCCGGCCAGCCCTTCCCCGCCGACGGCGACGCCGCGTGGAACGAGCTCCTCTTCGAGGCCGCCGTCCACCGCTCCGGCCTCCACGACGGCGAGCGCGTCCGCCTGGCCGATGTCGAGCGCGCCTGCATGTCCGCAAGCTGCTGAGACGCGTGGAACATCGCCCGCCCTCAGGCTATAATGGTTGTAGCCAAACCAAGGAGGCAAGGCCATGTCGGTGCGCATAGAGTTGGACATGCCGGAGGGTGCTTTCTCTGCCTTGAGGGCCACGCCGCGCCAGTTCGCCCACGAGCTTCGCCTGGCAGCAGCCGTGAAGTGGTACGAGGCCGAGCTGGTATCGCAATCCAAGGCCGCCGAGATCGCCGGCGTGAGCCGCAGTGAGTTCATTGACGCCCTCGTCCGCTACGGGGTGCCGGTCATGCAGATCACGCCCGAGCAACTCGAGGACGAGGTGAGGCGTGGCTAGAGTCTGGGTCGTCAACGCTTCCCCGCTCATCCTCCTCGGGCGGATCGGGCGGCTCGACTTGCTGCCCCGCTTGTCCAACCAGCTCATGATCCCTCATGCAGTGATGCGGGAAGTTCAGGAAGGGCAGGAACAGGATCCGGCACGGGTCTGGGTGCAGGGAACCGGACGCCAGTTCCTTTGCCCCTCGGTCCCCGCCGATCCTGACGTGGCGAGTTGGGACCTGGGGCCTGGGGAAACAGAGGTGCTGTCCCTATGCCGAGCCGCAACAGAGCGAGAGGCGATCATAGACGATGATGCCGCGAGGCGCTGCGCAATCGCGCTTGGGGTGCCGGTGCGTGGAACCCTTGGCGTGATCGTCCTCGCAAAGCACAAGGGCATCATTCCTGCGGCCCGGCCTGTGGTGGAGGAACTCACAGCAAATGGCCTCAGGGCGAAGCCGGAGGTCGTCCAGCTTGCCATCCGCCTCGCCGGGGAGTGACGCCCGAAGCTCTGCTCGCCCCCACACTCCGCATGGGAACGAGGGACGCGGGTCTCAGGAAAGGTGTTGGCGAATCCGCTCGGCAACTTGCCGGGCGTAGTCGTATGTGACCAGGCGGAAGTGCTTAGCCCGCATTTCTCACCAGCGGCTGGTGAGAAATGCGGGAACCACCAAACCACAAGCACCAAGCGCCAAACAAGCCCCAAACTCCAATCCTCAATGGTCCAAGCGGAGACTACGTGGTGTTGCCC
>Ga0194112_10001447_pt1 | contig 34941 bp, 30 predicted proteins | sample TA2MahC400mmetaG_FD_146191 | JGI IMG/M metagenome (GOLD analysis project Ga0194112, IMG submission 146191) | Freshwater microbial communities from Lake Tanganyika, Tanzania - TA2015016 Mahale Deep Cast 400m | ecosystem: Environmental > Aquatic > Freshwater > Lake | place: Tanzania: Lake... | reverse complement strand
GGCCGACCATCCATCGCCCGACCACGACGCCCTCCGGGCCCACCTGGCCGAACTCGAACGCAAGGCCGAGGCGGGCGGGGGGGCGGAGCGCGTCGCCAAACAGCATGCCGAGGGGAAGTACACGGCCCGGGAGCGGCTGGAGCTCCTCCTCGACCCCGGCTCCTTCGTCGAACTCGACAAGCTCAAGACCCACCGCTGCCCGGACTTCGGGATGGCCTCCCAGCGGATTCGGGGCGACGGCGTCGTCACCGGCTACGGAAAAATCGAAGGCCGCCTCGTCTACGTTTTCGCCCAGGACTTCACCGTCTTCGGGGGGTCCCTGTCCGGCGCCCACGCCGAGAAGATCTGCAAGATCATGGACAAAGCGATGGAGAACGGGGCGCCGGTCATCGGCCTCAACGACTCGGGCGGGGCCCGGATCCAGGAGGGCGTCGTCAGTCTGGGCGGCTACGCCGACATCTTCCTCCGCAACACCCTGGCTTCGGGCGTCATCCCCCAGATTTCCCTCATCATGGGGCCCTGCGCCGGCGGAGCCGTCTACTCCCCGGCCATCACCGATTTCATCCTCATGGTCGAGCGCAAGTCCTACATGTTCGTTACCGGGCCCGATGTCATCAAGACCGTGACCCACGAAGAAGTCACCAAGGAAGAGCTCGGCGGGGCCATGACCCACGCCACGAAAAGCGGCGTCGCCCACCTCACGGCCGCGGACGAGGACCAGGCCCTCCTCATGATCCGCGACCTCCTCGGCTACCTGCCGTCCAACAACATGGAGGACCCCCCGATCAAGCTGACCGCCGACCCGGCCGACCGCAGGGACGAAGCCCTGAAGACGATCGTCCCGACGAATCCCAACAAGCCCTACGACATCAAGGACATCATCCGGCGGGTCGTCGACGACGGCGCCTTCTTCGAAATCCACGAGCACTTCGCCCCAAACATCGTCGTCGGCTTCGCCCGTTTCGGCGGGCTTTCGGCCGGCCTCGTGGCCAATCAGCCGGCCCACCTGGCCGGATGCCTGGACACGGAATCGTCCAAGAAGGCGGCCCGGTTCATCCGTTTCTGCGACGCCTTCAACATCCCCTTGGTGACGTTCGTCGACGTCCCGGGCTTTCTCCCGGGGACGGACCAGGAATTCAGCGGGATCATCAAGGAGGGGGCCAAGCTCCTCTACGCCTTCGCCGAGTCGACGGTCCCCAAGGTCACGATCATCACCCGCAAGGCCTACGGGGGGGCCTACGACGTCATGGCCTCCAAACACATCCGGGGCGACATCAACCTCGCCTACCCGACGGCCGAGATCGCCGTCATGGGCCCCGAAGGGGCCGTGGCCATTATCTCCCGCAAGGAGCTGGCCGAAGCGGCCGATCCCGGCTCGCGCAAAGCCGAGCTCGCGGCCCAGTACCGGAAGACTTTCGCCAATCCCTACAAAGCCGCCGAGCTGGGCTACATCGACGCCGTCATCTACCCCGAGGACACCCGCCGCCAGATCATCCAGTCGCTCCAGATGCTCCAGAACAAGCGCCAAAAAAATCCGCCCCGGAAGCACGGGAACATCCCTTTGTGATCCCGCGGCCCCGCTGATGAGACACCCGAAAATCCGGAAAATCCTCGTCGCCAACCGGGGCGAAATCGCCGTCCGGATCATGCGGACGTGCCGGGACCTCGGCCTCACGACCGTGGCCCTCTTCTCCGACCCGGACCGGGACGCCCTTCACGTCCGGTACGCCGACGAGGCCTATCCCCTCCCGGGAGCCGCTCCCCAGGACACGTATCTCCGGGAGGACCGGATTTTCGAGATCGCCCGCCAGGCCCGGGTCGACGCGATCCATCCGGGCTACGGCTTCCTGAGCGAGAACGCCGCCTTCGCCGCGGCCAGCCTCGAGCACGGATTCCGGTTCATCGGTCCCCCGGCCGAGGCCATTCGCCGACTGGGGGAGAAGACCCGAGCCCGGAGCTTAATGGCCGAGGCGGGCGTCCCCGTCGTCCCGGGAACGCCGCCGCTCGAAACGGCCGCCGCGGCCGCCGCCGAGGCGGACCGGCTCGGATACCCCGTCCTCGTCAAGGCCGCGGCCGGAGGGGGCGGGAAAGGCATGCGCCTCGTCTCGAAGGCCGAGGAAATGGACGGCTCCTTCGCCGCCTGCGGCCGGGAAGCCCTCTCCGCCTTCGGCGATTCCCGCGTCTACCTGGAAAAATATCTCAAAGATCCCCATCATGTCGAGTTCCAGATCCTGGCCGACGTCCACGGCCGGGTCGTCCACCTCAACGAGCGCGAGTGCTCGATCCAGCGGCGCCACCAGAAGATCATCGAGGAGACGCCCTCGCCCGTCCTGACCCGGGACCTTCGGCGGCGGATGGGCGAAGCCGCCGTCCGGGCGGCCCGGGCCGGCGGGTACGTCAACGCCGGGACGGTCGAATTCCTGGTCGACGACGAGCGGCGTTTTTATTTCCTGGAGATGAACACCCGCCTCCAGGTCGAGCATCCGGTCACCGAACTCGTGACCGGGATCGACCTCGTCGAGCGACAGATCCGCATCGCCGAGGGGGGCGCGGTCGAGGAAACGCCTCCGTCGCCGCGCGGCCACGCCCTCGAATGCCGGATCTACGCCGAAGACCCGCAGAACGACTTTCTCCCGTCCCCGGGCTACATCAAGCGCCTGGTCCCGCCGGGCGGGCCGGGGATCCGCGACGATTCGGGCGTTTATGCCGGCTTCCGGATCCCGACGGAATACGACCCCCTCATCTCGAAGCTCGTCGTCTGGGGCGAAAACCGAAAGCAGGCCCTCTCCCGGATGCAAAGGGCCCTCGAGGAATACGTCCTGACCGGCGTCCGGACGAACATCCCCTTTCTCCGGCAAATCGTCCGCCATCCCGAATTCCTCCAAGGCCGCTACGACACCCACTTCGTTCCCCGCCGCCGGGAGGAGCTTCTCCGGGAAGCCGGCCATCGGCCCGAGCCCTTGGCCCTGGCGGCCGCGGCCGTCCTGGCCTGGCTGGCCGAGGACCGCGGCGAGACGATCCAATTTCTCGCCCGGATGGCTCCCTCGCCCTGGAAGACTTCCGGACGCCCGGGAGGCTTCGAGCGATGAAGAGATTCGTCGCCCTCATCGACGGCCGGGAGAGGACGATCGAGTTCACCCCTTTGAACGAGGGACGCTTCCAGGTCGCTTTCGACGGCCAGATGCACGTCGTCGAGGTCCGGTCGTTCTCCGCCGATTCCCTTTCCGTCCTCGTCGACCGGCGCTCCTGCGACATCGTCTACGCCTTCCAGAGCGGCCGCCTCGAGCTCCACTTCCGCCATCACGATTTCGAGCTCGAGATCCTCGACGAACGGAAGCTCCGGACGCGGCGGCTGCGGGCCCAGTGGGAGCAGTCCGGGCCGGAGGCCGTCAAGTCGGCCATGCCGGGCAAGATCGTCCGGGTCCACGTCAAGGCCGGCGACCGGATCGCCCCGCGGTCGCCCCTCCTCATCATCGAAGCCATGAAAATGGAGAACGAGATCTTCAGCCGGAAAGGAGGGATCGTCCGGGCCGTCCACATCGCCCCCGGCCAGGCCGTCGAGAGCGACGCCCTCCTCGTCGAGATCGCCCCCTGCGATTGACGCCCTTCGCCGGCCGGTGTTATCATCTTCCCTGACCAATAAGATGGCCCCGGAAAAAACCGCGGGGCGGAGTCCCCAACCCGGCGTCGGCGGGAAAGGAGGACATTCTCCCCCGCCCGACTCCTCCCCCGACAAGAAATGCCTTCCCGAGGTCCGCGAAATCTGCGCCTCCCTTGTCCGGGCCGTTTCCGCGGCGAAGATTTTCCCCCCGGGGCACGATTCCATCGCCGCCCTCCAAGACAACGTCTTCGCTCGCCTGGCGTCGTTTCTCGAACGGATCCCCGAGCTCGAACTCGAAGTCCAAAAAGACGCTTTTCTCTGCCGGGGCGAAGCCGTCCTCGCCGAAGAGAATCCCCTCCGAAGCCTGCCCTATTTTTTCTACAAGGACGGAATGCAAAAATTGATTTTTCTGCGGGGACTGCCGCGGGAGGAGTTTTCGAATTTCATCGAGCTCATCCGGACCGTCTCCCTCCTCCCGCTCGACGAAAGCGACATCGTCGACGCCCTTTGGCAGCGGGATTTCGAGCACATCCGCTACATCTCCCCCGACGAATTCGTCGAGGCCAAGATTTCCGGCGACCAGGACTTGCCCCGCGAATTCGACCTCGACCGGGAGGCCCTCCACAAGGGCCGGATCGATTTCACCCCGGAAGACGCGGCCGAGATCGCCCGGCGGTCCCTCGAGCTCGCCCGAAGGGCGGACACCGAACCCGACGAAGCCGAAGGCCTCTGCGCCCGCCTGACCGAGGAGGACGCCCGCCATGTCGAGGCCATGGTCGCGGCCGAGAGGCGGGAGCCGGCCGAGCGGCATTTTCCGGACTTGATCTTCGAGCTCCTCTGGGCCGAGGAGCGGGCCGAAGCCTTCGCCCGGCTCCTGGAGTTTCTCAATCAACACGTCCGGGCCAGGCTTCGCAAAGCGGAATTCATCCGGCTCATGCGCCTGCTGAACCGGCTCGGCGAGCTCCTTCGCCGCTTCCTCCTCGACTCGCCCCCCCGGGCGACGGCTCTCGAGAATTTTTTCCGCGCCATGCGGGAGAATTTCCCCGCCGCCCAGATCGGGGAGGTCCTTCTCGAACGGCGGACGTTCGACGTCAAGGCGTTTTTCGAATTCCTCCGCTTCATCGGCCGCCCCGGCCTTCCCCTGGCCGCGGACCTCTTCGAGAAAATCGGGCGGCTCGGATTCAGGGAGGAGGCCGGGGAATTCTTCGAGCAAATGGCCGGGGAGGATCTTCGGCAATTCCTCCGCCAAGGGCGGGAGGACCGCCCCCTGTTCACGATCGCCGCGATCGACATCTGCGCCCGGAGAAGGGACCCGGCGGCGACCCCTTTCCTCCTCGACGTCCTCAAATGGAAGAGCAAGGACGTCAGGCTCAGGGCGGCCGGCGTCCTCGGAACGTTCGCCGACGAGCGGGCCAGGTCGGGCCTGCGCCGCCTCTTCCAGGACCCTGATGAGGACATCCGCGTCGAAGCCTTGAAATCCATCCAAGCCGGGGACGATCGGGGAGTCCTCGACGACCTCATCGCCCTCGCCTCGGCCAGGGCCTTCCGATCGAAATCGGAGGCCGAGCGGGAGGCCGTCGTCGCGGCCCTGGGAAGAAGCCGGGCCGACGAAGCTTCCGCCATCCTCGGCCGCCTGCTCAGGAAACGCCGGCTCTTCGGCCCGGGACGCAGGCCGGGGACCAGGCTTGCCGCGGTCCGAGCTCTCGAAGCCATGGCCACACCGCCCGCCGTCGAAGCTTTGAAAGCCTGCCGAAAAGCTAGGCCAAAGCCGATCCGAAAGGAAGTCGAGGCCGCCCTTCGGCGGATCGTTGCGCCCGAGGCTCAGGAGAACCCCCGATGACCACCCTGACCGAGGAACAGACGCCCGGGCTCAGCTCGAAGACCGCCCTCGACATCATGACCCATCTCCATATCGTCCTCAAGCTGAGCAAAGTCTACGAGCCGACGAACAGCAATTTCGTCGAGCGCCTGGGCGCGTGCTTCCAGTCCCTCCGCCAGGCCTTCCAAACCGACACGGAAGTCGAAATCGATATCCGGCGGGACGCCTTTTTCGTCAACAAGGCCCGGATGAAGTTCAACGTCGCCAATTATCTCATCTACAAATCGGTCTTCGAGGAGTTCCTGGCCCGCGAGATCGGGACGATGACCTTCGCCGCGGGCCTCGACGAGGCGGAGCTCGGCCGGTTCCTGGCCTTCCTCGCCCCCCGCGACGCTTCCAAGGGCGTGTCCTTCGAACGGCTCGCCGACGAGTTCGAACGGGCCGTTTTCCCGCACATCCGTCTCAAGAAAATTCCGGAGGAGGTTCACCCCGAGCTTTCCGAAAAGAGCGCGATCCCCATCTTCATGATGGGGGTCTATCATCTCAAGGATATGTTCGAGGGCGAGAGGAAGGCGATGAGGATTCATCTGACCCGGCGGTGGGTCCAGTCGCTGATCAATCATCTCATCTCCCACGAATCCCTTCTCATCGGCTTGACGAACATCAAGAATTTCCAGGAGTACACCCTCAACCACTCGGTCAACGTCTGCATCCTTTCCCTGGCCCTCGGGCGGCGGCTCGGGCTGAACCGGCCCGAGCTCATCGAACTTGGGGTCAGCGCCTGCCTCCACGACGTCGGCAAGTTCGACATCGACGACGCCGTCTGGAACAAGCCGGGCAAACTCGACCCGGGGGAGCGGGCCCTGATGGAGAAGCACTCCCCCTACGGGGCCGGAAGGCTGGCTTCCCGGACCCAGACGGAAGGCGTCCCCGAAGCGGCCATCGAAGTCGCCTTGGAACACCATATCAAACCCGGCCTGGGAGGCTATCCCCGATATCTCGAGCGCCGGCGGACGCACCTGTACAGCCGGATCGTGAAAGTCGTCGACTACTACGACGCGATCACGACCAAACGGATCTATCGGCCCAAAACGTTCACTCCCTGGGAAGCCCTCCGGCTGATGAAAGAGGTCTGCGCCGAGGAATTCGATCCCCTTCTCTTCAAGACGTTCGCCGAGATGATGGGCGTCTATCCCGTCGGGACGCTGGGGGCCTTGGATTCCGGGGAAGTCGGGCTTGTCATCGAGAACAACCCCCTGCCGGGATTCGTGACCCGGCCGCTGGTCAAGCTCATCACCGACCCCGACGGGCGAAAAATCGACGGGCCGGCCGTCGACCTGGCCGAGGTCGACCCCGATACGGGCCGCTTCCGCCGGACGATCCTCAAAACCCTCGACCCGGACGTCTACGGCCTCCAGGTCGCCGATTACCTCATCGATCGGGCCCAGTAAGGCCGGCCATCCGCCGGTCTCGACCAGAGGCTTGGCCTCGCCCAGACGTTCACGGCCCGGCTCGCCGGCCGGCGGCCAAGTCCGAAAGATCGGGCGGGTCTATTTCCGGAGGGTCTTGAGGCGCTCTTCGACGCCGCGCAGGTTTTGATCGAGTTTGTCGAACTCGGCATAGAGGGCCGTCAAGGAGGGATCGCCGGTCCTTCGGCCGAGAACATCCCGGCCCAGCGCGGCCCAGCGCGGGTCCTCTTTTTTCGTCAAGTCCCTGACCTCGGACTTCACCCCGGCTATTTTTTTCGCGAGATCGGACGCCTGGGCGTCCGTCGCCTTCGTCTTTTCCTTTTGTTCGTCGGTCCAGCGGCCGATTTCCCTGGCGGCGTCGTCGAGGATAGCCTGGAGCTCGGCCATGGACTTGTTCAAAGCCGCCCGCTCCTCGCGCAACGGCGGGAGGCTGGATTCGCCGGCGGCGAAGTTTTGGCTCGCGGCCTGGACGAGAGTCCGCAGCTCCGCCTCCCGGGCTTGCTTCCGGTCGGGGGGAAGGGAGGCATCCGCCTCGATTTTAGCGATTTCGCCTTCCGCCCGGCGCCTTTCCGCTTCGGCCTCGCGGACGGCCTTTTCGGCCTTGCCGATCCCGCTTTCGACCTCCTGAAGCTTGGTCCGCAGCCGGCCGAGCTCTTCCCTGGGCGGGCGGGTCTTTTCTTCCCGTTCCCGGATTCTGGCTTTCTGCGATTCCAGAAACTCCGTTTGAGCCTGCCTGATCCGGGCCGTCTCGGCCTCGAGCCTTTCGACGTCTTCGTTTTTAGCTTTGATCATCTCTTCCAGGGCGGTCAGCTCGCGGACCGCCTCGGCCGATGTCTCGGGCTTGTGGCCGGCTTTCCAGGCCGCTTGGCCCAGCCGTCGAAGGATCTCCTCCTGGGCCGCCTGTCCGCTCTTGATCTTCCTCCTCAGCCGGGCACGTTGGAAAGACCTTCCGATGCCCTGGAAGAACGCCGCCACTTTTTTCCGCAAGGGCTTGTCGCGGATGAGGAGCAGGGCGATGAGGGCGGCGATGACGATTAAGAGTATCCATACCAGAGGCTCCGACATGTCCTTCTCCTTTTTTTCCAGTATTCCACGCCTGTTCGGCCGTGTCATCACACCCGCAACTCCGGGACATCGCGAATCCCCCCGTCCCGCCGCTCAATCTCCTCGTTGGATTACGCCGGAGGCGGCCGAGGCCGCCAAATCCTGGCCTGAGCCCCGGGATCGTTTGCCGGATCGAACCTTCAGGAGTTCCTCGAACCGACGGATGACGTGATTCCGCCGGCGGACCGGACGGATGCGCCGGATGATCCTCCGGGCCTCCGCGAATTTGAAGCCCGCGGGGAATTCGAGCTCCGGCAGGGCCCGGAAGAGACGCGTTCGCGTCGGGCTCAAGTAGAGAAAATCCATCAGCGCCTTTTCTGGCGTGGCGATCTTCCCCGGGCCCCTCCCGGCGGTCCGATGACCGAAGAAGAACGACGGATCGACATGGTGAACCGATACCGTCCCCAGGGCCGTCGTGAACTTCCGGGTCCGGGCGATCGAGACGGCATAGGTCATGGCGGGAATCTGGGAGATCATCCCGTGCTGGTAAAGGGCCGATTGAAGCGAGACATAGCTCGGATAGGGCGCCGTGAGGTATTCCGGAAGGGCGAAGGGATCGATCCTTCCCTCGAATCCCCATCGGCCCCGTCCTAGTTTCGCCAGATGTCCCGATTCGGCCAGGCGGGCCAGCATTTTGCTGGCGTGGGCGCCGCCGATGCCGAGGAACGCGGCGGCGTCCGAGGTCTGGAAAACGGGCACGCCCATCTTGAGAAGCCGGGCGTGGACATCGATCAGTCTCACGACGGCCCCTCCCCGAGGGCCTCGATGATGCGCCATCTCATTGCCTCCCAGGTTTTTTCCGAATCGTAATGGGGCTGGAGGTCGGGTTCGAGATAAGAGATCACCTGGCTTTTGAACTGCCCGAAATCCACGGCCAAGACGCTCTCTTTGATCCGGTCGAGGCCGGACTCATCCCGGCTTGTCACGTCCGGAGCGGGTTTCCGCCCCGTCCCCAGGAGGACATGAAGGTCGAAGACATCCCTAGCCTGGGACGCGGCCCGGGACAAGATAGCGCCCGTTTTCTGCCGCCACGCGGCCGGTGCGTCATAGTGACTGGCCAGCAGGTGCGGAAGCTCATAGAGACGGACGATCTCGGGGGAGACGGGTTCGAAAACGATCCCCTCATCATGGCCCCTCCTCGAGAATTCGATCTTCGTCGGGACCGGTTCGTCCTGACCGGGGACCGAAAGGCCGAATTTCCATCGTTGCGTCGTGTCGGTTTGCTTATGCTCCGTCATGTGCTCGACGGAGATGCCGCGGACCTCGAGAAGGGTCTGGAAAGGCCTTCCGGACAGGACGGCTCTCATCTTCTCGCGAAGGATGTCGATCGGGATGCCTTGAACGTCAAGATCCATGTCGTCGGAATACCGCGGGCTCCTAAAGTAAAACCGGAGGTTGCAGCCGCCTTTCAGGACCCATTTTGGCTTATCCACTTTCCGGCCGATCTGATCGAGCACGACCAGGTGAAAAACCTCCACCGCTTGCCTGGGATTCAAGACGGTCATTTATCCATCTCCTGATTTATATTACTTATAATCGACATATATGTCAATTATGAGTATTATTTAAAAAAAGAGAATAAATTTTTCCGCTGGGCAACGCGAATTGACATCCCCTGAACGAGGTTCTATCCCCGTCGCGGTTTTTGGCAGAGTTCGATCAACACCTTGAACGTCGATCGGGGGGCGAGAAAGGCGATTTTCGCCCCGGCCGCGCCAAGACGGGGCTCCCGGTCGATGATCTCCACCCCGGCGGCCGAAAGCTGGGCCAGCTCGGCGCCGACGTCGTCGACCGTCAAGGCGAGATGATGAAGGCCGCCGCCCGTTCTTTCGACAAAAGAGGCGATGGCCGCGTCCGGAGAGGTCGGCTGAAGAAGCTCGAGGCGGACGCCGGCCAGGTCGAAGACGGCGATCCGGAGTTGCCGGTCCGGCAAGTCCTCGTAGCCTTCGAAAGGCAGTCCCAGGACGTCCCGAAAGAAGGCCGCCGCCGCGTCCAGATCGCGGACGGCGATCCCGACATGCTCGATTTTCCGGATCATATGACCACCCTTTCCCGATAAGCGCCGAAAACCTCTCCCAGGACGCCGGAAATCTCCCCCAGCGTCGCGTAGACCCTGACGGCTTCCAGGATCGGGGGAAGCAGGTTGTCCGTCGTCCGGGCCGCCTCGCGGATGCGGTCCAGGCTCACCGCGACCGCCTCGGCGTTCCGCCCGGCTTTGATCTCGGCCAGACGCTTGACCTGCTCGGCCTCGACCGCGGGGTCGACTTTCAGGATGCCCTCGGGCTCGGGCTCTTCGACCCGGTAGCGATTGACGCCGACGACGACATCCTCCCCCGCCTCGACCTTTTTCTGGGAGGCGAAGGCGGAATCCTGGATCTGCCTCTGGACGTATCCCTCCTCGATCGCCCGGATCATGCCTCCCTTCCGGTCCACGGCCTCGATGACCGCCCGGGCCTGTTTCTCGAGCCCGTCCGTCAACGTCTCGACAAAATACGATCCCCCGAGGGGGTCGATCGTGTCGGCGACGCCCGACTCGCAGGCCAGGATTTGCTGCGTCCGGAGGGCGATCCGGACCGAGGTCTCGGTCGGGAGAGCCAGGGCTTCGTCCCGGGAATTCGTATGGAGGCTCTGGGCCCCGCCGAGGACCGCGGCCAGGGCTTGGATCGTCACCCGGACGATGTTGTTTTCGGGCTGTTGGGCCGTGAGGGCGCTGCCCGCCGTCTGGCAGTGGAAGCGCATCGTCCGGGCCTTCGGCGCATCGGCCCCGAACCGGTCCTTCATGATCCGCGCCCAGAGCCGGCGGGCGGCCCGGAACTTGGCGACTTCCTCGAAGAGGTCGTTATGGGCGTTGAAGAAAAACGAGAGGCGGGCGCCGAACCGGTCGACGTCAAGCCCCCGCGAGACGGCGGCCTCGACGTAGGCGATCCCGTCGGCCAGGGTGAATCCGATCTCCTGGGCGGCCGTGGCTCCCGCTTCGCGGATGTGATAGCCGGAAATCGAGATCGTGTTCCAGAGAGGAAGCTCCCGGGGGCAATAATCGAAGATGTCCGTCACGAGCCGCATCGACGGCTGGGGAGGATAAATGTAAGTCCCCCGGGCGATATACTCCTTAAGGATGTCGTTCTGGACGGTCCCGGAGAGGGACGCGGGCGAAATCCCCCGCTTCTCGGCCACGGCGATGTACATGGCCAGGAGGACGGCCGCCGTGGCGTTGATCGTCATCGAGGTCGAGACCTTGTCGAGGGGGATCCGGTCGAAGAGGGCCTCCATGTCGGCCAGGGTATCCACGGCGACGCCCGTTTTCCCGACCTCTCCGGCGGCCAGGGGATGGTCCGAATCCAGGCCGACCTGGGTCGGCAGGTCGAAAGCGACGGACAGCCCGGTTTGGCCCTGTTCGAGGAGGAACCGGAAGCGCTCGTTCGTCTCCCGGGCCGTGGCGAATCCGGCGTACTGTCGCATCGTCCAGAGCCGGCCGCGGTACATCGTCGGCTGGACGCCTCGGGTGAACGGGAACTGCCCCGGAAAGCCGAGGTCGCCGAGGTAATCGAGGGCCGGCGTGTCGAGAGGCGTGGCGATCCGGGGGACATCCTCGAGGGACGAGGTCCGGAAAACGGGCTTTCGCTCTGGCGATTGCTTCAGGGCGGGATCGAGGACCGCCTTCGCCCAGGCTTCGGCCGCGCGGCGGATCTCTTCGAGCTCATCGCGGGTCGGGGCCATGGCCAGCCTCCGCCGGCTATTTTACCCCAATCCCGCCCGCCCGCCTAATTTCTCTCCGGAGAATACCGTTTTCTTAATTCCGTGAACTCCGGGCTCCAGAACATCGGCGGACGGCCGGCCTCGTAGGCCTCGATGACATAAAGTCCCGAGCCCTCGCTGGCGTTCGAGAACGGCCGGAACGTCATGAGGTTTTGCCGCCCCGCAGACGCTCTTCGAAGGGCCCGGCGTGTCAGGCGGTGGCATGGCCGTCCTCATGACCCCGTAGCGGAAGGGGGTCCCATCGGCTACGCCGATGGGGGGAACCGACGGGACTGGTTCCCCGGGGCCGGGGTTAGAGGATGGCCATGTCGCCGCGACACGCCCAGAAACCAGTGAAAAGCGGTTGACGGCGGGGACGGGGTGGGATAATCTACGGCCGTGAAGAAGAAGGTCAAGCACGTCGAGTTCTACGTCGGCCTCATCGCCGCCTCGGCGGTCTTCCTCGTCGTCGAGCACCTGACCCACTGGGAGTTCCTCCTCCATCTGGCCGCCATCCCCCTGGAAATCCTGGCCGCCGTGTTCATCGTCGAGCGTTTCCTCGAGCGCCGGGAGAACAAGGAAAAACGCCGGCAGCTCCTCTACATCAAGAGCTATATGTTCCGCTCCGAGATGCGGAACCTCTTCATCGCCAATTTCGCCGCCCTCAAGCACCCGGCCGTCGACTTGCGGAAGCTCCGCTCGGCCACGCTCGAGGAACTCAAGGCGTACCGGCGCCAGGCCGATTCCGTCGAATACGTCTCGCCCGAGGCCATGGAGCCGGTCATCAAGGAGTACGTCAAGGCCGAGCCGGTCTGGCACGCCTTCAAGGAGCGGGCCATCACCTACAACTTCGGGCCGATCTTCCACGACATGATCTACATCCTCCATTTCGCCTGCGACGTGAAGATCTTCAAGGAGAAATTCCCCCACCGGCTGTTCATCCATGAGGCGGCCAAGTCGGAGAACCTCATGCGCCGGACGCACAAGGTCCTGACCGACGGGATCAAGGCCTTCCTCGATTACGCCGTCGAGCTCAAGGAAAAAGAGCCCGAGATGTTCGACGAGATGATGGCCGACTACGCGCTCTCGATCCGCATCCGAGACGCGGCCTAAAACTCCTTTTTCTATTCTCCGAGAATTTCCCGGGCGATGACGAGACGCTGGATCTCGCTCGTCCCCTCGCCGATCGTGCAGAGCTTGGCATCGCGCCAGAATTTTTCGACCGGATAGTCCTTGCAGTAGCCGTAGCCGCCGTGGATCTGGACGGCTTCCTCGGCGACCTTGACCGCGACTTCGGAGGCGTAGAGCTTGGCCTGGGAGGAGATGAGGGTCGTCTTCCGGCCGGCGTCCTTGGAATCGGCGGCGCTCTCGGTCAGGAGGCGGGCCGCCTGAAGGAGGGTCGCCATGTCGGCCAGCTTGAAGCGGATGGCTTGGAAGGCGCCGATGGGACGGCCGAACTGGCGGCGCTGCTTGGCATAGGCCGCGGCCGCGTCCAGGGCTCCCCGGCCGATGCCGACCGAGAGGGCGGCGATCGAGATCCGCCCGCCGTCGAGGACTTCCATGGCTTGAATGAAGCCTTCGCCTTCTTTTCCGAGGAGCGCGTCTCCCGGCAGGCGGCAGTCCTCGAAGACGAGGGAGCACGTGTCCGAGATCCGCATTCCGATCTTGTCCTCGTGCTTTCCGACGGACACGCCCGGCGCATCGAGAGGAAGGAAAAAGGCCGAGATGCCGCGATGATCCGTCCCGGGGCGAGTCCGGGCGACGACGACGGCCGCTCCGCCGCCGCCGGCGTGGGTGATGAAATTCTTGGTCCCGTTGAGAACCCATCCCTCCCCATCGCGGACGGCCGTCGTTTTCGTCGCCCCGGCGTCCGAACCGGCCTCGGGCTCAGTCAGGCCCCATGCGCCGATGACCTCTCCCCGGGCCAGCCGCGGCAGCCATGTTTTCCTGTGCTCGTCCGACCCGAACAGGTAGAGATGATTCGTGCAGAGGGAGTTGTGGGCCGCGACCGAAAGGGCGATCCCTCCCTCGACGGCCCCCAGCTCCTCGAGGATGGCGATATAATGGCGGTACGTCAGACCGGCCCCGCCGAACTCTTCGGGGATGATGATCCCCATCAGGCCAAGCTCTCCCAGTTTGTGGAGGACGTCCTTGGGGAAAACCGCCTTCTCATCCCATTCCCGGATATGGGGGGCGACCTCGGTCCGGGCGAAATCCCGGACCATTTCCCGGCAATCCTTCAGGGATTCTTCGAGGTCGAGCGTCATCTTCGCCTCCTTGGAAAAAAGGGGACGGTTCTATTTTTTATCAAACCAAAAAATAGAACCGTCCCCATTCATTCAAGTTCGATAAGAGGGCGGGCGGCATCGACGAGGTCGCCGGCGGCGACATGGACCTTGCGGACGACGCATTCCCGCCCCGCCTTGATTTCGTTCTCCATCTTCATGGCCTCGACGATGAGGAGGGTCTGGTTCTTGCGGACGGGCTCGCCCTCGGCGACGAGGACCTTGATGACCTTGCCGGGCATCGGGGCCTTGACGATTCCGCCCTCCTTTCCTCCGTCCTCGCCTTGGAAAGAAGCGCCTTCCGCCTTGCCCGGCGCCTCGAGGACATACTCCCTCCCGCCGTGGAAAACGAGCCTCCGATCTCCGTCCCGAGCGAGAAGTATCCGTCGGCCCGCGCCTTCGACCGAAAGGAAGAGCTCGGAGTCCGAGACGGCCAGGATTTCGGCTTCGAAAACCGTTTCACCCTCCTGGAATCGCACCAGGCCGTCCTTGACCTCGACCGCGACCTTCCGGACCGCGCCGTCGACGAGATATTCGAACTCCATCCTCAGGCTCCCCCGTTTCTCCATCGGCCCAGGCTCGTCCAAGGCGTGGCCGCTTCCACGGCCGGCTGCCCGGCCTTTCCGCGATCCGGCCTCGCCGCGGCCCTCGTCTCCGCATAAGCCGCCGCGGCGAGGGCCAGCCGAAGCCCGGGCTCGTCCGCCGGCCGCGCCGTCCAGGCCTCGAAATGCCTGGCAAGGAAACCCGTGTCCGTCCGGCCGGCCAGAAAAGCCTCGTGGGTGACGACGTCCCGAAGAAAGGCCAGCGGCGTCTTGATCCCCAGAATGACCGTCTCGTCCAGGGCCGCGGCCATCCTTCGGCAGGCCCGCTCCCGGTTTTCCGCCCAGACGACGAGCTTGGCCAGGATCGGGTCGTAATAAATCGGGACCTCCCAGCCCTCAAAGATCCCGCTGTCGAACCGGACTCCCGGTCCGCCCGGCTCCCGAAGGACGCGGATTTTCCCCGGAGAGGGAAGAAAGTTCCGCTCCGGGTCTTCGGCGTAAATCCGGCACTCGAGGGCATGGCCGCGCTGGCGGACGTCCTCCTGCTCGATCTCAAGCCGCTCCCCGGCGGCGACAAGGATCTGCTGCCGGACGAGGTCGACCCCCGTGACGAGCTCGGTCACGGGATGCTCGACCTGGAGCCGGGCGTTGACTTCGAGAAAATAGAAATTCCGGTTCCGGTCGAGGAGGAACTCGACCGTCCCGGCATTGATGTACCCCGCCGCCTCCATCGCCCGCCTGGCCGTCTCTCCCATGAGGGCTCTCAGGGGCGGATCCAGGGCCGTCGACGGCGTCTCCTCGACGATCTTCTGATGCCGGCGCTGGATCGAACATTCCCTCTCGCAAAGGTGGATCGTCCGGCCCAGAGTGTCGGACAAGACCTGGATTTCGACGTGGCGGGGGTTTTCGATGTATTTTTCGAGAAAAACCGATTCGTCGCCGAAGGCGGACTTGGCCTCCCTCATCCCGGCTTCGAGGGCCGGCCGGAGGTCCTTTTCCCCTTCGACGATCCGCATCCCCTTGCCCCCTCCCCCGGCCGACGCCTTGACGATCACGGGATAGCCGAGCATCCGGGCCGCCTTCTCGAATTCGGCCGGCGACGCGGCGGCGCTTTTCATCCCCGGGATAATAGGGATGCCGGCCTTTTCCATCGTCTGGCGGGCCCGGACCTTGTCGCCGACGAGCTCCAAGGCCGCGGCCGTCGGCCCGATGAAGACCAGGCCGGCTTCGGCGCAAACCCGGGCGAAAGCGGCGTTCTCGGCCAGGAAGCCGTAGCCGGGATGGATCGCCTCGGCGCCCGTCCGGCGGGCGGCTCGGACGATTTTCTCCATGTCGAGATAGCTTTCGGCCGCGGGCGGGGGACCGATCGGGACGGCCTCGTCGGCCAGACGGACGTGGAGAGAGGCCCGGTCGGCCTCGGAATAGACCGCCACCGAATGAATCCCCATCTCCCGGCAAGCCTTGACGACCCGGACGGCGATTTCGCCCCGGTTGGCGATCAGGATTTTCTTGAACATCCTCCGGGATTCACTCGGCCCACTTGGGCTTCCGCTTCTCCAGGAACGCGGCCATGCCCTCCTGGGCTTCGGCGCTGATTCTCAGTTTGGCGATCATCTCGATCGAAAAGCGCTTGGCCTCCTCGAAGCTGAGCCGGGGGATGCTCCGGAGCAGGTCCTTGGTCTTGGCCAGGGCTTCCGGACCCGAAGTCAGGAGCATCCGGACGAAGTCGTCGATCTGGGCATCGAGCATCCCAGGGTCGAGGGACCGGTTGATGAGGCCGACTTCCTCGGCCCGGGCAGCGTCGATCCGCTCGCCGGTCAGGAAATAGCGCCGGGCCCTGGCTTCGCCGATCCGGCGGACGATGTAGGGCGAAATGACCGCCGGGACGAGCCCGAGCTTGGCTTCGCTCAGCCCGAAAACGGCCTCCCGCGAAGCGATGATGATGTCGCAGGCGGCCAGGAAACCGTTGCCCCCGCCGATCGCCGAACCATTGACCCGGGCGATCGTCGGCTTGGGGAGGGCGTAGAGCTCCTCCAGGCAGTCGGCCAGCTCGGCCGACTCCTGGAGGTTCTCGTTGTAGGAATAGTGGACAATCTCCCGGAGCCAGTTCAGGTCGGCCCCGGCGCAAAACGACGTCCCCCGCCCGGACAGGATCACGACCCGGACCTGGGGATCCTGGCGGACGTCGGCCAGGGCGTCGCGGAGCTCCCGGATCATGATCGCGTTGAAGGCGTTGTGGACCTCGGGCCGGTTGAACCAGATTCGGCCGACCCGGCCTTCCCTCTCGATGAAAATCGTCGTGTAGTTCTTAACGGCCATAGAAACCTCCTTTCTCGTTCACATTCGGAATATCCCAACCCGATAATCGGGTATGGGCGCGTTCAAGCTCATGGCCATCCCCAGGGCCAGCGCCGCCCGCGTCTCCAGGGGGTCGAGCAGGCCGTCGTCCCAGAGCCTGGCCGTGCTGAAGTAAGGGCTCGCCTCCGCCTCGTATTTTTCGAGGATGGGCTTGGCGATCGCCGCCTTGTCCTCTTCGGAAAGCTTCGTCCCCTGCTCCTGGAGCCTCTTGATCTTGACCGTGACGAGGACGTGGGCCGCCTGTTCGCCGCCCATGACGCTGATCCGGGCGTTGGGCCACATCCACAGAAGGCGCGGCCCGTAGGCCCGGCCGCACATGGCGTAATTGCCCGCGCCGTAGGATCCGCCGACGATGACCGTGAATTTGGGGACGTCGGCGTTGGCCACGGCGTGGACGAGCTTGGCCCCGTCCTTGGCGATCCCGCGGTGCTCGTATTCCTTGCCGACGATGAAGCCGGTGATGTTCTGGAGGAAGACGAGGGGGATCTTGCGCATGGCGCAGAGGGTGATGAAATGGGCGCCCTTGAGGGAGCTTTCGGAAAAGAGGACTCCGTTGTTGGCCAGGATTCCGACCGGATAGCCCATGATCCGGGCGAAGCCGCAGACGAGGGTCGGGGCGTAGAGCTCCTTGAATTCCTGGAAGCGGCTGCCGTCGACGAGGCGGGCGATGACCTCCTTGATGTCGAACGGCTTGCGGAGGTCGCGGGGGACGATCCCGTAGAGTTCCTGGGGGTCATAGGCGGGGTCCTCGGGCTCGGACCGGTCGAGGGCGAACCGCCGCGGCGGGTCGAGGGTTTCGACGATGTTCCGGGCGATTTCGAGGGCGTGCTCGTCGTTCCGGGCGTAGTAGTCCGAAACGCCGGAAATGCGGCAGTGGACGTCCGCCCCGCCCAAGTCCTCGTCGGACACGTCCTCGCCCGTGGCCGCCTTGACGAGGGGCGGTCCGCCGATGAAGATCGTCCCCTGGCGCCGGACGATGACCGTCTCATCGCTCATCGCCGGGACGTAGGCCCCGCCGGCCGTGCACGAGCCCATGACGATCGAGATCTGGGGAATCCCCAGGGCCGAGAGGCGGGCCTGGTTGTAGAAGATCCGGCCGAAATGCTCCTTGTCGGGGAAGGTGCCCGCTTGATGGGGAAGGAATATCCCCCCGGAGTCGACGAGATAGACGCACGGCAGCCGGTTTTCGAGGGCCACCTCCTGGGCGCGGATGTGCTTCTTGATCGTCATCGGGAAGTACGTCCCGCCTTTGACCGTGGCGTCGTTGGCCACGACGAGGACCTCGCGGCCGTGGACGACGCCGATGCCGGTGACCATGCCCGCCGCCGGGGCTTCGTCGTCGTACATCCCGTTGGCGGCCAGCGGGCTGAGCTCGAGAAAGGGCGTGTTCCGGTCGAAAAGCCTGTCCAGGCGCTCCCGGACAAGGAGCTTTTTCCGCGATTTGTGGAGCTCACGGTACTTCGGGGGGCCGCCCTCCCGGACATTCGCCAGGCGCTCCCGGTACTCGGCCATGACCTTGGTCATCCGGTCGAAGTTCTGCCGGTACTCCGGGCTCTGGACGTCGATCTTCGTCTCGATTCTGAACATCCTCGTTTCCAAGAGAGATCGTTTTACAAAACGGTCTCTCTTTGTCTATTTAAGCGGGGACGAACTTGTAACCGTAGGCGATGACGCCGGCCGCGCCGTCCTCGCTCAGCTTCCGGAACTCGAGCCGGACCTTAAGCCCGACCTTGAGGTCGGCGAAGGCGCAATCGGCGACCTGGGCCGTGAGCTTGACCCCGTCGGCCAGCTCGGCGATGCCCACGGCGTAGGGGGCCTCGTCCTCGAATCCCCCGGGCGCGACCCGGACGACCGTATAGGTCAGCAAGGTCCCTGTCTCGGCCAGCTTGACGGGAGCGAACTCGCGGTTGCCGCACTCCGGGCAGACGAGACGCGGGGGAAAGGCGACATAGCCGCATCGGGTGCATTTCCCGGCTTCGAGGCGGTAGCGCTGGGGGATTTCTCTCCAGTGTTTCGATGGGGTCGGCATGGCTACCTCCTACATCGCCTCGAAGACATGGACGACGGAGCTTCCCCCCGTCCCGCCCATGTTCTGGGTCAGACCGCGCCTCGCCCCCTTGACCTGGCGAGGCCCGGCTTCGCCGCGGAGCTGCTTGACGGCCTCGACGGCCTGGGCGACGCCCGTCGCCCCGACGGGATGGCCCTTGGCCTTGAGGCCGCCGCTCGGATTGACCGGGAACTTTCCGTCGAGGCGGGTCAGGCCCTCCGCCACGGCCTTTCCCCCGGCGCCCTTGGGCACGAGCCCGAGGGCCTCCATGACCATGATCTCGGCGATCGTGAAGCAGTCGTGGACCTCGAAGAAATGCATGTCTTCGACCTTCCGGCCGGCCATGGCCAGGGCCTTTTTGGCGGCGACGCGGGTCGATTCGAGCCAGCAGAGGTCCTTCCGGGAACTCAAGGCGATCGTGTCCGTGGCCTGGCCGGTGCCGGCGATCCGGACCCCGGGGGTTTTGAATTTCCCGGCCATCTCCGCCGGGCAGAGGATGACCGCCGCCGCGCCGTCGGTGATCGGCGAGCAATCGAGGATCCGGAGCGGGTCGGCGACGAGGACGGAGTTGAGAACGGCTTCGACGCTGATCTTGACCGGGAACTGGGCCAGCGGGTTCTTCGATCCGTTGTCGTGGTTCTTGACCGCGACCATGGCCAGCTGCTCCCGGGTCGTCCCATACGCGTGCGTGGGCCACGGCCATCATGGCATAGAGGGCGGGGAAGGTCAGGCCGTGGAAGCCTTCGTATTCCTGGTCGGCGGCCGTCCCCAAGGCATAGGTCGCCTCGCAGCCGGTCACGTCGGTCATCTTCTCGACCCCGCCGACAAGGACGATGTCCGCCATCCCCGAGGCGACCTCGAGAAAGCCCTGGCGAAGGGCCAGGCCGCCCGAAGCGCAGGCCGACTCGACCCGGGCCGCCGGAACGGGCGCGCGGCCGAGATAATCGGAGAGGAGCGACCCGAGGTGCTCCTGCCCGACGAACAGCCCCGAAGACATGCAGCCGACGACCATGGAGTCGATCCGGTCCACACCCGCGTCCTCGAGGGCCAGAAGGGCGGATTCGACGAAGACCGAGCGGAGGGACTTTTCCCAGAGCTCTCCCCACTTGGCCATGCCCACGCCGATGACAGCGACGTCTCTCATGGTCCTCTCCTACTCCGCCTTCCGGATCTTGCGGCGGAACTTGGCGTACGCCCCGTATTCCAAATAGACCTTGTCCCCGTCGAGGAGGTCCCGGGTCCGAGGAGCGAGGCTCCGGACCTCCTCGATCCTCGGCGTCACTCGCCAGATGAAGGCGTCGCTGCCCGCTCCCGAACCGTAGGAGACCATGAGGATGAGGTCGGCGGGTTTGGCCGCGTCGAGGATGGCCGTCAGCCCGAGGGGCGACGAGCCGGAGTAAGTGTTTCCGAGCTTGTTGACCAGCCAGCCGGTTTCGATCTGCTTTTTCGAGAACCCGAGCATCTCGCCCACCCGGAAGGGGAACTTCCCGTTGGGCTGATGGAAAACGGCGTAGGCGAAATCGGGCGGCTTGAGTCCGGTCTTGGACAGGATGTCCTCGGCGGCCCCGATGATGTGCTTGAAGTAGGCCGGGTCGCCTGTGAACCGGCCGCCGTGGCGGGGATAGTATTGGTATTCGCGCCGCCAGAAGTCCGGGGTGTCGGTCATGAAGGCGCAAGTCGCGACCTCCTCGGCGAGGAGGTCATCGTTCCCGAAGAGATACGCCGCCGCCCCGGCCGAGGCCGAATACTCGAGGGCGTCGCCGGGAGCCCCCTGGGAGGTGTCGGCCCCGACGGCCAAGCCGTATTTGACCGCCCCGGCCTTGACGAGATTGAGGGCGACGAACATCCCCTCCGTCCCGGCCTTGCAAGCGAACTCGAAGTCGGCCGTGTGGCAATCGGGGGTCGCCCCAAGGGCCTCGGCGACGACCGTTCCGCTCGGCTTCACGGCGTAGGGATGGGACTCCGAGCCGACGTAGACGGCCCCGATCTCGCGGGGATCGATCCCCGCCCGCTTGATGGCCCTTTTCGAAGCTTCGACCGACATCGTGATCGTGTCCTGGTCGGGCGAAGGGACGGATTTCTCCTCCAGCATGAGGCCTTTTTTATAGCTCGGGGCGTCCGCGCCCCAGACCTTGGCGATCTCCTCGACCTTGATCCGGTGTCGCGGGATGTAGGCACCGTAACCGACGATTCCGGCCATGCGGCGGACTCCTTTCGAGGCAGACACGGACCTCCGCCTCTCCGTTTGGAATTAAAATTGCCGCGTCGTCAAGTATGAATAATGCAACCGCTAAAATCCGAGAGGGTATCCTTCCATAGAGGGGCGGCCAAGTCAAGGCGGCCGCCCGGGCCGGCCTTTTTCCCGGCTAAGTCCACTTCAAGAACGGAAGAGCGTAGAACGGAACGAAAAGGACGTCGCCCTCCCGGCCGGCATGATCACGCGTCACGACAAGGCCAGATCCGGCTCGGCCCTTATAAATTTCGCGAAAACGCAAGATGGCCGGCGGAACGCGCGCGAAGCGCGGCCTGAACTTGACCTCGACCGGGACAACACGATCGCCGATTTGGGCGATGAAATCGACCTCCGACTTCGCGATCGTCCGGTAATAGTTCAGCTTGGCGACCCGGGGATCGCTCTTGAGGACGGTGAAAACGAAATTTTCCGCGTCGCCTCCGACGATCTCGTCCAGGGAATCCGCGGGCCGGTCCTGGGCGATGATCCTTCGGATGCCGGTATCGGACATGTAAACCTTCTTCATCTTGCTGATCTCTTTCCGGACATTCGAGAAAAAGGGAGCAAGGAACGTGAACATGTACGTTCCCTCGAGCACGGAGAGATACTTGCCCAGGGTCGCCATGTTCAGTCCCAGCGTCGAGCTGATCTCGTGTTTGTTGACCAGGCCGCCCCTCTGAGAGGCGAGCAGCCGGATCAGGCCGTTGAAGCTCTCGAGCTTGGCGATATTCAAGAATCCGGCGACGTCTTTCTGGAGATACGTCCCGATGATCTCCCTGAGGATCAAGCTTCTATTGTCCGGCGGCTCGAACGCCGGCTCGGGGTAGCCGCCCCAATTGATATAGGTCAGGGCTCTCAGCTCGAGTTCCGCCTTGTAGGTCTCCGTGAAATCGACCACGTCGGACGGACGATCGACCTCGATCGCCTCGGGGAAGGACGTCCTCGAAACGATTCCCAGCCATTCCCGGAACGTGAAGGGAGTGACGGCGAATTCGACCTTGCGACCGGTCAGAAATTCCCGGTTACGGGAAATCTCGAGGCTAGATGATCCGGACACGAAGAACTGGACGCGGCCTTTGAGCCGGTCGAAGACCGGTTTGAGGAACAGCCCTGCCTGGGGGATGAACTGAAATTCGTCCAAGAAGACATTAAGCCTGGCACCGACCCGGAGCTCCCTCTCGAGGAGGTTGATGAATAGACGGGGATCCTTGAAAACGGGATTTCCGATCTCGAGGTCGCAGGAAAAGAAAATCGTCTTCGAAGAATGCTTCAACTCTTCATCGAGGATTCTTAAGATGGTCGTTTTCCCGACCTGCCTGGGTCCGGTCAGGAGGATGATTTTATCTTTGCCTATCCAGGGCTTGATGCTCCCGAGGATATCTCTTTGGACAATCACATTAATAATTTATTATTCATTTAGCATAAAATCAAGAGATTTTTTATATATAAATGATATTTTTCTCTTCACGGCATCGCAAGCCGCCCCGAGTGAAAGACCCGGGGACGACGTCCCAGATTCCAACCCACGGCAGAGTTCGAAGCCGAGGCCGGGTCCGGACGAATGTCAATTAGCGCGGCGGCGACAAAAATCAGCGGGAGATCGTGATTGAGCCGTTGGTCGTCTCAAGCGAGATCAGGGGGCCGCCCCGGCCCAGCGTCCCCTCGAGCCTCCGGCGGGTGTTCAACCGCCCCTCGATCGTGACCGGGATGTCGGTCCGGATCGAGCCGTTCGTCGTCCGGGCGACGAGGCGGGCGTTGGGCTCTCCGGAAAGGCGCAGCCGGATCGACCCGTTGGTCGTGCCCGCCTTGATTTCGCCCGAGAAATCGACGAGCTCCAGGACGACGTTTCCGTTGGTCGTGCCGGCCCTGACCGGACCCTTGACATTGTTGGCCCGGATCGTGCCGTTGGTCGTCGAAAGGTCGACCCGGCCGGAAGCGCTTTCGAGGCGGATGTCCCCGTTGGTCGTCCCGGCCTTGACCTCGCCGAACCGGCCGGCGAGCTCGAGGTCGCCGTTTGTCGAGCGGACAAGCTCCAGGCGGCAGCCTTCGGGGACCTTGATTTCGTAGTTGACCTTGAGGCGGAGGTTTCGGAAGCGTTCATAGATCGTGTCCACCCGGACGGCGGCGGAGGTCGCGTCGACTTCGATTTTGACCCGGTCGAGGTCGCTTTCGTTCCGGCGGGCGATCTTCTTGGCCTGGATATCGACTTCGTCCCGGCTCCAGGTCGAAACGTGGATGAAGCCGTTGGTGTTCCTCAGGCTGAAGGCCCCGTCGGCCCTGAGGGGAAACGATTTTTGGAAATTCTCGGTGTAGTCCCGTCCGCCGAAACCGTCGAACCAGTCGCCGTCGAGGACGCAGGCGGCGTTCAGGCCGGCGGCCATGGTCAAGGCCGCGGCGGAGAAGATGACGGACGTCCAAATATTTCTTTTCAGGCGCATCTCGGCCTCCTTCAAGGGGTTCACTCTCCTAATACGCAAATCCGGGCCCGAAGGTTCCCCCTCTTGCGCGGCCTTGACCGCTCCCTCCGATTCGGAGGACAATCGCTTCAAGGAGGCCGGTATGTATACTTTTCAGAGCATCGACTGGGAATCCGTTCCTCGGACGGAACATCCGGGGGATCCGGGGAGATCGTTCTGGCGGACCGTCCAGCTCCCGGGCTTGCGGGTCAGGATCGTCGAATATTCGGCGGGCTATGTCGCCGACCATTGGTGCCGGAAGGGCCACATCGTTCATTGCCTGGAAGGCGAATTCGTCAGCGAGATGGAGGACGGCCGCTCGTTCAGTCTCAAGAAAGGCATGACCTACGTCGTCTCCGACGACATGAGTTCGCACCGCTCGGTTTCCGGTCCCGGGGCGACGCTTCTCATCATCGACGGGGATTTTCTGAAGCCTTGAACGCGCCTCCCCCCTGTGCTAAGGTATCCCGTTCCAAGGAGCCGATGATGAAAAAGCATGTCCTCGCCGCGATATTTCTCCCGGCCCTGCTCGCCCCGGCGGCCGATCTCGCCGTCCAGGACCGTCCGCTGGACGTCCCCTACGTCCCGACGAAGTTCCCCGTCGTCGATGAAATGCTCAAAATGGCCAACGTCACGAAGGCCGACATCCTCTACGACCTGGGCTGCGGAGACGGCCGGATCGTCATCGGCGCCGCCCAAAAATACGGCGCGAAAGGCGTCGGGATCGACCTCGATCCCGACCGGATCGCCGAAAGCCGGGAGAACGCCAGGAAGGCCGGCGTCGCCGACCGCGTGACCTTCATGGAAGGCGATCTCTTCCTGGCCGATTTCAAGGAAGCCACGGTCCTGTCGATGTACCTCCTGACCTCGGTCAACCTCAAGCTCCGGCCCCGCATCCTCCGGGAGCTCAGGCCCGGCACCCGGGTCGTCTCCCACAATTTCGGCATGGACGACTGGAAGCCCGACGCGGCTTCGGTCGTGACCGTCGACGACATCCGCCACGACGTCTTTCTCTGGATCGTCCCGGCCAACGCAAGCGGCGTATGGACCTGGACCATGCCCCTCGGCGGCCGGAACGTCGAAGCCCGGATGACCGTCGAGCAGAAATACCAGTTCCCGACGGCGGCCGTGAAGCTCAACGGGACCGAGGCCGCCCTCAAGGACGTCAAGCTCCGCGGCGACCGCCTGACCTTCCTCCTCGAGGCCCCGGTCGACGGAAAGCCCCAGACCTTCGCCTTCCAGGGGCGGATCGCCGGGCACGAGATCGCGGGCCAAGCCAAGGCCACGGCCGCCGGTCAAAATCAGACCTGGCCATGGACGGCCTCACGGAATCCGGTCACGGAAAAACCGATCGACGAGGAACCGACGATCTGGGACTGAATTCCCTCTCCCCCCTTTTTCTCGGGCCGAGCCGGCCCTTCCTCCCCGCCGCCTTTGCCAATCTGGGGGGGAGGACATGGTAGAATAACGGAGAGGGAGACATGTCCATGGCCAATATCCAAAGGCTTCTCATCGCCGCCTTGACCGCAACCCTTCCCCTGGCCGCTCAGACCATCCTGACACCGGACGAGCAGAACACGATCGAGGTCGTCAAGAAGAACAAGAACTCCGTCGTTTTCGTGACCAACATCGCCCTCGTCCGCGACTTCTTCTGGGGATCCGAGGAGAAGATCCCCCGCGGCAGCGGCTCCGGCTTCGTCTGGGACGACAAGGGCCATATCGTCACGAACTACCACGTCATCGAGGACGGCGTCGAATACCTCGTCACCCTCCCCAACCAGGAGCAGCGGAGCGCCAAGCTCGTCGGGAAGGAAGAGAGCAAGGACATCGCCGTCCTCAAGGTCCAGGGCGACACGAACGGGCTCTTTCCCGTGACCGCCGGGACCAGCCGGGACCTCCAAGTCGGGCAGAAGGTCGTGGCCATCGGCAACCCGTTCGGTTTCGACCACACGGTCACCACGGGCATCGTCAGCGCCCTCGGCCGGAAGATGCTCGGGGCGGGCAACGTGACGATCCGGGACATGATCCAAACCGACGCCTCGATCAACCCCGGAAACAGCGGCGGACCGCTCCTGAACTCGTCCAGCGAGCTCATCGGGATGAACACGATGATCTATTCGCCGAGCGGGACCTCGAGCGGCATCGGCTTCGCCGTCCCGGTCGACACGGTCAAGAAGATCGTCCCCGAGATCATCCGCTACGGCCGGGTCTCGCGGCCCGGGCTGGGCGTCTCCTTCCTCCCCGACCAGTACGCCCGCCGGTCCCGGGTCGAGGGGGCGGTCATCATGGAGGTCCAGCCGGGGACGGCGGCCGCCGAGGCCGGGCTGCGGGGTCTCAGCCGGGACCGGTTCGGACGCTGGCTCATCAACGACATCGTCACGGCCGTCGACCGGACGCCCGTGAAAACCTACGACGACCTTTTCAGCGCCCTGGAAAATTACAAGGTCGGCGACATCGTGACCTTGACCGTCGAACGCGCCGGGAAGGCCCGCCCGGTCCGCTTCACTCTTGTCCGGGACTGATGGAGGTCGTTCTCGCCTCCCGGTCGCCCCGCCGCCGGGAGCTCCTCGGTCGGATTTTTTCGGAGTTCGAGGTCGCCCCCAGCGAAGTCGACGAGAACCTTTTCGACAAGAGCGATCCCCTTCGCTTCGCCCTCGCCGCGGCCGAAGCCAAGGCCCGCGACGTCGGCGAGAGGCGGCCCGATGCCCTCGTCATCGCCGCCGACACGATCGTTTGCCTCGGGAAGGAGATCTTCGGAAAACCGGCGGACCGGGGCGAGGCCGAGACCATGCTCAACCGGTTATCGGGCCAGAAGCATAGGGTCATCACGGGGGTCGCCCTCTTCCGGAAGGCCGAGAACCGCCTGGTCACGGGATACGAAACGACCTCCGTCACTTTCCGGCCGCTCACCCCGGACGAGATCCACGCCTATCTCGCCCGGCACGAATTCCTCGACAAGGCCGGAAGCTACGCCGTCCAGGAGATCGGCGACGCCTTCGTCGACAAGCTCGACGGCGATTACGACAACGTCGTCGGGTTTCCGGTCCGGCGCCTCCGGCGGCTGCTCAAGGAGTTTAAGGCTCCGGAAGCGACCCTCCTCGCCGAAGACTTTGACCCGAAGCACGGCTGGGCTTTCGGACGTGCCGACGGACGGGAGGCCTTCCTTCCCGGCGCCGTCGTCGGCGACGAGGTGAGGGCCCGTCTCATCGGCAAGAAGCCTCGTCTTTTCAAAATCATCGAGACGATCCGGCCATCGCCCTGGAGGGTCGACGCGGCCTGCCCTCATTTCGGGACCTGCGGCGGCTGCGCCTTCCAGAATCTCGATTACGGAAAGCAGCTCGCCCTCAAGGAGGCCCACGTCCGGCGGACACTCGCCGCGGCGGGAATCGACCCCGCCGCCGTCGTCGTCGAGCCGATTCTCCCCTCCCCGGAGCTTTATGGCTATCGGAATAAAATGGAATTCGCCTTCGCGGGGCGGGCCGGAGAGCTTGTCCTCGGCCTTCGCGAGCGGGCCCGGCCCGGGAAGCCGAGCCGAAAGAAAACCGTCGTTCTCGGCCGATGCCCGATCTTCGGCCCGGCGGCCGCCGCGGTCTTCCCCCTCGTCTTGGAGGACGCCGGCGCGACGGGCCTGGCCGGTTATCATCCGGTCTCGCAGGAAGGCTTTTTCCGCAACCTCGTCCTCCGCGAGACGAAAGGCCCCCGCGAGCTGATGGCCGTCCTGGTGACCAAGGGCGGCCCCTTGCCCCAGGCCGCCGCATGGGCCGACCGCTGGATGAGGGAAGCTCCGAACCTTCGGAGCGTCTGGAGAGTCGAAAACGACCGGACGGCCGATGTCGTCGATTTTGAAGGGGCGGAAAGGCTGGCCGGATCGCCGTTCATCGAGGAAGAGCTGGGAGGAATGCGGTTCCGCATTCACCCCCCATCGTTCTTCCAGCCCAATCCTCGGGCCGCTTGGCTCCTTATCGAGCGCATCGTCGCCCAGGTCCGGGCTTGGGGATCGCGCCGGGTCCTCGGGCTCTACTGCGGCCCCGGGGCGATCGAGCTTTTTCTCTCCCGGACGGTCGAACGGGTCCGCGGGATCGACGCCTCGCCGGCCGGCATCCGCAACGCCGAGGAAAACGCCCGGTTGAACGGCGTCACGAACGCGGACTTCGCCGTCGGGTTCGTCGAGAATGCGGTCGGTGCCGCGAGGGCGGACGAATACGACCTGGCCGTCCTCGACCCGCCCCGCGAAGGCCTGCGGCCCCAGGCCCTGGCCGGAATCGCGTCCCTTAAAATCCCCCGCCTGATCTATATGTCCTGCAATCTCCGGACGTTCGTCCAGGACGCCGCCCACCTCGCCTCCAGCGGCTATGGGCTGGAGAAGCTCCTCGCCGCCGACTTTTTCCCTCATACCCCCCATTTCGAGGTCCTCGGCTTCTTGAAAAGATGGGGGACACTTTAAAGCGTCCCCCATCTTTTATTGACAATCGGAGGGGGGTCGCTTAACTTAAGAGGCGAAAATGGCCGGGAAAGAAGAATTGTTCCGGAAACTGCCGTCGGTCGACAGCCTCCTGAAGGAGGACCAGGCCAAAGCCATGGCAGGCCGATATGGGCGTCAGCCGACCTTGGAGGCCGTCCGCCGGGTCCTCGACGGCCTTCGAGCCGAGATCCTCGCAAATCCCGACGCGGTTGCGGAGGAAGATTTCGCCAAGGCCCGCCTAATCGCCTACGCGGAGGAATCGCTCGCCGAAAATTTCGCCCCGTCCCTGCGCCCGGCTATCAACGCCACGGGCATCCTGATGCATTCGGGGCTCGGACGCGCGGTTCTCTCGGAGGAAGCCGGCCGGGCCCTGGCGGACGTCGTCCGGGGCTACTCGACCCTGGCCCTCGAGATCGAAACCGGCCGTCGCGGCCAGCGAGACAGCCACGTCGCCGGACTTCTCCGCGAGCTCACCGGGGCCGAGGCGGCGACGATCGTCAACAACAACGCGGCCGCGACCGTCCTCATCCTCAACACCCTGGCCAAAGGCAGGGACGTCGTCATCTCCCGCGGCCAGCTCGTCGAGATCGGCGGGTCGTTCCGCATGCCCGAGGTCATGGCCATGAGCGGGGCGGTCCTCCGCGAGGTTGGGACGACGAACAAGACCCATCTCCGCGACTACGCCGAGGCCGTCGGCCCGAACACGGGGGCCATCCTCCGGGTCCATCACAGCAACTACCGCATCCTCGGATTCGCGGGCGAGCCGGGGATCGAGGAGCTCGTGGCCTTGGGAAACACGCACGGCCTCCCGGTCGTCGACGACCTCGGCAGCGGGGCCCTCGTCGACCTCAAGGCCTACGGCCTCGAGACCGAGCCGCTCGTCCGGGAGAGCGTCGCCGCCGGGGTCGCCTGCGCCTGCTTCAGCGGCGACAAGCTTATCGGCGGCCCGCAATCGGGGATCATCGTCGGAAAAGCCGGCGTCATCCAGCGGATCAAGAAAAATCCCCTCGCCCGGGCTTTCCGCTGCGGCAAGCTGACCCTGGCGGCGATGGAGGCGACATTGAAGCTCTTCCTCGCGCCCGAGACGCTCCCCGAGCGCCACCCGCTCTACCGGATGCTCGCCCTTCCAGTCTCCGAAATCGACCGCCGGGCCAAACGCGCGGCCAAGAGCCTCTCAAAATCCCTCCTTCCCCCCGATTTCGCCCTCGAGGTCATCGACGGGGAATCGCAGGTCGGGAGCGGCTCCGTCCCTGTCGAGACGATCCCGACGCGGCTTCTCTCCCTCCGCCTCCGGGGGGCGAATCCGGAAGACCTCGGAAAAAAGCTGCGCCGACAGCGTCCCGCCGTCTTCACCCGGATCCGCGACGGCGCCCTCCTCTTCGATTTCCGGACGATCCGGCCCGACGAGGACCGGCTCGTCGAAGCGGCCATCCTCTCGCTTTTTCGGTGACCGGCCGCCGATGGACAAGCCGCACGTCATCGTCGGGACGGCGGGACACATCGACCACGGCAAGAGCGCCCTCGTCAAGGCCCTGACCGGCCTCGACCCGGACACCCTCCCCGAGGAAAAAGAGCGGGGGATGACGATCGAGCTCGGCTTCGTCTTCCTGGACCTCCCCGATTACGAGCGGCAGATCGTCTTCATCGACGTCCCCGGCCACGAGAAATTCGTCAAGACGATGGTCGCCGGGGCGTCCAACATCGACGTCGTCCTCTTCATCATCGCCGCCGACGAGGGGATTTCGGTCCAGACCCGGGAGCATTTCGACATCCTCCGCCTCCTCCGCGTCGGCGAGGGGATCATCGCCCTGACGAAAAGCGACCTCGTCGACGCCGCCCGTCTCGAGGAGCTCGCCGGAGAGGTCCGGGCTTTCGTCCGCGGGACCTTCCTCGAGAGGGCGCCGATTATTCCCGTCTCGGCCTTAATCGGGGCCGGTCTGGACGATCTCAAGTCCGCGCTCCAGGCCTCCGGCCGCCGCCTCGTCCCGCGTGAAGATTCCGGATATTTCCGGATGCCCATCGACCGGATTTTTGTCATGCACGGCTTCGGGACGGTCATCGCCGGGACCATCCTCTCGGGAGAGGCCAAGGTCGGCGACACCGTCGAAATCCTCCCCGAAAGGCTCCAGGCCCGCGTCCGCGGAGTCCAGGTCCACAAGACCAAGCGGGAGTCTTCTCGCCTCGGCAGCCGGACGGCCCTCAACCTCCACGGCCTCGAGAAGGAGCAGCTCCGGCGCGGCCAATGCGCGGCGATGCCCGGCTTCATCGCCCCCGCCTCGCGCCTCGACGCCCGGCTTCACCTTCTGGCCCAAGCGCCCGGCGAGCTCAAGACGCGCGACCGGGTCCGCCTCCACGTCGGGACGGACGAGGTCATCGCCCGGGTCGTGCTCCTCGAGAAGGAAAAGCTTCCGCCCGGCGAGTCCATGCTCGCACAGTTCGTCCTCGAGACTCCGACAGCGGCCCTCTTTGGGGACCGGTTCATTATCCGGACGTTCTCGCCGCTCAACACGATCGGCGGCGGCGAGGTCCTCGACGCCTCGCCCCCGCGGCACAAGCGTTTCGACCCCGCGGCCCTGGCCGGCATTCGCAATCTCGAGGGATCGCTCGAAGAAGCCGTCGAACGGACGGTCGCCAAGGCCGCCCCGTCTCCCCTGGCCGCGAGCCGGATCTCGCGAATCCTCGGCAGGAGGCCAGCCCTCGTCCAGGCCGCGGCCGGCAGGCTCGCCGCCGCGCAAAAGCTGAAAAAAATCCCTTCGGCCGACGAAGATCTCTTCCTCCCGGCTTCGGTCTTCGCCTCCATGAAGGACAAGGCCGCGGCCATGGCCGAGGGCTATTTCGCCGCCAATCCCCAGCGGACGTTCATGCCCGCGGCCGACCTCCAGGCTCATCTTCCCAGAGAGGCGGGCGAGGCCGTCTTCCGCCTCGTCCTTGAAGAACTCATCGGGAGAGGCGATCTCGTCCGGGTCGAAGGCGGCCTCAGCCTCCCCGGCCACGAAGCCCGATTCGCCGACCGGGACGCCGAGACGGCCGCCCGGGTCGAGGCCGTCTTTCGCAAAGCCGGATTCGAACCGCCGCTGGAGGACGATGTCTGCCGGGAGCTTCGCCTGCCGCTCAGCCGGTTCCGCAAGATCATGGGCGCCCTTGTCGAACAAGGCCGCCTCGTCCGCCTCGACCCCAAGGTCACGCTCCATCGCGACGCCTATGAGAAAGCCAGGTCGGCCGTCCTTGAATATCTCCGCCTCCGCAAATCGATCACCATCGCCGAGACGAAGGACATCCTCAAGGTCTCGCGAAAATACGCCTTCGCCGTGCTCGAGTATCTGGACAAAGGCCAGGTCACCCGCCGGGCCGGCGACGCCCATGTGCTGAAATAGCCGCCCCTGGCATGATAATAGCCATTGTCTTCGGAGGAGAGCATGCCGCCGGATTTATGGTCGTTGTATGCCTTGATGCTGAAGAGCCGCCTGCTCGAAGAAGCCGTCGCCATGTTCTGGCAGGACGGACTCATCTCGGGCGAGATGCATCTTGGGACAGGCGAAGAAGCCGTCATCGCGGGCGTCGTCGCCCACCTGCGGGAGGGCGATGCCATGGCTTTGGATCATCGCGGCACCGCCGCCTTGGTGATGCGCGGCGTCGACCCGGTCCTTCTCCTTCGCGAAATGCTCGGCCGTCCGGACGGTCTGTGCGGGGGGAAGGGAGGACATATGCACCTCTTCTCCAAGGAGCATTTGTCCGCCTCTTCGGGGATCGTCGGTTCGGCGGGGCCGACCGCGGCCGGGTTCGCCCTCGCCAGCCAATATCTCCGCCCCGGAACGGTTGCGGTCGCTTTTTTCGGCGAGGGGGCGATGAATCAGGGCATGCTGCTCGAATCGATGAACCTGGCCTCGGCCTGGAACCTCCCCGTCCTGTTCGTCTGCAAAGATGACGGCTGGGCGATCACCACGGCCTCCAAAGCCTTGACGGGGGGTGATTTGAATGAACGGGCGCGGGGATTGGGCATCCCCGCATCCGAGGTGGACGGCCTCGACGTCTCCGCGGTGTGGGAAGCGGCCGGTTCGGCCGTCGAGCGGGCCCGTTCCGGCCAGGGACCGGCCTTCCTGCGTGCCCGATGCGTCCATTTCGAGGGGCACTTTCTCGGCTTCCAACTGATCCGGTTGGTTCGCAACCCCTTTAAAGAAATGCCCAAGATCTCGATTCCTCTCATCCGGTCCTTGCTGCGTCGCGGAGGGGCCGGCTTGCGAGAGCGCCTGTCGGGAATGAAAACGGTTCTAGGAGCGGTGCAATCAACCCGGCGCGATCCGCGCCGGGACCGAGATAACGATCCAGTCCGGCGCGCGCGTATGGCTCTGCCGTCGGACGCGGCGCGCCTGCAAGAATTGGAAAGCCAAGTTGAAAAAGAGATTCATGACGCGCTGGCTTCGGCTCTGGAGGAGGTGCCGTCATGAGAACCATGTTTTTCACCCAAGCCGTCGATGATGCCCTGGCCCGGGCCATGGCGGACGACCCGCGGATTGTCCTTTTCGGAGAGGATACCCCCTTGCTGCGACGCGAACTGCTTGTCCGGTTCGGGCCCAAACGCGTTCGGGGCGCGCCCATAAGCGAAAGCGCTTTTCTTGGAGCCGGCGTGGCTGCGGCCTTGGCCGGATTACGCCCGGTCGTGGAAATCTACATGGTCGATTTCCTCGGCGTATGCATGGATGCCCTCCTCAACCATGCCGCTAAAGTCGAGACCTTCTCCGGCGGGAAGTGGACGGCGCCCGTAGTCGTGCGCGCGCCCTGCGGCGGCGGATACGGAGACGGCGGACAGCATGAGCAATCCCTGTGGGGCTGGCTGGCCCATATCCCGGGATTGACCGTTCTTGTTCCGTCGACGCCCGCCGATGCGGGCGGGCTGATGCTGGCGGCCCTGCGTCACGACGGCCCGGTCATCTTCCTCGAGCATAAGCTCCTCTCCGAAACCTGGCTGGAGTTTCTGGGGTCGGGAGGCAGACGCACGGTGAAGTTCGACATTCCCGAAGAAGGCGCTAAGGGCCCTGTCCCCAAGACGTGGGAACCCCTGCCCATCGGGAAAGCTATCCTGCGGCGGACCGGCGATGACATGACGATCGTCAGTGTCGGGTCGGGAATTCATCGCGCCATCGAAGCGGCCGAAGCTCTGGAGAAGGAAGAAATTTCTGCCGGCGTCATGGATTTGCGAACGGTCTCTCCGCTGGATAAGGCCACGATCTGTGAATCCGTCGCGCAGACGGGACGGATGCTGGTCGTCGATGAAGATTACGAAGCCTTTGGTCTTTCGGGCGAGCTGTCGGCAATTCTGCTGGAGGCGGGCATCTCCTGCAGGTACGCCCGGGTCTGCACCCAAACGACCATCCCCTACTCCCGCTATCTTGAAGACCGGTGTCTCCCCAATGCGACAGGCATTATGGAAATCGCCAGGCAGCTGATGCGAAGCTGACCTGCCGAACACTGGACGGGCCGCGCCGTCGGCGACCTTCGTTCAAGGGCCTCACTTCAAATACAGCGACATCGCCCGGAAGTCGAAGGTGACCGCGAACGGACGGAAGAAGCCGTGGGAGATGATCCCTCCCGTGCGGAAACCCAGCCGGTCTTCAAAGCCCGGAGGCATTCCGCCGAACAGCCCCCGGACCTCTTCTTGCCGCGCCCGGCCGAGGGTCAGGTCGACGGTGAAGGGGTAAACGGTCACCGGCCCGCCGCCGCCCATGCCTTGGAATCCTTCCTTGGGAAGCTCAATCTTGGTTTCCTTGACGACGTATTCCGGACAGCTGAAGCCGCCTCCAGCCATGCCCGTGTCGACCTAACGGAGATGAGGACGCCAATAATCCCATTTTCCGCAGGTCGGGACATCGATATCGCCCCCCACTTCCAGGGACAGCATAGTCAGGTCATCTCCGAGCTTCTTTTTTGTATTTCCTTGCCGATCGGACGCGGAGCCGGAGAGCCGTCCCGAACGTCCTTTCGGAAAGTCTTATCCATTGGCCAACGACTTTTTCGAGTCTTTTCCGGTTCTCGATCCACTCTCGGCATAATTCGGCTTCTTCGTTTTTGATGAGCCGAGCGACCGTCTTCCCCCGCTTCTTGGTTGTCCAGTAGATGTAGGGTCCGTGGCGCGCCGCGGGATCCTTCCGGCAGGCGCAGGTCCTGTTCCCGCAGGCGATTCGTCGCCGGCTGATGCTCCCCGACATGATGAACCCGAGACGGCGGAGTTCCTCTTTGAGGCGGCGTTGCTTGGCCAGCGAAACCGCGATTCGGTTTTGGAGTCTGTTGTCGCGAGACACGGCTGAATCTCCACTTGACTTTCGCTTAGTCCTACTGTATAATACAGTAAGGGAAGAGGAAAGTCAAGAGCCATGGACCAACCCGCGTTCACCCTCGACTCCAAGGTCGTGGGCGCCTTACCGATCGTCAACGCCCTCCTCCAACGCCTCGACTTCGCGGCGCTTCTCGACAGGCATCTCGGCCCCCCGGACTCTCGCGCTAAAATGACCCCCGCCTCCGCCCTCCACGTCCTGACCCGGAATTTGATCCTGGCCCGCCTTCCTCTCTACGCCGTCCGGGAATGGGCCCGGCAGGTCGCCCCCGATCTTCTGGGCTTGGAGAACGGCTCGGTTCAAGATCTCGGCGACGACCGTCTCGGCCGAGCTCTGGACCGGCTTTTCGACGCGGACCGGAACGCCTTCCTGACCGAGTTCGTCCTCCACCTGATTCGAGAGTTCTCGATCGATCTCGGGGAGTTTCATAACGACTCGACCTCGATCACTCTTCAAGGCGAGTATGCGGAGGCGGACGGCCGGAGGGTCCGGGGCAAGCCG
>Ga0194112_10001439_pt1 | contig 35022 bp, 34 predicted proteins | sample TA2MahC400mmetaG_FD_146191 | JGI IMG/M metagenome (GOLD analysis project Ga0194112, IMG submission 146191) | Freshwater microbial communities from Lake Tanganyika, Tanzania - TA2015016 Mahale Deep Cast 400m | ecosystem: Environmental > Aquatic > Freshwater > Lake | place: Tanzania: Lake... | reverse complement strand
CTCAGGGGTTGGGCGAAGTACTCGTCGTAGTCGTCGATGCAGTCGACGGTGGGGGTTGACTCGCCCGTGCCGCGGGGGTCCCAGGCGACGATGTCGAAGCGGTCGATGATGTCGCGGCTGAAGTAGTGGGCGGCGTTCTGTGCGAGCGATCGTCCGGGTGCGCCCGGGCCACCCGGGTTGACCAGCAACACACCGATGCGTTCACTCGACTTGAGTGCACGTTGACGGCTGAGCCTCAAGGTGAAGGTGCCGCTGGGTTGGGTGAAGTAGTCGAAGGGCACCGTGAGATCGGCGCATTCGACACCCTCACACGACTTCCACTCGAGCGGTGTCGGTTCGTAGGGCAACGTCGTGGTTGGTGAACCCGCCGTTGTGTCGGGCGTCGTCTCAGCCGTGGGGGAATCATCGCCGCACGATGCTGCAAGCAATGAAACCGCTGTCGCGAAGGCTAGAAGTCGCGTGTTCACCATCTTGCCGGTATTCACCATGTATCGATCATCGGGCGCTTTTTGCCCGGGCGGGGTTGCGGTGGCGGAGCGGCGTTCAAGAGGGCCGTGAGGCGGGCGCGGGTGTCGGCGGGGTCGATGACTTCGTCGATCTCGGCATGTGCGGCGATGTTCAGTGCGCCGCCACGTTCGTAGGCAGCAGCGATGAGCTTGTCTTCGAGGGCCTGGCGTTCAAGCGGGTCGGTGATGGCGTCGAGTTCGCGTCGGTAGCCGAGACGCACCGCACCTTCGAGGCCCATGCCGCCGAACTCGCCCGTCGGCCACGACAGTGTGGGGTAGCGGCCATGCAATGTGCCGCCCGCCATTGCCTGTGCGCCGAGGCCGTAGCACTTGCGCATCACCACGGTGATCCACGGCACGGTGATGCTGCCGGCGACCACGAACATACGAGAAAAGTGGCGTACCTGTGCCGATTTTTCCGCTTCGGGCCCGACCATGAAACCGGGTGTGTCGCACAGCGAAATGATGGGCAGGTCGTGCGCGTCGCACAGTTGCACGAAGCGTGACGCCTTGTCGGCCGCATCGCTGTCGATGGCGCCGCCGAGGTGTGCGGGGTTATTCGCGATGATGCCGACCGAGTGGCCACCAATGCGGGCGAGCACGGTGACGATGCCGATGCCGAAGTTGGGCCGCAGTTCCAGCCAGTCGGCGCCGTCGACGAGATGCGTGATCGCGTCGCGCACGGGGTACACACGCGTACGCTGCTCGGGAACCACGTCGCGCAAGACGTCATCGTTGCCGGGCTTCGGCTCGACGTGGCGATGCAGGAAATAGCCGAGGTACTTCTTTGCTGCGGCCACGGCGGCTGCTTCGTCGGACACACGGATGTCGACCACGCCGTTGATCGTTTGGGTGTCGATGTCGCCGATTGCGGTTGGTTCGACGCGACCAAGGCCACCGCCTTCGATCATCGCGGGTCCGGCCATACCGATGTTCGAGTTTTCGGTGGCGATGATGACGTCGCAGCAACCGAGCAACGCGGCGTTGCCGGCGAAGCAGTAACCCGAGGCGATGCCGACGAGTGGAACGAGGCCCGAGAGTGCGCCGAACAGGGAGAAGGCCATGCAGTCCATGCCCGTGACACCGTGTGAGTCGGTGTCACCGGGGCGGCCGCCACCACCTTCGGCAAAAAGGACGAAGGGCAACTTCATCTCTTCGGTGAACGCGAAGAGGCGGTCTTTCTTGATGTGGTTGATCAGGCCCTGCGTGCCGGCGAGAACCGTGTAGTCGTACGAGGCGACTGCGATGGGTTTGCCGTCGAGGGTCGCGGTTCCGCCGACGAGACCGTCGGCGGGGGTGTTGACGATGAGGTCTTGGGTGCTGCGCCGCTGGCGTTGGGCAGCGACACCGAACGCCCCGACCTCGTGGAACGAACCCGCATCGACGAGGTCGGCGATGTTCTCGCGGGCGGTGCGCTGGCTCTTGTCGCGGCGCTTTTCGACCGCTGCGGGGCGTGCCGCATCGGTGGTGAGCCGACGGCGTTCTTGGTAGCGGGCGAGGTCAGCACGTTCGCCCTTGGTTGCCGTCATGTCGGGCGTTGTGTCGGCTGCGACGTCGCCGGGGGTGAGCGAAAAGAGCACCTGGCCCTCCTCGACGGTGTCGCCGACGGCGACAGCGATGTTGGTGATGGTTCCGTCGGCTTGGGCAGCGACGGGGTGCTCCATCTTCATCGACTCGAGGACGATGACCTCGCGGCCGGCGCGTACCGCATCGCCGACCGCAACGTTCACCGAGATGACGGTGCCGATCAGCGGCGAGCGGTTCTGCATCGCTGCTCTCCCCATGGGCCCAGTCTTGCCGATGGTCGTCGGATGGTAGAAAGACCTCGGGGGTATGGAGATGCCAAGACTTCGTCAGGTACCAAGAGCCGAGGCCGATCCGTCGGTGTTGCCCATGTACGACCTCTTGTTCGGCGACCGTGACCCCGTCGCGCAACCCGGCACGGCAACGGGTACGCCGGGGGACTGGTGGACGGTGTTCGCCCTCGTTCCCGAGATTTTCGAACATGCGGTGCGTGGCTTCGCTCTGTACCGCAACCCCGCACGACGCATTGACCCGCAGTTGCGTGAACTCGGCCAGACGCGAGTCGGCTGGGCGCGCGCCAGTCAGTTCGTCTACTCGCAGCACTGCAAGTCCTGTCGCGAAGTGGGCATTGCGGAGGAAAAGATCGAAGCGATTCCGCATTGGCAGACGGCCACGTGTTTCTCTCCGATCGAACGGGCGGTGCTTGCTTACGCCGATGCCTTGGTCTACGACGGGGGGCGTGTCGCCGATGGCGTGTTCGCCGCGCTGCAGGCCGAACTGTCGGACGAAGAGGTTCTCGAATTCACCTATATAACGGCGATGTATGACATGCATGCCGTGATGAGTCGCGCGTTGCGGACGGAGTTCGACGACCGTGACGACCCGATCGTCGAAGTCGACGGCCCCGACGGCCCCAGGATGAAACTGAGAGTGAGATGACACGACCAAACGGTTTCCACCATGTTGCTTTTGCTTGCCGTGATACCGAGGCAACGCGGCACTTCTACGAAGACCTGCTGGGTTTCCCCTTGGTGCACACCGAGGTGCAACGCGTACCGGGTTCCGAGTCGTTCTTTCGGCATCTGTTTTTCGACACCGGCGAGGGAAAGTGCATCGCGTTCTTCGAACTGCACAAGGTGGGCGAACAAGACGGTTGGCGCTCGGACGTGTCGACGGGCAACGGTCTTCCCGTGTGGGTCAACCATGTCGCGTTCGCTGCCGACGCGGCACGCCAGACCGAGGCGAAGGCGTCACTTGCTGCGGGTGGTATCGAGCCGATCATGGACGTCGACCACGGTTGGTGTCATTCGCAGTACTACCTCGACCCGAACGGAATCATGGTCGAGTTCTGTCGCGACACGCCGGGCTTCGAGGCCGACCCTGCAGCCGCACGGGCTGCGCTCGCCGACTAGGCGATGTGCAGGTTGCGGCGGTCGTATTCGCTGAGACGACCACGCCGCACCCAGACGTCGGCGATGTCGACCTCCTGGTCGTAGGCCATCACCACGCTGGGTTTTTTCAGTCCAGCCCCCTTCCAGTCGCGGATCGCGGTGTTTCCGAGGCGCTGCGCATAGGAACTCTCGCCGTCTGTGATGCCGCGCAGCAACACGAACGTGCCGCGCTTGGCGATGAAGATGGCGGGTCGGGTCTTTCCTTCGCGGCCGGCATCGTCGGCGCCCGGCACTCCGTCGAACGACAGCCAGGCGTCGACGATGTCGCCCGCTTCGAGGTTGTACATGGCGTCAAGGGCGAGTTCACCCAGTTTCGGGCGGGCGGGTTTCTCCTCGCGCAGGCGCAGCGTGTGGGCGACGAAGTCGACGAACTCGAAGCCCCCGTTTCGTTCCTGCAGAACGACGTTGATGCGCTGGCCGGCCGACAATTCTGCCGCTCGGGGTGAGGTCGACGTCGCGGTTTCATCCCCCTGCTCGGTCTGCCAGGTGACGCGGTCACCGTCGATCATCGTGACGACGCCACGGATGACGCGACGCAACCCGGGTGGCGGGGCGGTATCGAGGTGCGTGAGTTTTTTCTCGGGCTTCGGCCGATTCATCCGCTTGATCTCGCGGATGCGTTCGCGGCGCCGTTTGTCATCGAGCGTACGGTGCGTATTGGGCGCGACTTGGATGACGCTGAATTCGGTGCGCGACACCTCGATCTGAATACGCAGCGTGTCACACTCGCGCAATTCTCCGAGACCTTCGAGATGTTCGGCATCGACCACGCCACTTAGTGGGCCGCCGCATTCAACCCAGTGCCATCCGCCGTCGGCGGCGTGACCGCGCAGTTCGATGGTCGCCAACCGCTTGTGGGACTTGTCGTGTGTGGTGTCAGGCTGTTTGGGCGCGCCCGAAGCCGGGAGTGATTCGCGCAGCTCGCGCAGCGCGTCGTCATTCGACTGTCGCGGCTTGCCGCCCACGGCCAGCGACTACTCGGGGAGCGGGTAGTGCACGCCGGGGATGCCCGGCAGCAACGGAGCCGCCCACTCGGGCCGCGGGAGAAGACCGGGGTAGGCACCCGGGGCCATCGGCGCGGTGTCGGCGTTCCATGCGTGGTGGATGGGCTGCAACTGGTAGTAGCCGTTCGCTGCATTCGTGCCACCGTCGACGAGAAGGTCATGGCCGGTGATGTAACCCGCCATGTCGGAGGCGAGGAACATGACCGGTGCGACGATCTCGGATACTTCACCGAGACGACGCATCGGGGTGCGCGAGGCGATCCACTTGTCCATGCCCATGCCTTCGAGTGCGACGCGGGTCATTTCGGTGATGATGAAGCCGGGACTGACGGCGTTGACCCGAACGCCGCGGTCGGCCCATTCACAACCGAGCTGCTGGGTGATGTTGCGCAGGGCACCCTTTGCCGCGGTGTAGGCGATGATGTTCATCTCGTTCGCGCCACTGCCCATGATCGAACAAATGTTGACGATACTGCCGCTCTTCTTCATCAGCATGTGCAGGCCGACTTCGCGCATGTAGAGGAATGCACCGCGCAAATCGACGGCGACGATCTTGTCGAACGTCTCAGTGGGGAATCGCTCGGCCCCGATTCCGAGAAGATCGGAAATGCCGGCATTGTTCACGAGCGTGTCGATACCACCGAACTCACTCAGACCGGCAGCAACGACGCGTTTCACATCATCTTCGACCGAGACGTCACCGGTGACGCAGAGAACCTTGGCACCAGCCTTCCTGCAGGCTTTGCCGGTCTGCTCGAGGAGTTCGGTTGTACGGGCGGTGAGTACGAGATTCGCACCGGCCTCGGCGAAGCCTTCGGCGAAACTGGCACCAAGGCCGTACGACGCGCCTGTGATGAGAACTGTTTTGCCCTTGAAATCGAACATGTCTGACCCCCTGACGCGGCCGCCCCTTGCGAGCTCAACACCTGAAAATAGTGGGTGTGCCGACCCTCGTGCGAATGGGACCCGTCGTGTCACACCCCCGCGACAGACTTCCAACTCTCTCGGCAGAAAAGGGGCCCACTTTGTCAACGACCAACCCGGCAGCAACCAACCCGAGCGGTGTCGGGGGGGACCCTTCGGAGGCCGTCTACAGGCGCCTCATGCGCGCCCTCGACGACCTCGGCATCGCGCCACAACCCGTCGGCCAACAATCCTCGCGTTGGGCGACTCTCGACAACCGCGACGGCGTGCCGGTCGTCGCCTTTGGCCCACTGTCGCTCGACGTGGCGGGGCGCCTTGCGAACTTGCTCGAGGACCTTGCCTCCGGCTCGTCTGCGCCGTCGATCGCCCAAACCGATGACGACACGCACGACCCCGACGGCGCGGCTGAGTACGTGCTGGCACCCTTCGAGCCCGTCGCCACACCACTCGAGCCGTTCCACTCCTCGTCGCGTCACCATCCCCGGACGGCTTGGTGAAGTCGCAATGAGCCCCTTCGATCGCAATGGCCTGGGTGCCAACCCGCAGTCGATCCCATTCGACGAGTGGTGGCGGATGTGGCATTTCGTCAACGCCTTCGAGGCCAAGGACTCGCAATCTTTTCGCCTGTGGATCGAGGTCGCGGCAGGTCGTCGCGTCTGGCACATCACCTCACCGCGGTTCCACTTCGAGTTCTGTGCGGTGGAGGAGGGTGTGCCCGGCACCTTCGTTGTCCCGTTGCCCGTGCGTGTCATTCATGCGATGACCGACATCGCAACGACCGCGTTCGAGTCGACGTTGGCGCTGGCCGACAACGAGTCGCTGACGGTGACATCGGGCGACGCGAGTCTGGTGTTCGACACACCCGCACAAGCCCCGGGAAGCCCGGTCATACTCGACTCCGTCGAGTGCACAGCGGAAGTCTCGGCCAAGCGTCTCGCCGATGTTCTCGACGCGGCACGGACGCCACCCATCGGCATCGACATCATCGGTTACGGGCCGCCGTTGTGGTGCGTCATCGGTGACGGAAAAATCACGTTCCACTCCGACTGGTCGTCCTACGACCATGGTCGTGCCACGGTGTCGGTCGAGGCCCAGACCCATGGAGAGTCGCAGTTCCACAGTGCGGTCAGCCTCGTCGCGCGGGTGTTGCGCGACTTCACGATCGGCGATGGGGGCGACGAAACCGTGAAATTTGAGGTCGACGGACCAACGGGCTCGGGGTGCCGGGTGGTTGCGTCGGACTGGGTTCTCACGTGCCCCTTCATCGACCCGGTCGCCCAGGAGTGGGGTGGCACGATGCGCCGGGAACTCATCTCGGCAGGTTTCGAGTACCACCGCGACGGCGAGCGCGCAGTCGAGTTTCTCATCGACGGTGTTCAGGTGCGGGCACAGGTGCACGGCGGTCGCCACCCCGTGTGTCGTCTTTCTGTGATCGTCGCCCGGCACGTGAAGAGCAGCGAGTTTCTGCTCGGTGAACTCAACGACTGGAACATGTCGCACGCCGGCATGAAGTTCTGGTGGGAGGCCGGCAAGGTGGTCGGGGTGGTCGACCTCGACGCGAACCACATGTCCGACATCTCCGAGGAATCGGCGCGGCTGGCTGCCGCCGCTTCGCGTTTGGCTGCGCCGGCCACGGCACTTTGAAGCCTGAGTCAAAGACCTTTTTCGCGTTGACCAACCGATAAATCTGTTTCGCCCTCGATCGCCCTCAATGTTCTTCGCGTCCCGTATCAGTCACTCGACAATGCGGTGGGACGCCCCAGGCCCGTCTCCGCCTCGGGACACGGCTCTCGTTGACATCATGCGACCTTGGCCTTCTCTCCAAACCCTGTCTCGCCTTCCCCATCCAGGGGTAACCGACGGGGGTTGCTTCGCAGACCCTCGAGCCCGTCGCCTACCCTCTGGCCATGGACTTCGCGATTCCAAAGGAATTTCAGACGACGCTCGACGCGCTCGACGCTTTCATCGAGCGTGAAATCAAGCCCCTCGAGCAGCAGGACGACAACATCCGCTTCTTTGATCACCGTCGCGAGTGGGCCCGCACCGATTTCGACAACGGCGGTGTGCCACGCGACGACTGGGAGGCCTTGCTGCGTGAAATGCGTCGTCGCGCCGATGCGGCGGGCTGGTTGCGTCTTGCGCTGCCGACGGAGTACGGCGGCCGCAGCGCCACGAATCTGGAAATGGCAATCATTCGTGAGCACCTTGCGACGAAGGGTCTGGGTCTGCACAACGACCTGCAGAACGAATCGAGCATCGTCGGCAACTTTCCGACCGTCCTCATGATGCGCGACTTTGGTACCGACGCACAAAAGGCGCAGTGGATGCCCGGGTTCCTCGACGGCACGCGGCGCCTTGCCTTCGGTCTCACCGAGCCGAACCATGGCAGCGACGCCACCTACATGGAGACAACCGCGTACCGCGACGGCGCCGAGTGGGTGTTGAACGGGATGAAGCGTTGGAACAGTGGTCTGCACCACGCCACGCACGACATCATCTTTGCTCGCACGAGTGGCAAGCCCGGTGATCCGATCGGCGTCACCGCGTTTCTCGTGCCGACCAACTCACCCGGTTTCAAGGTCGAGTTCTTCTGGTGGACGTTCAACATGCCGACCGACCACGCCGAAGTCAGCCTCAAGGACGTGCGTGTCGGAGCCGAGGCCGTGTTCGGTCGCGTCGACCACGGGTTGGAACTGGCCCAGCACTTCGTCCACGAGAACCGCATCCGTCAGGCCGCGTCCTCACTCGGTGCCGCACAGTTCTGCATCAACGAGGCCGTCAAATACTCGAACGCTCGTGTGACCTGGGGCAAGAAATTGTCGACGAACCAGGGCATTCAGTTCCCACTCGTCGAACTGCACACCGAGGCGGCGATGTTGCGCCAACTGGTCCACTACACGGCGTGGTCACTGGACAACAAACACCACATGGAGGTCACCCACCTCGTGGCAATGTGCAACTACCGCGCCAACCGTCTGGCCTGCGATGCAGCCGATCGTGCGATGCAGACCTGTGGTGGGGTTGGCTACTCGCGCCACATGCCCTTCGAGCACATCTACCGCCACCATCGCCGCTACCGCATCACGGAAGGCAGTGAAGAAATTCAGATGCGCAAGGTCGGAAGCCAACTCTTTGGCTTCGGCGGCTCGGCGCAACGGCGCTAAATGCAGATCAAGCAAACGCAAGCACGGGTCCGTTGACCCGTACGTCGACGCACTCGCCCACGGCCGGAAGCAACGTTGCATGGACGCGAACCGACACGACGAAACCGCTCGCGAGGCGCACGTCGACGATGCCATCGTGCCCGAAGAATCTCGTTGAACAGACCACGCCGTCGCATGAGGGTGAATTCGGGTCGACGGAGTTCGCGGAAATCTCGATCTGTTCGGGTCGAATGACGATGTCGGTGGGGCCCGCGACGGCGGGGCGGGACAAGGTGACGCGGCCGGTATCACAGAGTGCATGGACGCCGTCGTGGTCGACGGTACCGCGCAGCACCACTGCGTCACCGACGAATTGCGCGACCTGTTTCGTCGCAGGTTCACGGTAGAGCGTGACGGGATCGGCTACTTGAACGAGACGGCCGTCGAGAAGAACGGCCACCTGGTCGGCCACCGACAATGCCTCTTGCTGATCGTGCGTGACCCACAGGGCGGTTTCACCTTCACGGCGCAGCGTGGCAACGACTTCGTCGCGGACCGTCTGGCGCAATGTCGCGTCGAGGGCGGTGAACGGCTCGTCGAGCAGGACGAGCGCGGGCGACGGGGCGAGGGCACGGGCGAGGGCGACCCTTTGCTGCATCCCACCCGACAGCGATGAAGGACGCGCATCTGCGAGGTCACCGAGTTCAATGACGTCGAGCAGGTGGCGCACGCGTTTTTCGGCGTCCGAACCACGGCGCTTCTTCAACCCGAAGGCGATGTTGTCGAACACCGAGAGGTGGGGAAAGAGCGCTCCTTCCTGCGGAACGATCGTCACGCCGCGACGTTCCGGGGGAACGAGCGATCGTCCGTCGTGAACGACGACGTCGCCGGCAATCCTGACCGTGCCCTCGGAGGGTGTCTCGAATCCGGCGACGGCACGCAGCAGCGTCGTCTTTCCCCCACCCGAGGGGCCGAGAACGGCGGTGATACTGCCCCTCGGCACGGCAAGCGAAACACCCTCGAGCACACCGAGCGCGCCGAAGGAGTGCGATACCGAGTCAACGACGAGGGCGGGTGTGTCGTTCATCCTTGACGACCCGCTGACGAGGGCCGTGACACGCGCAGCACCGTGAGCGAGGTGACGATTGCAGTCGGTACCGCGGTGACAATCATCAAGGTGAGAGCGTACGGGCCGACGGCCGAGTAGTCCGACACGGTGCTGTACTTCCAGATACTCGTGGCGAGCGTCTCCCAACCGGTGGGTCGCAACAAGAGTGTCGTCGGCAGTTCTTTCATGGCATTCAGCATTGTCAGCGCAGCCGCCGCCCCGATGCCCGGAAGGGCGAGGGGAACGGTGACGCGGCGGATGGTGGCCATCGTTCCCGCCCCCAGACTCTTTGCCGCCTCCTCGATGCGCGCGGAGGACTGTTCGATCGAGTTGCGGATCGCGGCGACCGCGAGGGGCAGGAATATGAGCAGCTGACCGAGAACGAGCAGCGGCAGTTTCTGGTACCACGGCCTGAGAAGCCGAATGCCCGCGTAGACCACCGAGATCGCGATCACGATCCCCGGGAGGGCATGCGTCACGTACGTGCTTCGCTCGACAGCGGAGGAAAAGCGCGACCGATAGCGCGAGGCTGCGATACCGACGGGAAGTGCAACGAGGATCGTCGCAATCGCTGTCAGCAAGCCGATCAGGAAAGAATCGAGGATCGCCCCACGCACGTCCGCCCAAGGGACCGAACGTTGCGTCTCGCGGCCGAGCCACGAGATGACGCTCACCACCGGGACGCCGAGTCCAACACCGATGATTGAGAGCGATGCAACAACGGCACCGACCACGGCGCGGGGTGAGGCGGTGTTCCTTCGATTTCGACCGACACCCGAGCCAATGCGCACGGCCCCCGCTCGTCCGCGTGCCCTGCTCTCGAGTGTGACCAAGATGAGCGCGGCCGCGACCAAAACGAGAGAGAGGATCGCTGCGCGGGACGGGTTGAAGCCGGCTCGGTACGCGCCGTAGATCACCCACGTGAACGTCTCGTAACGCATCGCGGCGACCGCACCGAAATCTGACAGCACGTACAACGCGACCAGCAGGCCGCCGGCGGTGATTGATGGCCGCACTTGGGGGAGCACGAGTCCCCACATCACCTGCCGCTGCGTCCTGCCCAATGACCGCGCAACATCTTCTTGGGTCGAGTCGAGGCCTCGCAGTGCCGCCGCGACGGGCAGCATCACGTACGGGTAGCACGCGCACGTGAGAACAATCACCGCGCCCCAGAAACCTTCGAGACCGGGTTGCCAGGAGATCCAGGCGAACGCCGAAAGATACGAGGGAATGGCGAGGGGAAGTGCAAAAAGAACGAGTAGCACGGCGCGTCCGGGGAGCGCCACGCGTGTTGTCACCCATGCACCGACGGTTCCGACGACGATGCTCGCGGCCGTGACGACTGCGGTGAGCCACGTGCTGCGGACGATGAGGTCCCATGTACGCGACTGGAAGATCTCGTCCCAGACATTTCCGGCGCCGCGAGCGAAGGCTTGGGTGGCGAGATAAAAGGCGGGAATCAGTGCGATGACGGCGGCCGCCACGGCGGGTAGCGCAAGTGGCGCGGGTACACGCACGCGACGGCCGACGTTCATCGCTTCGCGCTCACTTGGTCAGCAGGCCGACGTCAGAGAGCAATTCTTGCGTGGCTTCGATCGAGCTCAGGTCGGACAGGTCGATGCTCGGTGGCGCGATGTCGGCAAGTGACGGCAACTCGTCGTACTGTGCGACGCCCGAAGCAACGGGGTATTCGAAGATCTTTTCCGCAAAGTAGGTCTGCCCATCCTTGGACAGCAGGTAATCAACGAGCGCTTGTGCGGCGGCTACGTTTTTGCTGCTCCTGAGAATGCCGACGCCCGCGACATTGACGAGGCTTCCGGGGTCGCCATTGCGGAAGTAGTGGTTCTTTGCTTTCACGGCGTCTTGGCCCTCGGCAAGGATCTTTTCGTAGAGGTAGTAGTGGTTGACCAGTCCGACGGCGACCTCGCCCGAGTTCACCGCATCGCGAACCACGCCGTTCTTCTCGTAGGCAATGGGATCATTTGCGGCAAAACCCTCCAGCCACGCGCGCGCGGCATCCTCACCACGCAGGACGCGCAGCGCCGTCACGAACGATTGCCAGGAGGCATTGGTCGGTGCGAAACCGATCCTGCCCTTCCACTTCGCATCGAGCAGGTCGTCGACCGACGCGGGTAGATCGGCCTCGCTCGTCAGACCCGGGTTGTAGACGAGCACGCGCATGCGCCCGCTCGTGGCGACCCATCGCCCGTCCTGCGAGCGGTAGGCGGGGTCGACCATGTCGAGAGTCTCTTGCGGGAGAGTTGCGAGAAGCTCCGCACTTTCGACGGCACCCAGTGCGCCCGCATCCTGCGAGAAGAAGAGGTCGGCGGGGCTGGCATCGCCCTCCGTGACAAGCAGCGCCGCCATCTCGCCGCTGTCGCCGGCGCGCAGATCGACTTCTATGCCGGTCTTGGCCGTGAAATCGGCAAGAACGGGGGCGATCAGTTTTTCGCTACGACCGCTGTAGACGGTGATTGTGGCGCCGGCCGTGGGCTTTGTTGTTTGGGCGCTCGGCTCAGCGTTGTCGTTGCCGCACGCGACGACGAGCAGACTCCCAGCCATCGCAAGTCCGGCAAAGCGGACGATTCGGGGACACTTCATGATTCTCAACTCTCCTTTTCAAACGCCGTTCCCGCAAACGGGAGGCGGCGGTGCGAGGCACCCCGAGAGAGGGTGCCGTTAGGTATTCCTAACAGACTAAAGTTAGGCAGACCTAACGGGTCACGTCAAGTCGGTGATCGGGGGCCCACGACTACCGTACGCCCATGACTCCGAACGCGCCCGGAACTCCCGTCGACATCAAGCCGCGCAGCCGTGACGTCACCGACGGCCCGCAAAAGGCACCCGCCAGGGCGATGCTCCGGGCCGTGGGTTTGGGAGACGGCGACTGGGACAAACCACAGATCGGTATCGCCTCGGCGTGGAACGAAGTCACGCCGTGCAACATGACGCTGCGCAAGCTGGCCCAGCACGCCAAGTTGGGTGTGCAACAGGCGGGTGGCGTGGGACTCGAGTTCGGCACGATCACCGTCAGCGACGGCATTTCGATGGGCCATGAGGGAATGCGCGCGTCGCTTGTCAGCCGCGAGGTCATCACCGACTCAGTCGAGACCGTCGTGCACGCCGAACGGTTCGATGGTTTCGTCGGTTTGGCCGGCTGTGACAAGAGCATTCCGTCGATGCTGATGGCCGCGGCTCGTCTCAACCTTCCGTCGGTGTTCGTCTACAACGGGTCGATCATGCCCGGCCAGTTGAACGGCAAGGCGCTCGACATCACCAGTGTGTTCGAGGCGGTCGGTGCGCACGCGCTCGGCACCATCGACGATTCCGAACTAAAGGCCATCGAAGAACATGCATGCCCGGGTGAAGGCGCCTGCGGTGGGATGTTCACCGCCAACACAATGTCGTCGATTGCCGAGGCGCTGGGTATGAGCCTGCTCGGCACCGCATCGCCGCCCGCCATCGACCCGCGTCGTGATGACGACGCGCGCCGCGCGGGTGAGACGGTTGTCAACATGCTGCATCTCGGCCTGCGTCCGCGCGACATCATGACGAAGAAGGCCTTCGAAAATGCGATCGCCATCACCAATGCGTTGGGTGGTAGTACCAACGCGGTGCTGCACCTGCTCGCGATCGCCCACGAAGCCGGGGTGGAACTCAGCCTCGACGACTTCAACCGCATCGCTGCGAAGGTTCCCCACTTCGCCGACCTGAAGCCGGGCGGGAAATACCACATGTCCGATGTCGACCGCATCGGTGGCGTGCCGGTCGTGTTGAAGGCATTGCTCGATGCGGGCCTGTTGCACGGCGACGCCATGACGGTGAACGGCAAGACGATGGCCGAGAACCTCGCCGAAATCGATCCGCCCGCTCCCGACGGCGACGTCATTCACCCCGTCTCGCAGCCCATTCATGCCGAAGGCGGCATCAACATCCTCACGGGATCGCTCGCACCGAAAGGTGCGGTCGTCAAGGTTGCGGGGCTCACGCACGACCAGATGCACTTTGCGGGAACGGCCCGCGTGTTCGACGGCGAAGACGGCGCGATGGCCGAAATCCTCGCGGGTCACATCAAGCCCGGTGACGTGTTGGTGATTCGCTACGAGGGCCCCAAGGGTGGCCCGGGTATGCGCGAGATGCTCGCCATCACCGGTGCACTAAAGGGTGCCGGACGCGGTGCCGACTGTGCACTCATCACCGACGGCCGCTTCAGCGGTGGTACGTGGGGGTTCTGCATCGGCCACGTTGCGCCCGAAGCCGTCGATGGTGGTCCGATTGCATTTGTTCGCGATGGCGACAAGATTCTGATCGACGTGCACGAAAAACGCCTCGACTTGTTGGTGAGCGACGAGGAGATGGCCAAGCGCAAGGTCGGATGGAAGCCGAACCCGTCGCGCTACACGAAGGGCGTTCTCGGCAAGTACGCCAAGCTCGTGCAGGGTGCCGAAACCGGAGCCATCACCAACTTCTAACCCAAGGGTTTGCGGCGCGCCTGGGTGCAGCTTTCGTCAAGATCTGCGCCGAGAAACGATGTTCTCTTGCGCCACGCGCCATCCGACGAGTGTGAACGCGTTGAAGATCGTCGCAACGACGATGAAGGCGCCGGCAGTTCCGCGATCCCACGCGAAATGGCGTAACAACATTCCGACTGTCACCGTTGAAATCCATACGGCGAGACCAGTCGCCACTGCGGTGGGTTTCTGCCATGCACGCGTTCCGATCCAGCCGACAATGAGGCCGATCAGGAACGGGGCCACAGTTGAGGCGATACCTGCCGCGTCTTGGTCGGTGTTGTGATTACGCGTTCCGATGAAAACGAACAGAACGACGAGAGCGACGTCGAGTGTGAAGGGGAGACCCCGGTTCTTCATGTGTCGTTTCCCGGTGTGTAGTGATTTCGGTGCAGATCTCGACGAAAGTTGCACGTGGGCGCGACGAGTGGCCTCGTTAGTTTTCGTCGTAGTACTCGCGGCCGAGGTGGGTGATCTGGTCTTCACCCATCATCCAGCGCAGCGTGTTCTTGAGCTTGGTCAACTGAATGAAGAGGTCGTGCTCGGGGTAGAGCCCCGGTGCAACCTGTGGGCTCTTGTAGTAGAAGCTGAGCCATTCCTGGATGCCGCCGAGGCCGGCGCGCTGTGCGAGGTCGGAGTACAGCACCAGGTCGAGGGCGAGCGGTGCGGCGAGAATCGAGTCGCGGCAGAGGAAGTTGACCTTGATCTGCATCGGGTAGCCCATCCATCCGAAGATGTCGATGTTGTCCCAGCCCTCTTTGTTGTCGCCGCGCGGTGGGTAGTAGTTGATCTGCACCTTGTGGAAAACGTCGCCGTAGAGGTCGGGGTTCTTGGACGGTTCGAGGATGTCCTCGAGCACTCCGAGTTTCGACTCCTCCTTGGTCTTGAAGTTCTCGGGTGCGTCGAGTACTTCGCCGTCGCGGTTACCGAGGATGTTCGTGCTGTACCAACCCGACAGACCGAGTTGACGCGCCTTGACCATCGGTGCGAGCACCGTCTTCATCAGCGTCTGGCCGGTCTTGAAGTCCTTGCCGGAAATCGGAATGTTGCGGTCGGTCGCGAACTGACGCAGACACGGCATGTCCACGGCAAGGTTCGGCGAACCGTTGGCGAACGGAACGCCCTCGAGCAAGGCGGCGTATGCATAGAGCATCGACGGCGCGATGCGCTCGTCGTTGGCATCGATCGCCTTTTCGAAGGCCTCGATGGTGGCATGCACCTCGCAGGGCTCGATGTACACCTCGGTGCTCGCACACCAGATCATGACCAGGCGGCTGACGCTCTTTTGGTCGCGGAACCGGTTGATGTCCTCGCGGATAGCGTTCAACATTGCGCGCTTGCCAATGTCGCCCATCGTGTGCTCGCCGGCCAGGTTGCGGGCATACTTGCGCTCGAAGGCGGCTTTCATCGGACGGACGTCGCGCAGCACCTCGGAGACGGCCTCGATGTGCTTGCCCTGTTCCAGCACGCCAGCCCGCGAGGCGGCGACGTAGGCGTCGTCGGGGAACACGTCCCAGGCTCCCCACACGATGTCCTCGAGTTTGGCCAGCGGCACGAAGTCCCTGATGAGGGGGGAGCGGCCGTCGGTGCGCTTACCGAGTCGGATCGTGCCCATCTGGGTCATCGAACCGATCGGCAGGCCCTGGCCGCGCTTGGCCAGTTCGACGCCGGCTATCAGCGTGGTGGTGACGGCGCCGAGGCCGATGACGAGAACGCCGAGCTTGCCGTCTGCGGGGGCGATGGCTGCGGGCGATGGGCTGGTGGTCGACATGTGACGGGCCTCCTGGGGCTCAAGGTAGACAGGCTACGGGAACGGCTCGGGGCCGCATCGTTCCCGCCCGTATCGTGTCCCGCATGCCCGCCGCCGCCGATCCTGTGATTCTCGACGGCATCGCCCTGCGCGACTTGATGGTGGGACAAATCGCACAGCGCATGGCGGCCGCGGGCAACCCGAGCGTGTGCCTGGCCACGGTCCTCATCGGCGACGACGGCCCCAGCCGCACCTACGTCCGCAACAAACACAAGTTTGCCGCTGCCGCCGGGCTGCAGAGCAGGAACGAGGAGTTGCCCGCGTCCACTTCTCAGGCGCAGGTCGAGGATCTTGTCGGTCGGTTGGCTGCCGACCCGGGTGTGCACGGGATCCTCGTTCAACAGCCGCTGCCGTCTCATCTCGACAATGACGCGGTGCTTCGCCTCCTTCCCGCCGAAAAAGACGTCGACGGTTTGACCACCGGTTCACTGGGTCGTCTGGTCCGCGGTGAACCGGGTCTCACACCCTGCACGCCGCTCGGCGTGTTGCGTCTGCTCGAGCACTACAAGATTCCCACCGCCGGACGTCACGCGGTGATCGTCGGCCGTTCGACGCTCGTCGGCACACCACTTGCACTCTTGCTGTCGCGCAAGGGGGTCGATGCCACCACAACCATCGCCCACAGCCGCACGTCGGACCTCACCGAATTGTGCAGGTCAGCCGACATCGTCGTCGGTGCGAGCGGCCAGGCGCGCATGATCGGTGCCGCACACTGCAAGTCGGGGGCGACGCTCATCGACGTGGGAATCTCGCGAACCGAATCAGGGATCGTGGGTGACATCGACTTCGACGCCGTCAAGGGCCTCGTCGGGGCGATCACACCCATGCCGGGCGGCACCGGGCCCATGACGATTGCCTGTTTACTGGAAAACACGCTCACCGCAGCCACGCTGCAGGGCATCACAGTCTGACGTCGCCGTCAGCGGGCAATGAGCGACATCACCAAGCCTGCGAGGTGCCCCCGAGCATCTGTGCGCGTGAGGCCGTGCCGCGAAGTGAACTGATCCCACGACTCGAATGACAGGCAGACATCTATCTGTGTCAGGAGCCGTTCGTCCCGAGCGACTTCGTCGGGGAATGTCGCGGTGACTTGTTCACGCAGGGCCTGGTGCAAGCGGTTCAGGTTGTTGCGGACCAGTGGTGATTTTCGTGCCGTGTAGTGCACGTTCAATGCACGGCGGATGGGGGCCATGATTGTGTACATCTCATCACGAGCGGCAACGAGCCGATCGACGCGTTCAACAATCGGCACGAGTGGATCGACCGGTGCGAGGTACGGATTGAGCGCACCTTCCTGTCGCGCCGCCAGTTCGCCGTACACCGCCTCGAGGTCCTCGAAGTGCTGGAACACCGACCGGGGCGAAACGCCGGCCCGCTCGGCAATTGCACGCGCACCCGTGCCGCCGCGGCCCTCCTGCAGCAGTTCGTACAAGGCATCAAGAATGGCTTTGCGCGTGCGCGCACCACGCGCACTACGACCATCGACATGTTCGACTCGTTCGTCGACCGATGTCGAGTTTTCAGGCGTCACGTGCGATGAAGTCGTTGACGATGGCGGCCAACTCGTCGCCCTTGTCCTCCTGGATGAAGTGACCGCCACCGACGATGGTGGTGTGGGGCTGGCCCGCTGCACCGGGGATCAACTTCTGGAAGTGACGATCAGCGCCGGCCGTGATCGGGTCGCTGTCGCCGAAGGCCGTCAGGAACGGTCTGGTCCATTCCACCAACACTTTCCATGCCGCTTGGTTGGGCCCCGCTGACGGGTCGTCGGGCGAAGCAGGAACGAGGGTGGGGAAAATGCGTGCACCGGCCTTGTACGAGTCGTCGGGGTACGGAGCGTCGTACGCTGCGACGTTGTGTGCGCCAATGGGTCTCGACGCACAACCACCCTGGACGATGTTGCCGACGTTGAAGTCGGGTGTTGCCTGGCTGTACTCGCGCCACGCGCGGAACGCAGCGCCCGGGTCACGGTCGCCCGTGGGGAGGAACGTGTTCGCCGTGACGATTCGCGCGAATCGATCAGGAAACGCAGCAACGAGGCGCAAACCGATCAGGCCACCCCAGTCCTGACAGACCAACGTCAGCTTCGACAAGTCGTTCGCGACGAGCCAATCCGACATCCACGCGACGTGGCGTTCGTAGGTGTAGTCGGCCATTGCTGCGGGCTTGTCGCTGCGGCCGAAACCGATGAGGTCGGGCGCGATGACGCGATGGCCCGCCGCGACGAAGCCGCGGATCATTTTGCGGTAGAGGTAAGCCCAGGAGGGTTCGCCGTGCATGCAAAGGATCGTGTGGGCCGCCGTCTTTGGGCCCTGGTCCACATGGTGGATCCGCAGCGTGGAGCCCTCACCCGAGGGAACCTGGGTGTAGACGGGGGCATACGGCCACTCGGCCAGTCCCTCGAAGCAACTGTCTGGTGTGCGCAATACTTCCATGTATTCGCACTGTAAGTGCAAGAATGTCCCGAATCAAGAGCCTGTTGCACAACGCCCCGGGCCGTGGCACACTCAGTCTCGTGACGAACCCGAGCACGCTTCGCCCTGAACTTCAGGTGGTAGTAGTTCTCTAGGCGCGCGTCCCATATCACGTTCGCCTGGGCTCCCTGCGGGGGGCCTTTTTTGTTGCCCGAAAATCCCTGCTTTTGGCAGATTTTTTGCCGAAATCAACCGAAATCTCCCGCCAACCAATTGACTTAAACGAATTCCGAGGAGGAAAACATGAAGATCACGGGTGCCGAGGCCCTCATCAAGGCCCTCGAAATGGAAAAGGTCGACGTCATGTTCGGCTATCCGGGTGGCTGCATTCTTCCCGCCTACGACCCGCTGCTTCAGTCGCCGATTCGCCACATCCTCGTGCGCCACGAGCAGGGCGCCGGTCACATGGCCGAGGGCTACGCCCACGTCACGGGCCGCCCCGGTGTCGCCATGGTCACCAGCGGTCCCGCCGCGACGAACCTCGTCACACCTCTGTGCGACGCGTACATGGACTCGATCCCGATGGTTGCGATCACGGGTCAGGTTCCGACCACGGCGATCGGATCCGACGCGTTCCAGGAATGCGACACCGTTGGCATCACGCGCAGCATCACGAAGCACAACGAGCTCATCATGTCGCCGGCTGACATTCCGATGGCGGTGCGCCAAGCGTTCCACATCGCGACAACCGGTCGCCCTGGCCCGGTTCTGCTCGACCTACCGAAGGACGTTCTGCAGAACGCAATGACCTGGCACTGGCCGACCGACGATGAAGTTCTTGCAAGCCTGCCCGGTTACAAGCCGAACACGAAGGGTCATCCGCGCATGGTCAAGGAGGCGGCAAAGTTGATGCTCGCCGCCGAGCGACCGGTTCTCTATCTCGGCGGCGGCGTGTTGAAGGCACGAGCGGCTGAACAGGTCAAGCAGATCGCTGAACTGTTGAACGTTCCCGTCGTCACCACGTTGATGGCGCGAGGAGCGTTTCCCGACAGTCACCCGTTGAACCTCGGCATGCCGGGAATGCACGGCACCGCCGCCGCAGTCACCGCTCTGCAGAAGAGCGATTTGTTGATCGCGCTCGGCGCGCGCTTCGACGACCGCGTCACTGGCAAGGTCGCGACGTTCGCCCCCGAAGCGAAGATCATTCACGTCGACATCGACCCCGCCGAGCAGGGAAAGGTGCGCAAGCCCGATGTTCCGATCGTCGGCGACTGCCGCGAGGTCACCAGGGAACTCGTGCGAGCTTTGCGCGAATTGCTCGACGGCGGTGAAAAGCAGGCCGACGTCGGTCCGTGGCGCAGCCGCGTGTCGGGCTGGCGTGAACAGTTTCCGCTGACCTACGAACAGTCCGAACCGGGCGAGGCATTGAAGCCGCAGTACTGCCTTGAAGTACTGCGCGACAATGCACCCCGAGACACGATCCTCGTCTCGGGTGTCGGCCAGCACCAAATGTGGGCGAGCCAGTATTGGAACTTCGAAAAGCCGTACACCTGGGTCAACTCGGGTGGTCTGGGCACGATGGGTTTTTCTGTTCCCGCAGCGATCGGAGCAAAGGTCGGCTGCCCCGACAAGACTGTGTGGGCAATCGACGGTGACGGCTGCTTCCAGATGACCGCACAAGAACTCATCACTGCAACACTCAGCAACGTCCCGATCAAGGTTGGCATCATCAACAACTCGTACCTCGGCATGGTGCGTCAGTGGCAGGAGATGTTCTACGGCGAGCGCTACAGCGAGGTCGACCTCGGTGGTGGCGTGCCCGATTTCGTGAAGTGGGCCGAGTCGATGGGTTGTGTCGGTATTCGCGTCGATTCGCCCGAAGAAGTCGAGCCCGCCATTGAAAAAGCAAATTCGATCAACGAACGTTCCGTCGTCGTCGACTTTCGTGTCGCAGAGGGTGAGAAGGTGTTCCCGATGGTTCCGGCGGGCGCCAGCAACGATGACATTCTCTTGCCACCGTCGCAGACCGCAAGGAGGGAGTTCCTCCGATGAGCAAGCCCCGCCACCACATTCTCTCGGTTCTCGTCCAGAACAGGGCGGGTGTGCTTGCGCGTGTCGCGGGTTTGTTCGCGCGTCGCGGATACAACATCTTTTCGTTGGCTGTCGCGCCGACCGAAGATCCGGAACTCAGCCGAATCACGATCGTTGTGGACGTCGAAGAAACGCCGCTCGAACAGATCGTGAAGCAGTTGTTCAAACTCATCGAAGTCGTCCGCATCTCCGAACTCGACCCCACGCGTTCGGTCGAACGCGAACTCCTGATTGCAACGGTTCGCGCCGGTGCCGAGGTGCGTGGCCAACTCGTCGAGCTCGCCAACATCTTCGATGCGAAGGTCGTTGCCGTGGGTGCCGATGCCCTCACTCTGTCCCTCGAAGGTTCACCCGACAAGTTGGACGACTTCGAGGAACTCCTGCGCGGTTACGGCATTGTTGAACTTCAACGCACCGGCCGTATCGCACTTCCCAAACTCGATCGTGACGCGCGAGCGCGTGTCGTGAAAGGAAAGGCAAGCTGATGGCAGCAAAGATGTATTACGACGGTGACTGTGATGTGGACATCATCAAGAAGCGCAGGGTGGCAATCATCGGCTACGGCTCGCAGGGCCACGCTCATGCATTGAACCTCAAGGAAAGCGGCGTTCCCGTGGTGGTCGGTCTGCGCGAAGGTTCCGCCTCCGCGGCCAAGGCACAGGCTGCGGGACTCACCGTCAAGGGCATCGCCGATGCGGCCAAGTGGGCCGACGTCGTCATGCTCACGATGCCCGACACCGAGCAGAAGGCCACGTACACCGGGAGTATCAAGCGCTACATGAAGCCCGGCAAGGCGCTCGCCTTCGCGCACGGCTTCAACGTTCGCTTCAAGCGCATCAAGCCCCCGAAGGGTGTCGACGTGATCATGGTCGCACCCAAGGGCCCGGGTCACCTGGTGCGCCGCACCTACACCGAGGGCGGCGGCGTTCCGGCACTCATCGCAGTCGAGCAGGATGCGACGGGTAACGCCAAGGCTGTTGCGTTGTCCTATGCGTCGGCCATTGGCGGCGGCCGTGCGGGCATCATCGAAACCACGTTCGCCGAGGAAACCGAAACGGACTTGTTCGGCGAGCAGGTCGTGTTGTGCGGTGGGCTCACTGAGCTCGTGCGCAACGGATTCGAAACACTCGTCGAGGCCGGCTATCAGCCCGAGATGGCGTACTTCGAGTGCCTCCACGAGGTGAAGTTGATCGTCGACCTGATGTACGAGGAGGGCATCGCCGGTATGCGCTACAGCATTTCCGACACCGCCGAATACGGCGACGTCACCCGCGGCCCGCGCATCATCACGCCGACCACAAAGAAGCAGATGCAAAAGATCCTCAAGGAGATCCAGTCGGGCAAGTTTGCCAAGGAATGGATTGCCGAGAGCGAGAGTGGTCGTGCCAGGTTCAACGAACTGCGCGCGGCCGGTGCCGCCCACCAGATCGAGGAAGTTGGCAAGCGTCTTCGTGGCATGATGCCCTGGATTTCGGCCGGCAAGCAGAAGGTTTCCGAAGCCTCCGGAGGCTGAGGAACCTCGGCGCCGCCAGGTGCAGATGTCGTCGGTCTCCGCGCCCACAAGACAAGGGTTCTGGGTGTAAAAGACCCGCGAGATGGTTCGCCACACGGTGAAACATCTATTTGTCGAAAATCGAGAGGGCGAAAATCGAAGGGGCCCCGCCTTGCGGCGGGGCCCCTCCTTTTTGTTGTGCACCTGATAGGGGCAGGTGATTGTGATCCTCAGCAGGTGAGGTTGGGGATGCAAGGGATCGAAACCGTTGGCGGAGTTTTAATACGCTGGTTTTGCGCAGTGCCGTTGATCGTCCACAGGGGGACGCGGACCGAGCTACCGCTTGACGTCGCTGTGGACTGCTCTTGGGCGGCGGGCTGTTGTGCTGGGGCAGCTTCCTGGGATGTGGCAGGTTGGGCATCGGCGGGGGCCGTTGCGACGGCATCTGATGCTGCGGGCTGCTGATTCACGGCGGGCTGTCCGGCCGGTGCAGCAACGGCGGTGTTGTTGTCCTGCTGAGGTGCCGGTGAGGCCGAGGTGTTGGGTGTCGCTGCGGACTGCTTGGCCCCGGCATCGCCGGAGACAGCGGGTGACTTCTTCGTCTTTGGCGACTTGACCGGCGACTTCTTCGTCTTTGGCGACTTGACCGGCGACTTCGATTGCGTGCTGTCCTTCTGTGGTGCCGACGCCTCGGTGAGCGGGGCTGCGGTGAGTGGGGCTTCGACGATTTCGCTGACTTCGTCCACGATCGGAGCCGGGACCACGGCGAGCGGGGCATCGACTGCTTTCGTGTTGTTCGATTTGCCCCCGCAGCTGGCGACGAGGCCGGCTCCGAGGAAGAGGACTGCAGCGGTCGCGCTGGTTGCGATCGCGAAGCGCTTGGTGTTCTTGTTGTTGATCCGGTTGGTGTGCATTGTTTTCTCCTTTTGTGGTGGGCCCCTTTTGGGCTTTGTTGACGTACAGAGCCGGAAGGCCGACACCCGCGGACACTTTTTGGGGCTTTTTTGGAAATCCCTGGAGACCGTGTGACGCGACGGTTTCCATGTGTGGGGGATCCGGCATTCGGTGTGCGGGGGCGCCAAATGAGGGTCTCTTCATCCCGAAAACCTCAGGTTTTCGGCGCAGATATCGATGAAAACTGCAACCGGGGGCGTCGAGAAGCCCAAAACCTGAGTTGCAAGGTCGGGAATAGGGGACGTAGTGTCGTCCGTCATGGACAACGCTTCTTGGGGTTTTGAGACCCGCCAAATCCACGCCGGCGCAACCTCGGATCCCACAACGGGTTCGCGCGCGGTGCCGATCTACCAGACCACCTCGTACCAGTTCCGCGACTCGGCGCATGCCCAGAACCTCTTTGCGCTGGCCGAAATCGGCAATATCTACACGCGGATCATGAATCCGACCCAGGGGGTGCTCGAAGCGCGCGTCGCTGATCTCGAAGGTGCTGTCACGACCGCCGTCGGTTTGCCCGGTGCACTGGTCGTCAGTTCGGGCCAGGCCGCCGAGACACTTGCGATTCTCACGCTCGCCGAAGCAGGCAGTCACCTCGTCTCTTCGCAGTCGCTCTACGGCGGTACCTACAACCTGTTGCACTACACGCTGCCGAAGATGGGGATAGAGGTGTCCTTCGTCGACGACCCGCACGACCTGCAGCAGTGGAAGAGCGCGGTCAGGCCGAATACCAAGGCTTTCTACGGTGAAGTGCTCGCGAACCCGAAGAACGACGTGTTCGACATCGAGGGTGTCTCGAAGGTCGCACATGATGTCGGTGTTCCACTCATCATCGACAACACGGTGCCAACCCCGTACGGCATTCGTCCGCTCGAGTGGGGTGCGGACATCGTCGTGCATTCCCTCACCAAGTTCATGGGTGGCCACGGAGTGAGCATCGCCGGCGCAATCGTCGACGGTGGCAAGTTCGACTTCTCGGCGAGTGGGCGGTTCCCGAACTTCACCGAGCCCGATCCGTCGTACCACGGTCTCGCTTACTGGCCGGCCCTTGGTGCGGGCAGCTACATCATCAAGGCCCGCGTGCAGATGCTGCGCGACCTTGGCTCGGCAATCAGCCCGTTCAACGCTTGGACGATCCTGCAGGGAATCGAAACGCTGTCGCTGCGCATGGACCGTCACTGGGCGAACGCGGCCGAGGTCGCCAACTATCTGACAAAGTCCCCGAAGGTCGAGAGCGTGTCGTGGGCGGGACTCCCGTCGAGCCCGTGGAACGAGCGCGCCAAGAAGTACTTTGCGGGTCGAGGCTTTGGTTCGATCATCGCCTTCAACGTCAAGGGTGGCCGCGCCGCGGGACAGAAGTTCACCGAGGCGCTGCAACTGCACAGCCACGTCGCCAACATCGGTGACGTACGCAGCCTGGTCATCCATCCCGCATCGACGACCCACAGCCAGTTGACCGAAGCAGAGCAACTTGCCGCAGGTGTTCACCCGGGCATGGTCCGCCTCTCGGTGGGCCTCGAGTCGATCGCCGACATCCTCGCCGACCTTGACCTGGGTTTCGCTGCCATCTAGGTCGGCATCAACTAACTTGGTCGCGTGAGCGACAGCATCGACACGCGCGCGGGCTGGATGCCCGACGACGTCTTGAGCGAGGTGCGAGACCGCGTCCCGCTGGTCTATGTCGACGCAGTGCCGGTGCGCGTCGACGAGGAGGGAAACGTCAGGCATATCGGGCTGCTGTTGCGGCAGGCTGCGGATGGTTCGATCAGCCGCATGGTCGTATCGGGTCGCGTGATGTTGAACGAGCGCATTCGCGAAGCACTCATCCGCCATCTGGAAAAAGACCTCGGTCCGCTCGCCTTGCCACGGGTTCCCCCCGAGCCGGCACCGTTCACCATCGTCGAATATTTCCCCGACCCGACGGTGAGTGGCTTCCACGACCCGCGTCACCACGCGGTATCGCTTGCCTACGTGGTGCCCGTGTCGGGTGAATGCCAGCCCACAGAGCAGGCCTTGGAGCTGACGTGGTTCACACCGGCCGAGGCAGTCAGCGACCGTGTGCGCCGCGAAATGACGGGCGGCCACGACCGCCTGATCCGCCTCGCGCTGGCGTCTGTTGGCCAACTGCCCTAGAGGGCGGTGGCCAAAGACAGGGCCAACTGCCCTAGAGGGCGGTGGCCAAAGACAGGGCCAACTGCCCTAGAGGGCGGTGGCCAAAGACAGGGCCAACTGCCCTAGCCCTCCCGACCTAGCCGCGACGGCGGCGACGGACGGTGCGTTTGTTGCCCGGGCGCAGGTGTGGAGCCGGGGAGATGACCGTGGTGTTGTCGTCGAGGGGTATCCGCATGCCGTCTTTGTCGATATCGGTGGGTTCACCTGAGAACTCCGACACCGCGGCGGGTTGTTCCTTTGGGCGGCGACCCAACACCTGGTCGATGGCGAGCATGCCCCCCGCAACGATCGCTCCGGCAAGACCGTGCTTGCGGTGGGCGCGGGCGACCATGCTCTCGCGGGCTTGGGCGTTGTGAGCCTCGAGGCGTGCCACGTCGTCGTCGGGAGCGCAGTCGAAGGTCTCGTCGTCGGCGTCCTGATCGTTGGCGGTGACATCATCGCGCTCCTCGGACATGCATCGAGCGTACCCTCGGTGCATCCTTCCCGATCGGCGGTGCGTCTAACATTTCTTCATGCCAGAGGGCGACACGATCCACCGAGCTGCGGCGGCATTGCGCACGGCACTCGTGGGTCGCCAAATGGTCGGATTCGATGCTCCGCGACTGACGGGACCTTCGCCCCGCGTGGGTCGCACAATCGAATCGGTTGATGCGCACGGCAAACATCTTGAAATTCTTTGGGACGACGACGTGGTCCTGCACACGCACATGCGCATGACGGGAAGTTGGCATCTCTACCGCCGAGGCGAGCGTTGGCGCAAGTCCCGCCGTCTCGCCCGTGTCATCATCGAAACGGTCGAGTGGGTCGCCGTGTGTTTCAGTGCGCCCGTCGTCGAGACCTACCGCGCCGATAGTTTCGTGCGTCATCCGAACTTCGGGCGGCTGGGCCCCGACCTGTGCAAGGCCGATGTCGATGTCGAGGAGTGTGTCCGCCGCCTGATGTCATACTCCGATCCATCATGTTCGATTTCCGAAGTGATGCTCGACCAACACGTGATGTGTGGTGTCGGCAACGTGTATCGGTGCGAGGTCCTGTGGGCGTGTGAGGTTCATCCGTACGCAACCGTCGGTTCCTTGCCGCAGTCGGCGTGCGTCGAACTCGTGCGTACTGCCGCCGACATGTTGCAGGCGAACCTTCACCACACCGCACGCGTCACCACCACCACGACCCCCGGTGGCCTCGCGGTGTACGGCCGCAACCATCAACGATGTGAACGCTGTCAGGGAATCATCACTGTCGAACAGCACGGCCAACCGCCACGCCTTTTGTACTGGTGCCCCGAATGCCAAACACGTTGCCAGCCGGCACCAAAACGTGACGATTCGAACCCGCTTGCCCGGCTCACCGACCCGCATCCGGCCGGTTCGCATTTCATCGCCGAACTAATCGACGGGCACGACCGCTTCAGCGACGTCGACGAACTGGAGGCCAGTTAAGTCGACGAAGGCGCGGTGCCGAGGAGGCCGCGCGAGGCCAAGACACGGTCGACGGTGATCACCAGTGCGACGCGGTCGGGGCGCTCTTGTGGCTGTTGATATCGGGCCGCATAGCCGGCCACCGCGGCGGCGACTTCCAGCGGGTCGGTCGTCGCGCGAATCACGCCTTCGAGCGTGACCCAACGACCCCCGTCGACCTGCGAGACCGCTGCACGGCCCCCACGGCGAGCGTTGAGCACCTTCTGGGAGCCGTCGAAGGTGATGATCCGCACTTCACCCACTGTCGCGTCGTAACTAAAGCCGACGGGCACGACGTGGGGACTGCCGTCGGCGCGCAAGGTGGTCAGCGAAGCGAGGTGGCGTTCGGCCAAGAAGCCGGCGAGCGCGGGTGAAACGTCAGACGGTCGTGATGGCATGGAGAATGTCCAACTTTGCCGCGCGACGAGCGGGGCCGATGGCGGCGATGATGCCGACGACGATCGACGCCAAGAGGATTATGACGATCGTGCCGAATGGAATCTGCAACGTGTCAACGAAGGTTTCGGGGAGGGCAGTCGCAACCGCCATACCCAGTGGAACGCCGACGACGACGCCAAGCGAGGCACCGAACACAGAGACAATGATTGCCTCCCAGCGAACCGAACGCCTCAACTGACGACGTGTCATGCCGACGGCCCGCAGCAGGCCGAACTCGCGAGTCCGTTCGAATACCGAGAGTGCCATGGTGTTGGCGATGCCGAGAACGGCGATCGCGATAGCGAACACGAGGAGCGAATAGACGATGAACAGCAACTGGTTGAGTTGGTCCTCCTGGCTTTTCTGGAACTCGACACGGTCCTGCACCTCGGCGGAGGGGAACTCGGTCGCAACTCTTTCGACGGCGCTCCGCGCAGCATCTGCATCGACACCATCGGCGATCTTCGCGCCGATGAAGAAGTCGAGCGGCGGTGCCGACGATGCTGCGTCAAGGGTGTCGAGGCTGACGAGCCAGTTGCCGACGATCGATGAATCGGCGTAGATCGCACCGACGGTCAATGCCGTTATCTTGCCGTTCTGCCACGTCATGTCGATTATGTCGCCGACCGCCACACCGAGGTCGCCCGCGGGGTCCTTGTGCAACAGCACCGCACCGTCGGCGATGGAATCGAAACTGCCGCTTTGGATGTCGGTGTCGACAAGCTCACCCATCGCGGGGTCGACTGCACCGATCGACTTCGATTCACCCGCGACCTGCGCGTTTGCGGCACGGAACGGAGACACGGCCCCAAGCTCGGGGAGTTGGGCGAGCTTGTCGGCGAAGGCGACAGGCAGACCCTGGAAGCCCGAGTTGGTGGCGTAGAAATCAGCGGTGATGGACGTACCCAGGGCCTTGCGCAACGTCGCTTGAACCGATGCCGCGACGACGGCGATCGTGCTGACGAGTGCGAGACCGATCATGAGCGCCGACGCGGTCGAAGCCGTGCGTCGCGGCTGGCGCTGGGCGTTGCGGCTGGCAATGCGGCCGGGGGTCTTTTTGTTCATCGACCGCCCGGGAAAGGGAAGGATGTTGCTGACGATGCGGCTGACCGGAGCAGCGACCGACTGGGACAGGCTGGCGACCCCGAGGAAGATCATCACCGCGCCGACGGCTCCCGCGAGGAGGATGCCCACCGTGCCACCGGGCTGTGTGAAGAGTCCGACGACGAGCAACACGATGCCGACCACGAGCGCCGAAGTGGCAAATACGAGACGCTTGTTGCGCTGCAGGCTGGAGAACCCGACCTCGGGTCGCATCGCAGCGACGGGGGGAATACGCCCGGCACGAGCAGCCGGAACGAACGCCGCGAACAGGGTGACGCCGACCCCGACAAGCAGCGACACCGCGATGGTGCGCGCCGAGATGACCGTCGAGGCCGACGGGAAAGCCGCACCCGTGGCGTTGAACAGGGCGGTGATGCCCTTGGAGACGAGAACACCACCGGCGATACCAAGAGCCGTGGCCAGCAGGCCGATGATCCCCGATTCACCGAGGATCATCATGCGGATCTGGCTGACGTCGGCACCGATGGCGCGCAGCAGGGCGAGTTCTCGTAGGCGCTGGCTGACGATGATGGCGAAGGTGTTGAAGATGAGGAATGCGCTGACGAACAACGAGATGGCGGCGAATCCCAGCAGCACCTTGCCGAAGATGTCGATGATGTCGTTTATTGCGCCGGCGGTTTCCTTCGCCGACTGGTCGCCGGTTATGACCTCGTAGGGAGAGTCGGTTGTGTCCGCACCGAGCGCAGCCGCGACGGCGTCCTGCACGTCGCCCCGGGACGCGCCGTCCACGAGTCCCACGAGGATCGAGTCGACTTGCCCTTTCGTTCCGAGGAATGCATCGGCCGTTGCGGGATCGAACGCACTCACGCTGGCGCCGCCGCCCCCTTCGGTGGTCTTCGTGCCGGTCAAGCCGACGAGGGTGAAGTCACCACTGCCGTTCGGTCCGACGATCGGTACCGTCTCACCGAGTGCGTAACCGGCGCGTTCCGCCGACTTCTTGTCGATGGCCACCTCCCCGGCACCGCGAGCCTCGCGACCCTCGAGCACAAGACGACCGTCGAGGCCGTCGGTTCCGTACCACGCGAGACCGAACGACGGGCCTGATGTCTGCAACGGCTTGCCGTTTTTCTTGATGATCGTTGCCTGGCGGAGGATGTTCACCTCGACGGTGCGAACACCCTCGACCGCGGCGATGGCGGCAACGAGCGAGCCGGGAACGGGGTCACGCTGTGCCCTGGCCTCGTCGCCAAAGGCGATGCGCGTGCGAACCTCGAGGTCGACATCACCCTGCAGTTCGTCGAACAAACCGTTGATCGCGTCCTTCACGCTCTCGGTGAGCATGAAGGCACCCGACACGAATGCGACACCGAGAACGATCGCGAATGCGGTCAGCAGCACGCGGAACTTGCGCGCCAGCACGCCGCGAACGGTCAGTCGAACCACGGGGGAGGTCATGGCGGGTCAGGCAAGACGCTTCATGCGGTCGAGTACGCGCTCGGCCGTCGGCTCGCTGATCTCATCGACCACCTTGCCGTCGGCGAGGAAGATGACACGGTCGGCGTACGAAGCCGCGTTCGGGTCGTGGGTGACCAGCACGATGGTCTGCCCCAATTCGCTCACGGCGCGGCGCATGAAACCCAGCACGTCGGAGCTCGACTTGCTGTCGAGGTTGCCCGTTGGCTCGTCAGCGAAGATGATTTTCGGCTTGCTGGCCAGCGCACGTGCCACGGCAACGCGCTGTTGCTGTCCACCCGACAGTTCGGCCGGCTTGTGGTCGAGACGGTCACGCAGACCAACGGCGTCGATGATGCGGTCGACCCAGGGGGCATCGGGGTCCACGTCGCCCAGATCGAGCGGTAGTTCGATGTTCTCACGTGCGCTCAACGTCGGAATGAGGTTGAAAGCCTGGAAAACGAATCCCACCTCTTCGCGCCGCAATATCGTGAGTTGGCGTTCGTTCAACGTCGACAGGTCGACATCACCGAGGAATGCGCTACCCGATGTGAGCGAATCGAGGCCCGCGAGGCAATGCATGAGGGTCGACTTCCCCGAACCACTGGGGCCCATGATCGCGGTGAATTCGCCGCTGCGGAATTCAACACAGACACCGTCGAGGGCGCGTACTTCGCTGTCACCCGTGCCGTAGATCTTCGATGCATCGACTGCGCTGGCCGCAGCCGTGCGTAGCGCGTCTGTTTTGGGAGCCGAGGGGGTCGAGTTCACTAACCTGTTCTACAAGGCGAAGGAAGGGGGTGCCAACGTGGGGGTTGTTCCGGCAGCGAATGAACATCTGCACCCGTACCTCACGTCGCTTGGTGACAAAGTCGAGGGTGCGTGTCCGGGCCGAACCGCCGAAGTGATCAGCAACGCAATTCGCAGTGCACTTGGTCTGACACGAAACGAAATCGGTGACCTGACGGCCGCCGAGTCGACGGTGCACATGATCGCCGAACAATTCGTGATCGACGTCCACGGCGTCACCGATCGGCAGTTCGCCGCATTGAAACAGCACTACGACGAACCCCAGATCGTTGCGATGCTGTTCCGTATGGCGCTGGCCGACGGTCTGGGCAAGTTGGAGAAGGTGGGCTGATGTCGACATCACCCCGCCTCGCCCCGGTCGACCCGAACGCCCGATCGGTCTTCGGGTCTATCCTCGCCCACCAGCCCGGCCTCGCCGCGGCATTCTTCGAGTTGTACGCAGAGTTCTGGAACCGCGGGGTTCTCGACCACGCGTCGAAGGAAACCGTGCGCATGCGCAATGCGCGCATCACCGACTGCGGCTATTGACGCAACGTCCGCTTCACGGTCGTGGAGCAGCGCAACCTGACGGAAGACGAGGTCGACCTCATCGACGACGACTATGCATCGTCGCGTCTCGCCGAGCGTCAGAAGTTCGCCATCGCATTCGCAGACGCATTCCTCGCCGCACAGGGCCCGCCGCACTCCGACACACAGACCCGCATCGAACAAGAGTTTGGTCCTGCCGAACTTGCCGAACTTGGTATCGGCCTGGCGCTCTTCCACGGCTTCAGCAAGATGCTCATCATCTCGGGCTGCGAACCCGAGGAGATGGAAACCACCGTGCTGGCCGCCCCCGGCAGCGAGTCGCGCTGAGGCGACTACCAGCCGTCGTAGTGAACCACCTCGGACACCTCTTTGCGTGTCACGGGCCCCGTCGGTCCGTCGGGGAAACCGAGAGGAATGGTCGTTGCGATGAACACCTCGTCGGGAATCCTCAGGATGCGACGAATGTCGGCCTCGACCATGCCGTGCAGCGTGGTGAATGCCGCACCAAGACCCAGCGCGCGGGCGGCAACAACGAGGTTTTGGCTCGCCGCATAAACGGCTGAATACATGAAGGTCTCACGCGGTGCGCCGGGCGGGTACACGTTGTGTCCGCAGACGAAGATGATGCACGGAAAGTTGCCCATGTTCGCGCCGAGATTCTTCGCACCCGCGAGTGTGCGACGATCGACCGCACTCTCGGGTACCGGCATCGCAGCGACGCGATCAGCGAAGGGTTTGAACAGGTCACCGAGTTGCCTGCGCACGCCGGCGTCGGTGACGACGACGAAATCCCACCCTTGGGTGTTGTTCGGGCTGCTGGCGCGTGTTGCGGCCCACAGCACCTTGTCGAGCAACTCCCGGGGCACGGGGTCCGGTTTGAAGAAGCGCATCGCGCGGGCGGTACCCATTGCCTCGAAGACGTCCATGCCCCCTATCGTGCCAAATGGAAGGACGGAGAATGGCAGGGGCGACCGACATCTTTGACACGGGTCTCATCGTGGGCCGTTTCAACCCGCCACATCTGGGGCACTCGTGGTTCATCAACCAAGCCGCCGGCCGTTGCCGGCGGCTCGTGGTGTTCGTCAACACCCGCGACGGGGAGACCGTACCCGGAGACCTGCGGGTGCAGTGGCTCGCCGACCTGCACCCCGACGTCACCGTCACCCGGGTCGCACACAATCTCGACACCGACTGGAATGACGAGGAATTGTGGGCGAAGTGGATCGCGTTGTTCCGCACCCGTTGGCCCCACGAGACGGGCCCGCAGGTGGTCTTCTCGTCGGATTCCTATGTCAGCGAACTTGCCAGACGGCTTGGTGCGCGGGCCATCGTCGTCGACGAACCGCGGGTCAACGTACCGATCAGTGCAACCCAGATACGCAACGACCCACTCGGCAATCTCGGGATGCTTGCTCCCGTGGTGCGCGAGTGGGTCGAAACGAATCACGGCCTCTTCGGCCCGTGACGTTTACTTCTTGTTGGGTTGGGGCAACACGCGCAGGTAGGGCTTGACCGCCGTCCAGCCGCCGGGGAACAGCGTCTTTGCCTCTTCGTCGCTGACGGCCGCTCCGATGATGACATCGTCACCGTCTTTCCAGTTGGCCGGCGTTGCGACCTTGTAGTTGGCGGTCAACTGCAGCGAGTCGATGACGCGCAGCACTTCGTCGAAGTTGCGGCCCGTCGACGCGGGGTAGGTGATGGTCAACTTGATCTTCTTGTCGGGGCCGATGACGAACACCGAGCGCACGGTGAACGTGTCGCTGGCGTTCGGGTGGATCATGTCGTAGAGATCGCTGACCTTGCGGTCGGGGTCACCGATCATCGGGAAGTTGACGGGCGTGCCCTGCGTTTCGCCGATGTCGCCTTCCCACTTCACGTGCGAGTCCACGGGGTCGACCGACAGGCCGATCACCTTCACGTTGCGCTTGTCAAAGTCGGGCTTGATCTTGGCGACGTAGCCAAGTTCGGTGGTGCACACCGGGGTGAAGTCCTTCGGGTGGGAAAAGAGCACGCCCCACGAGGATCCGAGCCACTCGTGGAAGTTGATCGTGCCCTGGGTGGTCTGCGCGGTGAAGTCGGGAGCGGTGTCGCCAAGTCGTAGTGCCATGAACGAAACGCTAACGCTGTTTCCGATAAACCTGACAACTCTGGTCGGGATTTATGTTTGCCTGCTTTTCATGGTCCCGAAAAGGGTAGACACCGTCAGGTGTGGATGCTTCAGACCCCCGCGTCCATGAACGGCGCTGGCTCATCCTCGCCGTCCTGTGTCTGTCGTTGTTTCTTGTCGTCGTCGACAACTTGATCGTCAACGGTGTCCTGTGGAATCTCTGCGTCACCATCCCACACCCCATGGGGAATAGTTGCGCCTCACCCAATCCTTCGCCGACGATGCCGTGCCACCGTCTCGCGGGCGGGCCCAGCGCAGGCCCGATTCACTGCGCAGTTACCCGCACGCATCGAGCGCAGCAGGTCCACCCGTTCGCTTTCCGAGACGGTTGCGAACCTTCATCGACGGTGAGCAAGACGACGGGTTTCCTAGTGGCCACAGGGTGAGCGACGTGGCCGTCGGGCGGGCCCAGCGCGCGGGTCTCAACGGGCACCGCGCCGAGAACAATCAGGCCAACAGCCACACAACCCACCGCCCCTCGATCCCTGTACTGTCAATCCCATAGACACCCCGGTGCGGGGTGGGCGCTTGCGGGGAAAATGTGTCCACCCAACGCACCCTTGTGGCTCTGTTCGGCATGGGTCGAAGTGAGATGCGAGGCGGTAGGGGGGTCGACGGAGCGAGATGGTGGAAAGAAACGAACACAGCGCGATCGTCGACGGACTACGCGCGGGCACGAACGAGGGTCTTGCCGCGTTCTACGACCTGTACGCCGACAAGCTCTATGACTTTGCCCGTCGGCAACTGCGCGACGCATCACTCGCCGCCGACGTCGTCCACGACACGGTACTCATCGTGAAGAGCCGTATCGGCCAGTTGCGCGACGAGTCGAAGTTCCGCGCGTGGGTGTATGCAATCGTGCGCAACGAAGTGCGCGCCAAGGCCCGCGCAAGGTCACGATACGTGCGAGAGGAGTACGCCCCCGAACAGTCGGTCGACCCCGACTTCGCTGGCGACCACGACCGCCGCGAACTCGCCTCGCTGATCGACGAGGCAGTTGCGGGTCTCACAGAACGCGAAAAAGAGGTATTCCACCTCTTTGCCCGACAGGGTCTGTCGAACGACGAAATCGCGGCCAGCCTCGAATTGACGTTTGCCAATGCGCAGAAACTGGTACAACGCGTGCGCGACCGCATCGCCCGTTCGGCCGGTGCTCTTCTAGTGGCGCGACAGGGCCGCAAGGAGTGCAGTGACCTTGATGTTCTTCTCGTCGACTGGGACGGCACTTTCTCACCTCTGTGGCGCAAGCGCATCGCCCGCCACGTCGACGAATGCAGTATTTGCGAACGCAAACGCGCCTTTTTGCTGCAGCCGGGTGGAGCGGTCATGGCTGCGCCATACTTCGCCGCACCCGAATCGCTGCGCTCGCGCATCTTCGACTCCGTCGCAGCAGGCGTGGAGCTCGGCCTCAGTGCGCTGCCAAAGCCACCGTTCCTGCGTCGGCCCGCGGTGCTGTCGGCGGTGGCGGGGGTCGCCTTGGTCGCGATCCTTGGTGTCGTGGTGAACAACGGGAGGCAGACACCGCAGTTCGTCGAGTCGCCAGAGTCCACAGCGCCAGCCGTGACCGTCGACTCGACTGCGACCACAACGCCGGCGGCTCCCGTCGACTCGACTGCGACCACAACGCCGGCGGCTCCCGTCGACTCGACTGCTTTCGCTGGCGCTGCAGCAACTGTCTCGTCGACGGTCCCTCCAGCGCCAAAAGTCTCTGTCGCGCCATCTCCAAAGACCACCGTCCCTTCGACGGTTCCCCTGGTATCCGAAACCACGGTCGCACCGGAGACGACTACTTCGTCTGTTTCGCCAGCGGTAAGCGTCGCTCCGGCCGAGTCACCCGCGGTCGTCGCCACAACGGTGGCACCGGCCCCCCAGACGATCTCGCCGCCCGCCCCGGTGGTACCGACGACGAGTACCGCGGTCGCGTTGGGGTCGAACTCACCGTCGAAGATTTCGTTCAACTCGTGTCTGAGATTCGGCGCCCCGACACAAAAGACATTCGCTTATTCG
>Ga0194112_10001438_pt1 | contig 35057 bp, 43 predicted proteins | sample TA2MahC400mmetaG_FD_146191 | JGI IMG/M metagenome (GOLD analysis project Ga0194112, IMG submission 146191) | Freshwater microbial communities from Lake Tanganyika, Tanzania - TA2015016 Mahale Deep Cast 400m | ecosystem: Environmental > Aquatic > Freshwater > Lake | place: Tanzania: Lake... | reverse complement strand
TCTTTAACTGAATTTTTAGCTGGGAAAAATGCAGACGGAACAGAGCATAGAGGCTATCTTTTAGTTGATGTTGTTGCAAAACTTGTTACAGATTTGAGGGACAGAAGCGGCAGAAGCGTAGTTCCTAAAATAAGGCCTTTCAATCCACAAGCTGCAATTTTGGAATTAATGGGCAAACCAAATTCGTACTGCCTTTAAATTTTTTATATTTAAACAAAATAATCCAGAGAATAGCAAGAAACCAGCCAGGCTTCATAAATAAAAAAACAAGAAAAATGACAGGAAAATTTGTGGATGAGAATGAGAAAATAATTGTTGCAATACTCACAGGAGCATTGACTGTTCTTCTTGCTGTTCTTATAGCTTTAATTTTTAATTTTAATCTTGTTGAAAATATTGTTTTATTCTGGATATTTACAACTTTATATGCTATATTTGCAATTTTGATTACTGGAAGCAAAATTGTGCCAAGACTAGTTGAGAAGCCGGTTTATGTTGAGAAAATAGTTGAAAAACCGGTTTATATTGACAAGCCATTTCCTATAATTCAGGAAGTTGTTAAAGAAATTCCTCTTCAAGTTCCAATTGAAAACAAGACAGTTGAAATTATAGAAAAACCGATTTATATGGAAAAAACAATAAAGCCCAGAACAAAAAAGCTTGAGATTCCTCACTACAAATTCATTGGCTCAAATCAAACTAGAAGATATCACACAAGATTTTGCAGATTGGGAAAATTAATAAAGAAAAAGTATAAAATTCACTCAAACAGCCAGGCTTTTTTCAGGAAAAAGAAATATAAACCCTGCAAAGTTTGCATAAAAAGAAGATGACAGCCTATGTTCCTTATGATGGAAGAACTCCGAGAATTCAGAAGCTTGAAAGAGAAATGATAGAAGCTGCAAGAAAAGTAGATGTGGTTACTTTTGTTTTGAGATGCAATTTACTTGGATTAAAACCTTCTCCTTATGGTGATTTGTATGCTCAGGGGGTTATGGAGCTTGGAAGAAGAAGGCAAAATATAACTAGAAATCCTGCTTATCAAAATGCTGTTAATTCCAAACCAGCAGAACATGAACAGCCAGAACCAGAAGATTACAGAAAAACAACAAAAATAAGTTATTCTAAATTTTTAAGATTGACAGATGCAAGCTTTGCAAATCCGCATGATGCATTTGATGAAACACAATATCATGAAAAAATGAGAATTTTGAGAGAGGCAGGATATGACAAGCTTATTATTGCTGGAGGAAAGAGCTGGCCTATTGAAAAGGTTAAAGTTTCAAGAGTTTTGTGGGCTTTTTCAAATACTTACTTGAGGGCTATGAGATGGGCTGAAAAACAGATGAAAGCTCAAGAACAAAAAGAAAAGAAAGAACCACGAATAATACCTGCACAACCCACACCAACAAGACAACATAAACAACCAGCAAGAACAAGAAGCAAAAAAATTGACAGGCAGCCTTTGCTTTTTCCTACTTATCATGGGAGCTAGTTAGCTTAATTTTAATTTAAATTAGCTTTCAAATAACCATTAATTAGTTTATTAATTAAGCAGCAAGGTTAGTTATAATACAAATCTTATTATCATTAATTTTATTTCTTCTTTCTCAAAATAAATTTATAATACTTAAATAACATAAAATTGTAAATAAATTATATTAAGAACAGTTAATTTTAGATAATTTTATTAATATATCTGATATTATTATAAACATGGGACTGAACATAGCTGAAATAATTCCGAGAAAAGTTGTTGAGTTTTCTGAATTGAAAGGGAAAACTATAGCAATAGATGCATACAATACTATTTACCAGTTTCTTTCTACTATCAGGCAGAGTGATGGAACTCCACTCATGGATAGCAAGAAGCGAATAACTAGCCATTTATCTGGATTATTTTACAGAAACATTAACTTGATGCAGGAAGGTGTCAAGTTGATTTATGTTTTTGACGGCGTTCCTCCTGAATTAAAATTCAAGACAAATATGAGAAGAAGTGAAATTAAGGATGAAGCAAGAGAGAAATACAAACAAGCCAGAGATGAAGAAGACATAGAGGGAATGGGAAAGTATGCGAGACAATTTGTTAGACTAACTCCCGAGATACTTGAAGATTCAAAAAAACTTCTTGAAGCTCTTGGAATTGCTGTTGTCCAGGCTCCAAGCGAGTGAGAAGTATATGTATCTGAAATTGCAAAACACTCTGCATATGCTGTTGGCTCGCAGGATTATGATTCATTATTATTTGGAGCTACAAGATTGATACAAAACCTGACACTTTCAAGAAAAAGAAAAACAGTTTCTGGATATATTTATATTTCTCCTGAAATGATTGAATTGGAGCATGTTTTAAATGTTCTTGGAATTAATCTTGAACAACTTATATGTTTAGGCATACTTGTTGGGACTGATTATAATCCTGGCGGAATCAAGGGGATTGGGCAGAGAAAAGCTCTTGAGATTGTGAAAAAATACAGATATCCTGTGCAAATTTTCAAATCAGTTGAAAATTTGCTTGAAAATCAGGAAAACAAGTTTGACTGGCAGGAAATTTTTTCATTGTTCAAAAATCCAGATATAGAAAAAAATCCCGAGATTAATTTTCCAAAATTAGACAGGGAGAAAATCAAGAGAATTCTTGTGATAGAACATGATTTTTCAGAAGAGCGAGTTACAAATGCTCTTGACAAGTTAAATCTTGCCTTGGACAATAGGAAGCAGAAAACTTTGTTTTGAAAACTCTGTTTTAAATTTTGTTTTAAATTAATAGTAACTTTAAAAAGTTTCTCTATTCTTCAGTTATTCCTTTTGTAAATATTTCTGCGATTTCTACATTTCCTTTTAATTTTTCCAAATTTTGCTCTTCTTCAAATTTTTTGTTTTCTTGTACTTGGTTTTCTTTTATTTTCTTTAAAAATTTTGACAAATAAATAGCAATTATAATAATAACTATAATTCCTGCCCAGATAATAAGTTGAACCCACCATGTCTGATAAATTTCCACAATTTTAATAATGACTTCGCCAATTTTTTTTATTGAGCCTGTTATTCCTAAAACAAGAGAAAAAGCTATCGATATAACCCAACTTACCCATTTTGAGAATGGAAGTGCGAGTTCTGCTAATCTTAAGATATAAATTAATATAAGGATAAATATTGCCAAAACAAGGAAAAATATTTTAGATATTGCAAATTCTTCTTTTAAGACAAAATTTGTTATTGGATCTAGATAGGGCTTGAGAAATCCTATTTTTTCATTTATCCATTCGATTCTTTCTTCTGCCTTGCTCTTGTACGGCTGCCACGCTTCCTCGCTTGTGTTAATCCCTTCCTCGCTTATTATTCCGCCTGTTTTGTTTTTTATAACATCTGCCGGGTTTTCCATATTCTGCAAATCTTCTATATCCTGCGCTTTGATAAGATTTGCAAATATAATTCCAGAAATCAACAATGCTATAATTAATATCACTTCTTTTCTCATTTTTTATCTTATTTTCTCTTTTAATTTATTGATAACAGAATTTTTAAACCTAATGGAGCTTTCAGCCTCATTTTTATTATATCTCTTTCCGTAATATTTAACTCCGTTTCTGAACTTCCTTATTTCATCAAGCATGCTTATTTCAAAATCAGTAAAATTAAGCTCTTTTAGATAGGAAACTTCTGCTTCGTGAGCATAATTTCCAGAGGCATAATAGCCATCAAAAATTATTTTTGCCCGTATTAATTCTATTAAAATATCATAAACCTGCTCTATAACATAATTAGCATTATCATCTGTAATATCCACTGCGTTTATTATCTGTTCAAAGAAAAAATTTCTTTTATCTGAATTTTCTATTAATGAGCTGGCTCTTTTTTTATCAGGCAGTGTTTTTCTTGCAATTCCTTCCTTTAAGTATTCACTGAAATTTTTCAAGATAAGTCAATTCCCCCCTTTAGTGTTATTCCATTCAGAATATTACTCTTTAAATTTATTTCTATATTTTTCAGGCTAGGATAAAACTGAAGATTTATCTTTCTTTGAACCAGTTTTTCATATTTTTCCAAGCTTATTTCCCTTTCTTTTGAGCCAATTACAGCAATATCAATATCCGAGTTTTCTATGTCCTCACCTCTTGAATAGCTCCCAAACAAAATTATTGTTGACAGGGGAAATTTTTCGCTTAAAAAATGAGATAATCCAGAAAGATAAATTTTTTTAAGATTGCTCACTCTTTTTAAGTTTTTAAAATCATCATTGCCGGAATTTGCCTTTATTTCATACAGAAAATTTTTTTCAATTTTAATTAATTCATGATTTTCAAGCTCTTTCAATGCTTTTGAAACTGCTGGTGCGGAAATTTTGAGTTTTCTTGAGATTTCCCTTACATGAAATCTTGCTGTAGGAAAATCAAACAGCAATTCCAGAATTTTCTCTTTTGTATCTGTATTCTTCATTGTTAATTTAACATTACAATTGTTAATTTATTTTTACTTATGTTAATTTAACATTACAATAGTTTATAAACCTTTCCAGAAGGATTTAAATATAAAACAGATAGCAAAAAGTTTAATATTACTTTTCTCATATTCTTATTATTTGTTTGAGATTTATAAATATTACTTATAATAAAAAAAGAAAAAGTAAAAAAATAAAAAATTATTGAACTTTAACTTTTTTACCAGTCATCGCTTCTGCCATTTTTACAGCACTTGCGACATTTTGTCCTTTTTCAATTGCTGCTTCTTGCTTTTCAAGTCCTTTTCTTCTTAGTCTTATATTGACTACCCACTTTCTTATCCATTCGCCTGTGAAGAAGATAAAGAATAATATTAATATTGCTAAAACTATTGTCAACAATCCTGCTAGAGCTCCTGCCCATGCGAAAGCCGTGGCGCCGACCACGAATATCCACCCTGCGACAATTACACTAAGCTTAGAAAAGATTGCAATTATGGCAAAACCTATTGTCATTATCCATACAACAGGTTTGCTAAAAGGTGTAGCTAAGTAGATAACATCCATGAATATTGAAAATATAATAACTAATGTTACAATTCCAATAATCAATCCACCAAGTCCTTCAAATCCATCAGGTACTAAATAAGGGGATATTACTGCATAGAACTGGCTTTCAGTCAACCATTTTTCTGATTCTGGTGCACTAAATGGAGTTAGCGCAGAAACAGCCATAATTAAACTTCCTATTTGCATTAGAAGAAGAACGCTGTAAACACCTAATTTTTTCCAATTCATTTTTTAACCTCCTTTCAATAATATAATTAATATTCCTATGCAAAGGGGTTTTATAAATATTTTGTTTTTCTATTTGAGATTTTTATCTTGTTTGAAGTGATAAAAATCTTATTATTTCTTTGAATAATAAAATAATATAAATTAATCACATATTAACTTTTTAGAAATTAGAAGAATGAATTATTAAGTTCAACATAAAATTTTTTATTGCTACACCTAAATTATATATATTAAAAGAAAGATAATTTTTTAGAGTTTATCTCATAATTATTCTATTAATTTTTAATTTTATTCTGAAAAAATATTTTTGATTTTTATCTGGGAAAAGTGGCAACTTAACGGCGAAAGGTTTATAAATGACAAAATTATAGATTGACTATGAATAAGAAAAAGGTGGCAATTTTTGTTACATCAATTTTGGCATTAATTTTAGTTTCAAGTTTTGTTCTTGCTCAGGAAGAACTTGCTGTTAATTCTGATGTTCAGAATGCTTTGAACAAAATTGCAGAGGTTGTAAATCCTATTGCACAATTTATTGTAGGGCCTGCTAAGACAATTGACTTGCTGTTTGTCAAGGTTTTATTCTTGATATTAATTTTTGGGGTTGCTTATTATGCTGCTGGGTTTACTCCTGGATTAAAAGACAGCACATTTTTTATGTTGCTTATTTCTGTAGTTATAGCATTGCTTGCGACAAGATTTTTAGCAACTCCTGAATTAATTACTTTTATATGGCTGCCTTCTGGAACAGCAGGGATGGCTTTTGCCACTCTTTTTCCTTTTGTATTATTTTTCTTTTTAATCAATAAAATAGATAATTTTATTATTACGAGAGTTGGGTGGGTTATATTTATAGTAATATATTTTGCCATGGCTATTTACAGATGGTATGATTTGGCACCAAAAGGAGGAGAGTGGTGGAATACTCTTGCTTGGTGGTATATGGCTATTGGTGTTATATCAATTCTTGTTCTAGTATTTGACAAGAATATTAGGGCGTGGATGATGCTGGCAGAATTAAAGGGAAAAACCTCCAAGAGAAATATTCTTCAGATGAGCAGATTTACAGAAGATTTAAGAGAATATGAAAAAGCAGCCCATAATTTAGCTTTGACTGACGCTCAAAGAAATACCGCAAAAGATGAAGCAAAGAAAATCAGAAAACAGATAGCAGAACTTGCCAGTGAGTAATTTTTTATTTTTTATCTTAGTTTTTTGTGTGCGAGAGCTATAAACTTGGGGAGATAAATTAATTCAGCTTAAATTTTAATTAAAAAATAACTGGCAATAATTATCAATAAATAATTCTAACAAATAACAGACAATAACTAAGTTAAAGAGCAGATAATTGAGAATAATCAAGTTTAAAATAAAATAATTCAAACTAATTCTGAAATTTTCACAAATATTTATAAATACCTCTTCTTTTAATAAAGAAGCAAAACAAGGAAAATAAAATGAAAAAAAGATGGATTATTCTTGCATTTTTATTTATTATTAACTTGAGTTTTGTTTCTGCTTATGATGGATGGGGGTGGTGGGGAGGAGGATTTGGAGGTGGAGGAGCTCCTCTTTCTTCTGGCGAGCAGATGATTTATGATTCAATCTCGTGGTTTCAGGTTGTGTTCGGCCCGTATCTTGAAGCTTTGTTCGGGCCAGGATATCTTCTCGAGAAAATGGCTTTATTGCTTGTGCTAATTTCATTTATTTATATTGCTGTGTCAAGAATTCCTCCTATTGCCAAGAATAAATCAGTTGTCTGGATTATTACATTGTCTGTTTCGCTTCTTGCAACCAGATTTTTCTCTGACATAGATTTATTTAGAGCTGTTCTTGTGCCTTATGAGATTTATGGGGTTGCTGTGGCTTCTATTCTTCCATTAATTTTATATTTCTTCTTTATAGAAAGTTTTGACTCTCATGTTATAAGAAAAATAGGGTGGATTGTTTTTATCTGCATATTTTTTGGGTTATGGGTTATGAGAATGGGAGAACTTGGAAACATAGCATGGATTTATTTTGCTGTTGCAATAATATCCTTGATATTTTTGATGTTTGACAAGGCAATTCATGCAGAATATATTTATCATTTTCTGATGAAGGCAGGAAAAGGATATGCAGGAGATGCTGCTATAAATCAGATTAGAACAGAGATGTTCAGGGCAGAGGATATGCTTGCAAATCCTCATGCGAGCGAGGAAGATAGGAAAAGAGCAAGAGGCATAATCAAGCAGTGCAAGAGAAGGATTAAGGAGATAGTTAAATCTGGAATTTAATCTCCTTAATTAATTCATCTTTAATTAACCTTAATTTAGCTTTTTATTGTTTAATTTAACTATTATATTTTTATCAACCAATATAAATCCATAGAAAATTAATAATTATTTATTAACAATTAATTAGTGTGACATTAACAATAAGGGTTGTAAGTTAATTTATCATAATTCTTTTATTTCTTCTATTATTAAAGATTAAATTTTCAGGAAAAATTTAATCTTTTCTGTATCCGACAATTTTTCTTTTTTTGCCTGTTCCCTCATATATTGGAACTTCTTCTGTGGCTTGTTTTACTTCTTGTTTCCCTCCAAGAGCAAGAGTCAAGCCAAGAATTATCAAGGCAATTCCAAGAATCATGATATAAACTGATTTAATTGATGAAGGAAGAGTAATTCCTAGCTTGGCAAGATTTACACTTGCAGCTGCAACTATTAATCCAATCAATGCTATAATATAACCAACAAGCTTATTCATTTTCACCTTTTTATGATATTTTTAGTTAATTGTGATTTATAAATATTTCTTTCTTAAATATTTATAGTTTATATTAGCTTATATTTGTCATGGGTTATTGTGTGTTATTTATTGTTTTTATTAATCAAGTCATTTAATTATATTATAATCAAATACCAAACAATTTTAAATATACATTATTTTAATTAATCATGGCAACTTATGATATAATTGGGGATATTGCAATTCTGAAATTTCCTGAGAAAACTAACCTGAAAGAAAAGAAAAAAGAAGCTTTAAAATTGCTTAAAGAACACAAGAACATAAAAACAATTTTGGAGAAAGCAGATAGGGTTAAGGGAAGATTAAGAATATCTAAGACTAGATTTATTGCTGGCAAGAATACTCGGGAGACAATTTATACTGAATCAGGAGCAAGATTCAAGTTAAATGTTGATGAAACTTATTTTTCTTCAAGATTGTCTGGAGAGAGAGCAAGAGTAGCTGATTATATTGCAGAAAAATCAAAGAATAATTCGAGAATTTTGGTTTTGTTTGCAGGAGTTGCGCCTTTTTCAATAATAATTGCGAGAAAATTGAAGCAGGAAGGAAAGAAAGCTGAGATTTATTCTGTTGAGATTAACAGGAAAGCTTCAGAATATGCTTTTGAAAATGTCAAGCTGAACAAGCTTGAAAATGTTGAGATAATCCAGAAAGATGTTAAAAAATTGAAACTTGAGGGAAAGTTTGATTTTATAATCATGCCTCGCCCCCAGCTTAGAGAAACTTTTCTGAAATATATCTGGAAATTCACCAAGAAAAATACAGAAATTTTTTATTATGATTTTGGAAAAGATGCTGATTTGATACTGGAAAAAATTGAGACAGAGGCACAAGGAAAAAAGAAAATAAAAATTCTTGAGTTCAGAAAAGCAGGAGATATTGCACCTTACAAATACAGATGGCTTGTTAGATTTATTGTGAATTAATTGTTATACTCGTGGCTTGCTGTTCAAATCAGAATGAAAAACAAATCTAACTTGTCTCAATTAACATATCTAAACCATTAAATAAATTCTCTGTGGGCATTATTAGCAGAAAATAAATTAAAACATAAAGAAAGTAAGCAGTTAAATTTAGAAATTAATTTAGATGCTGTATATCTTGTTGCGGAGAGGTTCACTAAGCTGCTTTTGTTTGAGATAATCTTCTGTAAATATAGGCTGCTAAATCTCCTACTGTTCCATATCTTAATTTTTCTTGTTGCATTACAATATCTATTTTAAGAGGATATAATCTTTTCATGCTTTTGTCAGGAATTTTTATGTCAAATCTATCTTCTAATTGCATTTGCAAATCAACTATGTCAAGAGAATCAAAAGGCAATTCTTCTAAGCTTGTATCAAGTGAGAATTTAAATTCTGGACTTGCTTCTGTTCTTTCTGCAACCTTCTTGATGCAATCATAAACTTCCTGTTGTATTTGTTCTTGTGTTATGGCTGGCATTTTTATTTTATTTTTATTTATTAACAAGCAACGAGGTGCTCTCTTTTAACAGCTTCAAGAATTTCTTCTTCAATATAATCAGCAAGTTCTTTAAAATCATTTATTTTTGGTGTCAAATCTATTTCGTGCTCGTTTGGCTCTAGTAATCTTATTTCTCTGTCATATATTCTTTTAAGCTCTATTTCAATAGCATCTACACAATCTCTGATTATTCTTATCCTTCTTTGCTCACATTTTGGCAATTCAATCTCTTTTCCAGAAGGTGAATTATGATACATTTTAGGCAGATTCATATTTCTTATTCTTTCATCTGTCGCGTATCTTCTGAATTCTGGAGAATCAGCTAATTCGGGATATAACCTTGCAAGAGTTGCCTGTATTGTATCTGCGAGAAGAATTTCTAATTTATCTCTTTCCCCTACATTGCCATATTTTCTGTCTGGCATCTAAAATCAACAAAATTATGGTTTAAAAGCTTTTTTATACTCTTTTTATATTGTTTATATAATTAAATATTCCAAAATTAACTCCTAATAATCAATAAATTGAACAGTATTAATTAAAGATAATTAAATGAAAAACCAAGACAGTTGATTATCTCCAACTGCTAAATTCTCTTTTCTATTTTTATCGCAGTTGGAGCCTCTCTGAAAAGTTCTGGAAGAACTTTTAATAGACATCGTGCTTCATTCTTCAGCACAATACATCAACCAAGACAGTTGATTATCTCCAACTGCTAAATTCTCTTCTCAATTTTTATCGCAGTTGGAGCCTCTCTGAAAAGATTTTCCAAATCTTTTAGCAAACATGGCATAAAGCCATACATCAACCAAGACAGTTGATTATCTCCAACTGCTAAATTCTCTTTTCAATTTTTATCGCAGTTGGAGCCTCTCCTCCGTGCCAGGTGAATTTCGGGCGTATTCGCATTGGATATATTCTTTCGCTGTTATCATCTAGAATTATTGCGCTTCCTTTCAGATTAGGCAAGTCATCCATATGTTTCTTTATACTCTCGAAGAGATATGACTGCATCATCTCATTTAAAGCTTTAATATCTGGCTCGGCTGTAACCCTGTGAGAAATTACAATATCTGATTGTGTTATTGCATCTCTGTGCAATGCTCCTGGCTGCTGTGTTGCCATTACTAAAGATAATCCGGGCTGTCGTCCTTCTCTTAATAATTGGATTAGAGCATCTGTTGCAGGTGTTTTCCCTTCGTTTCCTATGAATTCATGAACCTCATCAATAAAAAGCCAGACAAGAGGCATTTCTCTCTCCTGCTTGAAAGAAAGATAATCAATCCCGTGCTGGACTGCCTGCAATTCCTCGTTTTTTCTTGCTAAAACTCTTGAATTAAATAATTTTCTTGATATCAAGCCAATTACAAGGGCTCGGACATTAAATGCCCCTATTGATGAATACATTGACAAGTCAAGAATTGTTGTCTCTCCTGCTTTCACAAGCTCTGAAATTTTTGAGCTTTCTGACGAGAAAACCTTCCAGGTTTCAGCTGCTTCAAACAAACTTGCAGCAGAATTTTTTATTTCTTCTGCTGAATTGTCTTTGTTTATTTCTTCAATTATATTTTTGATTGAGAATTCCCCCCTTTCCTTTAATCTTGAGATTACTCTTTCTATCAGCACAGAGACAGGATGTATAATATCTAAATTAAAGGTTGTAATCCAGTCTTCTGCTTCAAGCTCGGCAGGATTAATTGAAAATTTGAAATCAGCAGGAATTCCTCTTTTTTCAAATTCTGAAAAATATCCATAAGGGACAAAAACACGGACAGGGATATTTTTCGGCTTCAATCCCCACTCAGAAAGAAGCTCTTTTTCCTTCTCGTTCTTGAATTTCATTGTCCAGAAAACACCCATTGTATCAAAAATCAAGCTTGCAATATTTTTTCTTTCTTCTGGCTTGAGAGTTGAGAGCTCTTCTGCAATTGTTCCGAGGCTGTATGATTTTCCACTTCCCCTTTTTCCTGCAACAAGAATTACATGAGTTCTTGCTATATCAAGAAAAATTGGATTGCTTAATGAGGTATATTGCCCCATTTTTACATAACCTTTTCCAAGAAAAACTAGTCCTTTGTCACCAAATCTTTTTTTGTCTGAATCATCTCTTCCAATAATTATGTTATATGGCATTATTATATATAGATATTATGTTTAAAAATTCTTCTAAAGAATTTTATTTTCCAGAATTAATTTATTTTATTAATAACTTAGTCATAAGTGTAACCATAAATAATCTGGTGTGCTAAAACATATAGTGCTTTAAACCATTTTTCATCAGGATTTATTCTTGCTATAATTTCCTGCCAGTTTGGATTTCTGCCTGCCTTTCGCTCTTCTTCATCTATTTCACGATATTTTACATCATACAACTGGTATGCTATTTTATTTAAGTGAGTTGTTACAGCATCTGGAAGTTTGGCAGGAACTTTTTCATATCCAAGATCATTTTTTTTAGGAATATTAATCTGCCAATTTGCAAGAGTTTCCTGTGCAGAAAACCAGTTTTGCTCAGGGCTTGCGGCTGGCTGAATTGTAGAATATATCCATGCTATTTTTTCAAGAACCCCAAAAACATCACTTCCTCTTTGAGCCTGCCTTATTACTTCTAAATTCTGTGAAACTTTGCTGGAATCTGGCATTATAATTTATATTTTTGAGATTTATAAATATTTATATTTTAAATTATTATATTATTTTTTCTTTAATTTTGTGTAATTTGATTTATCATAAAGTTTATAAAGCCAAATAAATAATAACAAAGATGGCAGAAAAAGTGGATAAAAGAGTTGAGGATTTTGTTAAGAATATTAAAAAAAATCCGTGGATTGTATCTACTATAGTTCTTGGAATTATTGTGATTGTGCTTTTATATTTGACATTTAGGGGAGGAGGCGGAGTAAGCCAGGGCGAGATAGGGCCCCAGGCTGTCAATTTTATTAATACTCAGCTATTGCAGGGACAAGGACAAGTAACACTTGATTCTGTTTCTGAGAAAAACGGGATTTATGAAGTTTTTGTGATTTTTAACGGGCAGAAAGTTCCTGCTTATTTTACAAAAGATGGAAAATATTTTGTCGGCACCAATATAATCTCAACTTCTAAAACTACAGCCACAACAACACCAACCCCACCAAAAAAAATTCCAAAATCAGACAAGCCAAAAGCAGAATTATTTGTAATGACTCACTGCCCATATGGAACCCAGGCTGAAAAAGGAGTTCTCCCTGCTGCAAAAGCTCTTGGAGACAAGATTGATTTTAATATAAGATTTGTGCACTACTTTATGCACGGAGACAAGGAAGAAAAGGAAACTTATACTCAGCTATGCATTAGAGAAGGGCAGAAAGACAAATATATTCCTTATTTAGAATGCTTTTTAGAAGACGGAAACTCTTCAAGATGCCTGGCTAAGACAGGCATAAGTTCGGTTGCATTATCAGGATGTATTGCTGACAAGTCAAAAGATTATTACAAGCTGGATTCAGAATTAAGCCAGAGTTATGGTGTTCAAGGCTCTCCTACGCTTGTTATTAATGATGTCCAAGCAGAATTTTATCCAAGATCTCCAAGCAATGCTCTTCAAGTAATTTGCTCTGCATTTAACACAGCTCCAAGCGAGTGCAGCTCTGAGTTATCTACAGCAAACCCTTCTCCAGGATTTGGCACTACCACTACAAGCACAACTGGAACAGATACCGGGGCAACAAGCTGCGGAACTGCCTAATTTTATTTTAAATTAGCTTATCTATAACTTAATGGGTTGCAGTTTATTTTTATATATTAATTGTTTTTATATTATCTAAGAATTATTAATTTAAACTTATAATTAAGTTTAAATAACCTGCTTGCAATGTTAATTTATGAAAATATCAGAATTAAAAGTCGGGCAGGGAAGAGTTGAAGTTTCCGGGATTGTGAAGAAGATTTCTGACACAAGAGTTTTTAACAAATATGGAAGAGAATTGAAAGTGGCAGACGCTATTCTTGAAGATGATTCTGGAGCAATAAAGCTTGCGTTGTGGAATGATGATATAACAAAAATCAAGGAAGGAGACAAGATTAAGATTACAAACGGGTTTGTGAATGAGTTTCAGGCAGAGAAGCAATTAACAGCCGGAAAATACGGGAAAATTGAGGTTGTAAAATAAATTTTCACAGACTCAAATTAATGTGCATATCCTCAATTATTTAATCAATAATTAATATTTAATTTGATTAATTTATTTAAGTTAAGTATAACATAATATTATTAACAGAAATGAGATGAAATTGATTATTTACTAAGAAATTCAATCTCATCTTCCTCTAATTTGAGCTGTTTCTGTATTTCTGGCTTTTGAATTATATATTTAATTACTGGAAACTCGCGCATTGCTCTTTTTACTGAGATATGGCAATATTCTGCGTATTTTACTGCAATTGATTTCTTTTTTTGCTGCCGCTGATTTGACATCCAGATTTTTAAAATTCTTGAAGGTTTCTTGTATAATGTAAACCCAATTTTTGGCTTTTCTTTTGCACTTGAAACTCCTGCAGACAGAAGAATATTCTGATAGACAAGAAATCTCCAGTGCTGCTGCCTGTGTATTCTGCCGCGAAAAACATCTGCCTTGCTCAATACTTCATAAGCTTTCGCGAGTTCTTCTCCATGATATTCATACGGAATATTTTCTTCAAGCCACAACAAAATCTCATCAAGAGGCATATTTACTGTGTCATACAATCTAAGAGTTTCATGATTTACAAGATTCTTAAAAATCTGCTTCAGAACATTGAAAACATCATCTTCCTTGTCTCTTTCTCCAATCTCTTCTGGCTTATTAATTTGAAAAACAGCCTGCAAGTCATTTAAAGCAGCCCTGACATCACCTCTTGACTTTATTGAGATGCTTGTAAGTATTTCTTCATTAACTTGGATTTTTTCTTTTTCTGCAATCTCCTTAAGAATAAGAAGAATTGTTTTGTAATTAAGAGCTTTGAGAGGAACAAGTTCTGATTTCTGCCTGAGTAAGTTGAATTTCTGCTGCCAGATGTCATTTGCAGTTATTATTATTGGGAATTTTGTTTTTTCTATCAAGCTGAGAAGCTCTGGCAGTCCGCCTTTGTCTGCTGCTGATATGCCATCAACTTCATCAACAAGAATTATTCTTCCTTTTCCAAATAAAGTTGATTCCTGTGTTGCTGGCTTGAGGACTTTTTCAAGCTGCTCGCGATTTCTCAAATCAGAGGCATTTAACTCGAGAATTTCTGAGTTTGTTTCTTGAGCAAGAACATATGCCAAACTTGTCTTTCCTGTTCCTGTTGGGCCGTGGAGAAGAATTGCTTTTTTGCTCGGAAATATTTTTATAAATGCTTTTATTCTGTCTACTGCCAAGTCCTGCCCTTTTACATCAAGAAAGCATTTTCCACGATATTTCTCGCATAATGTTGTCATTTTCTAGATTTTGTTTTGATTTATCTTTTAATCTATTCTCCAACCTCTGCAATTTCCAATTCAATTTTTCCAAGTTCTGCCTGGATAAATTTTTCTATTTCTGCTATCTTACAATGAACTCTGTCAGGCATTATAAGCGGACTGTTTTCATCTAATCTGCCTTCTGTAAAATATGGCTTTAATTTTCTCTTAGTTTGCCTTAACTCAGCAAGATAATTAATTGAATCTTCTGGCATAATGCCTTGAAGCTGGAGACATATCAAGCCTCTTTCAAGCTCATAATATACATCAAAAAATTCTCTTGCTGTAATTATCATTTTTTATATTTTTTTAAAATTAAATCTTTGCAAGATTTATCATTCATTGATACAATCTTTATTTAGTCTCATGCTAAATCTTGCCCTGTCCTGCCAGGACAAAACTTGCTAATAATGATTCAAGCTGGATAAATTCATCGCTTCCTTCAACTAATCTGAATTCTATCTCGCCTGTTTTTTCTGTCAATCTTACTTTTATTTCCGGTTCAATCTGCAGATTCCAGATTTCTTTTTGTATTGCTTTTATAACATCCTGCCCTGAAATGGATTCTTTCAGCATAATATCAAGCAATTTATCCTTGGCAGCAATAAAATCTCCTGATAATGCATACTCGAGAACAACTTTTATGTCTTTTGGCTTTGCATTTGAAACTATTGTGTTTACAAGCTCTTTTGTAATATTTACTGAGATTGAAGCTGTGGCTTGTATCAAATTTATAACTCTTCTGCAATCTCCTTCTGATGCCTCATACAAAGATTCATAGGCATCTTCCAAAATATTTAATTTTTCTCCCTCTCCTATTCTTTTTATAATCTTATCCATGTCCTTTTTCTCGAGAAGCTTGAAACGGAAAATTGCGCATCTTGATTGTATTGGGTCTATTATCTTTGAAGAATAATTGCAGGAAAGAATAAATCTGCACGTGTTTGTATAATTCTCCATTGTTCTTCTTAGAGCTTGCTGCGCCTCTCTTGTCAGAGCATCTGCCTCGTCGAGAAAAATTACCTTGAAAGGAACAGAATGAATTGCTTTTGTCCTTGCAAAATCTTTTACTTTCTGCCTTATAACATCTATTCCTCTTTCATCGCTTGCGTTCAACTCAAGATAATTCTCATGCCATTTCTCGCCAAAAAGCTGCTTGACTGTGATTAAAGCTAAAGAAGATTTGCCTGTTCCTGCAGGGCCTGCGAAAAGAAGATGAGGAATATTCAAGCTATCAGTTAGATTTTTAACTCTCTTTACAATCTCATCCTGCCCTATAATTTCCTCAAAAGTTTCAGGACGATATTTTTCTGTCCATATTTCACTCTCTTTATTTATCATGATAAGTTAACTTGGTTTTTATTTTATAAAGATTGCTATGATGCAGTATAATCAATTTTTTAAAATTAAATCTGGAATTATAATCTTTTAAACTCAATGTTTTATATTTGTTAACCAGTCAAAATTATTGGGCATATGTTATTAATTGCATTAGTTTTCCTATTATTGATTATTTTTTGTATTTATTAAATTAAATCTTAAATATTATAACATCATCAAAAAACTTAAAAACTTGATTTTCTATTATAAATAATGAAAATTGAGGTTATATTAATTTTTTGCTCGTTGCTTATTATAGGATTAATTACTTTTTCTGTCAGTTCTCAGAGTTATGGTTATGGGGATTGCGGGGGGCAGCCTTATGGGGTTTGTGAAATATGTGAATGTTATGGATATGAACATGGCTATGGATGTGAGTATTCTGATTGGAGTTCTGGGAGTTGTGGAGGAAGTTGCTCAAGTGCAGAGAGGCAGCAGACACGAGATATAACTTATGGCGATACTGCTGATTGCACTGAAATTTCAAGATGTGAACCAGATTCAAGTTGTGGATATGACTCTGGATATGGTGATAATACTGGCTACTCTTATGGTTATTCTTCTGGATACAGTTCTGACTATGATTCAAACTCTGGATATTCTTCTGATGATTATGGCTATTCATGCGGCTATGGATATAGTTATGGTTATGATTATGGGTGCGGATATGGCTCTTATTCTTGGTTTTGGGGTTATAGTAATTACGAATGCGGATATGGATATGGACAGCCCGAGTGGAAATACAGATACAGATATATTTGTGGTTATGGCTATTCTTCTGAAAATTATTATACAGGAGCAGCCATATCAGGGTTTGCATCGTCTGAAGAAAGCTGTTATGTAGAGCCAAAAGCAAGAGGAACTGCTGTTCAGCAGAAAAAAGTAGGAGATTCTTCTGAGTGCAAAATGTGTGATGGTTTTGGAGGAATTGTCCCTGACAAGAGCAAGGATGGAAAGCCATGCAAGTATATTAAAAGTGGAGGATGGTTTGGCAAAGATAAAATTCTTGACGGAATATGCAAGAATGGGGAGTGTGTCCCGCCATCTTCATGTTATGGTTTTGGGACTTTTAGTAAGACTATAACATTTACAATAACTGGAAATCCATTTGATGCAAAAAATAATGCATTATATCTGGAAAAAAAGAAAGAAGCAGACAAAGACCCACAAAGGATAGAGTTTCTGAAATGCAAATATCCTCCAGATTATAAATGTCCTCCTGCATCTGCTCCGTCAGGAACAGTATGTCATACTGATTTCTCAGCAAAATCAGATAATAAAGTGACTTGCACTCCTAAAAACACAGGGCAGGAAAAAGAGTGTTCTGGAATTAAAACAGGAAGCTTTGAAGCTTCAAGTGGAAATTGCTATTCACTATCTGAAGCAAGAGCCAAACTATTAGCAGATGTTAATGCAAAAATGAGTGAAAAAGTTGCAGAATTCAGGGCAGATCCACAAATACAAAAAACATGCCCTGCTGAATGCAGCGTAAGGACAGAATCTAAAGTTACGCTTGGTGAGCCGTTTATAATACTTATTTATAATTCAATTAATGCAAAAGTTGATTATAAAATTTACTGCACTGGAAAATTTAAGGGAGAACAAGAATATGAAATATCTGTTTATGCAAGCCAAACTAAATATTGTGTAGAAGGCGAGGGTACAAATGAGGATGAGAAGACATTAAAGGAGCTGTCAGAGGAGGGGTAAAATGAATAAGAATATTTTGATGCTTGTTTTTGCAATTTTGCTGGCTGTTGCTGGCATAAATATTGCCTGTGCTTCAACATATAGTTATATCCACCAGAATGGCGAGATTAGAGAGTATGATTATAAAGGCAATCAGATGATTCCATTTTCAAAATATGTATCCTCAAATAATTGTCTGGATGAATTAGATAAAGCCAACAGCACAAACAACAAGAGTGTGGATATTATTTTTATAGATTCTGGATGTGGTGGCAGGTTTGCTTATAATGTAATCAATTATATTCTGCTTAATAAAAATAATTTAACTGTTCTTTATGATTCTGATGCAAGTTCTTTAAAAATGAATTCAATAAAAAATTTTTCTAAATTGTTTAATTTAAGTTCATTTAAAGAGAGTGATTTTCCTAACAAGAATTCAAATGTTATTTTTATTGGAAATTCAACAAGAATTACTAATACTCTGAATAATTATAATTTTTCAGAAGGGCTGGGAATTATTTATGTTAAAGAAGATGAATATATAACTTTGTCTGGTTCAAGTGATTCAGAATTAATTTCTTCTATAAATATTCTGACTAATTTTTATAATGATTATATTCAAGGAAAAAAATGCATTATTTTTAGAGGTTGCGGGGCTCCTGACTTAATTAAATTTCCTCCTAATTTGAAAGAAATTTTATGGTATTCTTCTGAATGGAAAAAGGGAAATATAGACTTAAAATCTGCGATTAAAAAAATCAGACAGTGGATTTAATTATTGAAGTGTTCTCTTTGCAGAAAATTTTCCTGAAATTTCCCTGACTAAATCAAGCCATTTCTGAACTTCATTTTTGTCAGCTTTTCCTAAATTTCTAAAAGGAATATCTTCAAATTTCATGCCTTCTGGCACACTTCCTGAATAAGTTCTTTTTTCCCAGCCAGCATCTCCCTTTTTTAAATATGTCAGTGTATTTCCTTCTGCTATAATTATTTCTTGTTTTTCAGGTTCGTATGAAAAAGCGACTACTTTTTCTTTATCGCCCCAGTATCCTGCATTTATTCTTCCGTCTTTGCTTATATCTACAAATCTTCCTTTTCCGCTTTCTGGAAATCCTCTTATAAGACTATCATTTCCAAACTTTAAGCTAGAATCATGATAAATTATGCTGTCATTTCCATAGGATTTTTTAAATGCTTTAGGATTTTCTCTTTTTAATTCCTGCCCGAAATTATAAGCTGCTTCCTGCTCTTTATATTCTTTATATACAACCGGAGCCCGACTATTTGTGCATGAAATTTGTGAAGCAGGAAGAATTGCCATTAATCCACCCAATCCTGCGCCTGCTACAATTCTAGCAAGCCCTTTTAAAACATTTTTTCTTGTTTTCATAATTTATCTATGTTTTACTAGTATTTAAATCTTTTGGTTTTGTTGTTACTTAATAATAGTTAAAAATATTAAGATTAAATTTATAAATCCTTTTCTCTTTGAAAGAGAAACAGAACACATCTATTATAAAAAATGAAAAAGAGTTCGATAATTTTGATTATTGCCTTGGCAGTTCTGGCTGCTGTTATCATTGGCTTTTTGATTTATACAAAATTTACAGGATATGCTGTACTAACTTCATCTAACATTTACAGGAGTGCAAGATATTTGTCAATGGATTCGAGAGGGACTAAGATTTCTGTTTATGTTTATATAAGGTCGACAGAACCTGTTCTTGGGGTTTCTGAAAATATTCCTGCTGGATTTAATGTTACATCTTTAACTGGGAATGGGGTTGTAAAAGATAATGCTGTTGAGTGGCTTTTTGTTTCAGGAACAAGAGGGATTGTTGCTTATACATTATCTTCTCCAAGCCAAGTTAGACAAGTTAATCTGACTGGGAAATGGTATACTGCTGATAAAGAAGGGAATATAACTTTAACTTCTTTGAAAAAATAATCTTAGATAAATTAGCATAATAACACTAACTGTCATATATTTTAATTCTTATATATTATTTATAGTTTAAAAGTTTTTTACTTGTAAAATATATTAATCAAAAAAATAAAATCTAATAATTATCAATTAATAAGCGAGATTAAGTTAATTTAAAATTATTTACTCTCTCCCAAAATGAGGATGTATTTATAGTCTTATTTCCTGAAGAACTAATTATTCTACTTATCTCATTTTGCTCGCTGTCTATGCATTCGTCTTTTTCTTTTTTCCCTCTTTAATCTTTTACGCTGCCACTTCCATCTCATCTGGCGCTTCTTTTTCCATCTTCTGCTGCTTCTTTTCATGCTTGAAGATGGAAAAAGTGATTTATAAAGCTTTCAGTTAATGTATGAAGGAAGAGTTTCTGGCTTTTTCTCAGAAAGAAAATTATCCAGATGTTTAATCATATTATCTGAAAAATAATGTTCAAGTATATGGGCTTCTTGGTGCGGATTTTTATGCCCGATTTTTCCTGCAAATTTTTCAATTATTTCGTGCTTTTTTATTATTTTTCCTGCTTCTCTTCTTCCTCTTGCTGTCAGAGAAACTTTTGAATATGGCTTGAACTTGACAAGCTTTAATTTTGCGAGCTTTCTGAGCATTTCAGAAACACTTGGCTTGCTTATTCCCAGCTCGCGGGAAATATCTATGCTTCTTGCTTTTTTTAGTTCATAAATAACTTTTAAATAATCCTCTTTTCCCTTCATAAGTTAGGTAAGCCTAACTTATTTAAATATCTTTCTATATGTGTTTTATGTTTAGAGAAAGGTTTATTAATATCTCTATGCTTTTATTGCTGTAAAAATGGTGAAAACAGCTATTAATGGATTTGGACGAATAGGAAGAGCTTTTTTTAAAATAGCACTGGAAAAGGGAATTGATATAGTTGCAATTAATGACCTCACAAGCCCTGATGTTCTTACTTATCTTTTAAAATATGATTCTGTTTACGGAAATTACAGGAAAAAGGTTGAGTCAGGAAAGGGTTTTATAAAAGTTGACAATAAAAAGATAATGGTTTTCTCTGAAAAAGAGCCTGGCAAACTGCCATGGAAAAAACTTGGAGTGGATATAGTTATAGAATCTACAGGAATATTTACAGATAGAGAAGGAGCAAGCAAGCACATTAAAGCAGGAGCAAAAAAAGTTATTATAACAGCGCCTGCAAAAAATCCAGACATTACAATTGTTCCGGGAGTGAATAATAACATTCTTAAGAAAGAACATAAAATTATATCCATGGCATCATGCACAACAAACTGTCTTGCTCCTATTGCAAAAGTTCTAAATGATAATTTTAAAATAAAAAAGGCATTTATGACAACTGCGCACGCATACACAAATGACCAGGAAATACTTGATGTTCCGCATAAAAAGCTCAGGCGCGGAAGAGCAGCTGCAATCAACATTATTCCCACATCCTCAGGAGCAACAACATCTGTTGCAGATGTAATTCCAGAACTAAAGGGAAAGATGGACGGCTTGGCGCTTAGAGTTCCTGTTTCCTGCGGTTCTATAGTTGATTTTGTTGCAGAACTTGACAAAAAAGCTTCTGTAAAAGAAATAAATGCTGCTCTGAAAAAAGCAGCAGAAGGAAATCTAAAAGGAATTTTGCAGTATACTGAAGACGCAATTGTCTCAAGTGATGTGATAGGCAATCCAAGCTCATCTGTTGTTGACGGCGCTTTAACACAATCAATAGGCAATCTTGTCAAAGTTCTTTCATGGTATGATAATGAATACGGCTATTCATGCAGGCTTGCAGACATGATAAAACTTCTTTGAAATTAAACTTGACAAAAACAAGATGAAAACACTTTCTGATTTTAATTTTAAGGGAAAGAGTGTTTTGCTTAGAGTAGACATTAATTCGCCTGTTAAAGGAAAAAAAGTTTTAATGAATGAGAGAATAGAAGAAGCAGCAAAATCAATAAAATCACTGCAGGATAAAAAGGCAAAAGTAGTTGTTCTGGCACATCAGGGAAGAAAAGGAGATTCTGATTTTATATCACTCGAGCAGCATTCCAGGCTTCTTAATAAGATTGTAAAAATTAAATTTGTTTCAGACATAATCGGAGAGAAAGCAGTAAAAGAAATAAAAGCTTTAAAGGAGGGAGAAGCCTTGCTGCTTGAAAATGTAAGATTTCTTGAAGAAGAAAATAACTTATCTCTGGATAATAAATTTGTTAGAATATTATCCGGGTTGGCAGAAATATATGTCAACGATGCTTTTTCTGTCAGCCACAGAGAGCAGGCATCTATTGTCAGTTTTCCAAAAATTATTAAGAGCTGTGCTGGCATTAATCTTGAAAAAGAACTTGAAGCGCTTTCTAAAATAAAAATCAAAGATGCCCTTTATATTCTTGGAGGCTCAAAAACAGAAGAAAATCTTCTTTTAATTCAGCCAGGCAGAAAGATTATTACGGCTGGCATGTTTGGACAGCTATGCATGCTTGCTTCTGACTTCAAGTTTGGCAAGCATGAAGAATTTCTTGACATCAAAAATCTTGAAATTACAAAAAACACAGTAAAAAATATTTCCTTGACAACACCAGAGGATTTTGCAGTAAAAGAAAAAGGAAAAAGAAAAGAGCTTGAACTAAAAGATTTTCCAAATGATTATGAGATATTTGATATCGGCAAAAAAACAATTGAAAAATTTAAAACAGAAATAAAAAAAGCGGAATGTGTTTTTATGAAAGGCCCTCTTGGCTATTGCGAGGACAAGCAGTTTCAGAAAGGAACAAAAGAGATTTTGGAAGCAATCTCATCAAGAAAAATATTTTCTGTTATAGGCGGAGGGCATTTATCAGCAGCAATCAGTTATTTGCACATTAACAAAAAAAAATTCAGCCATATTTCTCTTTCTGGGGGGGCGCTTGTCAGTTATTTGTCAGGAAAAAACCTTCCTGGAATTGATGTTCTGGAAAAAAAACATCAATAGTTTTATTAATCTGTCAAAAATTATAGTTTGCGATTATATTTAAGATATTTTTATGTGCTTTATTAGTTGTAGTTTTCTGTCCAATCCGGGCAGAGCCATGAATATAGAAAAGTTTTAATAGTTAGAAATTGAAAAAAATATAAGCAAAATGAAAATAAAAATTACGCAGGGGTTTTTCCAATACAAAACTTTAGAAAGAAATAAACTTAAACATTTTGGGGAGGCAACTCTTAATTTATAATAATATCCTTGCCTATAAAAAATGAAAATTATAATAAGCAGCGGTTATTTTGACCCGCTTCATATAGGGCATATCCAGTATTTAAGATTGGCTAAGAAATTAGGAGACCACCATATAGTTATTTTAAACAACACTAAACAAGTATTATTAAAAAAAGGATTTGAGTTTATGCCTCTAAAAGAGAAAAAAGAAATTTTGATGGAATTGGGGTGTGTTGACAGGGTTTTTGACAGCATTGATGAAGACAGGAGCGTATCCAAATCAATAGAAAAAATAGCTAAAGATAATTTAAATCACAAGATAATATTTGCCAAAGGCGGGGATAGATTTGCTTCAGAGATACCTGAAGCTGAAATCTGCAAAAAATATGGAATAGAAATTATTGATGGATTGGGGGAAAAAATTCAATCATCAAGCGAACTGGTATCAAAGGCTAAAAATGCTGGTGAAAATTCAGAAAAATTATAAAGAATTGTCAGAAAAAGCAGCTGAAATTCTGATAAAAGAAATATCAAAAAACCCGAGTATTGTAATTTGTTTTGCAACAGGCTCAACACCGCCTGGCATGTATAAAAAGCTGGTTCTTGCATACAAAAAGAAAAAAATAAGATTTTCAGGAATAACAAGCTTTAATCTTGACGAATATTATAAAATAAAAAGAAAAGACAAGAACAGCTATTGCTATTATATGCATAAAATTCTTTTTGATAAAATTAATATAAAAAATAAAAATATAAATTTTTTAAATGGAGAAGCAAAAAATTACAAGAAAGAATGCGAAAATTATGAAAAAAAAATTAATGACAAGCCAATAGATATCCAGATTTTGGGAGTTGGTGTTAACGGGCATATAGCATTTAATGAGCCCGGCTCAAAGTTTAATTCGAAGACGCGGCTTGTCAGACTTTCTCAGGAAACAATAAAAGCAAATTCAAGATTTTTTAAAAATAAAAAAAGCATGCCAAAAAAAGCATTGACAATGGGGATATCCACAATAAAAAAAGCAAAAAAAATAATTTTGCTTGCGTCTGGGGAAAAAAAGGCAGAAGCCATATTTCATCTTGTTAAAGGAAATCTGGATGAAAAATGGCCTTTAACCTCATTAAAAAACCATAACAATCTTGTGGTTATTATTGATAAAAAAGCTGCAAGTTTAATTTTAAAAAAATTGTAAACTTGCGAATGCTCAAAATTTATCTTGCTATTAATTGGAGCAATATAAAAAATTAATACATGGAGAAAAATATAAATCTTAAATATTCCCAATAAATAACCATTAATAAGTCTTATATTGAATTAATAAAATAGTTCATATGCAGCTTTTGGAATAATTTAATAAAACTAACAATAAGCATAATAAAACAACAAAAGTTAAGTCAATTAGCTAACTTAACATAGCATATTATATAAAACTTCGTAAAAACCATTAATTTATTAGTTATACTTACAGTTTTTATGGAACTATACAAATAAATCTATGTTAAGTTAGAAGGTTTACTTTACACAAAAGTTAAATTTAAAACCTTAATATTCTTTATTAATAAAAGAGGAAGAAAGATGAAACAGGATATTCTTCATGAATGCTATGAAAAAGCAAAACTAGTTATAAAAAAATGTTCTACACCTTATGGCTTGTTTGCTTCTGGCGGGGCAGATGGATATAATGCTATCTGGTCAAGAGATTCTATGATAACTATGATTGGAGCAAGCCTGTCTCATGAAGAGTCTTTTCAGGAAGTATTTAAGCAAAGCATAATAACTCTTGGGGAGCATCAAAGCAAAAACGGGCAGATTCCAAATTGTGTTGATAAATTTTCAAACAGACAGCCGCATGTTGATTTTAAGACAATTGATTCAAGCCTGTGGTATATTATTGGAAATTATGTTTATAAAGAGAGATATAAAGATGATTCTTTATTTGATGCAAACAAAATTTCAATTGAAAGGGCGCTGTCGTGGCTGGCTTGCCAGGATTCAGGGGAAAACGGCTTGCTTGCACAGCTTCCAACATCAGACTGGCAGGATGCTTTCCCGCACAAGTATGGCTATACTATAAACACACAGGCTCTTTATTATAAAGTATTGAATTTAACAGGAGACAATGCCGGCGCAAAACAACTGAAATTTTTAGTTAATGAAGACAAGGATGACGGCTTATGGAACGGAAATTTTTATTATGCATACAAATGGAAAAATCACGGCAAATACAGGGAAATTGGAGAGTGGTTTGACAGCCTGGGGAATATTCTTGCAATTATTTTTGAGCTTGCTGATGATGAGAAAGCAAAAAAAATCCTGAATTATATCAAAAGCAAAAAAATCACTCGCCCTTATCCTGTGAGAGATATATTTCCTCCCATAAAAAGGGGAAGCAAATACTGGCAGAATTATTATCTTGACTGCCAGGCAGGAAAGCCAAACAGCTATTCAAACGGAGGCATTTGGGGTTATATAGGGTGTTTTTATGTCCTGGCACTGATAAAAGCAGGAAAAATAAAAGAAGCTGAAACAGAACTCAAGAAAATTGCAGAAATTGAATTAAAATGGGGATTTCCAGAATGGGTTCATCCTATAGAAAAGATAGCCGGAGAGAAAAATAAACTGCAGGCGTGGGAAGCAGGAGCTTTTATTCTGGCATATGATTCATTAAAACAAAAAAAATGTTTACTATAAAAATATCAAACAAGATAATAAAAAAAAGATTATGTGAAATATGGCAAATTTAATACAAACAATACTATATTGGATAATAAAATTCAGTTTGGATATAATTATAAATCCAGTAACATGGGCAATAATTCTTATATGGATTATCAGAAAAATATATAAAAGAAAGAAAACAAAGCACATAAATAAAACATTAAAATAATATAACAAAATTAACTACAGAGCATAAGATGATAAAAATAAAGGAGAAAAAAATAATTATAAAGCCAGAGGATTTGCCTCCTTCTTCAAACAAGTTTGAGATTCTTGGCGTATTTAATCCTGGAGCAGTAAGACTTGCTAACAGAAACATAGTTCTTTATGTGAGGGTGTGGGAAAGGCTTGTAAAAACAGAAGATAAAAATTATTATTATGCTCCAAGAATGATTGGAAAAAAGAACTTTAAAATAGCAATAGACAAGTTCAAAAAAGAAACTGCAAAGACTAAATCTGATTTGGATATTGTATTTAAAGACGGAACAAAAAGAATCACTTTTATTTCTTATTTTAAAAGAATTATTCTAGACAAGACTGGATTTAATATAAAGTCAATAGACAAGAAGCCGAGTTTTTATGGCTTGCATAATGACGGCGAGTTCGGGGTTGAAGATCCGAGAATAACTAAAATAGGAAAATGGTATGTTATGACTTATGTAAGCCTTTCAAAAGAGCAGAACATATCCACAAGCCTTGCCATATCAAGAGACTGCAAAAACTGGAAAAGAAGAGGAATTATATTTGGGGAGCAGGACAAGGATGTTGTTATATTTCCTCAAAAAGTCAAGGGAAAATACATTGCCTTTGACAGGCCAGAAAGCAGTTTTCAATTTAGCCTTCCGCATATCTGGATTGCATACTCTGATAATCTTGAATCTTGGGGGGATTTAAAGCCTGTTGGCTGTGTTTATAAAAAAGGAAGAACGTGTCCAAGAAACGGGGCAGGCCCGCCTCCTTTAAAAACAGACAGAGGGTGGCTTTTGATATATCATGCTGTCGAGGAAAAACAAGAAAATAATAAAGAAGTATATAAATATATTGTGGGTGCTGCCTTGTTTGATTTAAAAAATCCAGAAAAAGTTATAGCTACGACAGGGAAGCCTATTTTGCTTCCATCAAAAGAAAATATTATGGTTTTTGGCACTAAAAGAGTTATTTTTCCAACCGGCGCCATATTTGATGAAAGCAAAAAAAATCTCCTGATTTTTTCAGGGGAATCAGACAGAGTAACTAGTGTAAGCAAAGTTAACTTGAAAGATATCTTAAAAGAATTAAAAAGATTTTAGCTTAAATTAACAATTATTTGTCGAGAATATTTAAAGATTTATATTTTTTAATTTTATACATTAATATTTTTGCATAAGATTAGGCAATGTTAAGTATATGGTATCTGATATTAAAGTTATTAATTATTATATGTAATAAGGGAATTAACCCTGTTTATATAAGCTAATAATAGAAGGATAAATAATATTTGGTTTTATTTTAATTTTAGTTTTTCTTTGATTATAGAAATCATTTTTTTTGATATAATCCTGTAATCCAAATTTTCAACCACATGCTTTCTTCCTTCTATTCCCATTTTCACTCCAAGCTCTGGCTCTGTCAGTAATTTCAGGGTGTATTTTTTCAAATCATCAATGCTTGCACGATAGGCAAATGTCTTTGGCTTGTCAAATTTAATTATTTTTTTCTGGGAAAAACCCATATGGGAATAAGCCCATTCTTCATTTAAAACTACTTCTTCTGCCACATCAGCTAGAAAGCCAGTTTTGTTATGTATAATTGTTTCGGCAGGGCCCATTTTATTTATTGAGATAACAGGCTTTTCGCAGGCCATTGCTTCAACCTGAATCATCCCAAATCCTTCAATTCTTGAAGGAGCAGCATAAATATCACATGAATTCAATAAGTCAACCATAAACTCCTGAGAAAATACATCATCAACAAATATTACCTTGTCTTTTATTCCCAATTGCTCAACTATTTCCATTTCATGTTCGTGCCACTCGCTAGCACACGCGCTTGGCCAGGATTTGCAGACATATTTCCAGTTTTTATATTCTTTGTCAACTTCAACAAGCGCCCTGAACATTTCCTGGGCTCCCTTGCTTGTAACATCTCCGCCTACTGTCAAAATCATTTTCTCATTTTCTTTAATACCAAGCATTTCTTTTACTGATTTATTGTAATAAGGATTGTTAGTTGGCTTAAAAAAATCAGTGTCAATTCCGATGTGCATGGGAATTATTTTATCAACATTAATTCCGTCTCTTTTATAGATGCTCTTAACCCATTCGCTTGTTGTGAACATTAAAGGCAGTTTTTCAAAGTCCTCTTTGTAATTGGCAACCCACCCGTCAGCATTGAACCATGGCACTGGCGTGACATTATATTTCCATGGCTCTCTTACAACATCAGGCACATTTCCCCAAAATCCAACTCCAATGGCAAAATCTGGCTTAAAATGTTTTAAATAAAATTGTTTTTGTATTCCGTCCTGAAAATGGCACGGAATAACATTTATTCCCTGTTTTAATATTCCCTGATAGAGCATGTGTCCCTGAAGGCTTTGTCCGTCAGGTTCTGGAGGATAAGCATAAAAAATAATGCATTTCATATTTTATTTCCATTTAAATTTAATAATGCTATATAATTAATCATATTTTATTTCCATTTAAATTTAATAATGCTATATAATTAATCATATTTTATTTAAAAGCCTCTTTCTCTTTGCAGCTTGTCTCTTCAAAACTTCCATTGCCAAATCCATATATCATTGTTATTAATTCTTTTTTCTTTGATAATTCCTGTTTATTCAGATTTATAAATTTTTTTGCACTCAAGTCTATATAACATTCTCCCCCAATTTTAGTGTAAGCAAAGAAAAATAATCTCCTGCACGAGATAAATTTCTTTTTAATCATTTCTATTACAGCTTTATTTGTGTCTTTGTGCCTGATATGCCCGTATTCTCCATTTTCTCCGTGAGTGAAAACATAGTCATATTTTTTTCCTGCTTTCTCAAGCATTTCTTTAATCCTTTCAATTACTTCATTATTGTCAATCTCTTCAAGTTTTTCATCTTCTAAATCAGACATGAATCCTTTTGCATTAAGAATCTGGCAAACTCTGAAGAATTTTGGAGCCCTGTCAGTGTCGTTTCTTCTGCACAGGCTTATTATTGTCAAATCCCATTTTCTGCTAAACACGCTGTTTCTGATTAAAGTTCCACCCATCCATATTGTCTCATCATCTGGATGAGCCACCACAACAAGCACTTTCTTTTGTTTCATGAAAAAGAAAAGATTTTTAATTAGATAAATCTTGCTATAAATGAGAAAATAAAAAGGGAGGGAAAATGTTTGATGTGATAACTTTTGGGAGCGCTGTTGTGGACGTATTTGTTAATACAGCAGCAAAAGAGATAAAAAATTTTGTCTGCTACAGTGTGGGGAGCAAAATATTAATCAAGAATTTAAGATTTGACATTGGAGGAGGAGGAACTAATACTGCTGTTGCATTTTCACGCTTTGGATTGAAAACAGGCTGGATAGGAAAGCTTGGAGATGATGAAAACGGCAAGAAAATTATCGAGATGATGAAGTCAGAGAAAGTTGATTTTCTTGGAAAAATTTCCAAAGGATTGACAGGATATTCAATTGTCCTTGACAGTTATGCCCACGACAGGACTATTTTAACTTATAAGGGCATAAATGATGAGATTTCAATTAATGATATTCCATTAAAAAAAACCAAGACAAAATGGCTTTATTTCTCGGCTCTTCTTGGCACAAGTTTTAAGTCTCAGAAAAAACTTGCAGAAATTCTGTCTAAAAAAGGAACAAAAATCGCTTTTAACCCAAGCGAGTATCTTATTAAGAATGTTAATATTCATCCTCTGTTGAAATTATGCGATGTATTAATTTTAAATAAGGAAGAAGCCGGCATGCTGACAAAAGAAAAAGATTTGCTTTTGGGTTTGCATAAACTCGGCCCGAAATTAGTTGTAATTACCGATAAAGACAAAGAAATACTCTGTTATGACGGGAAAAAGAAGTATTCTATAAACCCTCATAAAAATATTAAAGTAGTAGAAAGAACAGGAGCAGGGGATGCATTTGCGTCTGGTTTTGTTGCTGGCAGAATTATGAATTTGGATATACAGAAATGCCTTGAGCTTGGGTTAAAAGAAAGCGAGTCAATACTGACTCATACTGGCGCAAAAAACGGGCTTTTAAGAATAAATATTAAAAATGATTAAACTTAATAAAATTTTAAAGAAAGGAAAAGCTTTTTTTCTTGCATATGACCAAGGATTAGAGCACGGCCCGACTGATTTTAATGATAAAAATATTAATCCAAATTATATAATTGAGATTGCAAGAAAAGGAAAATTTACAGGAATAATATTTCAAAAAGGAATTGCTGAGAAATACAACAAAGAAATAAAAAAATCCGGGGTTCCTTTAATTCTTAAGCTGAATGGAAAAACAAATTTGTTCAAAGGGGAGCCGATTTCAAGGCAGCTGTGCAGTGTTGAAGAAGCACTTGGACTTGGAGCATCAGCAGTTGGCTATACAATCTATATTGGAAGCGATTATGAAGATGAGATGTTTCAGGAGTTTGAAAATATACAGAGAGAAGCTCACTCTAAAAACCTTCCAGTTATAGCTTGGATTTATCCTCGCGGAAAGTCAGTTAAAAACAAGCCAGAAAAAGAATTAATGGCTTATTCTTGCCGCGTGGGACTGGAAATAGGAGCAGATATTATTAAAATTCAGTACAATAATAAAATTGATGACTTGAAATGGGCTGTTAAGTCAGCAGGCAAAACAAAAGTAGTTGTAGCTGGCGGGATGAAAAAAGATGAAAAGAATTTATTGAAGCAAGTAAAAGAAATTATGCAGGCGGGCTGTATTGGCTTGGCAATAGGAAGAAACATCTGGCAGTCAAATTCTCCTCTTAAAATAACCCAAGATATAAAAAAAATAATCTGGAGATGAAAAATGAATCCTACAGTTATAATAAATTTTAAAACATACAAACAAGGCGAGGATGTTTTGAAGCTTGCTCGAGAAATAGAGAAAGTATGCAAGAAAGCTATAATTGGAGTTCAGGCATCTGATATTTATGAAATTGCAAGAAAAACAAAACTTCGAGTTTATGCACAACACATTGATTTCTTTCTGCCTGGAAGAGAGACAGGATATATTATTCCAGAATCAGTCAAGATAGACGGGGCAGAAGGAAGTTTTTTAAATCATTCAGAGCATAAATTATCTTTTTCTGTGCTGAAAAAAACAATCAAGAGATGCAATCAAGTTGGCTTGAAAACACTTGTATTTGCTTCATCAGTTTCAGAAGCAAAAAAAATTGAGAAATTAAAGCCAGATTTTCTTGTATACGAGCCTCCTGAGCTTGTTGCAGGCAAGCTGTCTGTTTCAGAAGCAAAACCTGAAATAATCAAAAAAATCAGGGAAGAAATAAAAATGCCTTTTATTGCTGGAGCTGGAATTCACTCGCGAGATGATGTTCAAATCGCAATGAAGCTTGGGGCTTCTGGCTTTGCTGTTTCTTCTGCAGTTGTTCTTTCCAGCAACCCTGGAAAAGTATTAAAACTTCTTTTATCTTGATAATTTATGCACGAAATAACATTTGCAAACCACATAATTAACCAGATAAAAGAAAAAGACAAGGTAGAATCTATAGAGCTTGAGGTTGGCGAGCTTGCCCAGATAACTGGAGATGAATTAAAGCATGCGATTGAGACAATAACAGGATGGAAAGTTGTTGTAAAAGAAAGGCCTTCTGATGTGAATTGTTCGTGCGGGTATATGGGAAGGGCAAATATCAGAGAAAAAGGGCATGATTTTATTATTTACAACTGCCCAAAATGCTCCTCGCTTCCAAAGATTATTAAAGGAAATAAAATTAAATTGAAGAAGATAAATTATAATTAGATGTGCCTCTCAATTCCAGGAAAAGTCGAGAAAATAGAAAATGGCAAGATTATTGTAGATTACGGAAGCGGGAAGAGAACAGCTGATTTTTCACTGGCTGATATTCAAGAGGGAGATTATGTTATTGTAAAAGAAAAAATTGTAATAGAAAAAATCCCAAAAAAAGAAGCTGAAGAATACCTGAAATTAATAAAAAATGCTGGAAAAAATGATTGATGAAACACCAGAAGCAGTTTTCTTTAGATATTCTGCTGGCTGTGCATACCAATTATTTAATCTTGGCAGGATAACAAAACAAGATTATGATGAAATAAAAAATTTTAGAGCCAGAGGAGAAATTCCTGACAGAGCTTTCTTGGAAAAAGTTTATCCAGTAGCAATAGAAAGAATAAAAAGACTAGCTACATCTCTAGGAAGAGATTACTGGAGCATAGAAATAATAAAAAAATATTTTCTTGAAGAGCATAACAGAGTTATTGACAGGGGAGAAGGATATTATGCACAAGCTCCGGATGTAATAAAAGAACTATGCAAAGTAAGAGTTGGAATAGTTACAGGGAAGGAGGACAGGGGATTTATAGTTTATACAGTTGATTTTGGAGGGAGAGAAGAAAAAGTTGTAGGAAAATATCTTCCAAATGCAAAAAAAGGCGACAAAATAAGCGCGCATTGGAAAGAAGCTGTTGACATAATTAGATAAAATGAAGATTTTATATTTTGGAAATCCACATTTGGAAGAAGACAATCTTGCAGTTAAAGTCTGCAGGAAACTTGAAGATGAGTTTAAAAATCATGAATTTTGCTATATAAAAGATACATTTGAGTTGATTGACTTGGATTTAAATGATGCTATTATTTTGGATGTTGTTTTAGGCATAGATAATGTAAGAAAAATGTCAGAAAAAGAAATTAAGCAAGCCAAAATCTTCAGTTTGCATGATTTTGACTTGGGATTTTTTCTCAAGCTGAAGAAAAAAAATATTAAAATAATTGGAATTCCAAGCAATTATTCAGAAGAAAAAGCAATTCAAGAAATCAAGAATCTTATTCCCAATTAACTTTGAGAAAATGAGTAGAACACGAAAAGCATGGGTCATATGCGCGTATAAGCTTTTCAATCTCCAGAACAATTTTTTCCTTGTTTGATTTTTTTGCAAGAAGAAAATTAACAAGCATTTTTATATCCTGCTCCATCATGTTAAGATTCTGAACAGTTGGAGTTATTATGTTGCAATAGCTTATTTTTCCTTCTTTGTCTATGACATACTCGTGGAATAAAGTCCCTCGCGGAGCTTCTACAGCAGATATGCCTCTTCCATCTTTAATTTTAATTTCTTCTGGTTCATCTGTTTCTAATTCAGAAGATATTTTTATAGCCCGATTTGCAAGATGCAAAAGCTCAATAGCTTGGGCGATATTATTCTGAAAAGGATTATTAAAAGGAAGCTTAATTGTTTTCAAGAACTTTTTGGTTTCTTTATCAAGCTGATTATAGCTGTTGTTTATTCTTGCCATTGCCCCCACCATATACGGCTTTTTGTCTTTTAGCGCAAATTTTGATGTAGCATACTCTCTAATATTTTCTTGAAGATGTTTTTTATAGTCATCATCAATAATCATTCCAGACTGAGATTTTATCTTTCCTGAAATTGTGGCATAATTTTCAGAATTATAGAGAGAAAGATAGTCTGTTTTTCTCTCTAATTTTGGATATTTTAAAGACAAGAAAAGGTTTATTGTTTTTTCTATCACTTCTTTTTTCTTTTCAATTTCTTCTATTTTCCTGCTGATATTTTCTTTTATGCTTTTTTTTATGCTGTCTTGAATTCCTAAAAAAGGATGTATCTCCCTTCCTCCCACAATTTCTATAATTTTATTTCCAAGCGAGATTAGCGAGACAGCATCATCTATTTTGTCCTGATTTTTTTCTGAAAGCTGGAGGGCAGAGCTTATATTATAATAATCTGGAAGCACAAGGAAATAAAGATGGGTGGCGTGGCTTCTTATTCTTTCGCCTATCATTAAAAGCTCTCTTATAATTTCCTGCTGCCTGCTGGCTTTGATTCCCATTGCCTCTTCTAATGCCTGGATGCAAGCAACACTATGCGCACTTGAACAGATGCCGCATATTCTTGAAACAATTTCCTGCACATCTTTTACTTTTTTTCCCACAACAAGAGCTTCAAAAAATCTTGCGCCTTCAACTGCCTTCAACTCGCATTTTTCAACTCTATTATTTTCTATTTTTAAGCTGAGATTTGCATGCCCTTCAACTTTGCATATATGATTTAGGTTTATTTCTCTAGCCATTTTGAAACTTTTTCCTCCTCTTCTTTAAACTTGAGTCCTGCAAATGTCTGCATTTTTTCTTCCAGCTCCTTGCTTGTATATCCTTTTTCTTTCAATAATTCTAAAAATGCTTTTAAATTTGCATCCCTGCACGGCCCTCTGCATCCATAACACGTTACTTTATTGCCGGGGCATAATGCTTCACAGCCTCCGTTAGTTACAGGGCCGAGGCATAATTTGCCTTTATCCAGCAAGCACAAATTTCCCATTTTTCTGCACTCAAAACAAACAGGGTCTTCATAATTCTTGAACTCAATATCTCTTGCAATACACTTGATAAATTCGAGGATTTCAGATTTAGAAGGAGGACATTGAGGCAGATAGCAGTCAACTTTAATATGCTTGTCAATTGGCTCTGGCAGGCTTGATTTTAGATGATTATATTTTGGATAAACAAACTTTATTATTTTTTCATTATCCATAAAATTTCTCATGGATGGAACCCCTCCCACATGAGCGCACGCCCCAAGAGCAACCACTTTTTTTGCCCTGTTTCTAAGTTCTTTTAACATAATAATATCATCATCAAAACAAACAGTTCCTTCTATGAAAACATAGTCAAACTCGCCTTTATACTTGTCTTCTTTGATTAATGGAAATGATTTTATATCAAAAATTTTTGAAATTTCCCTGAAAACCGGCTCGTACAAAAAAGTCAGCAAACATCCAGCACATCCGCTAATTCCATAAATGCCAATTTTTAATTTTTCATTTTTTTTCATTACATTAGTCGCAGGATACCTGTGCTTTCAAGCACAGGAGGAATGCGACCACCAATATTTAATTCTTGAAAACCTATAGAAAAATGGGGATTGACTCTATCCCCATGAACTAAATTATCAAA
>Ga0194112_10001437_pt1 | contig 35100 bp, 13 predicted proteins | sample TA2MahC400mmetaG_FD_146191 | JGI IMG/M metagenome (GOLD analysis project Ga0194112, IMG submission 146191) | Freshwater microbial communities from Lake Tanganyika, Tanzania - TA2015016 Mahale Deep Cast 400m | ecosystem: Environmental > Aquatic > Freshwater > Lake | place: Tanzania: Lake... | reverse complement strand
TCCGCCGGGCCCGTCAGGACGAGCGGCGGCGGCGTGATGTCCAAAAGCAGCGTCCAGGTGAGCGAGTTCTGGTTCCCGGCCCGGTCCACCGCGTGCAGCGAGAACTCGTTTCTGCCCTCCACCAGCCTCACGCCGAAGGAGAAGGAGCCGTCCTCCCTGACCACGGCCGGCCGGCGGTTGACGGTCAGCACCGAGCCCTTCTCCACCGTGCCGACGAGGTCGACGCCTATCCTGTTCCCGAGGCTCCTGTCCGCCGGCGAGGTCACGATTATCTCGGGGGGGACCAGGTCGATGGTGACCCTGACGGAGGTCTCGGCGGAGTTGCCGGCGATGTCCGTGACCCTCACGCGCAGGGTGTACTCGCCGTCGGGGATGTTCTCGAGCAGGTGGGCCCACAGGCCGGCCAAACGGACCCGCTCCCAGGTGGTCCCGTCGAGGCTGACGCTTATCGTGTCGAGGCCGGAGCCCGGGTCCGAGGCCCGGCCGGCGACCAGGACGTCGCGGTGGTTCTGGATGCGCCCGTCCTCGGGGGTGGTTATCTCCACCACGGGCGCCTGGCCGTCCACCAGGTACAGGGTGGCGTCGGTGGTGTTGACCACCTTGACCGAGGACTCCCCGGTGAAGCCGTTTTGGTCGAGCGAGACCTTGTAGGGGGTGTAGGTGGTCGTTTTGGTGGCATTGCGGGTGTACTCGGCGGCCGTGAACCAGGGCACCACGCCCAGGTCGTCGGCCACGGCGCGCAGGTACTCGTCGCCCAGGGCGTTTTGGAGCGTCACCCGGACGCCCGGGACCGGGCGCGTCGAAGGCACCTGGTCGGCGCTCATCCAGAGGACGGTGATTCGGAGCCACTGGTTGACTATCAGGATGCTGTTTTGGTCTTTGAACACCACCTTGTCCCCGTCGAAGGTGGCGTTCAGGCACCAGGCCGTCGAGACGGAGTCCAGCTCCATCTGGGTCGTGGCGGCCGCCGGGAGGGCGGTGTCGACTATGTTGAGCCAGGATTCGTCGATTAGCCTCAGGGTGGTCGGGGCCTCGATGGTGTTCTCCCCGGTCAGGGTGCCGTTCCCCGACCCGTTGACGAATATGCCGTAGGTGGCCCCGCTTATCCTGACGCCGGATATCGTCGGCTCCGAGAAGAACAAGGACGATATGCCGGCCCAGCAGTCCTTGATGGTCACGTTGGTGATGAGCCCCCGGGAGGCAAGGTCGTACAGTATGCCGGTCATCCGGCCCTGGCCGTTGCCGGTGATGGTCATGTTGGCGACCGTGGCCTCCGAGCGCTCGAGGCGCACCCCGTTGATGACCATGGACGAGCCGGTCGGCACCTTCATGGACAGGGCGAGGTCGGCGAGCGTGAGCTCCCTGACCCCGCTCACCTCGACGAGGCTTATCGGCATGGAGGATTCGGTGCGGAAGTCGGCGACAATGTTGGCGCCGGTGACGACGGTCTTCCCGATGTAGGCCCCGGCGCCCATCTTGAGTATGAACACCTGGGCGTCCGGCCCGCTCACGTCCACTTTGATGTCGGACCCGGAGAGGTCGAGCCTGTTGAGCTTGCCCGGCGCGGAGGGGTCGTCGTAGAACCGGAACACGCGCAGCGTCGACGCCGGCGCGGCTATGTCCCAGCGCACCTCGCTCCTGATGATGTTTACCTCGTCGTTGGTGCCGTAGATGTAGAACCCGTTGTGCAGGAAGGTGTCGGTGGCGAGCTTGACCTTCCACACCGAGTCCGTGAGGTTGAACGTGCAGGGCGGGTAGCTGGTCCCGTAGTTGTAGATGTAGACCAGGTTGAAGCCCGGCATGCCCCCGCCGGGGGAGTCCGTCCCGAACTCGGCGTCCAGGCTGACGTTGACCATGTCGAGCTTGGCCCCGTAGTAGACGTAGGCGATCATTACGGGTATCGTGCCGTTGTGGTTGCGTACCGTTATGTCGCAATCGCGCACGATCGCGCGGTGGTTGTAGATATAGAACATGTAGGGATACATGGTGGAGGCGCCGTACGAATCGTACCTGTACGTGCAATTCTCGACCAGGGCGAGGTAGGTCTGGTCGGAGGACAGCGAGCCGGTGATGTAGGCCAGGTATCCCTGGGTGCCGTACATCCCGTAGGCAATCTGGGTGTAGTTGTAGGTGTTCCAGCGCAGTGTGGTGTTGGGGCTGTACCCGAGCAGGTAGTACAGGTAGTAGCCGAACTCGACATTGTACTTGGTATGCTCTATCAATATGTTCTTGTAATAATAATGATACATGTAACAATACGAGTACTGATAATATCCCATCTTGTAATTGTCGATGTTGAAGGTGCAGTTCTGGACGATGAGGTAGTTGTTCTGGCCCGACTGGCCGTACAGGTAATTGTAGCAGTAGAAGGAGGACTCCAGGTTGACCGTGACGCGGTCAAGGTAGATGTTCGTGTAATAAAAGAGATAGAAATAGGCGTACTGGTACATGTAGTACTGCGATTCCACCGTGCACCTCATGGTGAGCTCGGAGTTGATTACCACGGCGTTCCTGTTGCCGCCGTAGCCGTAGTTGTAGAACTGGGCCTGGTAGGTGCCTATGATGACTATCTTGCTGTTGTACACGAAAAGGTGGTTGTAGTAGTTGTAGCCCTGGTTGCTCGCCGTGGAGCGGATGTTGCCGGGTATGTTGTAATTCGCGATGAAGGTGGAATCGGATATGTTGAGGTAGTAGTTTAAGTTCGCGCCAGAGAAGATGTAATATCCGTACCCGCCGCTCCCGCGTATCTTGGAGAACTCGAGCGTGGAGTTGCTGATGTCGCAGCTCTGTTGGTAGCAGTAGAGCCCGTAGGAGGTTCCTCCCAGGGGCTCGTTCAAGCTGTAGAATTTGCTCCAGTTGATGTAGGTGGGCGTCCGGTAGGTGTATATGCCGTAGTACGAGCCGGAGCTCATGGGCCAGTTGGAGGGCCAGTTGATGTTGACTGTGGTGTTGTCCATCGAGTATATGCCGTAGCCGGTGGCCTGGGTATTGTAGACGTAGATGGGGTAGAAGGTCGGGCTCGACGTGGAGGCCAGGCTCATTGTGTTGAAGTTGAAGGTGGTCCGGTCCAGGCCCAGGGCGACAAAGGTGCGGAGCTGGAACCCGTAGAAGGTGAACGAGGAGGTCGGGTTCAGGAGCCAGATGTTGATTCTGCACTGGCTGACGGTCCAGTGGCAGTAGCTCGAGCCGTAGAAGAAGTTGGTGCCTCCCCAGGTGCCCGTCGCCTCGAAGGTGCTGGTCTTGATGCTCACGTTGCAGTAGCTCGACACGTAGACGAAGCCGGGGTTGGCGCCGGTCGTCGATGTGGCGTTGAAGGTGCTGCCGGTTATGTTCACCGGGCAGTAGGAGGTCGCGTACACGCCGTAGTAGGTGGACCCGTAGGTGTTCATGAAGGTGCAGTCGACGATGTCGACCGAGGTGTAGGTGCTGGCGTACACGTTGTACCGGGTCTGGGTCCCCAAGACCGTGTAGTAGAAGTCGCAGTCCTTGACGGTCAGCATCGAGGAGGAGGTGGCGTAGATGCCGTAGAACTGGTTCGTGAAGGCCGTGTACGAGAAGTAGATGCCATCGAGGGTGATGGAGGAGTTGACGGCGTAGACATGGTAGCAGGTCGTGCCCCGGACGTTGGTGTACATGTACCCGCCGGTGATCGAGGGGGGGCTCGAGAACACCGCATACAGCTGGTAGCGCCCGTTGGCCAGGTAGTTGTTGCTGAGGCTGGGGCCGGAGTAGTTCAGGTAGATCTGGCATCCGGCCGGCGTGGTCGTGGTCGAGAAGCCGTTGTCGTAGATGTAGTTGTACGATATGACGTCGTTCCTGGCCTGGTACTCGCTGCGTATCCCCGTTCCGTAGTTGGTGCCGGCGGACACGTAGTAGTTCCCGAATATCTCGTTGTAGGTTATGCCGGCGCTCGTCGTCCCGTCGCTGCGGGCGTATATCCCGTAGCAGTAGGTCGTGCTCCCGCCGTCTATCCCGTTGTAGTAGATGTAGTTGTTCCGTATAGTCGGCGAGCAGGTGTCGATGTAGATGCCGCCCGTCATGCCACGGTAGATGTAGCTCCACTCTATCGTAGCCGAGGAGCCGGAGTACAGCTGGATGCCGCCGACCCAGGAGGCCGTGTCGCCCCACATGTCCGACACGTCGCTCGAGTTCACATGCAGGCTGCCGTAGACCGTGAACTTGTAGTGGTAGCTGTCGTAGGAGCCCAGCCAGCTGTCGTACAGCCTCAGCGTGCCCCCGGCGGCGACGTTCACCGTGTACTGCCCGTTGGAGGTCTCGTCGACCAGGATGCCCGAGTTGTAGATCGTCAGGGTGCTCCTGACCTGTATGTTCCCGGTGACCACGACGTACCACTCGTCGCCCACGACGGTCGGGTTGTTGATGGTCCAGTCGCCGGAGCCGGAGTAGGTGTCCCCGCTCTGCCAGGCCTGCGCCCCGGGCGAGAGGAGTACGAGCACGAACGCTGCGGTCGCTATCGCTAATCCAGCAAGTAGCCAGGAGAGCTTGTTCATCGGTCCACCAAAAGGTAAAATTCCGGGGGTGATATAAAAATGTTATGAATGCACCGATAGGGTTTAATAATAAAATTCCGGGCCATTATCGGGGACGCGGCCCCGGTATGAGGTGCGGGGGGACGGGTGATCGGGCGGTGTACGTGTACACGGGCCGGCGGTCCCGTCCCCGGTTCCCGTTCGGGCCGGGTCCCGCGGGTCCCCGGCCTACTTCCGGCCCATCCCGCCCGGCAGGTCGGTCTCCCCGGCCTCGCCCTCGGCCTCGCCGCCCTTGTCCTTCAGGCTCGCTTCGGGGGATTCGGGCTTGGCGGGCGCCGGGGCCTCCGGCTCGGATTTGGCCTTCATCTTGGTCTCCTGGTCTATCTCGTCGGGCGAGACCTCGGTAGCGCCGGACTTGTCCTTGAGGCCGGTCTTGGCCGCCTCGGGCGCGGCCGCCTCGGCCTTGGGGGGCTCGGCCAGCGGGGCTGGCTCGGCCGGGGCCTTCTGCTCCACCTCCGGCCTCGGCTTGCGCTTGAGGTCCATCCTCTCGACGGTCGGCAGGGCCGCCCGGCGGGCCTTCTCCGCCTCCCCCTCCCGGCGCGCCTCCTCGGCGGCCTCGAGCTCCGAGAGAACGCCCTGCCTGCGCCGGGACCAGGAGGCGGTGAGCATCCAGGTCGCCACGGGGAGGCCGATGCCTATCCCGATGAGCAGGCCGGTGAGGTTGAGGGCCCAGGTCAGGTCCTCCTTGACCTCCTTCGCCGGCGACGGCTTGTATGCCACCACGGCCGACGTCCCGGTGTTGCCGGAGTCGTCCGTCGCCGTCACGGTTATCCGGTTCTCGCCGTACTCCAGGGCCACCGGCATCGAGAACAGGCCGTCGCGCCCGACGGTTATCATGGTCTCGGTGTTGATGACCACGGTCGAGAAGGGCTCGGTCTGGCCGTTGACGGTCACGACCCGCTGCTTCACCCTGGCGCCGTCCAGCGGGAAGGTTATCGTCACCACGGGTGAGACGGTGTCCAGGTGCACGCGCCTTGTGATGATCGCGGTGTTGCCGGCCTGGTCGCGGGCGACGACCTCCACGGTGAAGGGGCCGTCCTCCACGGCCATCACGGTGGTCGAGAACACGAAGTCCACCACGGGCACCTGCTCCCCGTTGACGAACACCGACGTGCCCCAGTCCGCCGAGCCGACCACCGGCACGACCCGCGTGGCGAGGGAGCTGCCGTCCGCGGGCGAGGAGACCACGAGGTCTGGCATCCGGGTGTCGAGTATGACCGTGCGGGTCAATGTCAGCCGGTTCCCGGCGGCGTCCCGGGCGCTGACGGTTATCTGGTTGGGCCCCTCGATGAGCTGGACGAAGCTCGAGAACAGGGTGTTTTGCACGTTGGCGTTCTGGCCGTTGACCGTCACGGTGGTCCCCTGCTCCGTGGCCCCGGACACGAGCACCCGGGACTGGTAGGTCCACAGGTTGTTGCGGGGCGTGAACAGGTTGAGGTCGGGCATCACGGTGTCCAGGTATATGTTGAACGAGCGGGTGTTGACGTTGCCGGCGGGGTCCGTCGAGGTCACGGTGATGGCGTTGACGCCCTCGGAGAGGTCCACGAGCGTCTCGTACCCGGTGTCGACCAGCGGGACCGGCACCCCGTTCACCCGCACGGCGCAGCCGGGCTCCGTCGTGCCCGCGACGGTCACCGGGTTCTCGTTCACCGAGGCCCCCTCGACGGGCTCCCTGACGTTCAGGACCGGCACCTGGGTGTCCAGCGTCACGTGCACGAGGACCGTCCGGGTGTTGCCCGCGGCGTCGGAGGCCGTCACGAGGATCTCGTTGGGGCCGTTCTCGAGCGACAGGGGCTTTGAGAAGAACCGCTTGTCCAGCGGGGCCGGCAGGCCGTTGACGGTCACGAGCGCCCCCACCTCGGTGACGCCCGTGACGGTGATGGTCCTCTTGTTGGTCGAGCTGCCCTCCAGGGGAGTGAAGATCTGCAGCACCGGGCCGGAGGTGTCTATGGTGAACGAGAGGGTGGTCCGGACCTGGTTTCCGGTCTGGTCCGACACTATTATCCGCACGATGTGGAGCCCGTCGGAGAGCCGCTTCTCGAAGCTCCACCCGCCGTCCCTGACCTCGACCGGGACTGCCCCGCCGGTGTCCAGGTAGATCCGGACGACGCCGTCGAGTATGCCCGATTCGGGGTCCGAGGCCGTGCCGTGGAGCCTGACCGTGGCTGTATTGAAGTGCTGCCCCTCGTACGGGGCGATGATGTTGAGCTCCGGCGGGATGGTGTCCACCAGCCGGAAGGTTATGCTCAGCGGGCCGTCGACCAGGAAGAGGTCCATGGCGCTGACGCGTGCCTTGGTCACATAGATGCGGTGCGGGGTCAGCCTGGACACGACCTGGTTGTGGCCGCTGTACTCCTTCACCCATATGTATTCGTCCGGCATCCCGGTCCCGTCGGTCGTCCCGGTGTACACCGTGTCCGAGAGCATGTCGCGGATAGAGACGTCGGCCCCGTCCACGGGGAGGTCGTTTTGCCAAACCACCGTCAGGGTGACGGACCAGGAGACGTTGAAGAAGCTGTCCATGTCCAGAAGCTGCGCGGCCCCCTTGGTGTGCTTCGTGTTGTAGAGGTTGACGGTGGCCGCCTTGTCCAGGAGGAACTCCTGGGGGTTGCTCAGGGTGGAGTCGTACACCTCGACCTTGGACTTGACGACCTCCATGCCGCGGCCGTTGCCGGTGAGGGACGAGCCCCTGACCTCGACGGAGGCGCCGCTCAGCGCCTGGACGCCGGTGTTGGGGATGCCGGTCGCGGTCAGCTTGCTGACGCTCGCGGTGGAGAAGTCGCGCACGACCAGCGTGTCGAGCCCGGTGAACTTGTTGTTCACGAGCGTCACGGTGGAGCCGTAGGCCCCGAGCACCCCGACCGCCCTCGGCGAGGGGTTGCCGCCCGACCCTCCCGGGCCCTTGAAGATGTTGTTCTCGATGTGGACATCGGACAGGAGCGCCGCCTGCACGAGCTTCATGGGGATGGTCGTGATTGTGCCGGTGGCCCACTGCGATGTGAACTTGTACTCGATGGTGTTGCCCGTGACGGCCATCTTGGTGGACTTGAGCGTGGCGTTGATGCCTGTCGCCACCACGTGGCCGTAGTTGCGCGTCTCGAAGGTTATCTTGTTGTTCTCTATCTTCATGTTCGGGCATTTGTAGTTGTCGATCACGTAGTAGTAGTCGATGCTGTAGAACTGCCTGCCGGTGGCGTAGTCGTACCACGCGTAGTCCTGCGAGACCGCCTTGATGGTGTTGTTGGCGATGTAGGGCGTGCACTCGAAGTTCCTGATGGTGTAGCCCACCTTGCCCGGTATGAAGGCGGCGTTCCCCACCCACTGGTTGTTGGGGTCGACGCCGTAGTCGGAGAGCATGCTGTTCCCGGTGATGTTGGGGCTCGAGCGGTAGCAGTCTATCAGCACGGCGCCGTTGGATATCGAGTTGTTCTTTATGTCTCCAAAGGAGCCAACGAGCTGGACCGCGACGCCCGAGACCACCGAGTAGTAGGTCGTGTAGGGGTAGTTGTACCAGTCGGTGTAGGTCTGCGAGGAGGGCTCGTAGCCGTTGCGGTCTATCTTGTTGTTCGAGATGGTCAGGCTCGAGTTGCCCGAGTAGACGCCCACGCCGGAGCAGGAGGGTATCTTGTAGATGTTCTTGTAGCTGTCGACGTAATGGTAGCTGTCCTCCCAGTAGGAGCCGTACTCCCAGCTCTGCTCGAACACCCCCCAGCCGTTCTTCTCGATGGTGTTGTCGGCCAGGTTGGTGGTCGAGCCGCCCTCGAGGTAGACGCCCTTCCCGTAGTGGGTGCTGGTGTCGGCCACCTGGAGGTCCTCGTAGCGGTAGTAGTACCCGGACCACCAGTAGTAGTACCAGTAGTGGCCGTTCCAGTACTCGTCGTACCAGTACTCGTCGGGCCACATGTAGCCCGAGCTGGTCTGGCAGGTCAGCGAGTAGTCGTTCTCGGAGATGTCGTTGCCGGTGATGTTGCCGTGGGTGTTGGTGCCGTAGATGCCGTAGACGTAGTAGGTGCTCTTGCCGTCGGCCCCGTTGGCGTGGATGTAGTTGCCCGTTATCTCGGGCGAGCAGTCGAAGATGCTGATGCCGCCCGTGCGTCCGTAGGCTATCTCGCTGTCGCTGATGGTCACCGAGCTGCTGAAGAGCTGTATGCCGCCCTTCCAGGAGGCCGTGTCGCCCCACACCTCGTAGATGTAGGAGCTGTCGATCGTCATGGAGCCGCTCACCTTGAAGTAGTAGTGGTAGTTCGTGTCCCACGAGGTGATGGTGGCGCCGTTCCTGATGACGAGCGTCCCCCGGGCGTTGACGTCGATGCCGTACCTGCCGTCCGTCGTGGGGCAGAAGGTCAGCGTCGTGGAGTCCAGCGTCAGCGAGGCGCCGGACCTGATGACCAGGTTGCCGTTCCAGAGGTTGATGCTCACTCCGGTGTAGGTGCGGGTGTCGGTCACCGTCCAGTCGCCGTACACGTTGCCGCCCCCGGAGCCCGGGTCATTCGTGGCGCTCGCCCCGGGGGTGAGCACCAGCGCAATGCAGGCCACGGCCAGCAGCGCGCCCAGCCCTATCCAGACAATATCCCTGCGGTTCACTTCGATCCCCCCTTCTCCATCCTGTTCTTCTGCCAGGCGTTGACCATGTACATCGTCAGGGGCACCATCAGGCCCAGGGCCAGGAGCAGGCCGAGCGCGGTCCACCACCAGGTGCCGCTCTCCACGGAGGCTGCCGGCTCCACCAGCTTTATCGTTATGTCCTCGGTGGCCTCGTTCCCGGCCGCGTCGGTCGAGGTCGCCGAGACCTTGTTGGCACCCTTGACGAGCGAAAGCTCCACCGTGAACTTGCCGAAGGCGTCGACCATCGCGCTGACGCCGTTGACCTTCACCTTCGCCCCGGGCTCCGTCACGCCGACCACGATGACGCTGCGGTCGGTGGTGCGGAAGCCGTCCGAGGGCTCGACGATGTCCAGCGACGGCGCCGTGACGTCGACCACCACGGATATCTCGAGCGCGACCTCGTTGCCGGCGGCGTCCGTGGCCCGGAACACCAGGAGGCTTCCCCCCTCCGGGATGCTCGCAGTGGCGTTGAAGACGCCCGTCGAGGTGTCCAGGGTGATGTCGGGCTGGCCCGCGATGCTGATGGTCAGGTTGATTCCCGGCTCGCAGATGCCGGTCACGGGGACGTTCCCGTCCCGGAAGGTCGCGCCGCTTCGGGGCGAGCCCACCTCGAAGAACGGGAGCGTTGTGTCCAGCTGGATCATCAGCGTCAGCTCCCTCGAGTTGCCGGCCCGGTCGGAGGCGCGGAACTCGAGCGTGTTCGCGCCCTCGTTCAGGGTGTGGGTGACCGAGAACGTGCCGTCCGGCTCCACCGAGACGATGCCGTTGTTGAGCCGGACCAGGGCGTCGATATCGGTGGCGCCCTCGACCAGGATGGTGACCTCCCGGGTGACGAGCCTCTTCTCCGGGTCCGGGCTGGTTATCTTGAGGAGGAGCTGGTCGTCCATCACCACGGTGCGCAGGACGGAGGCCCGGTTGCCGGCCGCGTCCGACGCAACCACGGTCACGAAGTTGGGCCCGGCGGTCAGGTCGACACCGGCGGAGAACGTCCCGTCCGGACCGACCTCGACCGGAAGGTCGTTGACGGTGAGGGCGGCCCCGGCCTCCGTCCGGCCGGCGACCGTCACGGCCGCCCGGTTCGTGAGCAGGCCGTCTGCGGGGCTCGAGACCGTGAGCGCGGGCGGGGTTATGTCCAGAAAGAGCGTCCAGGTGACCGTGTTGGTGTTGCCCGCAAGGTCCCTGGCGAAGAGCACGAACTCGTTTCGGCCCTCGACCAGCCTCACGCCGTAGGTGAAATCGCCCTCGGGCGTGACGGACACCGGGCGGAAGTTGATCGTGAGCGCCGAGCCCTTCTCCACGGAGCCGACGAGGTCGACGCCTATGGAGTTGCCCAGGCTCTGGTCATCCGGGCTCTCCACGTCGATGAACGGGGCGGTGAGGTCGATGACGATGGGAAGCGTGGCGGTGCCCGTGTTCCCGGCGCGGTCGACGACCCTCACGGTGATGGTCCTGGAGCCCTCGGGCACGTCCATCTGGTGGACCCAGACCGCCCGGGCCGGGATGGTGTCCCAGCTGGTCCCGTCCCAGCTCATCTGGAGGAAGTCCGGCCCGGAGCCCACGTCCGAGGCGGTCCCCAGGAGGGTGACCGTCACGAAGCCCTGGACGGTCCCCGCCGGCGGCTCGGTTATCGTGACCACGGGGTCGAGGTCGTCCCGGATGACGATGAGCTCCTCCTTGGAGATGTTCGTCACCACGGACTGCTCGCCCGAGACGCCCCCGAACGACACCTTGACGGTGTAGGGGCTGAGCATGGTCTTGGCGGCCTTGACCTGGACGTACTCGACGATGACGAAGGTGCGGACCAGCCCCTCGTCGTCCGTGACGGTCCGCAGGAACTCGTCGCCCGGCGCGTTCTTGAGCACGACCCCGGCGCGGGCTATCGGGGCGCCGTTCTGCCACTCCACCCGGAGCGAGAGGTACCAGTTGACGACGAGCCGGCTGGTCCCGTCGAGGAAGCTCGCCGCGGTGGCGGGCTTGAAGTTGCAGTCCAGGAGCCAGGCGGTGGAGCTCCCGTTGAGCTCCCAGTCGGAGGTGGTGCCCGCTATCGTCGTCGTGTACATGTTCACGCGGGAGGACTCCCTGAGCTGGACGGCGAGCTTCCCCTTTATGGTCGCGTCCACCGTGGTGGCGTTGCAGAAGTTCTGCAGGCTCATGCCTATCGAGCAGTTCTCGATGGAGGACCGGGTGATGCGCGGCATGCCGAAGAAGTCGCCGGCTATTCCCATGTAGGTGTTGTTGATGCGGCAGCCGTCGACGAGCGGTGTGGACGCGAGCGAGCACAGGATGCCGGATATGCGGCCGTTGCCGTTGCCCTGTATGCTGATGCCCTTGAATGTCGGGGAGCCGCCCTCGACCGATATCCCGATGAGCTCGGTCTGGGTCCCGGCCGGCGCCTTGAGGTTCATCCTGAGGTCCGAGATGGCCACGTCCGAGCCGCTTATCTGTATCGCGCTCGTGGGGGTGCTCGAGGCGACCAGGAACTCCATGTTGACCTCGGAGGAGGCCACCATGAACGCCCCGATCTTGGTCTGCTCGGTTATCCTGAGCAGGCTCAGGGAGCAGTCGGGTTTGCTGACCACCATGTCGAGTTTGGAGTCGACGAGCGACAGGGTGGACAGCTGCCCCGGGGACCAGCTGTAGTCGCTCATGGTGACCATGCCGACCGTGCTGCCGGGGGCGTCCACGCTCCATCTTACGTTGGTCTTGTTGAGGTTGAGGTCCCCGCAGGAGCTCTCGAAGTAGAAGGTGTCCAGGGCCACGGGCTCGTCGATAATGTCGATGGTTATGTTGCAGCGCGTGAAGTTCATGAGGGGCGTCTGGTAGAACCAGCCCCACTGGATCGGGGGGGCGGAGGTGCCGGTGCCCTGCCCGAACACGGCGTTCAGCTCGCAGTCCACGACCTCGAGGGTGAGCGGGTAGTAGACGTAGAACATCTGGTAGGAGACCGCCCCGTCCGTGTTCACGGCGTTGACGGTGGTGTTTGATATGCGCGCGTTCATGTTCTGGAGCTGCTGGAATATGCCCACGCCGCCCGAGGAGGAGGGCGTGTTGCTGGTGTAGAAGTCTATCGTGCAGTTGTCGACGATGAACTTCCTGACGTCGCCCCAGGTGTATCCCTGCAGTATCGAGCCGTACTGGGCCCGCTCGGCCTGGGCGGTGATCTGGGTGTTATGGAACTCGAAGTCGCCATACCATGTCTGGGTGAAGTAGAACCCTTCGCCGGAGGCGCTGACGTCGATTACCGAGTTGTTGACGAAGACCGAGCCGTAGCCCCAGTAGAAGCCGTAGAAGTAGCCGTTGGCCGTGCCCCGGAGGGTCACGCGGTCGAGCCGGAGCTTCGGGTTGCTGCCGTAGTTGTAGCCCTGCGTGATGTAGACGCCCCCCCACTGGTAGTCGATTCCGGCATCGAAGTCGACGGTCACGTTGCGCATGAGGAGGTTGCCGGAGCTCCAGCCCATGTAAAACATGTAATAGTAATAATAGTACCAGCCATTGACATCGGTGATTCTCGTGTCGTTGATCTCCAGGGACGCGCTCTCGACATAGAACATGTACCAGTAGTAGCACTGGTTGCCGTCGAAGCTGGCGGTCACGTTGGAGATCTGGACCGGCGAGGAGGAATAGGTCCGGATTCCGAACATCTGATAGGCCGACTGGTACATGTTGCAGTAGAACATGTTCAGGACCGTCTTGTTGATGTACACCGGGGAGCTTGAGGAGGCCTCGACCAGGCGCGCGTCGTAATAGTTGTACTGGATGTCGAGCCTGCCTCCCTGGATGCGCACGGGCGAGTTCGAGGAGGCCCGGACCATGTAAGAATAGTACGCGTTGCTGGAGTACATGTTGGTGTTGGTGAGGTTGACCTTGCAGTAGGAGCTGGCGTATATGCCGTAGAAGTAGCCCTGGCTGTTGTAGATGGTGCTGTTCGTGACGCTGATGTCGCAATAGCTACTGGCGTAGATTGGGTATATCGTGCTGTAGGAGTACTGGTAGAAATTGCACCTCGTGACGGTGACCGGCGAGTAAGAGCTCGCCTGGATGGCGTAGCTCGTGTAGGAGCCGTAGAGCCTGTAGTCGAACGTGCAATCGGTCACGTTCACCGGCGAGTACGATGATGAATAGATTCCGTATTGTGTGAATCCCATGTTCGAGGTGGTGAATGTCACGTTGGCGAACGTCAGGCCCGAGTAGGTGGCGTACACGCCATAGACCGTGGTGGAGCTCCGGGCGTAGCCCGAGACGGTCCCGCCGTTTATCGTCGGCGGGTTGGAATAGTAGCAGTAGACCTGGTAGTTGCCGTTGGTGAACCTGTTGCCGGTCAGGGTTGGCGTCGCATAGTGTAGGTAGAGTTGGTAGCCGCGGTTGTAGCTAGAGGTGGTCAGGAATCCGTTGTCATAGATGTTGTTGTACGAGATGAGGTCCGCATTGTTCAGGTACTCGGCCCTTATTCCATAACCGTACTGGTAGGACCCGGAGGCGTAGGTATTGCGGTAGATGGCGTTCGTGGTGATGTTCATCCTCGTGGCCCCGTCGCCCAGGGCGTATATGCCGTAGGAGTAGGTCGAGGTGCCCGAGCCCCCGTTGCCGTAGATGTTGTTGTTGTATATCCACGGGCCGCACTTCCCGATGTAGATGCCGCCGGTCTTGCCGTTGAATATCGTGCTGTTGCCTATCCAGACGTTGCTGGAGTACAGCTGGATGCCGCCGACCCAGGAGGCGGTGTCGCCCCACATCTCCGTGACCACGCTGCGGTTGATATGGAGCGAGCCGTACACGGTGAACTTGTAGTGGTAGGCCCCGTTGTTGGAGTCCAGCCTGGAGTCGTGGACCGTCAGCGTGGACCCCGAGGGCACGTTGATTGTCGCGCCTCCGTCTATGGAGGCGGTGTTCATCCGGACGATGCAGTTGGTCAGGGTCAGTGGGTTGTTCACGTAAAGGTTGCCGTTGACATTGATGATCTCGTCATAGTACTTGGTCGCTGTGGAAACGGTCCAGTCGCCCGACGCCGGGCACTGCGTCCCGGTGTACCAGGCATCGGCGCCCGGGGTCGCCAGCACGAGAACGGCGACCGCGGTCAGCAAACCTACCCCTGCGAGCATCCAGTAGACAGCCCTCATGGCTTCACCACCTACCCCTGGAGAGAAGTGAGGTATATATACGGATTATGGTCTATAAGTGGGTTTTATATAATATGACCCTCAAATTTTATAGCAAAAGAATAAAAATTTCGCTTGAATATGGTTGAGTTTGATTAATCATTCATCGATGCCCGACCGTTTCCGGGTGGGCAGGCGGCAGGCCTCCGTGTCAGTGGGTTGCCTGCCGGGAGGCCCCGGGCGGCCCGGTCCGGGCCCCCGTCCAGGGCACGGCGGGTCTGGCCTCCGGGGCGTTTCCCGGACCGCCACGCGTCGGAACGCCGGAAGGGACAGGGGCGTCCGTTCCAGGCCGGCGATTCGGCCCGGAATGTCCGTGCCCTGACCCTGTTCCCCGCGGCACAATCGACGGTGAGCGAAGCGGTTTTCGGTCATGGCCCGCGGAAATCCTATATAAAATTTGTTTGGGCACCGGAATATTTATAACTTGAGTCTCTAGTCGGTCTCCGGAATAAGGTGAGCCTGATGTTGCGACTCAAGGCAATAGGAGCGATAGTCATTCTGATTGCGGCCGCGCTCGTCTTCCCCGTCGGAGGGGCCAGCGAGGCCGGCCGGGCCTCCGCGGACGAGGTCTTAAACGTACAGGACTACTACTCCGTCACGGGCAACGAGACCTGGCTTCGGGTCGTCGTCGCCTCCACCGGCCACCTGTATATCGGCCCGACCGCCAAGCTGGAGGCCCAGAGGATCCAGCTCAAGGACGGCATCCTCGAGGTTGACGGCGGAACGGTTCTTTTGGGCAACGCTCCCCCGGGCAACGACATCAACATCAAGGGCAAGGCCTCGAGCCTCGTGCTCAAGAACGCCCAGCTGGTCCTCAAGGGCCCCGACGGCACCGACAACCTCGACCAGAGCAAGGGCGGCGACGCCTCCATCACGGTGTCGGTCTCCCAGCAGCTCCTCATCGAGGACACCACCATCGAGTGCTACAGCGGCACCGGCTTCAGCAAGTCCGTGCCCTGGGCCGACCACGTCCCGCTCGACGGCTACTACTGCGCCGGCGGCAACGCCTCGGTCCAGCTCGGCTCCACCGCCACTCCGACCACCACGGTCAAGGGGCTCAAGGTCACGCTCGTGGCAGGCAACGGCGGCCGGGCCGCCGACGCCCCGGACCCGAAGAGCTCCGCAAAGGGCATAGGCGGCGGCTACTCCAACGGCGGCGACGTTATGGGCTATGTCGGCTCCGGGGGCATGACCGGGGTCAGCTTCCTGGGCATCGAGACCCACATCAGCGACCTGACCGTCAGCGCCAAGTGCGGCAACGGCGGCCGGGCGGGCGACGGCGGCGGTGACCCCAAGGACATGAACTCGCAGTACGGCGGCGGCGGCGGCGGCGGCTACTCCGGTGGCAACGGTGTCACCTACACCTCCAGCAACAACGCGGAGAGCGGCGAGAAGGGCGGCAAGGTCATCGGCAACATCGGCACCGGCGGCAACTCGATATACGAGTTCTCCGGCTACAACCTCACCGTCATGAGGCTCGACATCACCGCGAGCGGCGGCAACGGCGGCCGGGCGGGCGACGGAGGCTCCGGCAACTACTACCGGTCCGGCGGGGGCGGCGGCTACGGCGGCGGCGGCGGCGCGGGCGGCTACGGCTACGGGAGCTACCCCTCGGGCGGCGACGCCTATGTCAACGGCCGGGTGGGCGCCGGCGGCGAGGTCAGGACGTTCTTCGGGGGCGAGAACATGGTCTTCGCCTCCAACCTCACCCTGACCGGCATCGGCGGCAACGGCGGCGAGGCCGGCGCCGGCGGCGTCGGCAGCTACTACTACGGCGGCGGGGGCGGCGGCGGATACGGCGGCGGCGGCGGGGGCAGCTACTACGGCAAGGGCGGCGACACCAAGGTCCTCGGAGGGGTGGGCACCGGGGGCAACGTCACCGTCTCCTTCGAGGGCGGCGTCATGGGGCTGTTCAACTCGACGTTCGTGATGTTCGGCGGCACCGGCGGCAAGGGCGGCGCCGGCGGCAAGGGCGGCTATTATTACGGCGGCGGCGGCGGCGGAGGCTACGGCGGCGGCGGCGGCGCCATGGGCTACCCCTCTCAGTACCCCAGCGGCGGCAGCGACGTCGGCAACGGCACCGGCCGCGGCGGAGCCGCCACGATAACCATCGCCTCCGACAGCGGCCCGGGCGAGCTCCTGGCCCGCAGCAACAAGATCTACCTCATCGGCGGAGCGGGCGGCGACGGCGGCATCGGCGGGGCGGGGGGCAACTACTACTGCGGCGGCGGCGGCGGGGGCTACGGCGGCGGCGGCGGCGCCTACTCGTACGGCACCGCCGGGACCTGCAAGGTCAGCCCCGGCACCGGCGACGGCGGCCCGGTCGGGATCATCGTCCGCCACGAGGCGCCCTCCATCTCGAAGTTCAACTCGATAAGCATGTTCGGCGGCGCCGCCGGCAACGGCAAGACCCAGCAGGGCCTAGGCAGCATCGGCGGGCCGGGCACCGGCGCGAAGACCTCTCCCGGCGCCGTGGTCTCCGAGATACCGATGGGCGTGGCCATACTCCTGTCGCCCGAGGACGGCGAGTTCATCAACCTGATCGCGCCCACGTTCGAGTGGGAGCACATCCTGTACAGCACCACCGACGGCGAGGTCATCAGCTACAGCATACAGGTGGACGAGGACCCCGAGTTCAGCACGCCCGAGGTGGACACCGGGGTCGAGATGGAGAGCACCTTCACCCCCACCTCCGAGCTCAACCAGGGCGGCAAGTACTACTGGAGGGTGATGGTGACCTACTTCACCGGCAACAGCTACGGCTGGGGCCCGGCGCGGATATTCTCCTTCAACACGCCGCCGGTCCTGACGGCCAACATCCCGCTGCAGGCCTTCCCCGAGGACAATCTGGGCAACAAGGGCTACCACCTGCTCAACCTGAGCAAGCACTTCTCGGACGACCTGTTCAGCGGGCAGCTGGAGTTCAGCATAATATACGAGACGGACCCGAGCCACATCCTGGGTACCATCGACGGCCACTTCGTGAACTTCGCGACCCCGACGCCCGACTGGTACGGCCAGGAGCGGTTCGCGGTGAGGGCCTCCGACCCGCTGGGCCTTTGGGTCAACTCCAACAACTTCACAGTCAGGGTGACGCCGGTCAACGACGCCCCGAGGGTCAACCTCCCGGCGTCGACGATGGTGACCGAGGGCATGGAGCACTACTTCGACCTCACGCCGTACATCTCCGACATCGACTCCAAGCTGGACCAGATGGTGGTCTCCACCAACTCGTCCCACATCAAGGTGGACGGGCTGGGGCTCTACATGATCTACCCGCCGGGCTCGACGGGCGAGACGGTCAAGGTGACCGTCAACGACACCATCGACGAGGCCTCGGCCGTCATGCAGGTCCTCGTCGAGGAGTACATCGCCCCGCCGGTCATCCTCAGGCAGCCGCCCTGGGAGATCGTGATGACCGAGGACACCGAGTACTCCGAGGACCTGACCAACTACGCCGAGGACCAAAAGACCCCCGCCACCGACATCGTGTGGAACGTCACGGCGGTCAGCGCCGGCACCCCGCCGATATTCAACGCCTTCATCATCAACAAGCACACCCTGAAGGTCGTCCCGGCCCCCAACGCCAACGGCGTGGGCACGCTGGTCCTCGTCGCCATCAACCAGGGCGGAAAGGAGGACTCCCGGACCGTGACAGTCAGGGTGAAGGAGGTCAACGACGCGCCCATGGTCAGCAGGATTCCGGACGTGCGCATCATGGCCGGGACCTCCAAGACGGTGGATCTTGCCCCGTTCATCACCGACGTTGACAGCCCGATGGCCGAGCTCAAGCTCCACTCCGGCTCCGCGCTGGTCAGCGTGGACGGCCTCAAGGTGACCATTTTCGTGAAGGCGGACGCCGTGGAGAACCAAGACGTCGTCCCGGTCTCGGTCTCGGACACGTACGACACCTCGACCGGCGAGTTCCTGCTAAGGATACTGTTCCCGCCCACCCTGCCCCAGCTCATACCCAACATCAAGACCCCCGCCGACAAGTCAAAGGACATCGACCTTAGGGACCTGGTGCTTGACAAGGACACCTACGAGCCGGCCCTGAAGTGGACCGTGACCAGCTCGAGCGACCGCTACTTCAGCGCCACCGTCGACCCCAACACCCACATCCTGAAGATAGTGCCCAAGAAGGCCGGCAAGGGCGAGATAACCCTGACGGTCACGGACCCCGACGGCGGGACCGCCTCCCAGGTTGTCCTCGTGACCATCACCGAGCCCCCCAAGGTGGACACCACGCCCACCGGCGTGTACGTGGTCGGGATCTTCGTGGCGGCCGCGCTGGTGATAGGCATCGTGATGTTCATGATGAGGCCCAAGAAGGGCGGCGCCTGAGCTCTTTCGGGGGCCCCCCGGCGGGGCCCCTCCCTCGATTTTTCATTTGCGCTCCCTCCAAAACCATTTTTATCCCAGGATTGACATATTGTTCCCGGTGATACGTTGAGCGCCCGGAACCGGATTGTCGGCCCGCGGGCCGTCCTTGTCGTCCTGGCCGCCCTTGTCGTCCTGACCCAGGCGCCCGGCTGGTCCGCCGCCACGGGAAGCGGGGACTACCCGTACAAGGGCCAGGGGACGTGGAGGATATCCCGGGACACGATGGTCTCGGGCGAGGTCGTGGTGGTCAACGGCGACATCGTCATAGAGGAGGGGGCGAGGCTCCTCCTCCTGGACGCCACGATACGCCTGAACTGCACCTACCCGGGGCAGTACAAGATAGTGATCCGCCCGGGCGGCGTCCTCGACATGGCCCAGAGCACCATCGAGCCGGTGAACCGCTCCAACGGCTACCGCCTGGTCATCGAGCGGGCCCCGTCCGGGTGGCTCCTGGACCCGAAGGCGGCCTTCTTCATCGGCGGGATGGTGGGGCTCGGGCTGGGCTTCCCCCTGGGAATCCTGGCGACGGCCTATTCCTACAAGCGCTGGTTCAGCCGCAACCTCCCGCCCCCGGTCTGAGGTGAGCGCCCTGGCCCTGACGCCCCCCGCCCGGAGGTGGTCGCCGGAATGAGCGACCTCGCAGGCGCCCGCATGGCCTTCGACCAGGCCGCCGGCTGGGTCGGCCGCATAAGCAACGAGTACTTCAACTCCTGGGCGGGGTTCGAGCTCGTCCGGGGGCTCTTCGAGGCCGCGGCGCTGTCGGGCGAGGCGGCGTTCTCCCGCCAGGCGGGGGCGCTCCTGCCGCGCATACAGAACCCCTACTTCCGGCTCCTGGCCCGCTGCGAGGGAGCCAAGCACCTGCTGGCGTTCGGCCGCCGGAAGGAGGTGCGGGCGCTCATCGCCGAGCTCGAGAAGGAGGCCTCGGCGCTGGACAAGGACCACTCCCGGGCCTCGGCGCTCTGCGAGTGCGCCGAGGTCCGCGAGAGGCTGGGGGACACGAAGGGGGCGGAGAAGGACCTCGCCGAGGCGGAAAGGATCGCCTCGAACATAGACAACAGCTACTTCCGCTCCTGGGCCCAAAGCGGCCTGGTCCGCTCCTCGGCCAGGATAGCGCGCGAGACCGGCTCCACCCGCTGCCTCGAGAAGTACCGCGGCACTGTGGAGAGGCTCGAGGACCTCTACCTGCGCTCCTGGGCCTGGGCGGAGCTCGCCCGGACGATGTGCAAGCTCAAGGACCTAAAAAGCTGCAGGAACTCGCTCGACAGCGCCTGGGACGCCGCCAAGGAGGTCAAGGACCCGGTGAACGCCGCGATGGGCATGACCGAGACCGCGCTGGCCTCGCTGGACCAGGGCAACCGGGAGCTCGCCGAGCAGGCCCTCAACGCCACCAACATCCGCGCCGAGGAATCCAAAGAGCACCAGAAGGCCCTCGTGCTGGCCGAGGGCGCCCGCATGATGGCGGCCCTGGGCGACGAGCTGGGCGCCAAGCGACGGATACAGGACGCGATAGACCTCGCCCAGCCCGTGGGCTACGAGTACTTCCGGGCCTGGGCGCTGAGCGGCGTCGTGCGGGCGCTGGTCTTTCTGGGGGTCGCGCTGGCAAAGAAGCAATGAAGGGCAGCAAGGGAGGAAGGCAGCAAGGCAGCAAGGGAAGGCAGGAAGGCAGCAAGGCAGAAAGGCAGCAAGGCAGCAAGGGAAGGCAGCAAGGCAGCAAGGGAAGGCAGCAAGGGAAGGCAGCAAGGCAGGAAGGCAGCAAGGCAGCAAGGGGGCGAGGGACCGTTCCCTTGCTGCCTTGCTGCCATCCCTTGCTGCCTTTCTGCCTTGCTGCCTTGCTGCCTTCCTGCCTTGCTGCCTTCCCTTGCTGCCTTTCTACCCGCCCCGTGCGCCTTGCGCCTCCGTAGACGACCTTCGGTCGTCTCGGCCTAGAAGACCGGCCTCGGGCCGGTCTTCTGCGGTGCGCCCTGCGCCCTTAACCGATTTTGACAAGATAGTTCGGATCGTCCATGAGCACGTAGGTCGGCTTGCCCTCCCGCTCGCGCTCGGCGATCCAGGCCCGAAGGCGCGCCTCGGGGGGGTCGCCCTTACGGCCGACATAGGTCAGCGGAACGGAGGCCATCTCGTCCTCGCCGAGGCCGTCCTGGATGATGCACAGGTGGCCGTAGCCCACGTGCTTGAGCACGTCGAGTAGGTCGACGGGCTTCTGCTTGCCTATCTTGAAGTCGGCGACCACGATTCTTTGGGTCTCGCGCATGGCCCGGTCGGTGTGCTCGTCGATGAGCCGGGCCCTCTCCGGGGGCCTCGCCGATGCGAGCCGGCCGTCGAGCTCCCGGAATATCGGCGCAGACACCTTCATGAGGTTCTTGAACTCGTCGTTCCCGAAGCCGTCCTTGCACTCGGAGAGCAGCAGTATCCAGCCGCCCTTCTGGACGGCCTTCTTGGCCGCGTTGTAGGCCTTGCCCGACTGGTAGAGGTTGATGCCCGTCTGGCGGGCGCTGATGATCACGATGTCGGCCGGTTTCGGAACGGTGGCGACGTAGACGCTGCAGAGCCTCTCGATGGCCCTCCGGTGGGTCTCCAGGAGGTCCCCGCCAGCTATCGAGACGAGCCTGGGCGCCGGGTCCATCACCGCGGTTATGGCGTACACCCACGAGCCCTTCCTTCTCATCTCCTCGAGGAACTTCCCGACGATCTTTTGCTTGTACTCGAAGACCGGGTTGCCGTCGTAGGTCCCGCTCTCGACGTTTGGGGCGAAGCCCAGCTCGCCGAACATCTTGAGGTGCTCCCGGCGGATTATCTGGGCCGACGACACGCCCGGGCAGATCTGCTTGGGGCCGCCCGCAACCCCGGCGAAGTAGTGGAACTCGAGGTCGTTGAGCGGGATGACAATCTCCGAGCCGTAGACGGTGGCGTTGACCTCGACCGTCGCCCCGTCCTCGAGGGTGCCCACCTTAGCCAGGTCCTTCTTGTCGGAGTGGACGACCACGCGGTCCTTCCAGGCGGGCCAAAGGGAGCCCAGTATGCCGGGGTATTCCTTGTCCAGGGGCGCCCTGTGGGTGCCCGTGGCTATGACGAATCGCAGGTTCTCCCGGCGCACGCCGCCAGCCAGGAGGTGGTCGACGAGCGGGGGGAGCAAAAGCCGCGTGTGGTGGTTGGTGCGGGTGTGGTCGTCGACGATGACGGAAACGGTCCCGCCCCTGTAATGCCTCTTCAGGATCTCCTCGAGCGAGGGCATCCTGTCGGGGGTGTCCGAGCGCCCGGCCGCCCCCAGGAGGGCCGCCCGGGCGTCCTCCAGGGCGGGAAGCCCCGGCGGCGGCCGGAGGGGCACCAGGCGCCCCTCCCTCAGAACGGCCTCCGGGAGGATGTCCCGAATCGGCCTGCCCGCGTACTCCAGCGCCGTTTGGACCGCCATTCTCCCGAACCCCGCGCGGCGTCCATCGCCTCCGCCGGCATAAATGTTTTGGTGGCCGAAGGTTAATCTATTGCAAGGGCGATGCCGCCCCCGAAAGGCCGCGGGGTGCCGCAATGAAGGTCCTAGTGCTCACCGGTATGCCGGGCTCGGGGAAGTCCGAGGCGGTGAAGGTCGCGGAGGAGATGGGGATTCCCGTCCACCGCATGGGCGACCTGGTCCGGGAGATGGTCAAGGCCAAGGGCTTCGAGGTCGACCGCGCCAACATGCAGGCGGTCGCCGACGGGGAGCGCCGGAAGTTCGGGCCCGACGTGTGGGCCCGCCGCACGGTCCGGCTCATCGCGGAGGCGCCCCTCCTGGTCATCGACGGCACGCGCAGCCTCGAGGAGGTGGAGGTCTTCCGGCGGGAGCTGGGCGACCGCCTGGTGGTCGCCTGCGTGCACGCCTCGCCCCGCACCCGCTGGGGCAGGATAGGCCGCCGCGGCCGCCCCGACGACCCCCGGACCTTCGCCGAGCTCGTCGAGCGCGACCAAAACGAGCTCCGCTGGGGCCTGGGGGCCGTGATAGCCACTGCCGACGTCATGCTCGTCAACGAGGAGGGGAAGGGCACCCTCCGGGCCCAGATGCGCCGGGTGCTCCTCGACCCGATGAGCCCGCCGGCCCAAATGCCCGGGGCGCCGGCGCTCGACGGGACGAAAAAACAGGGGTGAAGGGCAGCAAGGCAGCAAGGCAGCAAGGCAGCAAGGCAGCAAGGGAAGGCAGGAAGGCAGAAAGGCAGCAAGGCAACAAGGGATGACAGCCGTCCCCTTTCTCCCTTTCTCCCTTCCTGCCTTCCCTTGCTGCCTTGCTGCCTTGCTGCCTTCCCTTGCTGCCTTGCTGCCTTGCTGCCTTGCTGCCTTCCCTTGCTGCCTTGCTGCCTTGCTGCCTTGCTGCCTTTCTGCCTTGCTGCCTTCTTCCGCCCCAGCGCGCCCGCCTAGCTTCTCAGCCTGGCTCCGCAGGAGGGGCACTTCTTGTCGGAGGGGCTGACGGCGGCGAAGCACTTGGGGCACTCGGCCTCCTCTTCCTCCTCGTCCTCCTCCTCTTCCTCTTCCTCCTCTTCCTCGTCCTCTTCTTCTTCCTCTTCCTCCTCTTCCTCGTCCTCGTCGTAGGCGCGCCTGGCCCGCCTGCGGGAGTAGAACCAAAGCCCCAGTATCGCGACCACGGCGAGGGCGGCCGCCACAGCTATGAAGAGGGTGGTCTGGTTCTCCTTGACCTCGATTCTCTTCTCGGCGATGTTGTCGGACTCGTCGGACTCGGGTATGACCGAGAGGGCGTCGGCGTTGACGGTCACCTGGTAGGTACCCTTCTTGGTCGGCTTCCACTCGACGGATACGGTCCTGGACTGGCCTATCCCGAGGAGCGCCACCTTCTTCTCGCCAATCTTCTTGTTACCCGCCTGGAACTTCACCGTGAAGTTCTCGGCGGCCTTCTCCCCGGTGTTGCGTATGGTGACGCTGACGGTCACGGTCTCGCCGTCGGCGGGATTCGTGTTGGAGAAGGTGATGGCGGATATGTTCAGGTTGGCGAATATGAGCGGCGGGGTGATGGTCATGACGAAGACGGTCTCGTTCCAGAACTTGCCGTCGCTCACGTTGAGGGTCACGTTGTACTTGCCCTCGGCGGCGAAGGTGTGGTTGACCACGGCGACGGAGTCGTCGCCGCTCACGTTGGCGGACCCGTCGCCGAAGCTCCAGACCCACATGACGACGCCGACGTTGTCGCTGCTGTCGGTCCCGTTGAACTCCACCACCTGGAGGGCCGGGGCGACCGAGACGTTTGAGATGAAGCGCGCCACCGGCGTGGTGTTGTCGAGGACGGTGATGACCACGACCTTGGTCGCCCAGTTGCCCGCCCGGTCGGTCACGTTCAGGGTCAGGTTGTAGGTCCCGGGCACGAAGTAGGTGTGGTTGGTCGCCAGGCCCTCGCCGCTGCGGCCGTCGCCGAAGTCCCACGAGTAGCGGGCCACCTCCACGTTGTCCGAGGAGCCCGAGGCGTTGACCTCGACGAGCTGGGTCCGCTCGACCACGGTGGTGTTGTCGGCGGTGAAGGCGGCCACCGGGTCCTGCCCGTCGATGGTCACGACGAGCGTGGTGGTGTTGGCCAGGCCGCCGGTGTCGGTTATGGTCAGGGTCACGTTGAACACCGCCTTGGGCGTCCCGTTGGCGATGTCGTAGGTGTGGTTGACCTTGACGCCGTAGCCCTTCGAGCCGTCCCCGAAGTCCCAGGTGTAGTTCACGATGCTCGTGTCGTCGGAGGAGGTGGAGGCGTCGAAGTACACCTCGGTCTGGGGCCTCACGGTCTTGTTGCCGTCGGTGTCGGCGAACGGCACCTCGTTGGCCTCGATGGCGAGCGGAATCCACTCGGAGGGGCCGGTCGCCCCGGGGGGCCGCTCCAGGGGGTCTATGGTCACCCGGTTCGTGCCAGTGACGGCCACCGCCTCGGTGGATGCGGAGGGGCCGCGCAGCTCGAACGCCCTGGGGAGCTCTATCTCCGTGACCGAGGTCGCCGAGGCCGTGTCGTACACGGCGTTGAACCTCAGCGCGTGCTTCGCGGCCTCCGGCACGCTGGCGTTGGAGGTCAGGTTGTAGGACCGGACCACGGTGATGCGCCCGACATCGGTCGCGTTGCCCGTGGCGTCGGGCGAGCTGACCGCCAGGCTGCCGTCGATGTAGAGGTATCGCAGGCCGTCGACCGTGAGAAGCTCGCGGGTGTCCCGGTAGGCCGGGCCGCGGGCCGCGATGGTGGCCAGCCAGGCGGCGGCCTCCGCCTCGGTAACCGCGCCGTCGCCGTCGCCGAAGTTGTGGTCGATGGCCCAGCGGGTGCTCTCCCCCGCGGCGGGCATCTTCACGGTGGCGGTGTAACTGATGTTGCCCCAGGTGGAGAACCCGACTGCGACCGACGCTTCGGAGGCCTGGAGCGGGCCGAGCACGAGGTCGCTGCGCTTGACCCCCACGACCTCGAGATCGGTCACCGCGGTGGAGTGCGAGCCGGCCTCGCCCACGAGCAGGAAGTGCCCCGAGTAGGTGGGGATGCTGAAGTAGCCTCCGGCGGCGGAGGTGGCCTCGCTCATGTGCCCGGCATGGTCGGGGGCCAGGTCGTAGAGCACCGCCCGGGCGCCGACGACCGGAGAGCCGGTGATGTCCTTCGCATAGCCCCAGACGGACTTGTCCTTGGCGGGGATGGGCAGCAGGGCGAGGTTCCGGGTGATGTCGGAGCCGGTCACCGTGATGGCCTCCCGGAGCAGGAAGTACCCTGAGGCCACCGCTTCGAGGGTGAAATCGCCCGCGTATGTCGTTATGCTGTACATGCCCGCTGCATCCGTCTTGACCGCGTTGCGCGCCCCGTCTGAGTCGACGAGCGCCACCTCGGCCCCGGCCAGGCCGCTCGAGCCGCCCGAGGCGGTGACCTTGCCCGATATCCTGGTGCCCGAGGGCGGGATGGGGGTGATGTTGAAGTCCTTCTGCACGCTGGACTGCTCCACGACGTCCGCCGATGATGTGAAGCTGAGGTACCCCGACGCCGCAATGCGGACCTCATAGTAGCCGGCCGGGAGCGACACGGAGTGGAAGCCGCCCGTCCCGGTCACGGTCCCGGTCCAAAGCGTTCCGCCCTTCTCGGCGAACGTCACGCGCGCCCCGACCACCGGGAGGCTCGTGTCCTTGTCGAAAACGTACCCCCATACGGTGCTCGTGGCGTCCGGGACGGCCGCAAGCGAGACCGAAAGGTCCTTCGGGGCGCCCAGCGCCAGCTGGAACGAGGTCTCGTAGCCGTACATGCCGTCCATCGTGACCCGTAAGGTGTAGGTGTAGCCGTAGCTTCGGACCTCGAACGAGAAGCCCCCGGTGGCGTTGGTGGTGGTGTTCTCCTGGTCGCCCTGGGCGGGCCCCAGGAGCAGGACGTCGGCCCCGGCGACCGCGTTTTGGCCGGACTTTACCGTCCCGGTGACCTGGGACACCAGCGGGTCGAGGGCCATGTCGACCGTGGTCGTCAGGTCGGCCTCTCCGACCGCCTGCGCCATTGCGGGGGTATACCCCGCCGCCGTGAAGTGGAGGTCGTAGGTGTCGGGGGAGGTGACGAACCAGTAGTATCCGGACGCGTCCGTGGTGTTGTACAGGGAGACGGTGGACCCGGAGAGGTGCACCAGCACTCCGGCCAGCGGAAGGCCGGTGTAATCGTCCGCAACGGTCCCCTCTATGGTCGCATCGCCCGCGGCCCTTCCGCCCGCGGCACCGTGCACCGGCCCGACCATGACCGCGGTCAGCACCAGGGCCAGCACCGATAGGAGCGAGGCCGTCCTTTTCGTGTTCCTTCCCGGCATGTTCCTCACCATTTCGCGTCGATTTTCATCGACCCTTCACCCTGCTTTCTCGGCGGGTTGGGCCAATAATACCGTTCCCCCATAAAAAGCTAACTATATCTACTATTCTATGTAATAGTTTAAGGGGCAGCGGGGAGCACGGACGAGACGGACCCCCCGTCGTCCACCGCTCCCCGCTGCCCGCTCCCTCTTCCTCCCGCTGCCCCTTCCACCTTTCATCTCACGCGGCGGGCTTCCAGGGGGCGATCTCGAAGTGGTTGCAGTTGCGGCACTGGAAGGCGTGCTGGCCGCGGGACTGGAGCTTGCGCAGCTGCTCGCCCTGGGCGCCCGGGAGGTCCAGCAGGCGGGCCATCTCGGCGCCGCACTTAGGGCACATGCGGCCGGTGCCGGTGGCGGCGCTGGCGGTTGCAGGGTGCGGGGTGCCGGGTGCAGGGTGCGGGGCGTGGGGTGCGGGGGGCGTGGGGCGGGGTGCAGGGGGCGGGGTGCGGGGTACGGGGTGCGGGGCGGGACCGGCCGGCGGGGCCGGCCGGGCCGCCACGCCGGCCGCGGCCGGAGTGGATATTGACTCCAGCCGCTTCATGATGTCGTCCAGCTCGCCGCCGCCGGCGACCGGGGGCGCCGCCGGTGCCGGCCGTTCCGGGGCCTGATAGGCGGGCCGGGCGGGGGCCTCGTAGACGGGCTGAGCGGGGGCCTCGTAGACGGGCTGGGCCGGCGCCTCGTAGGCGGGTTGAGCCGGCGCCTGCTCGTACGCCGGCGCCGCCGGCTGCTCCGGGACATAGGCAGGGGCCGCCGGCTGCCCGGGCTGCCCGCCCGGGCCACCGGGTCCTCCCTTCTTGAACCTCTCCCCGCAGGTGTAGCAGTACTCGGCGCCCTTCTCCACCTCGTTGGAGCACTTGGGGCAGGAGAATGTGCGCGACTCCTCCGACGGGGCGGCATATGCGGCGGCCGCCGCCGCGCCCGTCGCCGCGGCGGGCTCCTCGATCGCCCCGGCCGCGTAATCCGAGGGGGTGTCGGTCCGCCCGGCGGCGAAGTCGTAGGCCGGCATCGTCTCCTTGATGCGCTGCTTCTCGCGCTCCTCCTTGATGAAGAAGTCGTCTTTGGGCTTTCGCCTCATCATCGCCGCCGCGGCGACCGCGCCGACGATGACGAGGAGGCCGACAGCGCCCCCGATGAGCATCCAGTTCGGGCCCTCCTCCTTCTTCGGCGGGTTGACCACCGGCGGCACATAGACCGGCTTGACCTCGATGACCTTGGGGGCTGCGCCGGCCTCGTTCCCGGCGGGGTCCCGGCCCTTGCAGGTGACGGTGAAGTTGCCCGTCATCCCGTAGGCGTGGCTGGCGGTGAGGCTCTGTATCCAGCCGGTGTTGTTGCCGTCCCCGAAGTCGACGTAGTAATCGGTCACGCCGTTCTGGTCGGTCCCCTTGAGCTCGAACGCGACCGTCCCCCCTACCGTGACCGACACGGGGTCGGCCGTGAAGCTCACCGAGGGCGGCAACGAGTCGACGTTGAAGATCTTCGTCACCTCCGCCTCCTTGTTCCCGGCCTCGTCGATGGACCAGTAGTGCAAAAGCTCCCTTCCCTCGGGCACCTCGAACTCCCGGACGTACTTCTGGACATTCGCTATGTCAGTGCCCCAGTAGTAGTTGATCGTGCAGTTCTCGGTGTTGGAGAGCTTGACCTTGGGCCTCTTCGTGTACCAGTCGTCGCCCTTGTCCGCCGGGGTCACCGTTATGGTCGTCACGGGCACGGAGGTGTCCACCTTGAACGCCGCGAACTTGGCGTTCTCCTTGTTGCCGGCGTCGTCCGTGGCGTAGTAGGTGAGGGTGTTGATTCCCTCGGGCACGAGCAGCGGACCGGTTGCGCAGACATAGGGCTCTTCGTTCCACTTGTAGCGGACCGTGTCCGGGCCCCCGGTGTCGAAAACGAGCGTCGGCCGGGTGACGTACCAGCCGTTCATGCCGTCGGGAAGCGCCGGGTCCAGCGAGAGGTTCGTGACGGGGGTTTGGGAGTCGAGCTTGAAGCTTTGGTTTCGCGCCTCCTCGGCGTTCCCGGCCTCGTCCACGGCCTGGTAGGTGAGGTTGTGGATGCCCTGGGGCGGGTGCAAGGTGCCGGTGGCGCTCAGGTTCTCGGGCGGTCCGCCGTCCCAGGAGTAGCGGATGAACGGGCTGTTGAGATCGTCCAGGTAGAATGTGATGGAGGGTTCCTTGAGGTACCAGCCGTGCTGGCCGTCGGGGGTCGCCGGATTGATTCTTATGAGGCTGGACGGGAGCACCGTGTCCACCTTCAACGTCAGGGTCTGCTCCTTCTCCTTGTTGCCGGCGTAGTCCTGCGAGTAGAACTTCAGCGTGTGCTGGCGCTCCTCGACGACTATCGCGCCGGTGTAGTCGGCGAAGTCGGGCTCGGCGTCCACCTTGTACTTGATCTGGATCGGGGAGCCGGTGTCGCCCGGGTTGGAGAGCCGGACCTCGGGCCGGGTGACGTACCAGCCGTTCTCGCCGTCGGGCTCCGCCGGCGTCACGGTCACGGTCGTGTTCGGGACCAGCGAGTCGACCTTGAATGTGAGGGATTTCTCACCCTCCCTGTTCCCCTTCCAGTCCACCGAGCGGAAGTGGAGCGTGTGCTCGCCCTCCGGGGGACTCATGACCCCTCCGGAATAGGTCTGCTCGGCATCGCTGTCCCACCGGAAGTAGGTGGTCACGCCCGATTCGGGAATGAGCCGGATGGTGGGCGAGGACTTGTACCAGTTGTCCCTGCCGTCGGGGATGGCCGGGGTCACGATTATGTCGGTGTATGGCGGGTAGGTGTCGTCGAGCGGGACCTCGGCGTACTCGAACGGCGTGAAGTCCGCCCGGGTGATGGTCACGTTACCGAGCATCATGCCCTTGGGTATGGAGAAGTTGGCCCAGCCGTCGATGCTGGTCTCGGCGTAGCCGTAGAAGCCCGCCGGGCCGTACTCCAGGCACACCAGGGTGTGGTTCGCCGCGCTGTTGGTCATCGCGTTGCGGACCCTTATGGATACGTTCTTGAAGCTTGCGTCCTCCGAGACGCTGGTCTGGGGGTTGAAGGAGGTGGCGGTGTCGGTCCAGACGGGGCAGTTGGGCTCGCCCAGGAGGTTGTACTCGTAGAACGCCTTGACGGTGTAGTCGTGGATGAATATCCCGGCGTTCTGGTCGATCTGGACGTCCCGGTAGCCCCGCTTCGCGTAGCCGAGGGTCTTTCCCATGTAGAGCAGCGTGGCGTCGAACTGCTTGCCAAGCTGCATCTGGTAGAGGAAATCCATCTGGATGGCCGTCCCGTTGCCGAGCCCGCCCGTCGGGTAGCCTGCCGAGGCCGTGCCCGAGGTCACCCGCGAGGCGCCCACGAACCCGATCGCCCCGTTGTTCAGGTTGTTCTCGGTGAGCACCTCCCCCAGGCACTCCTGGTCGTCGAACCTGCCGGCGGAGCTCGACATTGCGAAGATGACCGGCTTCCGGGCGCCGTTGGTGAGCCCCGCGACGTCGGCCGAGGTGAAGAGCGTGCCCGCCGTGGGGGAGCTGATGCCGGCGGCGTCGCCCTGCGATATCCAGGTCCCGAAGGCAAAGCCGGTGTTCACCGAGCCGATGATCGCCGGCCGGCTGAGCGTGCCGGTCTGCTCGTAGAGGCGGTTTATGGACCCGCCGCTGACCACCTTTCCGTAGTACGCTCCCAGGTAGCCGTAGTACCCCTGGACGGTCTTGTTGATGTACTCCTCCATCTTGGCCGCCGTCTGCATGGCGGTGCCGATGGCCCCGGCGTTGGGTGCGATGAGGGTGCAGGAGTTCATCCAGGCGCCGGGGGAGGTGGCCTTCTCGTAGTTCACGACGTTCTGGACCCAAGTGGAGATCCTGGCGGTGTCGGAGGAGGCGAACCTGCCGACCCACACGTCCTGGATGGCGTCGTCCAGGTCGGTGCCGTCGTAGAGCCCGTCGAAGTTGTTGTCGAAGAACTCGCCGTAGATGTGGTTGCTGCCGGCCGCGTCCCAGGTGGTGTCGGTGTCGAGGCAGCCGTAGTAGCTGTCCGCCGGGATGGAGGCGTCGTCGAACGGGAGCACCGGGCTGGGGTTCTTGACGAGCCTCGTCGGCACGGTGTTGTTGTCGCCCACGAGCAGGAGCCATTGCATCAGGTACGGATTGAGGAACCTCTGCATCAGGAAGTTGCGTATCTTCTCGGGCGTGTCGAAGCCCGGGTAGTTGGCCTCTATCCAGGGCACCTCGAAGACCATTGCCGGCAGGCCCTTCTTGGTCTTCCAGGCGACCAGCGGTGCTAGCGCGCCCGAGGCGTTCACCGCGGTGGAGGTGATGATGACGTAGGGGGTGGCGACGCCGTCCCAGGCCCGCTCAGGCAATGGCGCCGGCGCGCTCTCGTAGTACAGGGCCAGCTCGCACTCCCGCTGGAGGACCGCCGTGCCCCTCGCCGGGTTGTAGCGGAGCGGGTAGAGCTGCAGCTCGTAGAACCAGGTGCGCTCGCCCTGCCCGTTGAGCCCCTCCCCGAGCTTGAACAGCTGGTGGTCCACCGCCGGCAGCAGCCGGTCCTTCGAGTAGAGCCCGGTGTCCACGAGAGGCTTTGTGGGGTCGAGCATGTCCAGCCCGAAGAGGTAGTCGGGGCCCACCGGCGCCAATCGCACGCTTTCGAACGCCGTCTTGCCCGCGAAATCGACCTCGAGCCTCTCCAGCGGGCCGGGCAGCTCCAGTCTCACCACCTTCACCGGTATGTCGGGCCCGCCGGCGCCGTAGGCCTGCTGGCAGCCCTCGATCCGGAAGGTGTCCCAGACCGAGCCCAGGAAGCTGACTCTCTCCGGCCGCGCGTCGAACGTGAGGGACATCGTCCGCTGGGGGGGATTTGGCGCGGCCACGGGGTCTGGCACATCCGCGGCCCCGGCCACGAGATTTCCGGAAAGCAGGACCAGCACGAGCAGGCTCGCGACAAGCGACCTTCCCTTCATAACAATCGCCTTGTTTACATATCCAGAGCGATATATATTAGCTTTACCATATACTAGGAATTGAATGGAGAATAAATGGCGTCTCCTCGACACCGGCCCGGCTCCGGGTCCCCGGACCGCCGCGCTCGACGAGGCCATCGCCCGCTTGCGCGCGGACGGCGCCGTGCCGGACACTCTCCATTTCTACCGCCGGCGCCCGCCGGCCGTGACGCTGGGCTACTCCCTCGACGCCGCCCGGGAGGTGGACATCGATTACTGCAGGGCGAAAGGAATCGATATAGTGCGCCGGCCGAGCGGGGGTGGCGCGATCTACACCGATGACCGCCAGCTCGTGTGGTCCCTGACCACCCGGGACCTTCTCCCGTCTTCCGTGCCGCGCTCGCTGGAGCTGGTCTGCACCGCCCTCGCCCGGGGCCTCTCGACGCTGGGCGCCCCGGCCGTCTTCAGCCCGGCGAACGACGTCCTGGTGAACGGCCGGAAGGTCTCCGGCTCCGCCCAGTTTCGCACGCGCGGGGTGGTCCTGACCCACGGGACCGTTCTGGTCGACGCCGACCCCGGGGAGATGTTCCGGGCGCTGAGGGTCCCCGGGCCCGGGCCGGGGAAGCGCTCGCTTTGGGACCCGCGCCAGCGCGTGACCACCCTGCGCGCCGAGCTGGGCCGCCTCCCGTCAATGAAGGAGGTGGAGCGCGCCGTCCTCTCCGGGTTCGAGCGAGCTTTCGGGGCGGCTGCCGTCCCGGGCGAGCCCACGGACGCCGAGAGGGAGATGGCCGAAAGGCTCGTCCTTGAGAGGTACGGCCGGGCGGAGTGGAACCTCGGAAAGGCCTAATAACCAAATGGCGGATTAGGCCGCGATGCAGCGCCCGGCCTGTTCGCCCTACAACCGGGAGGGGGTCCCGCGCCTCCCCCGCCGGATAACGGTCTACGACACCACGCTTCGCGACGGCGAGCAGATGGCCGGCGTCTCCTTCACGCCGGCGCGAAAGCTTTGCATCGCCCGCCTCCTGGACGGAATAGGCGTGCCGCAGATAGAGGCCGGGTTCCCGGCGGTGTCGGCGGACGAGCTGCGCGCGGTGAGGGCGGTCTCCCGCGCCGGCCTGGAGGCGGAGGTGCTGTGCCTCTCGCGCCTTAGGAGGGAGGACATCGAGGCCGCCCAGGCGGCCGAGGCGGACGCCGTACTACTGTTCATCGCCACCTCCCCACTCCACCTCAGGTACAAGCTCCGCATGTCGGAGTCGCAGGTCCTCGAGGCCATACCCGAGGCGCTGGACCTTGCCCGTTCGATGGGCCTCCGGGCCTCCTTCACGCCGGAGGACTCCACCCGCACGCGCCTGCCCTTCCTCCGGAAGGCACTCCGGACCGCCGTCGCGGCCGGCGCCTGGAGGGTGGGCCTGGCCGACACGCTCGGATGCATCAACCCGCAGGGCATCCGGCACCTGGTGCGAAGGCTCCGCCCGCTGACCGGAACGCCGTTCACGCTCCACCTGCACAACGACTTCGGGCTGGCCCTCGCCAACGCCCTCGCCGGCCTCGAGGAGGGCGCCGACGCCGTGGCCACGACCGTGGCGGGCTTCGGAGAGCGCAGCGGCAACGTGCCCCTGGAGCAGCTCGTCTCCGCCCTGAAGTTCCTCTACGGGAAGGACATCGGGATACGCACCGGGGGACTGACTCCGCTGGCGGCGACCGTGTCCCGCCTCGCCCGGGTGCCCCTGCCGGCCAACGCCCCCCTCGTGGGCGAGGGGGTCTTCACGCACAAGGCCGGCATCCACATCGCCGGCGTCCTGAGGGAGCCCTCCACCTACGAGCCGGTGCCGCCCGGAGCCGTGGGCAACCGGAGGCGTTTCGTCCTCGGCAAGCAGAGCGGCCGGGCCGCGGTGCGCGCCCTGCTCTCCGCCGGGGGCCGCCTGCCCTCCGAGTCGGAGGTGGAGAGGCTCCTGCGCTCCGCAAAACGCCAAAACGGGCGGGAACGGACCCGGGCCGTTTGAGAATTCCTTGCGCCATGCGTCTTGCACCCCGGACTGAAGTCCGGGGCTTGGACGCTGTGCCATGGTGAGACGACCCCGGACTGAAGCCCGGGGTATCTAGCTTTCAGGCGTCGAAGATCATCCCGACGCCCATCGAGGCCTTCTCCTCCTCGGCCCTGACCCGGTCGATGACCTCCCGGGCCTCCTTCTCGGGCAGCGGCTCGCCGACGGGCTTGAAGACCTCCTTGGCGCGCTCGATGCCCTTCTCGTTGCCCTCGATGATGACCAGGAAGAGCTCGGACTTGAGCTCCAGCGCAGCCGCCTCGCGGGTGGTGATGCTCTGGCGGCTCACGAGGTCGTCCTTGAGAAGCTCCGGGACCTTGGACGTGAACTCCTTCTTGACTCCGATGACCACGGTTGCCATTCCATTCCCTCCTATCCTATCGAAACCACCCGGATGCTGAAGTAGAGGTCCTGGGTGGCCAGGACGTTGCCGGTGCTGAGGTTGTACTTGATGCTGGCCGCGGTCGGGGTGAGCTCAGTCACCTCGGCCTTCATGCCCCGGACGGTGACGTTGCCTCCCGTACCCGGATAGTGACGGACGGTTATCCGGCCGATGCCGCCGTCGGCGCTGCCGTTGACCTCCACGACCCGGGTCTCCCAGCCGTAGGGGAACAGGGTGGAGTTGATCTCGGGGAGCGTCATCAGGGAGACCGTCTCCGGGCCGGAGTCGACGACCTGGACCTTCCAGCCCCACCAGGGCTCCAGCACGACCTTGTTGGCGACGGGCTCCTCCCCGTAGGTGATCGTGAAGTTGAGCCGCGGCATCGTTTTGTGCATCGGGAACGTCTCCGTGAGGTTGACCAAGGTGGTCTCGAACACCCCGTACCCCTCCTCGGGGGGCACACGTATGGTCTTGGACTGGCCGGCGCCCATGCCGACCACGGCGGCGTCGAAGCCCTTTATCATCTGTCCCTTGCCGACCTCGAATGTCAGCGGCTGGTACTCGTTGTCGAGCGGGACCTTGAACGAGGATGACTTGGGGAAGGCCTGGTCGCTGCCGATCGCCTTCACCGAGGTATCGAATATCTCGAAGCTGCCGAGGTAGCCGGTGTAGTCGACCTTGACCGTGCTGCCGTTGTGGGCAAGGTCGAGGGGCTGGCCGAAGCCCTCCCGGACGGAGACCTTCACGCTCCCGGTGGCAGAAAAGCCCCGCAGGGTGGAGGCCGCCCGGACATTGACGGAGTAGGTGCCCGCCGGGGCCCCCGCCGGGACCGAGACCTCGAGCACCGTCCCCTTGGAGGCGCCGGGCGCGATGTCCAGCGTCGAGCATCCGAGCGCGGCGGACCAGCCGGCCGGCTGGGACTGGACCGAAAGAGCGACCGTGTCGAGCACCTTCTGGGAGTTCTTCACCTTCATGAAGAAGGTGAGGTTCGTGCCGGCGACGGCCTTCTGGCTGCCGTCAACGGCCTTGACAGAGAGGGCCGGGGCGGGCGCGGGCGTGCTGTTGCAGCCCATCAGTGCCATCATCGCCACCGCCAGCACCACTGCGGCCGCCCTTGTTATACCGCTCCTCGACATCGTCATACCGGATGTCTGGGAAATAGAACGTGACTGATAAAGCTTTTCCCTGGCTATGACAGGGTGCTGGGTGCGGGGTGCGGGGTGCAGGAAACGACGGGGTGCGGGGTGCGGGGTGCAGGGGGGGGGGGAGTGCCGGCC